>Ga0307474_10000895_pt1 | contig 21469 bp, 13 predicted proteins | sample atmos_gasesECM1C_2_FD_203312 | JGI IMG/M metagenome (GOLD analysis project Ga0307474, IMG submission 203312) | Hardwood forest soil microbial communities from Morgan-Monroe State Forest, Indiana, United States - atmos_gasesECM1C_05 | ecosystem: Environmental > Terrestrial > Soil > Temperate... | reverse complement strand
CCGGCCACTCGCCTCGCTCTTCGGAAAGAAAACGTTCGAAGAGAAGTTCCATGCTGATGGGATCGACAGCGGTGATGCCCAGTGAATAACAGACCGCGCTGTTGGCGGCCGATCCGCGGCCTTGCACTAAAATGTTTTGCTCGCGGCAGAAGCGAACCAGATCCCACACGATGAGAAAATATCCCGCGAGTTTAAGTTTTTCAATCAATGCGAGTTCGCGCTCAATCTGCCGACGGGCGCAGGTTTGCACGTCAGGCTTAGCGCGGCCATAGCGTTGCAGGAAACCTTTCCAGGCGCGGTCCCGCAGAAAAGAATTCATCGTCTCTCCGTCAGGGACGGGATAGCGGGGAAACTCGTAGCCGAGATCGTTCAGCGTGAATTCAAGGCGTGAAGAAAGTTCGAGAGTGCTGGCGAGCGCTTCGGGTAGGTCGGCGAAGAGTTGTTGCATCTCCTGCGGAGATTTCAAATGACGCTCGGAGTTGCGCGCCAGCAGACGTCCAGCGGTCGACAATGTACGGTGATGGCGGATGGCGGTGAATGCGTCCAAAAGTTCGCGATCTTTCGCGGCAGCGCAGCAAACGCCGTTGGTGGCCAGAAGCGGAAGATTCAGCGAGCTCGCAATTGCGATGGCTGCTCGGTTGCGAGTTTCTTCTTCCCGATGGAAATGGCGCTGTAGTTCGACGTACACATTGCCGCGGCCAAACAGCCCAACCAGTTGCTCGACTTGCTGGCGGGCTTCATCGATGCCCCCATGTTGTAAGGCGGCTGCTAGTGGACCGTCCGCACCGCCGGTTAGGCAGACAAGGCCGCAGGCGTGCTCTTCCAGCTCTTCTTCACGGACTGCGCCTTCGCCTTTTTTCGCCCGCAACTTCATTTTGGTGATCAGACGGCAGAGATTTTGATAGCCCGTGCGGGAGGAAACGAGCAAAGGCAGGCGGGATCCGCCACGGAGACACTGAGACACGGAGGAATTATTAAATTGTTGATAATTAATTGTTGATTGCTGATTTTCAGAAGATCGTGAATTTGTTTTTGTTTTCTCCGTGTCTCTGTGGCCCGGTGGTGAACATGCTGTCACTTCCGCTCCGATGTGCGCCTTGATCTCGAATTTGTTTGCCGCCATGTGAAAGCGAGGGGCACCGTAGACGCCGTCGGTGTCAAGCAATGCCAGGGCAGGCATCTTGAGCCGGGCGCAGACACCTGCCAGATCTTCTGGCAGGGAAGATCCTTCGAGGAAGCTGAAAGCGGAGCGGGCATGAAATTCGACGTACATCAGTTCTCAGTAAAAAGCCTTTTCACCACAGAGACCCGAGAAAATCTTTAATGTTCTTGTATCTCTTTGCTTTCTCTGTGTCTCTGTGACTCTGGGGTGAAAAGCTTTGGACTTCAGTCATACGTACCTTCCACGAACCATCCTCCGCCGAGTAGATCGTGCACCAGGCGATAGAGAGCGATACCTTCGGCAGTCTGCAAAGCAATATCCCATTCGTCGCGCGACCATGCTTCCCGCTCCCACCAATCGCCGGAACTGCGCCAGGGGCCGGCCTTCCAGAGAACATTGCCCTGCGCTTCTTTTTTCTTCGAGCAGACCACCCGCACCAGTTGTCCATTCTCCAGGGTCACTGTGGCTCGCAAAGGGGGACGGAACATGCGAAGAGCGGCGACCGCGGATTTATCTTTCGGCGGCTCAGTTCTTCCAGGCCGGTTTTCCAGCGCAGGAGCTCTTTCTTGTGTTGCCCCGGGCATAAAACGCCGCATGCGGAAACCTTCCGCACGGTGCGTATCCAGCAACTCCAGCGAGCCCACGTGAGATTCACCCACCAATGCGGCAATACGCGCCAGCGTAAGTTCCAGTTTTTCCGGTTCCGGCGTGGGAGGCAGAAACAAACCTCCTTGGGCCGATCGCGGCCGCGCCGGTTCCGCGGCAAGGTGAATTTTGATGATGGGCGCGCCCGGCGGATGCGCATTCAAATCCAATTGCAGCAGCTTGAGAAAAAGTTTGGGATCCAGCAGGGGCAGAGGAAGGCTAAGAGTTCTGCAGAATTTAGTTTGCCGACCGGAAACAAAATGCTGAGCCGTAGTTTGGGATGCGATAGGCGATGCGTCGCTCTCGCTGGAAGTCTCGGGAAAATCAAGTCGAGGATTACCTCCAGTGAGATTCTGCAGTTCCAGCGTGAGCCGCAATTCCTGCGTGTTCAGTGCCCGCGAAGCCAAACGCGCACAGATTTGTTCGAGCAGACGATTTAGCAGAAAGGCCAGCGGCTCCAGCAGCACAATGGGATGTTCCAACTCGATTGCTTCTTCAAATACCGGAAGCGCTTCCACCGGGACCAGCGTGCGAGAGGTTCTGCCTCGCGCCAGTTGCTGCAGGCGCAGACCTTCCTGTCCCAGGCGCTCGCTCAAAGCGATCGCCGGCAGTGCGGCTAAGGCCTGCAAATCACGTACACCCCAGCGATCCAACGTTCCAAGCAAAGCTCCGAGCAAACCAGCTTCTTTTTGCTGATTGTCGTCTTTCCTCTTTCTTTCATTTCTTTCACACCCTTTGGCAGACAAAACTTCAATGGGGAGACATCCTAAAGTCTCACATTCTCTGCCTGGCGAAATTATGGTCACGCCGGAAAAGCCACGAGCCGCGAGCACGGCGGCATCGGGATTCGAAGCTACGGCAACGTTTCCGTCGATTCCGAGTTCTGCGGCACGGCGGAAAAGGTTATGGGCAATTTCGGGCAGCGAGCCAAAAAGAGATTCCATGCCGGCCAGATCAAGAATTGCCGTATCGGCGGCAGCATCTTCCACGCACGGCGAGAACGATAGTGCGCAGTCCAGCAAGGCAGCGTGTGCCCCGGACTCCTGCATCGGAGAACGCGGACGCAACGTCAACTCCGAACAAAGTTCCGCCTGAGCCTTTGTCATAGCCGGAGTGATGCCGATGCGGCCAGCGCTTTCATTCACAGCAAAAACTTTTTCCAGAGGAGGCTTACCCTCGAAAATGGCCACGGCCAGCGCGCGCAGTTCCGGCTCGGCGCGAAATACCGCAGCCACGGGGAAAACTGGTACGAAGATGCAGGCATAAGGCATGGCGCATATCCATTGAGCGATCGATCTTTGTCATTGCGTCATTGCGCATCGTTCATTAAGTCATTGAGTGATTTCCTTCATCCTGCCCAGACGGTTTTGCTGGCGAATGTAATCTCCGCAGAACGAACTGGTTTACGCTCCATGCGTGATCGCACTAATTCCGCCGTGATTTCCAGCCCGGTCAGCAATTGCGCGTGAGTGGGTGCCGGAAATTGAGAATTCATTGGGCGTTCAGGATTTTCTGAAGTGTTCAGTTTTATCGATCCCAACTTAATTAATCCCAGCTTGATTAATAAGGAAGAGCAGCTTCCCGCTATGGACTGCCGCTCAACTGCAAGCAGAACGGTGGGGGTATGTTCTACGGCACGGCGGAAGCGGAACCATGTGGTCAGCGGGATGCGGCGCGCTGTCTGCGGCGGCAGATCGCCTAGATCGAGCACGATCAGTCCGAAGCCTCCGCTTTCCAGTAGCAGGTCCGTAACCCGCAGCACTTGCTCCAGGCAATGCTCGGCGTGATGCGAATTCTCTCCGCAACGCACCCAGAGCAGCCGGTCCAATTCAATTCCTGCAGACGCCACGGACTGGGGATCGAGAGCATCGCTGGCATCGATGACCGCGCAAAATTCTCGCCGCCATGTGGCCGCCGCTAGCGCGGACAACATCAAGGTGCTGCGGCCGGAAGAGGCAGGACCGCAAATTTCCGTCAGGCATCCGCGGGGCAGGCCTCCCGTAAGCATGTCCATGGCGGCGATGCCGCTCGATACCATTTCTGGCGCAGGGCGCACTGCCAGCCGAGAAGCCGCAGTTACGCCGGCAAGTCTCGAATCTTGAAAGGGGCGGGGAAGCCCAGTATTGCCGGCTCGCTGCGGTGGGCGCGCCTCAGTGAAAAGCTCCACCCCGAGAGGTTCCGGGCAAACTTCGGCCTCATTTTCGCTGTCAAAAACAAAAGGGCGGCCTTGGGCCGCCGAAGTGGAAAACACTGCGGAAGACATAATTTCCTCGGAAAAATTTCAGGGAACGCCGGAGCCAAAGGAAGCCGCCCCGCAGGCGCTTTCGCTTTTTATTCGCCTTTGAGGATTGTGCGCCGAGAGCCAGAGAATGTCAAGCCAGATCGCCCGGGAGCGCCCGGGAGCAAGCCCGTTACTTTCCGCCGTAGCTGACCCTCCAGATCGAGTTCGATCCGTCGTCGCTCACCAATATCGAACCATCCGGAGCCACGGTCACACCAACGGGACGCCCCCACACGTTGCCATCCGGCAGCACGAAGCCGGTGAGGAAATCTTCATACTCACCGCTGGCGTCGCCCCGCTGGTGCAAGGGCAGGCGAATCACCTCGTAGCCCACGCGCACCGCTTTATTCCAGGAGCCGTGCTCGGAGGCGAAAATGTCTCCCTTGTATTCGACAGGAAACTGCTTACCGTCATAGAAAGTGAACTCGAGTGAAGCGTTGTGCGACTGCAACAGCACATCCGGCACAATGACTTTATCTTTCAACTCCGGATGTTTACCCTTATGCCGCGGATCCTGGTGTCCCCCCATGTACCACCACGGCCAGCCATAGAATCCACCTTCCTGCACATGCGTGATGTAATCGGGGACAAGATTATCGCCGAGTCCGTCGCGCTCATTCACCGAGCACCACAACTCGCCGGTCTCAGGATTTATCGCAATCCCTCCTCCGGCGTTGCGAATGCCGTAGGCATACACGCTCAATTGGCAGTTCGCCGGATCGCACACCAGTATGTCGGCACGATTTTTCTCGCGCGGAGTAGTATCGGAATCATCCACGTTCGATGCCGAACCGACCGCGACAAACATTTTCTTTCCATCCTGGGAGAAGGCCACCGCACGCGTCCAGTGTCCGCCCGGCGCGGGTAGATCGGCGATATGTTCCGCCGTTCCGCTAGCCTTCAGGTCACCGTTGTGATATGGGAAGCGAACCACTTCGGCGGTGCTGCCGACATATAACCACTGGGGATCAGGTCCAGGAGGATAGAACGCCAATCCATAGGGATGTTTTAGACCGCTGGCAAAAATTGCTGACTGCTCAGGCTTGCCATCACTGGTGAGCCCGCGAAATACCCGTATTCTCCCAGGATCGCTTTCCGCCAGAAAAATATCCCCGTTCGGAGCGGTGCGCAACGTCCGCGGATTCTCCAACCCAGAACCGTACAATTCCACTTTGAATCCGGCGGGTGCGGCTGGCCACACATTGTCCGGCCGGGCCACCAGTTTGGCTGCATTTTCAGCAGACTCGGTCGCATAGGGCTGGGGTAGATCCTTCACTGTGATCTTGCGGACGGTCCCAGGCTTCTCGTAGCGGAAGTCGGTAAATGGGGTCGCCGGCGGCGGAGCCTTCAGCTTTGACGTGCTCATATCGGGAGGCGCCGGGGTATTTGCGTCCGCCGAATTTTGTGACGCGCCCATCGCCTTCACATAAGTGATGATCTGCCAGCGCTGCTTTTCCGGCAAGGCTGCCCACGACGGCATACCATTGTCTTTGTCGCCCTGGGTAATGAACCAGAAGACTTCACCGGAGGGGACTGAATCGAGTCTCCCATCCACCAAGGAAGGCACGTTGCCCGTGCCTTTGCCCATCTTTCCGTGGCAGGAGAGACAATTGCGCGCATATAGCGCTTTGCCCGCCTGAGATGCGGCATCCTGGCCTTCGTAAGGATTCTTCGTGGCCCGAGTCGAGGCGGGGGCATTATGAAACTTAGCGTCTCCATCCGCTGCGAGTAGGAGCGCGGTCGACATTAAAATCATTGCCGCGATACGGCTGGCTGAATCGGAAAGTGAACGCATGGATCCTCTCAGAAATGGTCTCAACAGAAATGATCTCAGTTCTGAATTTTAACCCGAAAGGTTGATAGCTCGCGGGATGGGCTCGGATTATGCAAGTTTCGCCGTCAGCCAGACTGGCGCGGCAAGCTATTTTCCCAGATGGGACGTTCCCGGACACGGCCGACTCCGACGCCATCGACCGTGGGCGGGATTAGAGGTATTACCCTCCCAACGCGGCAAGCTTATTGTTCAAAAATTGCGCGACAAATGCTGCTACGCTGGGTTTGTAACTTTTTGTAAGCATACAACCTTCTGTGCGCGGTACTTGATCAGAGTGCAAGAAAGCCATTAAGCTAAAGAACACACCACCCGAACCCAAAATTGCAGACGGAGTATTGAATGCGATCCTGGAAGTTTATTCTTCCGCTTCTAGCCTCATCCCTGTGCTTCGCCGCACAGTCCGACCGCATTACGAGTCCCATTGATTCCAGCCAAGTCGTGCCGCTGGCAAAAAGCCTTCATCCGAAGGCTCGGCCGCAATACGATACGGGTGCCGTCGACCCCTCTTTGGCGTTAAGCTACGTCACCCTGCTGATGGCTCCCTCGCCGGCCCAGCAGAGGGCTTTAGACCAGCTTCTCGCGCAGCAGCAGGATCGCAACTCTTCGAACTATCACAAGTGGCTTACACCCGGACAATTCGCCGACCGTTTTGGCCTGAGTCAAAACGATATAAACAAGGTCACTGCGTGGCTTAAGTCACAGGGTTTCCAGATTCTCAGCATTGGAGGCGGCCGCAACTCGGTCGCATTCAGCGGCACGGCCTCTCAGCTCCAGAGTGCCTTTAAGACCGAGATTCACAACTACAACATTAACGGGCAGGAGCATTTCGCCAATTCGATGTCGCTCATGATTCCCGCCGCACTCAACGGCATTGTCAGCAGCGTAATGGGCTTGCATAGCTTCCTCCCGAAGCCAGCTAGCCAATTTAGGGGTGCGAGTGCCGTGCGAAATTCTCGCGGCGACTACTATGATGGAAACTTCGTTTTCCCCAATTTCCTCGCCCCTGATGACGTTGCTACGATTTACGACATCGCACCGCTTTATGGCGCCTCCACTCCGATCGACGGTACCGGGCAAAAGCTTGCCATCGTGGGCCAAACCGACGTCTACCTGGCCGACATCACTGACTTCCGCTCCGATTTCAACCTCGCCCCGATCACCGGCTGCACCACCAATGCGAACGGTCTCATTACGGCATGTAGCTCTACCTACTTCCAGTACGACCTGGTAGGCATTGACCCAGGAACAACCTACGCATGCGGAGACTTGGGCGAAGCGGACCTCGACATCGAGTGGTCCGGAGCCACTGCGCGGAAAGCGCAAATCGTCTATGTAAACTCTCCTGTCACCTACGATTCCAATTGCAACCCGACCAACGGCGCTGGCGTTAATACCGCCCTCAGCGCGGCCATCAATCCTACTAGCGGACCGCCGGTGGCGTCCGTCGTCAGCATGAGTTACGGAATCTGCGAACTGGAGGCAGAGAATCTTGAAATTCTCTTAAAACAGGGTAACGCCGAAGGCGTCACCATCTTGAACTCTTCTGGCGACCAGGGTTCCGCAGGGTGCGATTTCAATCCGCCAAATGCCAATCTGCCGTTCAGCCCCGCTATAGGGGGGGTGGCTGTGAGCTATCCCGCCAGTAGCCCCGAAGTCACGGCCGTCGGTGGCGCGGAGATCTCGCTCGCCAACGATTCTTACCCCTCGCCTTCGACTTTCTGGAGCACGAGCCTCGGCCCCAATGATGGCACGGCACAAAGCTACATTCCTGAACTTCCGTGGAACGACGATGAAGAGTTGGCCCAGTACTGCCACTCCCCGGCCTCCGGCGATACTTTCTGCAAAGCGGGGGGCAGCCCGGCAACGCCCGGTTGGGTTCCGCTCACCGCCTCGGCAACCGCGGCACAAGTGCAAAGCGACATTTGGATTTCGGCCGGTGGCGGCGGAGCGAGCAACTGTTTCTACGTAAGCCCAACCAACGTGTGCCTGGGAGCTGGGGCGGGCCCCTCCGGGGGCGGCTTAGCGCAGCCGTCGTATCAGCAAGGGTTGAAGGTTCCCCATGCCCCTGCGGGTGTGCGGTATGTTCCCGACGTCTCGCTTCTCGCATCGCCGAACTTTCCTGGCTACATCTTTTGCACACCGATAAATGCGCCGACTAATACCGCCAGTACGTGCGCCAGCGGAATCGCCACCGCCGTGGGCACCAATCAGTCGGTCATAGGTGGCACGTCGGTCTCATCCCCGGTTTTCGCCGGAATCGTTGCCTTGCTCAATCAGGCGCTAGGTGGTGGCGGCCTGGGAAATATTAATCCGAAGCTCTATGCACTTGCCGCCACCCCGACCAACGGCGTTTTTCACCCAGTTCTTAGCGGAGATAACAACGTTTTTTGTCAGCCAAATACGCCCCCGGCGGCTTCCGGCTTCCCCATCAACGTAATCTGTCCTTCCTCCGGGGCTATCGGGTTTAGCGCTTCAAACGCTGATCCAACCACCGGTTTTAACCTAGTTGCTGGCCTGGGCTCCGTTGACGCTGACAAACTAGTATTGGCGTTGACCGCGCCGGACTTTCAATTCTCGGCGGGCACGCTAACTCCCAGCCCCGTTCCAGCGGGGCAATCCGCCACAGCAACGTTGACCATTACCGCCATTGCCGGTTCCACTGGGATGGTCGTGAACTTCAGTCCTAACAGTTGTACGGGACTGCCCACGGGCGCGACCTGCAGCTTTAATCCTGCGAACGTCAATTTCGATGGAATAAATCCGGCCACGACGGTACTGACCATTTCAACCCTGGCCAACATGACCGTGCCTTCGGCCGCGCAGACCATCACCATCGCTCCCATTAACTCAATCAACACCAGCGCAACCGTCAGCCTGAGCGTGGCGGCTACGACCGAGACGTTCACCATTGCACCGACCAGCGGCTCCGCCACATTCTCTGTAGCTGCCGGGACAACTGTGCCCGTATCGATTACTGTCACGAGTCAAACTGGCTTCGTCAACACCGGCAGTTCCACGACAGCGCTGCCGCTTAACTACACCTGCAGCGGGCTGCCATCCCAATCGCAGTGCACCTTCAGCCCCGGTCAATCGACTAACGCAACGTCACTGACTGTGAATATCACCACCGTAGGCCCGACGGGGAGTTTGCGTCCGCCCCTGGGACGCAGCAGGCGCATCTTCTACGCCCTGCTGCTTCCCGGCATGTTCGGTCTCGTTCTCGCGGGAGGATTGCGGACTCGAGGAGCGCGGCTCGTTGGACTGATTGTGGTTCTGGGTTTCTCCGCCTTGACTCTCAGTTCGTGCGGCAGCAGTGGCGGCCAGAAGAATCCTGGGACCACTCCTGGAACCTATTCGTTGGTCGTGACTGCGACCACTGGCGGCGCGAACCCTCTCAGCAATTCATTTACGGTGAGCCTTACCATCACTCCGTAAGCGGCAGAAGGATAAAGGATAAGCATTCCGCAAACGGGGCGCCTTTTTCTCCCTCTATTTCTCTGGAAGCGTCAGGGCTTTTCGATGCGAGCGGAGGGTCCGTCTGAATTGTTCTGGCGTAGTCTTTGTAAACTTCCTGAAAATGCGCGTGAGGTGGCTTTGATCGGCGAAGCCGCACTCCATCGCAATCGCGGCCAGAGGATACTCCGCGTCGTGCAGTTTGCGACAGGCTGCGCGCACCCTCAACCGCTGCAGGTACTCGCCGGGCGTCAATCTCTCGGTCCGGCGAAACGCTCGCGCCAGATGCACTGGATGCACCCCCGCCTGGTCCGCCAGATCGCACATCCTAATCTTGTCGGAAAATTCTTGGTGCATGCGTTCCTTCACGCGGCCTAGCCACTGGGTGCAGTTTTCTCCCCAGAGCTGAATCCCGCAATCGCCGCCAGCAATTCCAGCACGTCGCTTTCCAGCAGGACCGCGTCTGAGGTCTGCGTCTTGTGGACCAAATACATGCGAAGTCCGGGCAACAGCATGGCCCCTGAGCCGCGGTCAAATTTTGTTTGCGCCGGTAATCTCACGCCCTGGTCCTTGAGCCGCTGGTCGCGGAGTTCGATGATAAAGAACGATGCTCCTGATGGCCCGATCACAGTTTCATGTTGCACCCCGGTCGGATTAAAGGTGGCGGTAAAGGCGCACAAATCTTCCCGCCTCCCCCGGTCTCCTTCCAGATACTCGCCTTGGAGTACCACCGTCACATACGCCAGCTCATGCTCGTGCCGCGGAACTTTGCGGGGGCAGGGCTGACGCAATTCTGAGAGAAGTACATCTTCGGTACAGAGTCTGGACTCGACCGGCGAATAAAACTCGCCTGCCCGCAGAAGGCTTCCTGGACAATTATTTTCTGGACTATTGCTCCCCGACAGAATGCTCTCCGGCATGGCTACTCAGACTATGCCAGGCTGAAAACCGTTACCATGAGCGAATGTTTATTTTGTGCAGGACAGTCACCCCGAGGCTGCCTACAATTTGGTTCAGAAATCACTGGAGGCCCGCATGAAACCAGTTCTCACCGCTGTCCTGCTTTTGGCTGCGTGTTTCGCGCTGTTGGCAGAAAGTCCGGAAGAGAAATCTGACAAGCCGCAATTCGACGCGAAGGGACAACTGCTTCGTCCCGACGGTTACCGCGAGTGGATGTTCCTCTCCGCGGGCTACGGCATGAACTACAGTCCCGAACCGGGCAGCCATGAGATGTTCACCAACGTCTTCGTGCCACGATGGGCTTATCAGGCGTTCATGACTTCGGGCAAATGGCCCGAGCAGACCATGTTCGTCATCGACGAAAGGGACGCCCAAAGCAAAGGCTCGATCAATAAGACCGGGCACTTCCAGACGGACTTGATGGGCCTCGCGGTCGAAGTGAAGCAGTCCAATCGCTTCCCTGAAAAGTGGGCTTACTTCGCCTTTAACGCAGATGACAAGACCTCGGAAGCCATGCCCAAGGGAAACGGCTGTTGGTCCTGCCATGAGGCACATGCGGCCGTCGAGCATACCTTCGTTCAGTTCTACCCCACCCTGAAGCCGGTAGCCAAGAAGTTCGGCGTCTATGACGAGAAAAGGGAACAAGTGAGCGACGCGAAGTAGTGGAATCGGTTTTCGGATCCACGAGCCCGTGGATTCGTTCTCCTCTGATCGCGTCCTGGTTCGTTCTCAATGTTCGTTCTTAATCTGGTTTCGTCTCAAGGCAACGCTGGAGTTTTCCGCTCGTCCTGCCGATGTAGTGAATTCGTCGGCTGCGTCCGCTCGCGCTCTGAACGCGCTACGTGGCTCGGCAACCGATTTTTGATTGCGACGAAAGGTCCTTCGGCTATGACCTGCTCTTACGGGGACGACATGGACAACACTTTTCATGGCGGCGATCCCAATTCTGCGTGTCGCTCCAGACTGGATAGTTCGCTGCTGGTGGGCCTCGATGTTCTATGCGACAGCCGCCGCGCCTTTCTGAACGGTGCGCGGGAAACTCCGATTGGCGGGGTGGTCACGCTGCTGCCAACGCACTCCACCGTGGTCGAGATTGTTGAGATAGTGCCCGTCGATGCCGAACTGATCACTGCCTGCCAGCGCCTTAATGAAGCTCGAGATCTGATCGCACTCGACGACAACGTCAGTAATGATCCGCGCGAACCGCTGGTCGAAATGGCCGACATCCTCAAGGTCGATCTGAAACGCACCACGCTCGAACCGCGCGCTGCATTGGCGAAAAAGAACGGCCCCTGGGGTGGCGCACGCTGGCGAAAAAAAGTAGAGAACCACGGGGAGTTCGAGCCTTCGCGGGATCGAGGCTTCGTTTATTTCCGGGCTGCTTCCTGCGGCGGCCGGAAATCACGACCACCCGTGACGTTTCCCGCCGGTTGAGTGATGCTGACGCAGGAAAGCGGCGAAGGGGAAGACTGCGCGCAGCATTTGCGATGGCCTCCCGATTGACCGCGATGTCGTGGCCTCTTCGTACTGGCAAGCCCAACCGTGGGCCGCGAACTCTCCGGGGGCGGGTGAAGCCTCGGGACAGTTTGGTTATCAGGCTTCAGCTCTCGACCTCCACCACGCCGGCATGCAGTCCGTACGCGACCAGAGCCTCCCAATTCGAGGCCGGAGACCCGAAGCTGCTCGAAACGACCGGCGATGTCCTCTTGTGCAAAACCCGTCCACTTTGCCACTTGCGTGCTTGCACCCGGACGAGTACCATTAATTTGTTCTTATTGGCCTCGTTCCCGCGTAGGCCTTCCGCGTCCCAGGCCGTTCCCGGCGGCGCGACGGATCCGACAACGGATAACCGATAACGCAGACATTTTTATATTTTCGCCAATACGAGTTTGCTTCACTAAATGTGGTTGATAACGATTTTGTCGACGATCGCGTTCCCGCCCAACCCGCAGTTCCACATGGAATGTGCTGAGTGACGGAAATTACCCAGCCGGGAAAGCCCGGGCAGTAAGAGTTGCTGGTGCGCCGGCATTGTGCCAACATTGCCTGAGCCTGCGCAACCGAAATGGGAAACCTGAATTGGGAAACCTGAATTGCAGAACCTGAATTACAGAGCCTGAACTTGGGAATCTAAAACAGTTGAGCTTTGCAACACTGCACCGGGTCTAACCCCCGGCAAAGCAGCTTTGAGAGGACTATGAACGCAGGACCAGGAAGACCCTCCGGTGGCGGAGGAGGCAGAAATCGACGGCGTCGAGGACGCCGTCCCAACAATGCCCGCGGACCTCGTCCCGCCGGCCCCAGCCAGTCGCGCCACAATCAGGACGGCATCTACACCGCTCCCATGGATCACAGCTATCGCGCCGCATTGGCGGGCAATGGCAACAACGGTCAGGGAGCGCGTCGCCCTCGACCGGGTTTTGCCGCGCCCTTTGCCCCTGCCGATCCTGAGCCTTTGCCCGCATTGCGCGAGGATTCCACCTCGCGGATCTTTGCCTTCGTCGACGACCTCTTCTTCGCCGCCAAGATTCAGGAGACGGCCCGCAAACTCAACGTTAAGGTCGAGTTTGCCAAGAACGACAAGGACCTTGCCCAAAGAATGCAGCAGAACGGCGACGAGAAGCCGTCGCTCATCATCTTCGATCTTAACAACGCCAACGCCAAACCGCTCACGCTGATTCCGAAATTGAAAAGCAAGCTCAAGAAGGGAACTTCCATCATCGGATTCCTCTCTCATGTGCAGGGCGATCTGAAGCAGAAGGCGCACGAAGTGGGTTGTGACATGGTTTTGCCCCGTTCGGCTTTCTCGCAGAACCTGCCGCAGTTGCTACGCCGGCACGGCGCGCCGGAAGATGAGAACCCAACCGTCCAATAGGACGGTATTGCTAGATTCCGATAACCGAAGGTGTCGCAAACGCGTGCTGAGAATGGTATCGCAGAAGACGCCTCTGTCGTGCGTCCCGCGACTTGCGTCAAATCACAGTAAATCTAACGTGACGTCAGGCTTTCGACTTCTTCCTCAATGCGAGAAATTGCGATTGGGGGAAGACTTTTTTCACGCAGTTGCTGGTTAAGCGGAGCTAACCTCGTTTGCTTGAAACTGGCCCACTCCGCAATGCACGCTTTTACTTGTAGGCTAGATTCCTTGTAGACGGCCACTGCCTGCGAGGGCACCGCACGATCGCCCCGTTCGACAACTTGCAGAGCGGATGCAAGGTTCTTGTATGCTTCCTCCAGTCCAGCTGTGGCCTGTGGATCGCTGTCTTTCTTTGTAAGAATTTTGGTCATTCCAGATTGGACCTCGGCCAGCGCTGACTTGAGCTCCGGATTCTTTTCTTCGAGCTTCGGCTGAACTTTCGAAATCTGTTTCTGGACGGAGGCAATCTCGGCCAGCGCGCGACGTGCTTCCACGGTTTCCGCAAAGATCTGGTTCCCGACCTGCAACTGTTGTAGGAGAACCGCAGGAGTGGCGGCCGAGCGCGGGTCCATTGCGACTTCCAGCGGTTGGTTCTGAAATTGTCCGTCAATCGTGAGGCGGACCTGATAGATGCCCGGGACGGCCTTCGGACCGCTGGGGTTTCGGAGCGCAGCGTCTTCATCGGCGCCCGGTCCACCTGAACCACCCCACGTAAGATCCCACAGGAAGCGGTGCAGGCCAGGAGTTTTCGCCAGGATTTCCGGCTTGGGGAACCAGCGCTCTGCCACGGGAATGGACGAATACTTCCCTGGGTTTTGATCTTCCGAAGAGAACCTGCGCACAAGCTTGTGTTGCGCGTCGAAAAACTCAAGCGTCACGCTGCTTGCTGGAGACTTCAGGAAATAGTCGATGGTGGCGCCACTCGGCGGATTTTGTGCCGTGGGTTCCTCGGGCGGCAGCGGCGTTCCTACAAAATCGTCGTTGTCCACACGGATGGCAGCAGCGGGATGATAAAGGAATGCCGTCTTTGACTTGCGGGCGTCGGATGTCTGGCGCAATGGCGTAATGTTGTCGAGGATCCAGAAGGAACGTCCATGGGTAGCAATCACCAGGTCATCGCCATGGATCGTAAGATCCCGGACCGAGCTGACGGGCAGATTCAATTGCAAGGACTGCCAGTGATCACCATCGTCGAAGGAAACATAGATCCCAAATTCGGTTCCGGCAAAAAGCAAACCTCTGCTCTGAGGATCTTCGCGGATTGCGCGCAAGAAGGCGGGAGCGGAAATGCCTTCGGTGATCGGCTGCCAGGTTGCGCCGTAATCGCGGGTTCGGTAGAGCAGTGGTGTCTGATCATCGACCCGGCTGCGATCAACGGCAGCATAGGCAGCGGCGGGGTCAAAGTGCGAAGCTTCAATCAGCGAGATCTCGCTCCAGTCTCCGAGTCCCTCAGGCGTAATATTTCTCCAGCTTTTGCCCCCATCGCGGGTCAGCTGAATCAGACCGGTATCGCTTCCCGCCCAAATCAATTTACCGTCTAGCGGAGAGGGTGCGATGGTGGCGACAATCCCAAAGCCTCTCTGCTTGGCATTCTCGACGCTGGGCGCACCACTCGGTTTCTTCTCTCCTGAAACTGCGGTTGAGCCGGTGAGGTCGGGGCTTATGGTTTCCCAGTGGAGGCCTCCGTCGACGGTTTTCAACACGTATTGCGTGCCCAGAAAGAGCGCCTTTGGATCAACCGAAGAAAACACAAGCACGGGAGACCAAGGTGCGCGATATTTGCGCTGATCGATCTCGGAATCGAAGATTGACACCGGCCATGGCGTGACGTCCTGGCTCAAACCTGTCCGGCGATAGAAGCGCGAGACGCCACCATAACTCGCGCCCAGATAGATGATGTTGGGATCCTTGGGATCAATCGCCATGTATCCACTCTCGCTCGGACCGGCTGGGAACCAGTCTCGCGGCGTGATCTGGCCGTGATCGGTGCGACTCAGGACAGCGGTGCTCCCGCTATCCTGCTGAGTCCCATAGACCGCATAGGGAAACTGGTTGTCGGTGGTGACGTGGTAGAGCTGTGCCGTGGGCTGGTTGTACCAGCTACTCCAGCTGCGCCCACGATCGAGACTTATGGTGGTGCCTTGGTCCGTGCCGAGCACCAGGCTGGAAGAGTTCCTGGGATCTACCCAGATCTGGTGATAGTCATCCCCGCCCGGCGCGCCGCGAACGATTGAAATCGTCTTTCCGCCGTCTTCAGAGCGGTAGAGAGCGACATTCGGGACATAGATCACGTCGGGATTGTTCGGGTCGATCGTGACGCTGTTGAAATACCATGCACGACTAGTGAGGCGGGGGTCGTTGTTGGCAAGCGTCCAGGTATTGCCCCCATCATCGGAACGATAGAGGCCCGCCTTCTTGGCTTGAATGAGCGCGTACACACGTTTGCCATCGGGCGCGACATCGACCCCAACACGTCCCCAGTCACCTTCGGGCAGGCCAGTTCCGCTGAGAGGAGACCAGGTTTTGCCCGCGTCCTGAGAACGGTAAAGACCGCCACCGGGCCGATCGATCGGAGCATAGGTGCTCCACGGAGGACGCCAGGTGTGCCACATGGCGGCAAACAAGAGCTGCGGATGACCGGAACAAATTGCCAGATCGGAAGCGCCGATTTCTGGACCTTGATCGAGAACTTTGGTCCAATGCTTTCCGCCGTCGGTGGATTTGTAGACGCCACGTTGCTCGTTGGGACCATAGACATGTCCCAGAGCGCCAACATAGACGAGATCAGAGTTCTGCGGGTCGACGACGATCCTGCTGATATGGCGCGTGTCCTCGAGTCCCATGTGAAGCCAGGTTTGACCGCCATCGACAGACTTATACACACCGTTGCCGAAGGAGAGAGAAGAGCGAATGTCTGACTCGCCGGTTCCGGCATAGATGGTTTTGGAATCTGATGGCGCAACCGTGAGGGCGCCAATCGATGCGACGGGTTGGCTATCGAAAATTGGTGTCCACACGACACCAGCATCGCTGGTTTTCCAGATGCCGCCATTGACCGCGCCAAAATAAAAAGTAGTTGAGTCGCCGGGCACTCCGGCCACAGCGACCACTCGGCCGCCTCGAAACGGGCCAATTAAGCGCCACTTAAGCCCATTCAGCAGATCTGATGGAACCGTCTGAGCAACTGCTGAGATTGCGACTACAAAAAGAAATAGAAGAATTTGACGATGAGAACGCGAAGTGAATTTGTCCAAGTGCTTGTCCTCGGGCGAACACTCAGTCTAACGGACAATGATCGTTTTTTGAATCAGCCTAGGTGAATTCAGTCTGGCTGAAGTTGCGAGCAAGAGTCGTGCAGTCAACTGAAATCATTCGTGGAATGAGAAGACCATTCAACCGAAGCGTGTGGCGACTGGCCCCACAAGGTTTGTCTTCGTCGCTCAAGGTGCGGGAGAACGGAACAGCGCCTACTGGCTATAACTAGCCATGGACATACTTCGTATTGTCGAACCACCGCTTATCTCGCGGCCGACGGTTTATCGGCCAAATTTCGTCGAGGGTGCCGTAGCCGCGATCATGAGCTGCTTTCGAAACTTCACAGGGTTTCACTTCGCACCATCTCGAGCGGCTTGGCGCCTGTGCTCCATCGCAGAAGCAATAAAGATTGTATTCTTCACGAGAGTCTGCACCGAAGCGCGTGAGATACGCCCCGTTCCTATACGGGCTGAAGCCAATCAGATAGCAGGTGTGGCACTTGGGACACTCCACGCAATGGCGAAGGCGAAGAGACATTAGAGACTCATTTAGGCAACAGGACCGACACCGGGCCTGGAAGGGAAGGCCGGCGTAAATACCCGTTCATCCCTTCCCCAAGGGCAAGTCTCAAGTTCGGACACATTGCCATGGTTTCCCTCGGCGACACCATGTGCATCCATCCTGCCGTTGACGGCACGCTGTGTCCGAGTTTCAAGCTGAAGTACGAAACGGGAGAAATCAGGTCTGACTCTACAAAAACGGGCAACAGGCATACGTGGACGAGATTCGGGTGCGGATGAGCTATTGTTCACACGTCGACAGAAATCGTGGGCTCGCCTATGAAAATGCAAAATTCAGCATGAGAAGTCTACCGAAAACCGTACGATAATCGAGTCGGTCATTTGAAGGCGAGTCTCCCGGATGGCAACGTTTTTGTTCGGCGTTTTCGCCTCTCGAATCTAGCGGCGCGGAGTAGAATGGCGGCATGCAGGCGTCCCGCCTTCGTGGAATCGCCCGAGCCTACCTGATGTCGATCGCCTTTTGGTGCGGGTTCGCGCTGCTAATGGGCCTGCAGTACAGACCACTTCATCGACAAAATCTCTGGTCCTCGTTGGTCGACCTACTATTCGAGGTTGCGCTCCGAGGTTTTGCGTTAGCCTTTTGGACGCCGCCTATTTTTTATCTGGTTGGAAAGTACATTAGCTTTTCGAAGAGTCGTTTTCGCTACGCTCTGCTCTGGAGCCTTGGCGCGGCCCCCTTTGTCGTACTTCATACGAGCATTCTCTGGGTGCTTGTTCCTCCCTACGACGACGCCCTGCAGAAGTATGCGTCGCGCTCCCTTCATTCCTGGCTTGAGATGATTCGGGGCGGATTTGCCGACCAGATTTTCATATACATTGCAATCGTTGTGGCGGCCCACGCTTACGAGTACTTGAAACGTCTGCGAAGAGAAGAACGGGAGAGATATGAGTATCAGCAGGCGCTCGCTGCCAGCGAACTGCAAGCCCTCAAGATGCAACTCCATCCCCACTTCCTTTTTAATACTCTGCATGGGATTGCAACTCTGGTGGACGGTGACGCCAAGAATGCCAAGGCTATGATCATTAAGCTGTCGAGTCTATTGCGGACAGCGCTCGACCGCGACAGGTCGGATCTAATTCCTCTTCAGGACGAACTCAAGTTTGTGGGGGAATACCTCGATCTGGAGAAGATGCGCTTCGGGAGTCGACTCCAAATCGAGTGGTTGGTCGCTGCGGAGACCTGTACGCTGCTGGTACCGCAGATGATCCTTCAGCCCCTGGTGGAAAATGCGATTCGGCATGGCGTTGCTTCATCACGCGAGGGAGGGTGGATCGAAATCGCGGCGAGGGCAGGCAATGGGATCCTGAACATCCATGTGCGCAACAGCGTGGGTGGTCAGACGTCCATCGGAACCGGTGTAGGGTTGCGCAATGCTGAGGCCCGTCTGAAATATCTGTATTCGGGTGACGCGAGCCTGCATCTCGCGGTCGCTGAAGGCCGCACTGCCACCGTGAGTTTGGCGCTGCCGGCCTTGAATTCGCAGCCTGCCGGCTTACGCGGGCGCAACACCCAGACTGCCCTCGAGGGGGAGGATCCGTTATGCACGTTCTCATCGTCGATGACGAACCCTTAGCCCGGGCTGCCTTGGTGCAGGTTTTGGCTGCCAGGCCCGATGTCGAGGGTTTCGATTCAGCTTGCGATGCGATCGAGGCGCAGGAGCGCCTATCCAAAAACAGTTATGACGTGATGCTGCTCGACATAAATATGCCCGAGCTGTCGGGCCTTGAACTATTGGGTCGTCTGGAGCAGTACGAGCAACCGTTGCCTTCAGTTGTTTTGGTAACCGCATACGCCCAACATGCAGTGGCGGCCTTCGAAAAACATGCTGTCGACTACGTCCTGAAACCATTTTCAACTGAACGCGTGAACCAGGCTCTGGAGTTCGCCTGTCGAAGGACGGCGAGCGAGCGGGCGGCAAAATTGATGGAGCTCATGCCCCATCTGCGGACGCTGACACCGTCAAACTCCTCCAAGATTGGAATCAAGAGTAACGGGAGGATTCTCTTTGTTGATCCTCATGATGTGGTTGTGGTACAGGCGGAGGGGAATTATGTCTTGCTTCAGCGCGAGACAGGTTCGGCGCTGCTGCGAGAATCGATTTCGACCATTGCAGAGAAGCTCAAAGCCTATGGATTTGTTCGAATTCATCGGTCGGTGTTGGTGAACGCTTCTTTCGTGCAAGAGATCCGTCCTTGCGCCACGGGCGAGTACCAGCTTCGCGTGAAGGATGGAAGAGAATATACCGTGACGCGCACCTATAAGAAGAATCTCAGGAGCCTTGCAGCTTTCTGGATTGGCACTGGAACGTTCCTTACGGACTGAGCGCCCGAGTTTCACCGATTGTAAGTCACTTACTACCTCGGCAGCTTCACCGAATACGCATGGAGAATCTCGATTTTGATTGACCTCTTCGTGCCGGACAGCAAGACCGCTGATGGGAAAAGCGACATCGCGGCTGAAGACGAGGGAGCAGCAGGTTTCTGATGAGGAATTTAAAGCGACCGCTTATAATCTACTTCCTTCTGATTGCGACTAGCACGGGATTCGCGCAGCAACGTCGCAAAGTCATCATCAACCAGGATTGTTCGGGGCCCGGCGGCAGCAATATGCAAACGCTGCTGACTTTGATTCAATCTCCCGCGGTGGAAGTTCTGGGAATCACTGTGGTCAGCGGGAACCAGTGGCGCGACGAAGAGGTAGCACATACCCTGCGATTGCTGGAGTTAATCGGCCGCACCGATATTCCAGTCGTACCCGGAGCCGTGTTTCCACTGGTGCATCGCCGTAAGGAAGCTCAGGTGTGGCAGGCGTTGTATGGAAAGGTCGCATTCGCCGGTGCCTGGGACGATCGCTGGTGGCACGAGCACGATGTGATTCCCAAACTCCTGGAAGGTGAACCCACTACCAAACCGGCCGACGAGGATGCTCCTCACTTCCTGATTCGCATGGTGCACAAGTATCCGCATGAAGTGACCATCTATGAGGGCGGGCCCATGACGAACCTGGCGGTGGCCAGCGCAATCGATCCCCATTTTGCCGAACTGGCCGAAGGCCTGGTCTTTATGGGCGGAAGCTTAAGCCCGCGGACCGACGATCCGGAATTCAAGAGCGACCCACGTCACGAATTTAATTTCTGGTTCGATCCAGAAGCCGCGAAGAGCGTGTTAGCGGCTCCGTGGAAGAAAATCGTTTGCACACCGGTTGACATCTCGGTCAAAACAAAAATCACTGACGCCATGGTTGCGGAGATCAAGAAGAGCAACAGTGCCGCCGCGCAATACGTGGTGAAGTTCTTTATGAAGGATCAGGGCGGTTTCTACATGTGGGACGAACTGGCCGCCGCTGCGTGGATCGATCCGACACTGATCACTAAAAAGGAAACTTTGTATATGAGTGTGGATATCGATCACGGTCCGGCCTACGGAAACACGCTCACCTGGACGGACAAGGACAAACCGCGGCTTGGGGAGCGCCTGGTCGAGATCCAGATGGATTTGGATCTCGCGAGATTCAACAAGATGTTTGTGGAATTGATGAGTGCCTCGACCCCGCAGGCTCATTGAGTTTCGTTTCGCCGGAGACGTAATCATGAATCCCAATGGTTGACATTGCAACCCTGGGACGCAGGAGCAGACAGGAACCCCACAACTGGCCAGCGAGGAAACACTTAACAAAGCTCTCGGGTGATGTCCGCGAGGCCACGCAACATTACAACGGGATCGGGGTTTTAATCAGGCGCCAGGGACCCACTTCTGTTTTGATCTGACAAAACTCAGGCCTCAACGCTATCTCAGACTGCAGCTCACGAGTCAAGGGAAGCTTCATTTCGACGCTGGCGTGCCATCATCTTTCTAATCTGACTAATACCGGGGACAGCTGGGCGCTCAGCAACAGCTCTAGCCCGGTCGCGAACCTGCATTCGTAGCAACTTCGCCGCATTGGGATCGAGCTCGGAAACTGCTTCTGATCGATCAAGGAGAAGGTTCAGGATTAGTCCCCACCGGGCGAAGTAGTCAAACGTCCAGCCCAATCGACCTCATCAGTGCCAGTCCATTGCTCTTCGTAACAACGCCTTCTCGGAGCTTGTAATCGAAGACCATCCTTCCATTCTCGAATTCTTCTTGGAAATGGACATTGTACAGTTGCCCCTTTAGTGACTCACCAATGTCGGCTAGCGCCAGATCGTGGGTACTCACCAACCCGATAGCACCCCGATTCAGCAGAGCACGGACGAGGCCTTCAGCCCCAACACGGCGATCATTTGAATTTGTGCCTTGCAACAACTCATCCAACAGGAAAAGCAACGACGGATTGCCGCCCGCGAGATCAAAGAGCTTACGGAGTCGTGTGATCTCAGCATAAAAGCGTGAGCTTCCCTCC
>Ga0307474_10000894_pt1 | contig 21470 bp, 24 predicted proteins | sample atmos_gasesECM1C_2_FD_203312 | JGI IMG/M metagenome (GOLD analysis project Ga0307474, IMG submission 203312) | Hardwood forest soil microbial communities from Morgan-Monroe State Forest, Indiana, United States - atmos_gasesECM1C_05 | ecosystem: Environmental > Terrestrial > Soil > Temperate... | reverse complement strand
GCGCATCCCGGAATGTGATACACCCCGTGGGTTCGCGAAATATACCAGTCCTGCTCCGAAATCGACCCGATCGAAACCGTCGCAGCGTTATCTCCTCGTGCGGCCGTATCGACCAGAATGTCTCGGTGCATTCCGGATGATGCCATTGATGTCGTCATGTAAGGTTCATATCCTTTGTTGGCTTGATTTAGTTACCTGGATTTACAGCATGAAACCGATTCACGATCCCTACCCCGCACAACCCAAGAACGGCGCACCATGAAACGCCGGCACTGCATCGTCCAGCAGGTCGTCTGCTTCGCGATTCCAATCCCGGTTGCGCCGCGCTTCTCGAACCGCAATCGCGCCGCCCTGCTCGCGCCGGGGTTGCCGTTTCGCCCATTCCACCGCGCGCACGATCCAATCGCAGGCTGCCGGCGAAAGCGGCAGGAATCCTCCCTTCGCGTCGGCCAGCGTAAAGCAGTGCTCGTATTCGCCGCGCGCCGGATACGGCCCTAGCGCCAGGATCCGGATTCCATCCTCCACTTCTGCGGTCTGCGCCTCCCACTGTTCCGGCGAACCATACGACTCCGCTGGCATCCAGCACTCGATGTGCCAGCGATTCACCGGCAAATACTTCGGCACCCGCCGCGTTTCGATCGTTTCTCGAATCACGTTCCCGCTCGTGTCGCGGTCCGTCCAACGTCCTCCGATCCAGGTCAACCGTGAGCCGCCCCACACCACTCGAAAATTGGCCTCGCCGTAGAAATTCGCGCCGCCCGCGATCAATAATCGCTCGCTCACTGCCGCAGGCGCCTCGTGCGTTTCGCGCGTTACCCGAATTTCCGATGTTGAAATCATTTGTGATCGCAGCCCGTATCCAATGCTGTGCGCAGAAAAAACAAAAGGGCGGCATCGCTGCCGCCCTCATCTTGTTCCATTTTCGGCCGTCTATTTTAGTATCCGGTCGGAATCGCCAAATTATTGATGTACGACCCGCTGCGCGGCGATTCGTTCCACACCTGGAAGCCGGTGACGAAGTAAAAGATATACGCCGCCGCCAGTCCCCCGCTGGTGCCATAGATCGGAAACACGGTTTGCCCGCCCACATCGTAAAAATCAATATCCTGCATGACCGCGCGTCCCCAGTGCGACAGGTCCAGGAAATCCACACGCGTCTGATTCGCATTGATCGAGGACTTAATCGGAACGCCGGCCATCGTTTTTTCGCCGGTGAACAGCAGATCCAGATCGCTCGCGCGTCCGCCTGCCCCTTCCTTGATGATTTGCGAAATCGTCACGCCCAATTGCTCCCACTGGTGCTCTTGCTCCAGCGCGGTGTACGCGATCAGCTTGGACACCTGGTTCGAGCCCAAAGATTTCCGCACTTTGTTAATCGCCAGGCGTACCGCGCCCGGCGTTATCGCCGAATTGTTTCCGTTCACCGCCGGCGTCGCCAACTCCACCGGATACGTCGCCCGGTTCAGGTTCAGCCAGGTTCCGGTCGTCGCGTTCGTCTGGTGATACAGAATTCCGAATAACGACGTGGGCTGCGCTCCAGTCAACCCGTCATGCACGATCACGTCGTTCACGCTGGTGCCGGTGGGCAGGGCATCCACCTGAATCAGTGAATTGAATGGATCAACCAGTAGCACGTTGGCCGACCCGCGGTTGGTGGTCAGCGTCGGATCGTATACCTGCACCGTCTGGTTGTAATAAAAAAGCTGCGCGCCAGGTGGCTTGGCCATGGTGAACTGGGCCGCGACGCCACTCGGCAGTCCGCTGGTCGCAATCGTTCCGATCGTGCCCAGCACGCCGTTCCCGTTGGTCTGCATCACCTTGTCGAGAAAAGCCCGGAACTGGGCCATGGCATTCTTTACTTCGCGCTTGGCGGTGTTCTCGATTGCCTTCTCCGCCGAATTCGACGCGTACTCTACCAGCTTGGTAATTTCCACCGCGTGCCGGAAGAATATCGGTGACACTTGCGCTACGTCGTACACCGTTCCAGAACCCCGGCCCAAATCTCCGCCATCCATATTGGCCAGGCCCGCTTTGCCTCCCGGACGAATCTGCAGCGGCAGCCGCATGTTCCGCGAGCTGACTCGTTCGACGTCGCCGCGTTGTTGAATCATGGTCAATAAAATATCGTCGCGTTCATACAACAGCGGCAACTTGTCGCGAACTTTTTCCAGTTGCAGCGCAACCGATTGAGCATTCTGCATTTGTGTCATGTGCTGAATTTCTCCCTTGGAATGGATTTCGTCAGGCGCCTGCGAACTTCAGCGCGTGTGCCTCTGCCGCTTACGAATGCGGCCTTGCGTGGTTGCGGGATGTCCTTCACGGACGCTTTCTGGGAATAAATCTGTGAGCGAGCGACTGCATTTTCGGTTATTTGGTGGGCTGCTGCCAGGATTACCGGTAACAAGACTACAGATTGAGAATGTCACCGTCCGTCATCCGGCCGTAATCGACGTCGCGCGATGAAATCGCTCGGCGTCCATCATTTCCGCCGCTCGATCCGCTGATGTCTACGCGCTTTTCGGCATTACGCTGTCGAGCGCGCCGATCCTGGTTCGCTGAGACGATGGTGTTCGTCCATTCGTTCATTACGCGCTTCGCTACACCCGGCAGCGCCTGCCGGGCACGCCCCGTCACCAGCGAAACGATGGACCGTTGGTGCGCCTCATCCAGCGCGCCGGACCGAAAGGCATCGCGCATCTGTTGTCCCAGCGCTCGATTTCCCTGCAGCGTCGCATCCAGTTCCCGGTAAATTTCGCCCGACACCCGGTTCCGCGCCGATTTCGAAACTTCCTCCGGCAGCAACCGATCCACTTGCGCCTCGATCGCCTCCATCACCCCGCGCACCGCCGCCGCATTCGTCGCCTGAAAAAACTCCGCCTGCGCCGCACTCGGACCAGTAGTCGTTGTTGGTTGCGGATTCTTGTTCGCAATTCCGTCTCGGCCCATTCCATCCCGGCCCATTCCATCTCTTTGAATAGCCGGTGCCTGCGACCTCGACTGACCTGGCGCGCCAGCCGCCTGTACCGCTATGGCCCGCGCTAGGGACGCAAACGCCTGCGGATCGAGTTGCGCTACGGATCGCGCCAGCTCGGCATGATCTTCGGGGCGCTGCGAGAAAAACAGCGCATCCATGCGATTTAAATCTCCAAGCAATTTCGTCGCAGCTTGCGCATCCGCGGGCGTTGCAAAAACTTCGCGGTACGCCTGCGCGTCCCGCCACGCATCTCGCAGCTCTGGATTCGCCTCAAGCAGGCCATTCAACTTTTCTTGTTCGGCTACGCTATTCGCCGCGCCATCCGAACGTCGCACTTCGTCAGGGTCTGTTTCGCTCGCCAGGTTGTCGCCCGCTCTTTGGCGATCTTCCAGGTCCGCCAGAAAATCGTCTACACTCGCCGGCGAAACCGTATTCACCTGCGCGCCCTCAACTATTTTCCCTGTGTTGTTGCGGCTGGGTTTTCGCGCAGTGTTCGTACTGAGCCCAAGAATCTCATCGTCGCTTGCGCGAACTGCGGGCGCACCGGGAACAATCATATTTGTCGACATTCTTCGTTCTCCGAAAATCAAGGTTCGAATAGGCCGGTCAAAAGAAAAAATGCGTCCGAAAGTACGACGTAACTGCCCGCAGGACAAGGGCTTAAGGGTGCTGCCGGAAAGTGGCATCTGAAGGTTTGTTGATTTGGCCCGACAGTACTATAGATTCCGGCACACGCTTCTTATAAAAATCTAATCACAGCGGGAAAACTGTTACGACGTCCTGGGGGACGCACACAGCCTGCCGAATATCTGAGGTCATTTCATGAGCACTTCGCCAGTCGCCTCCGCAGAGGCTAAACCGAATTCGCAAGGCGCCGCCGGTCATCACGTCGCCCCGGATCGCCGCCGCCGCAAACGCGCCAAAATTACCGCGCAGGTTCATGTCCGCGGCGTGAATTGTCCCGAGCCTTTTGAGGAAGTTGGCAAGAGCATTGACGTCTCACGTTTCGGCCTGCTTTTTAACGTAGCCCGCACCGGTTACTGGAAAGGCCAACGGCTCGAGGTAGTTTTCCCCTTTTCATCCGCCGCAGCCGCGCTGAATTCCGCCCAACCAGCCGAGGTGGTTCGCGTCACCGAGCAGAATGGTAACTACGCCGTCGCCGTCCAGTTTATTAACGCCAAAGATTATGCCGCCGTGAATCCGCGCGAAGCCGATCCTTCCCTCGCCGGAGTGGCCGCGTCGCCCACCGCCACGCACACCAAGCCGCAATCCGTTGTGCTCATCGTGGAAGCGGATCCGAAGACTGCGGACATCATGCGCAACGTGCTCGGCAACGACGGCTACACCGTCATCATCGTGCCCACCGCGCAGCAAGCTCTTGAAATTCTGAAAACCACCGTGCCCGTCGTGTTCCTCGCCGAAGTGGAAGGCACGGACATGACCGGCCACGATCTTTGCCTCATCATCAAGCGCAACGATCGCCTGCAGCGCGTTCCAGTAATTCTGCTCACCAAATCCGCGCAGCCCGCGGACTATTCCGCCAGCCACCAACTCGGTGCGGTCGTCTGCATGGCCAAGCCCTTCAAACCTGAACGCCTGCTGCACGTCGTCCGCCTGGTAGCTCCGCCGCCAGCCCTGAAAAGCGCCTACGGCACCGCCCGCGCCACCAACGGCACAGTCGAACGCACCCTGTAAACTCCCTACACGCGGATCAACCAGGCCGCAGCGTCTCCGTGCCCTCAAGCTTTTCTCTGTGTTCTCTGTGTTAAATCTTTAAACGATCCGGCTACCTCCGCGCAGCCCGCCCCGGAGCAGGAGCTGACACCGCCGCGGCCGAAGCGGCCGCCTGCTGCTTCCTCAAATAGTCCCGATGGAACAGCGCATGAGCCCGCACATTTGCGTAACCCAATGGCGCTTCGATCTTCGCCACCTGCCCCGCGTCTGACGAAAACCACCTCATGCAAATTTCCAGCTCCACCGCGTGATTGTCCGCAAACTCATCCGGCAAAATACTCGGCAGAATTATCTCCGCATCGAGGCCCGCGTCACTCCCCGCAGCCGCTGCACTCGCCGCCAAATCCGGAGCGACCGCCGCCGTCACGTCCTGCCGGTGCACCAGAGGCTGCTCCGCCACCAATTGCGATATCTCGCGATACTGTTTCGTCCGCGATTCCTCGTCCGGAATCACAAACTCCTCGAGGCCAATCAGCCGCTTGATCAGCGCCGTGTTTTCCGGATGCGCCAGCACCGCCTGCATCTGCGGGTCAGGATTCCCCAGCAATTGCAGCAGTACCGCGCGTTGCTGCGACCACAGCGTCGGATACTGCTCGTCCGTTTCCGGATAGCTGAACAAATTCCCTTTTAGATCGGCCAGGCGGATCCATTTCGATTCGAACGCCGCGCCCGCCCCCAGCAAAGTCACTTCCACGTCATGCGGCCGGTTTCGCCGGAAACAATCGACCGCCAGCAGCATGATGTCGGCATGGAAGAATTTCATGCGCCGCCAGACCAGGCCGATACGCCCCATGGCCTGGTCCCGCGCCATCGAGTAACCCGACGCCGTATCGTTCCCCGCCATCGCCCCGCCAAACAGCGCGGGAAATGCGCCGGTCAAAAATTGCGAGATCGGCCCCATCAAATTCGCCGCATGCTCCGTCAGGTCCCCCGGAACCTCCGCCGGCTCCGGCTGGAAAAATCCTGCCGCTAACGATTGCCCCGGTTTCGCCCGCGCCGGATAATGCACGCCCGGTTCAGCCGTCTGGCTCTGCAGCGCGTCAAAGTCCAAAACTTCGCTGTCCGCGTAAATCGGCGGAATCCCATACTCGTAGGTTTCCATCTGCATATTCGACAGCGTGTTGAATCGTTCCTGCACGCTGATCAGTGAATCCCCCAGCGCCGGCCGCCCGCTCGATCCATCGCCCGGCAGGGCGTGCAGCACGCGCCAATGATCGTCCATATTTTCGTTGCGCGATTCGCAATATACGTCCCCCGCAAACGCGATGTGCGCGCCATCCGGAAATAATTCCAGCAATTCGTCACGCAGCGCCTTGTCATCCAGAGCAAAAAACGCCCAAGGCCGCAGCCAGGTCCGCTGGAAAGTAATCAGGTTGATGTTGATGTCGCCGCCTTCGGTCAGCGGCCCGCCCTGCGATTGCCCCAGCCGCGCTAGCCGTTCGTACTCCTGCCCGCCAGAAGCCACCGGCGCTCCGATTTTCTCCGCCGCGTGCGGATACGCCGCGCGCAGTCGAGCCTGGTGCACTTCCATGTTCCACTGCAAATAAGGGTACTCATGCATTTCGTTGGCCCACGGCGGCGTCTTCAATTCCAGCCCGCCCACCATGGTCACCACTTCCTGCCCGTTCGGCACGCGCATGCGCGTCTCCGCCGCCGGCACGGTCACTGTCTCGGCCGCCACAAAATCCTCTTCCGTCAGTAGCGCCCCGCACAAATCACAATTCACAGTTGCGGAATCTTGAACGCCCGTCCCTTCCGTCGCTCCGCCGGTCTCGCTGTTTTGTGTTTCGTTGCCCATGCGGTTTTGGCCGTCATCCACAGGGGCGGAGCGACGAAGGACCTCTCTTCGATTGCCGCCCTCACCCAGCCCATCGCCATCAAGACCGCGTTTCTTTTCCGTCCCACAATCCGGGCAAACATACACATCCTCTCCAACCCGGACTTCCCGCACTCCCATCTCCGTCTCCGGATGGAATCCGAACCGCTGCCCATCCACCACGAACCGCACATAAGCTCCCACCTTCCCATCGGTCCAGAGGCTAAACGCCTCGTCCACGATCAAATTTCCCACGCGGTTGTTCCGCTCTACCAGCTGCGCCACTTCCGTCGCCGCCTTTGCCGCCGCCACATCTTCCTCGGCCTGCGCCGATGAAGGGAAAAACCGAACCCGCGGCACATCCTGCGACAGCACTGACACCAGCGACAAACCGAACGCCTGGTAAATATTCGTTACGAACTCGTAGCGCGGCAAATCTTCCAGCGAGCTGCCATCCGCCAGCTTCTGCTCAAATGGCAAATGCCAGTTCTGATCGCGCTCGTTCCACCACAAATATTGCAAGCCGCGCCAAAACTGATGCGCCTGCTTGATGCGCCGCACTTCCTGCCGCCGCGTCGATTCCGATTCCACCGAATATTGCTGCACCAGCCTCCTCAGTGCGGCCTGCAAACGCTCCGGAAGCTGCTCGTTGCTGCTTCCGTAAGCATTTTTCCCGGCGTTTTCCGCGCGCGCGTCTCCTCGCGGGTTCATCGCCGCTGCCGTTGGGCCTTCAACTGGCACAAACGCAGAATTTGCCTTCGGAACGGATTTCTCAATGGGCATTCGGTTCTCGCTTTAGAGGAAACGGTGGTGCTGGAGGTAAGAACTTCGAGAAAGCTATTAAACCTGCACTTGCAGCAGCGTCACTGAATCTCGATCGACTTCTGTCCCAGCGCGATAGCATCGGCCAACCGCGCGCCGCGCTCGTCCGTGTTAAACCCAAACCGGCAGCGGATGAATTTTACGTTCTGCAGCGAGATCTGTCCGCCCTCGTAGCGCAGCCTCGCTCCGATAAACGTCACATTTTTCCATCGTACGCCATCCAGCGTTTGCGACGCGCCTTCGATGGTCAATCCTTCCACCTGCACCTCGTCGTTCAGGTTGCGCGTCGCGGGCGGCAGCAGAACTTCCGACGACTCCGGCATCAGCGTGGCGTCCAGATAATCCCCGCCGATGCTGGCCGGGTCGAGCACACTCTGCGCGCTGAGCGCGTGCGGAGACGCCAACACCACATGCCCTGGCGTCGTCACCGCGTGCGGGGCCTGCGTCCCCGGCCCCACATTCAAAAGCGGCGTTTCGGTCGCGCCCGGATAGGTGTTCAGACTAGGCGCATCATACTTGTTTGCAGCCGTTCCGGTTGACACATCGCCGGCCGGTTGTGCCGACCGTAAATCCGCCAGTTCAATCCGTGCCTGCGTGACGTGCTCGAGTAATCTGGAATTATCAGCCTTGGTTTTCAGCACCTCATCGAGCGCCTTAAGGCTCTTGGCGTAGAATTCCGGCGAGACTTTCTGGCCTTGCATCCGCGCCGACATCACAATTGACGCCGCGCGATCCACTTCCACTTCCCCGGCCGTAACGTTGCCCGCCGCTCCCTGCGCCGCGGCCGATTGCAATGCTTCCAGCACATCGGATTCCCAGATGGCTAACGCATTGCTTCCCGCGCCTGTTCCCTCGCGCGCCACGTATTTCGTGTCGCCCGGAGGGATGATTGGAGAAAATTTGGCCGCAGGATGCCGCAGCGTTTGAATTCCTTGCCAGGCCAGCGTTCCCACCAGCGTCGCCGCCAGCAAAACAATTACGATCCGGACGTAACCTGGCGCCGGCGCATAGGCCTCTCGCCGTTTCGTCCACCGTCGATCTCGCCCGCTCGGCGTGTCCCACAACGATCGCGCCACGTATCCCTCAGCGAAGTCTCATCGCTGCCTGCATTTTAGACTACGCCCAACCGACTAGCCACAAGGGACTCAGTCACCCGACTGGTTCTGCAATTCGTTCTTCAGAAAGTCCAGCAAATCACCGTGCCCCACAAAAGCGTGCGTTTCCGGCTTCGCCGCGTAGCCTCGCGACGGCAACTGTCCAGGCAAAGGTGAATCCGCGCCGGAGGCGCCACTTGATGAACCTGCGTCGCGATGCACGCGCGCCACGAATCCACGCTGAGCGCGCCCGCTGTGCGATGGCACCAGCTCCGCCGCTTCAATCTCCACGCGATGAATCGGTGGTTTATCCTGATTCACCGTGTCTTCCGATTCGTCCTCACCCCCGCCGCCCGCACCCGCATAATTCGCGGCATCGCCATCCGCCTTCGTCTTGCCTTTGGTTTTTTGCTTCAGCGCCTGCAGAGCCGCTTCGGCCTCGCGCGCCGCTTCGATCGCGTGTCCCGCTAAAGCATTCGCATAGTATCGCCCGCCAATGAACGGCATATTGCCTCCCTCAGACAATTTCGCTAGCGTCTTTCTTCCGCGCCGAATTGATTTCGAGCATACGGTAGATCTGCTGCCACGACCGGCGCCGCATCGGCGCCCCTTTCTTGTCTGCTACCGCAACCAAACCGTTTCCAGGCGTGCCGCTTCCCTTCCGCGCCGGCGGACGTAAGCCGTTCGCATTCGCCGCAGGCTGCGATGCCGGAGCTTTCAAGCCCGCGGCCGGTGACACATCGTTATCTGCCACAACGATCGGTGGAACGCCCGCAATTCCCAGGATCGAATTCAACAGCGCCCGATTTTCCGCGCGCAGCCGCGCCAAATCCATTTCCAGCGCCCGCGTATACTTCGTGCCGGTCGCCTTCCGAATCCATTCCATCATGGTCATTTTGTCGTCGTCATCCTGCCTACTCTGACGCAGGAAGGGAGCGCCCCGAAGGATCTCATCCAGTAAAGTCCTACTCAGTAGCAGCCGGCTTCACCTGGGCTATTCGCCATTGCCGTTGCATTCGCCGTTGCCGGTGGCGTTGCCGTTGCTTTTGCCTTTACGCCGTCATTCTGAGCGCAGCGAAGAATCTCACCCAGTAGCGAGCTGCCCAGTCTCCACGCGAAACGCCGTCCTTCCTCCCCCGCCCTCACGGCTTCCGCCTTCGCCCGAACGAAACCGGAAACGCCCGTTTCAACTCCGCCTGCTGTGCCTTCCGCGCCTGCATCGCCCGAATCGTCGGATCCGGCGACGTCACCTGCTCCGCCAGCCGCTGTGCCAGCGGAGGGCGAACCGCTCCGCTCCGCCGCGCGGCATAGCGCGATTTCAACCCGTAGCGCGCCGCGTCCGCGGCGTCGTCACCGTCCATTTTTTCCGCGTCTTCCACTCTCGCCGGATCGCGAATCAAGGTCGGCAACACTCGAATCAATTCAATGCAGTTTTCGGTGATCAGCCATTCGCCCGTTTCGAGCATCTGGTACATCAGCATCCAGCCGCCGATGCGGTCATCATCCGCCGGAATTGGGCGCGGCAAACCCGCTGCCGCAAAAACATCGCCCATCTGCTCCGCGATCGACGCTTCATCCGTGCGCCGCGCGAAAGCATCCGGTGACAGGTAAATCGCTTCGATTTTCTCTCGCGATTGTTCCGAAGCCAGCCGGCCGTCGCGGCTGCGCGCGATAATTTCCCGCGCCAAATCCCGCGGCGCCGTGCGATGCGTCACATATTCGCGGTACGTCACCACCCGCGTGTCGGCGCGAACGCTCGCCGCCATCTTCGATTCGGCAAATTCCCGAGCCTGCTCGCACATCCCTCTTTGGCCGTCACTGGCGAATCCAGCGAATCCGGATTCCGTGTCCGGCCGGCTTTCGCTTCGTCCTTGGCCTGGAGTCAAACCCTCACTCCGCGAACCTGCTGCCGGAGCCTGCGCTTGCCAGTACGTCGCGGCTGGATGCTCAAATCCCCAGTCGATCGAGATCCACCGCGGCCACCACGGCTTCCATTCAATTTCCTCCGCGCGCCCCACATGTCGCCGCACGTCAAAGCGATCGAAGTACTGCCCGGCGATTACGTCCCAATCGCCATCGAGGAACGCCCGCTTCAGATGCGTTGGCAGCGCCGTCAATGTCGCCTTATAGCTTTCATCCGCTGCGAAGATCGGATTGTCTGAAAACCGCGCCGGGATGAATTCGTAATCCGGCCCGTTGTATTCTTCCGGCCGCTCCATCCCCGCCGCTGGCTGCCCATCCACCCACAACGATTTTACCCAGGCGTGCCCGATGTTTCCGGGGTTCGTCGCGCCGGCCATACCCGGAAAGCTTCCCGGCACAGCACAACGGTTTCGGCTGGTTAAGAATTGCCACTGCCGCAAAGTGAAATGAGTCAGCTCATCCACGCCGATAAAAAGATACTCGCCACCCTGGTACTGGTAGACGTCGCTCTCGTTCGCGCAATATCCGAAACGCGTGATCGACCCATTCAGCCATTCCACTTGATGTTTCGATTCTGAATAGCTCCGATACGCATAGCGCGGCACATCGCGCCGGAAATATTGCAGCAGCGAGCCCTCTAACTCCGGAAACGTACGCCGCAGCAGCAACGTGTTGACGCCGGCGTGATCGTGCGCCTGCGCGATCGCTTCCATCAGCAAAGCTTTGGTTTTTCCCGGACCCGCCGCGCCGCCAAACAACCGGTACTTCGCGATGGACACATGAAAATCGCGCTGGCGAGGGAACGCTTGGTACTTTATCCCGAGGTTGAATATCCGCACGAAGGAGGCTTCCCGTCGCGCCGTGTGCGCTGCGCTCGCCTCGCTCTGTCGCTTGTCCGTCCGGTCCAAGAATGTCTTCTGAGGATCTAGAGTATCGAACGCCAAATCGTTGCCGAGCCATTGCCGACCGGGGCTCGGCAAATATTCGCTCTTTAGCTCAACGTGCGAATTTTCTCGCCCACGTAAAACGCCGCGGCTCCGCCCAACAGGGCCGCTGCAATCGCGAGGTGATGCGCGCTCAGCACCGCGCCCAGAACCAACGCCCCTATCCCACCGAGTTGAACTGCGTAGCCGATCGTCGTCTTGCTTGCGCTCATCGAATCGTTCCTCCCAAGGAATTTGTCAGCAAGTACTTCCGTAAATCTCCCGGACTATTGCTTTGCGCCAAACCCGGCGTTGTCCGAACGGGACGGCCGCGGAATGTCATGGACCAGCCGCAACATCGTCGCGTCTTCCATATCGCTACCGGCGCTCGTCGATCCCGCGGGTTCCAGATTTCGCCCAACTTCTTTCAAAACATCCAGAGTCAACTTGTCGTTCGCATTGCCCTCGGCGCTCTCGAGCAATTTCTGCAGCAGTTTGGTGTAGGCCCGCGCCAGGGCGTTCTCGTCCAGTCCGCCCTCGCGCATCGCGTCAGCCACTCGGGTGGTTTTCTCCCGCTGGCGCGATTCGCTGAGGATCGCGGTTTCAAAAAGTTCGCCTTGCTTCACCGTCGCGCTCACTGCGCGCTTACTGGGCTCGTTCGCGGCCCCCGGAATCTTCGCTATCACCTGTGGCCGTTTCTCCGCGTGCTTGATGCGTTTGCTCAAGACTTCTCCTTCACTCCGTTCTGACTGATCGCCGCCAATAGGGAGCGGGACACGCTCTTGCCGGGTCCGGTTCGAGCCACTTGGGCGTCGAGGTTTGCCGCCACGACTTTTCGCGTGTCCCGCATCGGGTGAACTGCTTCTCGCAATGCCTTCTTCCGCCATCGCGCGCTGATCCGCAGAGCGGAATCGAGCGCGCCACGATGGCCGGCGCACAGCTGATCGCCGCGCAGCGGGTGCCGGCCGCAACGTTTCCAGGCCTGCGCTTCATTACGCGCACGCACGTATCCGGTACAAGTTTTCATCGGAGTTCAAATCAAGGGAAAATCAGAAAATCAGCTGCGAACCGCGAACCAGTGATTCAGGTCGAGAGAACTTCGTCAGACGCCCATCAAGGCGTAGCAACAGGCGCGACATTCGGACCGATTTCGACAATCGTATCGCACGCGATCGGCGGAGATTCCTTGCCATTCGCGGATACCGCCGAAACGCCGATACGATGTTTCCCCACGCCGAACAACATCCGCGGGCTGGTGGCCGTGATGCCCTTCACCATTCCCTTCGCATCGGCTGGAGCGGGAATCGAAAACAACTTGTAAGCCTTGGGTCCCGAGATGTCGTACACCGTGAAAGTACTAACGCAGGCATCTTTCTTTTTTCCGCTGCAAAGCGGCGTTCGCGTGAAGTCGTAATCGAATTTCACCGTTACCGTGTGCATCGCGCTTCCCGAAGGGTCACTCTTTGGAGCATCCTTCGTTTGCGCTTGCTGCACGCAATCATCAATGGCCCCAATGGCGCCGGTCGCCGCGACCGCAGCCAGTTCGCCTTCGCAGGTTAAAATTCGCCGTGAACGCATCGTCGGATCGTCCGCGCCCATCCGGAGCAATCCTCCGTGGAAAGCCACTACCCCGCCCGTCAACAACAGTGCCGCTACTATTCCGGTACCAAAGTACATTTTTTTGGCCTGTGCTTCCAAGAACCGCTCCCGCTTCGCGTTCGCTATCCGGTCCCGCGCAATTGCCGTCCAACAGACGGTATCACTGGCCAGTCTCTGGATGCCAGTGGTGCGTGCCCGGGTTGCGATAGAACGATTGCGATTACAGCGTCGCGATGCCACGGTTACAAGTGACCCGCGATCGGTGCGGTGAATCCCCGAAAGACTCTAGCCCAGTATCTGCACCGTCACGCCGGAGCCACCCGTGATCGAAGTCACTTTGGCGCGCACAAAATTCGCCCGCACCCCGGATGCGACCAGGTTGTCGCCGGCCGTCAGACTGGTGGTCATATTGGTCGCGCCACTGGGAATTGCGTATTGCGCATCCACGTCATTCATCGCGGTCTGCAATTGAATGGTCACGGCGCTAGGCGCGGTCGCAAAGCTGACTTGCCAGCGAATCGTGCGGCCATTCTCGGGAAATCCAGCGTAACTCGGCAAAGCAAATTGCTGGCTGGCCTGCCCCGCCGCTGGTGCTTCGTTGTTGAAAGCCAGCGCCACGTCGCCCGGGAAAATGGAGTACGGCGGATTCTGCGCGTTATAGTTCGGCATCGGTATTCATCTCCAGAAGGAATGTGCGGATCAAATCACGTAGCCAAGTCACGACCACGAGACGCGCTGCGACTGAGCGAATTGAAACGTGTCACTTAAGGATGTAAGGAATGCGGAAGTCGTCTTAAGGAAGCGACCTCAGCCGCGTTGCACGGCCGGTACGTTATCGCTTCGTACACTTTTCGAGGTTAACGAATTAATTTATACGCGCACTTCCGACTTTTGTCAAATCGTGTGGTGTGTACACGAAAGTCGTCCAAGCCGATTCTGCTTTCGTGTCGCGAAAACTCAGGCACAAAAAAAAGGGTGATTGCCTTTCCCGCAATCACCCTTCTCCAAATCAAATCCGTGACGATCTACTGTGGCACCACCACCGCGCCTCCAGTAACCACCGGCCCGGGGCGCAGCGTGAACGTCAAACCTTGCGCTGCGTTTTCATCCACCGTTTTCTGCAGGTCTAGATCTTTTTGGTCGATGGCATTTTCCCCGCCATACGATGTGATGTAGTGCAGCTTGCCGTCCGCCAGCCAGTAGTTGGTCACTGCGTAGCTCGACCCATCCTTGAAATACAACACAGCAGTCACGTGCTTCTCGGCCGGGCCTTCGGTCGCACTCTGCGGCTCTTGCGACGTTTCAGGCGCCGCCGCGTACAGACTCGGGTTCGTTTCCTGCGACGGAGAGTTGTCCTGGCTCCCGGAATAACTCAAATCCGTCCCATACCCGTTGTCCGACGAATAGCCTCCGCCGTAGTACCCATACCCAATTCCACCGCCGCCGTATCCGAAGCCGTAGCATCCGCCCCAGAACGGATCGCACGGTCCAAACGCGCCGTATCCGAATCCGAGACCGCCAAATCCAAAACCATAGCCAAACCCGCCATAGGGAAAAAACGGATTAAATGGATAGAAGGGCGCCACGCCTATCGGCCGCCGCGGTACCGGCACGTGTGGCGGACTTGCAATCGCGGCGCGCGGCGCAGTCGCACTTCCTTTCACCGCATTCGCCGCTCCCGCACCACGAGCGCCAGCCGCCGGTGGTTCCACCCACGTGTTGTTGTTCCCTGCGAACCGATCGGTCGAAACGTGATCCGAAGTCGAGCCGGCGTTCGAACCTGATGAATTCGCGCTGCCTCCGTGAAACGGGTTCCACCAATGGCTCGATCCAGTTGACGCCGTCGTATTCGTTGCTGAATGTCCGGCGCCCGAACCAGCGGGCGCGCTCGCGCTGTGAGATCCCGAAGAACCACTGCTCGCGTGCGACCCGCCACCACTCATCCCGCCGCCGTGCGAACCTCCGCCTCCACCACCCCCGTGTGCGCCACCGCCCCCACCACCGCCGCCATGTTGCGCAAACGTGGGTACCGGCGCCAACGCCAGCGTCGCCGCAAATACCAGCGCCGCAAAAAGGTTCGTGCGAGAAGAGCCTTCTTCTCGCCTGGGGCCAGAATCTGTTTTGCCAATCGAAACTGAAGAGGTGACTTTCATGTTTGTATCCCTCCACCCGACCGGGCGACTGAAGGGTTCGCCTACCCTGTTGCTCTGAGTCTAGTTGATTGGACGTGCTCTGACACGCTTTAGTTGCAAGCAGCGCACGTGCCTGCAACGAGACGACTTCCCGACCCCGTTCCGGCGCCGAGGCACGTCTTCCGGCAAAACCGAACAAAACGGATATAATCGTTCGGAGATGACTTTCCCCGCATGATTCCCTTCCTGCACCTCGGCCCGCTCTCCATTCCCACCTTTGGCCTTTCCGTCGCCTGCGCCATGCTTGCCGCTTATTTCGTCCTGCGCGCCGATCTCGCCCGTCGCGGAATTGCCGATTCCAAATCCGGCGAAGCCGAAACGTTGGTCGCCTCTCCCTGCTTGGCGGGCTTTGTCGGCGCGAAGCTCTACCATCTGCTCGAAACCCCCTCGGAATTCTTTGCCGATCCCGTCGGCCTGCTCTTCAGCCCCTACGGATTCGCCTGGTTCGGAGGCCTACTCGCTGGATTCGCTACTTTCGCATTCGTGGCCTCGCGTCTCGTCAAACGCAGGGCGGCGGAAGGAAAATCATTTTCGTTTCTCACCATTCTCGATGCCGGCTCACCCGCCGCCGCCCTCGGCTACGGCATCGGCCGCATCGGCTGTTTCCTTTCAGGAGACGGCGACTACGGAATTCCAACGTCCCTGCCCTGGGGCATGGCTTTCCCCAACGGGCTCGTACCCACCACCGCCCGCGTGCACCCAACTCCGATCTACGAATTGATCGTGGCCTGCGGCATCGCCTGGATCCTGTGGCGCCTGGGCGCGCCTTCAACGGTTCAGCCGCGGAAGAATGGGAACCTGGGGATTGGGCAAGCTGCAGATATGCAGCCTGGCAAGGTTTTTGCAATGTATTTGATTCTCACCGGCGTCGCGCGATTCCTGGTCGAATTCATTCGTATCAATCCGCGTTCGTTTTTTGGGTTGTCGAACGCCCAGGCAGCCGGCGGGTTTTCAGCGTTGGCGGGAATTGCACTCTATTTCTTGCTCCGTAAAAAACAAAATCATCAAGTCAGCGCCTAGCCGCTGCACGCGCGACTTGGTTACGATTGAATTGGACTCTTCCTTTCTAGCTTCGGCATCCGGATCGCAATGACCCCATCGGACAGCACCGCCGTGCAACGTGCCACGTCGACTTCGGTAGGCAGCTCGATTACACAGAACGGCCGAGATTTTGCCGGATCGCTCTCTGCCGGCGTCTCCGTGCCGTTTTCCGCAATCAACAGATCGTCGCTTCCGTCGGTCTGAGTCAAAACACTGTACAAATCGTCCCAGTCGATCCAGGTCCTGGCCGCATGGCTTTTGTTTCGCCCATTCTCCCGCGGCTCTGCCAGCGGTTCCACGTGACCAGAAATCAGCAGCCATTTCTCTTCGATCGCTACCGCGATTTGGGACCCTCGTGCCACGCTCACCGTTGCCAGGGCATACAAGTTCTGTTCTGTATCTTGCAGATCCACTGCGACGGCCTCAAACAGTTCATTCTCCGCTGCTCGCCAGTCAGCGTGTTCGTTGCCTCCCACCGAACCGTTCGCCACAAAGCGCTCAAAGGCGCGATGCGAGACTCCGTCGTAGGCCGCGAGCAGGCAGTCTGGCAAATTACGCAGCGCGATGTGTTCCCGGCTGGCCGGTTTTTGTTTAGCGCCTGGCGCGATTGCAGCGGGCGCGATGAGTCGTTGTGGACTGGTGGATTTCATGTCCGTTCTTAACCTCGCCAGTGCTTGCCGGCCATCCCGGCCAGCGGTTTTACCCCCGAGATCGGCGAGGTCAGCAGCTGTTTGCCTCTCGCCGCAGATTCGGCGAATTTCCGGCGTGGGGGAATCGGCCCGTGACCACGACGACGGTCACCCAGCACCGAATTGTCTCGAATCAGTCCTGAGACCAATTCCGTCTTGAGCGGTTCGCTCGCAAACTCCAGCGGCCTTTGCTCCGCCCCGGCCCCTGCGTGGGTATTCCAATCGCCACCGGAACTGCCCGTCGGCCGCAGCAACCGCCTGACTTCCGCTTCCAGCATCGCCGGATTCATCGCCCTCCGCCCGAGCGTATGCGATCCTTTTTCTACGACGGGCAGCCAGAGGCAGGTCTCCGATAGCGACACGCCGATGAAGAGCGTCCCCGCTTGCCGACCAATCAGCGGTGCTAGCTCGTATCCGGTACCATCCGGCAATTTTTCAGCGGAGAGTACAACCTTGAATCGAATCGTCTTCAGGACGGTTTCGGCTTCCGCGAGGCTAGTCACCGAATGAGATCCCCATCCCGCAGCGGTCAGCTTTCTCACGATTCCATCTGTGCCTGCGGTCGGGGGGCCAATGACGAGAATTCGAACCAGTGCAGTAGTAGACATACTTTCCCCTTTTGGGAAGGGGAACGTGCGAGCCTGAATGAATGGGCCGGTCTTACAGTCGTTCCGATGCTTCCTGAACCACATTCTCTCGTGTTGGCTTACCGAATGTCGCCGGAACGCCAGTCACTTCGAATCTGGTTAGTGCGTCTGAACGCTTGCAAGACCGCTGGGACGTTCTGTCCTTGAGAGGGACCGCCCCGAAACGAAACAAAACCAGAATAATTCTCGATTCTGTTACCTCACGCGAGCCGCTGACGAAGCCTTTCAGGGCGTGCGGTAAGGCCACCGACTTTGCGGCCCGCGCAGGCAACTCTCCCCGTCAACTCCCGACTACTCTATCGGGAGATGCCGTGTACTCCTTTAACAACTTCCCCCTTCCAGCTAGATGGGCCAACTGTAGGCTTCCCGCCAGCTCTTGACAATTCGCAACACTACGCGATTTGCTTGACGGGTATTACGCAACGGTTCTGGACCTCGGCGTTTTCGCACTTGACACGATATTAGCTTCACAGTAACGTACGTATTACTGTAATTTCCGTCCCGATTGTTTTGAGGTGTGTACGATTTGCGCTGCGTCTAGGCTGATGTCAGGCCCTGCAAGCGTTCGCCGCAGATGCTAAATGTCACGTAAAGCAACGCCTCACCATCCTCGGGGATCTCCCGCTCGGCAGTCGCTTAGTCGGCGTCAGGTCGCGGTGTTTTCGAAAGTGCCCACGGGTCCCACTATTTATTCCAATTTCACTCCGCCCGCCCAGAATTCAACCTCCCTCTCTAAACCGGACCAACGTCACCTGGCTCGCCTGGTCCGTAGGTTCCATGAATTCGTCTTCGAATTCGATCCCGCCGGAAAAATTATTAGCATGTGGAGTTCCAACGCCGAGCTGCCCTTCGAATTCCGTCGCCGTAACATCGGTGTTCATCTCCGCATTCTGTTTGGCGCGCCAGTGGCCCGCTTCCTCCACCGCGCCATGCGTCGCGTTACCAAAAGCCCCTACTCCCTTCCTGTTCAGATCCCTGTCGCCATCACTGGAAAGACGGCTAGCAAGATGACGGGTAAGACGTCCGCTAAGATGGCCGGTAACGCGACTGCCAAGACCCATTGGTTTGAGCTAAACATTCGCCGCACCAGACCCTCCGCCACCCCAGTTCCATATTTCGTCCTGACCGCGAAGGACATCACCCTCCGTCAGGCTCTCGCCGAACGTTTGTGCAACACCGAAATGATGTTGGGACATGCCGAGGCCACTGCCCGCATGGGTACTTGGGAGCTCGACCTGAAGAGTGGCCGCGTGCTCTGGTCCAGGCAACTCTTTAAGCTTCATGGCCTCGACCCGTCGCAATTCCCTTCCAATCTCGCGGAAATCTGGCCAATCTTGAGATTCAAAAATATCGATAGGCTCCGCCAGGACTTCGAATCGGCGGTCCGAACCGGTTCCCCCTTCCGCTTCTCGGAACCCTATACGCTTCCCGATGGCTCGCTGCGCATACTGGAGGGCCTGGCCGCACCGGTCGCCGATTCCTCCGGAAAAATTGTCCGCTTCGTCGGAGTGACCCGCGACGTTACTCCTCAATCCCAGGCGAATCAACGCTGGCTCGCGCACCAGTTGCTGGCCATCCGCAACGAAGAGCAGCGGCGAATGAGCCGCGAGCTTCACGAAACCACGGCGCAAACCTTGGCCGCCTTGAAAATGACCCTCGGACAGATCGGTCGCTCCGTGCCTCGCCGCAATAGCAAGATTCACAAGCTGGTGCAAACCTCCACCACCTTGGCCAGTGAAGCGGTTCGCGAAGTCCGCCTCGTCTCTTCCATTTTGCACCCGCCCATGCTGGAGGAGACTGGACTGGTTACCGCACTGCATTCCTACACCACACTTTTCGCCGAACGTGCCGAGATCCCGGTGCAGACTGAAATCGCCGATGACTTTGGCCGGATTGAGAAGGGCCTGGAGCTTACGGTTTTTCGCATCGTCCAGGAATCGCTCACCAACGTGCACCGCCATGCTCGGGCCACTTCTGCCAGTGTGCGCGTCGAACGCGACGCGAATTTTGTGCTGGTCGAGATCAAGGATGACGGAATTGGATTCTCCCACCTTCCTCCCGATGCTTCCGCTCAGGCGCCGTTGGGCGTGGGGATCGCTGGCATACGCGAGCGCGTCGACGAACTGTACGGACGCTTCGATATCATCAGCGCCCCCGGTGCCGGCACCACCATTCGGGCTTTGCTTCCCATCGTCTCAAAGGAGACCCAACATGATGACCAAACTGACGCCCAAAGAGGGTACCGTGCCCAAACCTTATCGGATTCTCGTCGCCGACGATCACGCCATCGTCCGTCGCGGCATTCGCGCCTTGCTCGAAACTGAGCCGGGCATTGAAATCTGCCATGAAGCCGGCGACGGCCTCGAAGCCCTCGAATACGTCAAGAAACACAAGCCCGACATGGTCTTGCTCGACCTGACCATGCTGGAGATGAACGGCCTCGAAGCCGTCCGTCAAATCCACGAGGCCGCGCCGGAGACCAGTGTGCTGATCCTGACCATGCATTTTTCCGAGGATGTCGCCCGCGAAGCTTTGCGCAGTGGCGCTCATGGCTACGTGCTGAAATCCGATGCTGATGCGGAGCTGCTCAGCGCTGTACGTCAGGTGCAACGCAACCGGCCTTATTTCACCGGCAAGCTGGCGATTTCACTGGTCGACACCTTCATTCAGAATCCAGGTGAAGGCGAGGCTACCGACGAGCATCCCCTCCCCGGAACGCCGCTTACCGCCCGCGAAGTCGAGATTCTGCAGATGCTGGCCAGCGGCATGAGCAACAAGCAAATCGCCCCGGCCATTGGCCTTTCCATTCGCACGGTTGAAAGCCATCGCAATCACATCATGCACAAAATGAAATTCGAGAGTTTTAGCGATCTGATGCGCTTCGCCATTCGCAACCGCCTGGTCGAAGCCTAATCGCCCTCGCCAACGTTTCGTGGGCCGAAATCAGAGCACCTGGGAGCCGCCCATATCACCTGTAGCGGCCGGCTTTAGCCGGGCCATTTGCCGTCGCCCTTCGCTTTTGCCGTCGCAGTCACGCCGTCATTCTGAGCGCAGCGAAGAATCTCACCCACGCCAATTTTTCGCGGCACAGAACCGACGCAGCGTGCAGCCGCCCACACCACTTATAGCGGGCCGGCTTTAGCCGGGATTTGCCGTTGCAGTTACGTCGTCGTTCTGAGCACAACGAAACCTCGGAAGAAAAAAAATGTTCCACTGAGGAATGTCTGGCGCGGGTTACTCGTGTTTTTTATGCAATGCGGCAATAACCTTCACCAGATCGGGCTGGCTCGGTCCGCGTTTGCTCAAATTCAACACAGAGGGCAATGCCTTCTGTACCAGTTTCTTGCCTTTGCGGCGACGAGCGGCGGACTTTTCCATATCCAAAACTCCACGGCGGGGCCTAACGGCCTAAGTTTTAATTCCCGTCAAATTTTAGTGTAGTCATAAACTTCGGTCAATCGCCGATCAGCGCCCATTTTTACCGCGTACGCCGCAATTTTACCAGCCGCCTCAACCCCTAAGTTCAAATATTTCAACCTCGGCCGTTGGGGCATAGGTTTGCACCCTCGCCAATCTGCACGGTTTTTATGGCTTTACCGCCTAGGAGGAACCTATGACCGACCAATCTCATCGACGGGCCTGGGCCCTGCTCATAGTTCTCGGCAGCTTCGTAGCCGCCGCGGCTGTTTGGAGCTTGCCGGAAGATTTCGAAAATCTGCGGCGCGCCGAAACACGCCGCGTTGCGCCGCCTTTCGAAGATTAATAGAGTCTACACCACCGCGACATTCTCTTCTTGCTCAGGTTCGGGCCGCAAAGTCTCGGTGTTTCGGAGCGCCGGGAACAACCATGCCCATAATGCCGTGACCACCAGCGTCCCGATTCCGCCTAACACCACCGACGGCACTGTGCCGAACCAGTGTGCCGTCAGGCCCGACTCAAATTGTCCCAGTTCGTTCGACGCGCCGATGAAAATCATATCGACGGCGTTCACTCTCCCGCGCATCGCATCCGGCGTG
>Ga0307474_10000893_pt1 | contig 21477 bp, 19 predicted proteins | sample atmos_gasesECM1C_2_FD_203312 | JGI IMG/M metagenome (GOLD analysis project Ga0307474, IMG submission 203312) | Hardwood forest soil microbial communities from Morgan-Monroe State Forest, Indiana, United States - atmos_gasesECM1C_05 | ecosystem: Environmental > Terrestrial > Soil > Temperate... | reverse complement strand
GTCCGGGTCGAATCTCTTCTTGATCGATTCGATTGCCGACGACGCCCAGTTCACGCGCCCGGTCAAGGTGCCGGACGGTTTTTTGGGCGCTGCCCTACCGGTACCTCACCCCAAGAGCGGCTCACTGTATGTCAAGCTGCGTGACGACCCTTCCGTGGTTAACGCCACCACCATCACCGCGCAGGTGATTCCGCCCTCCCCCGATGAGGCCGCCCGGACCGAGGTCCGCACTTCCGCGGTGCCGGTGACGGCGCCGCCACCGGCGCCGGCGCCGAATCAACCCGAAACGGGCGCCTCGCAAATACCCTGAATCGCCGCGATTCGCGCGGCGAGAAAGCGCCGCTCGGGTTCGAGCAACGTCGTACTCAATGCCGCGTTGTAGGCCTCCCGAGCCTCTCTCATGCGGCCGAGTTTCTGCAAGAGCCGGCCTCGGGCCGCGTGCAGCAGATGGTATTGCGTGACCCGTCCGCGCGCGGCGAGCGAGTCGATCAGGTCAAGCGCGCGCGCCGGCCCATCCACCATCGAAACGGCGACCGCATGATTGAGTTCGATGACCGGCGTCGGCTGCAACCGCAGCAGCACTTCATACAGGCCGACAATCTGCGGCCAATCGGTCGCACTGCTATCCTCGGCCCTAACATGCAACGCCGCAATCGCCGCTTGGACCGCGTACGAACTCACCTGTCCGCGAATCGATAGCGACCTGTCGACCAGCAACAGTCCCTCGGAAATTTCGCTCCGATTCCACCGCGATCGGTCTTGGCTCTCGAGCAGCACCACATCACCGGTGTCCGAGGTCCGCGATGCGCGCCGCGCATCATGCAAGAGCATCAACGCCAGCAGACCCATCACGCCTGCACGGTCCGGCAACAGCGTATCGAGCAATCTGCCCAGACGAATGGCTTCTTCACACAGTTCGATATCGATCAGTCGCATGCCGACGGTCGCGGCATAGCCTTCCGTGAACACGCCATAGACTACGGCCAGCACTCCTTCGATCCGTTGTTCGAGCACCGAAGGTTCGGGCGTCTCATAGGGAATTCCCGCATCGCGAATTTTTTTCTTGGCGCGCACCAGCCGCTGCGCCATGGTGTCTTCGCCAACCAGAAAGGCACGGGCCACGGCTTGCGTGGACAGTCCGCACACCTCCCGCAGCGTGAGCGCGATCTGCGCTTCCGCGTTGAGCGCCGGATGGCAACACGTGAATATCAATCGTAGCCGGTCGTCGCCGAAAACCTCCTCGTCGGCCTCGTCCATCGCCGCGTCGGTGTTGGGTTCAACGGCACCGAGCTCGCCGGATATTTTTGTCCTGAATAAAATATCGCGGCGAATGCGGTCGATGGCCTTGTTGCGTCCAGTGCTAATCAACCAGGCGCGCGGATTCGCGGGCGTGCCGTGCAAGGGCCATTGTTCGACCGCCGTGGCGAATGCCTCTTGCTGCGCCTCCTCGGCTAAGTCGAAGTCGCCGAGCAGGCGGATCAAGGTCGCAAGGACCTGACCCGCCTCGCGGCGAAAGACTTCCTCAATCGCGGTGGCGCCGGCGCCTTCGCTCATTGCGAGCGGCCGGTGTTCACGTCATCTGCCAGACGGGGCGCACTTCAATGCTGCCAAATTGGGCGCCGGGAATGCGCGCCGCGATGGCGGTGGCCTCGTCCAAGTTCTTGGCTTCAATCAAATAGTAGCCGCCCAATTGTTCGCGGGTTTCGGCAAAGGGGCCGTCCGTGATCATGGTCTTGCCGTTGCGCACCCGCACCGTGGAGGCCGACGACACGGGTTTCAGTCGATCGGCCGCCTTGAAGTTTCCCGCCTGCACGATCGATTTGGTGAAGTCCGCGTATTCACTAACCACTTTCTGCAGCGCAGTCTCGCTGAGGCCCATGAGATCGGCTTCATTGGCGTAAATCAGCAATAAATAGTTCATATGTGCTTTCCATCAGTTGAGGCGCGATTCGCCGTACTGTAGTCGAATCGTTCTGGACAAAATCGACACGCGCGATCAGAGATATTCAAGAAATACGGTCGCGATCTGTCGCAAGATACTCAAGAAACGTTGGTAAATAGTGCAATTAGGACGGATGCCTGGGTCAGGCCTTCAGGATCGCTCTCAGAATTCGGCAACCATAATTGCCCGGCGCTCAAATAGACCTGCCAAATCAGGTGCTTACAAGCTCCAGTTGCCGCGCTGGCGGCCTCGCGCCCTTGGCCGTAAGATCCTAAGGCTCCGTTTCCCTCATTTGTCTCGATAACTAGAGGATTCCCGATGAAGGCTTGGATACCGCTTACCCTTGTTCTCGCATTTGGTTTGGCCGCCCACGCACAGGCGACCTGTGCTTACCCGGCAGCGCCCGCCCCGCCCCCCAATGGTGCAACGGCCAGCCGTGATGAAATGATCGCCGCCAAGCACGATTTTGACCGTTACAACGGCGAGATGAATGTTTATCTGGACTGCCTGAATCTGGAAATGGATGCCACGCCCAAGGATGTTTCGAAGATGAGCCCGGACGATAAGAAAAAGGCAGACCAGGAGCAGAAGGCACTCGTGCAAAAACATAACGCTGCCGTCGATGAACTGCAGGCAGTGGTTGGAAAATTCAACGAGCAGTTGAAAATCTTCAAAGCGAAACAAAAGTAATGACCATCGGCGCGGCGGATCGCTCCGCCGCCGATTTTGAACTATGCAGGCTAGTACGCTCATCACCCCGCGTCTGGCCGAAGAGGCCATCTACTCTCGGCTGACGTGTTTGCCCATCGAATCACTGCCGCTAACGCAGTGTGTCGGAGGAACGCTGCGCGAAAATGTTTACGCGGAGCGCGACGCTCCGCCGTTCGACCGCGTCTCCATGGACGGATTGGCGGTGGACAGCGAAGCGTTGCGGCGCGGCCAGCGCCGTTTTCAGATCCAGGGAATCCAAGGCGCCGGCGCGCCGGCGACCAAGCTCAAGAGCGCGGAGCATGCAATTGAGGTCATGACGGGCGCGATCCTGCCGATCGGCTGTGACAACGTCGTTCCGATCGAACAGGTCGACGTGAGTGATGGATTCGGATCGCTCAATACGACGGTGGTGAACTCGCCCTACCACAATATTCATCGACGCGGCGCCGACAGCCGTCAGGGTCAATTGCTGTTGGAATCGGGAACGTTGTTGCGCGCGCCGGAGATCGCGGTGGCCGCCTCCGCGGGCATGGCGCGCGTACGCGTGAGCAGCCAGCCCGCCATCATGGTGGTATCGACCGGAGATGAGCTGATCGAGCCCGGCGACCCGATCGCAGAATTTCAAGTGCGCCGCTCCAATGCATACGCCGTGGCCGCGACGTTCCGCCGTCGCGGCTTCAGCCGCGTGGGCAACGATCATGTGCTCGATGATGAAAGTCAGCTGCGTGAACGCTTGGCCTTGCATCTGACCACGCATGAGGTGGTGGTCTTGAGCGGCGGTGTGTCGATGGGCAAATTCGACCTGGTGCCCAAGGCGCTGATGCAGCTAGGCGTGCAAGAGGTCTTCCACAATGTCGCACAAAGACCGGGCAGGCCCATGTGGTTCGGCATCGGGCCCCAAGGCCAATCGGTCTTTGGGCTGCCGGGCAATCCAGTCTCGACCCTGGTGTGCTTGATCCGCTACGTCATTCCCGCGATCGCCGAAGCGATGGGCACCAAACGCGCACCGGCCGAAAGACTCGCACTGGCGAGTCCCGTCACCTTCAAGCACTCGCTCGCCTATTTCCTGCCGGTGACAATTGAGCATGATGACTGGGGCCGCCCCTGGGCGACACCGCGGCCGCCTAACGGATCGGGCGATTTTCTGAGCCTCGCGGGCACCGACGGTTTCGTCGAACTGCCGCCCGGACCCAACACCTATGCCAAAGGTTTCGTCGCCAACGTTTACCGTTGGTGATCCGCCGTCCATGACCAGCGCTATCCACGATATTCGCGGCGCACAGAACCCGCTCGATCGGTTGGGCCGCCCCCTGCACGACTTGCGCATTTCGGTGATGGATCGCTGCAATTTTCGTTGCCCGTACTGTATGCCCAAGGAGCAGTTCCATGAGCATTATCAGTTTCTGAGGTCTCGCGAGCGATTGTCGTTCGATGAAATCGTGCGCCTCGCCAGGCTATTTGCGGGCCTGGGCGTGCACAAGGTGCGCCTCACCGGCGGTGAGCCGCTGCTGCGCGCCAACCTGGCCGATCTGGTCGGCGACTTGACCGGCATCGCGGGAATCGAGGACCTCGCATTGACCACCAACGGAGTGCTGTTGGCGAATCATGCGGTCGATCTGCACGCCAATGGCTTGCGGCGCATCACGGTGAGCCTGGACAGCTTGGACAAAGACATTTTCACGCGCCTGAGCGGCGGATTCGGCGCGCTCGATCAGGTGCTCGAGGGCATTGACGCCGCCATCGCCGCGGGATTGTCGCCGGTGAAAATCAACGCCGTCATCGAGCGCGGCGTAAACGACCACACCGCGCTTGATCTCGTCGAACACTTTCGCGGCACACCCGTGATCGTGCGTTTCATCGAGTTTATGGACGTCGGCAATCGCAATCACTGGCGGCCGGACATGGTGGTGCCCTCCCGCGAATTGGCGGCGCGCGTCAATGAACGCTGGCCCATGCACCCCGTGTCGCAGAACTACCGCGGCGAGGTGGCGCAGCGCTGGCGTTTCGACGACGGCGGCGGTGAAGTCGGCTTCATTTCCTCCGTGTCGCAGCCCTTTTGCGCAGCCTGCACCCGCGCGCGCCTCTCCTCCGAAGGCAAGTTCTACACCTGTCTGTTCGCGAACCACGGGGTCGATTTGCGCGCCCCGCTGCGAGCGGGCGCCGACGATGCGGAATTGTTGCGGATTATTCGAGGTGCTTGGATCGGCCGTACCGATCGCTACAGTGAGCTTCGCGAGGAGCTACGCCGCACCGAGCCCGAGACCAAGAAAATCGAGATGTACTACATCGGCGGCTGACACCATGACTTTTTCACATTTGGACGCCGATCTGCGCCCCACGATGGTCGATGTCAGCGGCAAAGCTGCGACCGAGCGCAGCGCCACGGCAGAGGCGCGCGTGCAATTCCCCGCGGCCGTGGCCGCCGCGCTGCGCGACAACGGGCTGCGTTCGCCCAAGGGTCCTGTGTTCGACACCGCAATCGTCGCGGGTGTGCTCGGCGCAAAACGCACCCACGAACTCATTCCTTTCTGCCATCCCCTGGGGCTCGAGAGCTGTCGCATCGTCATCGATTTGGAAGGCGACGCGGCCATCATTCGCTGCACCGTCAGCGTGCATCATAAAACCGGCGTCGAGATGGAGGCGCTCACCGGAGCCAGTATCGCAGCCCTGACGGTCTACGACATGTGCAAGGCGCTGTCGCACGACATTATCATCGGCGGCGTTCGCTTGCTGGCGAAGGATGGCGGCAAGAGCACTTATGCGGTGGCGCCGTGACCCTTCAGCCAATATACGGTCTCATTCTCGCCGGCGGCGCGAGCAAGCGCATGCAGCGTGACAAGGCGGCCCTCAAAATTCAGGGCAAGACGCAGTTGGATCGCGCCTTCGAGTTGCTGAGCCGCCATTTGCACCGCGTTTTTGTTTCCGTGCGCGCCGATCAAACCTCGGATCCCGCGCGGGCGCATCTGCCCTTGATTGTGGATTCCGTGGAGGGCGCAGGCCCGATCGCCGGCATCCGTTCCGCGCTGGCGGCGCACCCTGAGGTTGCATGGTTGGTGCTGGCCTGCGATCTACCTTTTGTTTCCGACGCTGCAATTGAAGAGCTTGTGCACCGGCGCGATCCAAGCGCACTGGCCACTGCCTACAAAAGCGCCCATGACGGCCTGCCCGAGCCGCTCTGCGCGATCTGGGAGCCCTCGACTGCCGCGCCGCTTGCCGAATATCAGGCCGCCGGCGGCCACTGCCCGCGAAAATTTCTGATCCGACACGGCGCACCTTTGATCGATCCTCCGGATCCGCGGGCGCTCGACAATGTCAATACTCCCGAGGAATACTCACAAGCGGTCGCCGCCCTGGAAACTTTAGCGCCTATGCAACTAAAAATTCAGTACTACGCCTTGATGCGCGAGCAAGCGGGACGCTCCGAAGAGACGCTGGAAACCGCGGCGGCCACGCCGGCGGATCTGTACAGCGAACTTGCCGCGCGCTATGGCTTTACGCTGTCACGCGAGCAGTTGAAGGTGGCGGTCAACAGCGAGTTCAGCGACTGGTCGCGCAAGCTCGCCGCCAATGACGCGGTGGTATTCATCCCTCCCGTGGCGGGCGGCTGATGAGCTTCCGCTTTACTCAAACGGCCATCGACACGGAAAGCGCCCGGCGCGAGCTTCAGGATCTGGGCGCAGGCGGCTACGTCAGTTTCGAGGGCTGGGTTCGCAATCAAAACGAAGGCCAAGAAGTCACTCGACTCGAATACGAAGCTTTTCAAGAACTGGCCGTAAAAGAAGGCGACCGCATCGTCGCGGAAGCGCTGCGGCGCTTCCCGGTGAAACATGCCTTGTGCATCCACCGGGTCGGTTCTCTGGATTTGGGCGGCATGGCGGTGTGGGTCGGGGTGAGCTCCGCACACCGTGGCGAGGCCTTCGATGCCTGCCGATACATCATCGATGAGGTTAAGCATCGCCTACCCATTTGGAAGAAGGAACATTATCGCAGCGGCAATTCGGGGTGGGTCAATTGCGAGCGCTGCGCGGTGGAACCGCAGCATTCTCACGCCGAACACCGCCAGCGCGTCGCCAAGTAGGCAATGCAGCCCGACTATTCCCGGCAGATACTGCTCAAAGAGATCGGCCCGCAGGGCCAGGCGAAGCTAAGTCTCGCTCGAGTCCTCATCGTGGGCTTGGGGGGCCTCGGCAGTCCGGTCACGCAATACCTGGCGGCCGCCGGTGTCGGTTTCTTGGGTTTAATCGACGCGGACGTGCTGGATGCCAGCAATTTGCATCGCCAACCGATCTACGCGCTGGCCGATGTCGGCAAACAGAAGGCGGATTTGGCCCGCGCGGCGATCGCGGCCATCAATCCTGCCGTGCAGGTTGAGACGCACGCGGCCAACTTCGATGCCGATAACGCGCTTGAACTGATCCGACGCCATGACATCGTTGTCGATTGCAGCGACAATTTTCGCACGAAGTATTTGATCAACGACGCCGCGGTGCTCGCACAGAAGCCCGCCGTGTTCGCCAGCGTGTATCAGTACGAGGGCCAGCTCCAGGTTTACAAACCGGAGCCGAAGCATGCCTGCCTGCGCTGTCTTTGGCCGGATGCGATCGCCGATGGCGTGGTCGGCAATTGTGCCGAAGCGGGCGTCCTCGGCCCCGTCCCGGGCGCATTCGGCACGCTGCAGGCCTTGCTTACGCTGAAAATCCTTCTGCACATGGGTGGGCAACTCGAAGGGGAGCTGTTGCTGCTGGATTTCATGAATTTTTCCAGCCTCAAAATCAAAGCTTCGCGCCGCGCCGAGTGCCGCGCACCGGCATGCGTGCACATCCAGGATGTTGCGCGCGAAGACCGCGACATCGAGGTGGCCGAGGTTTCACTGACTGCCGCCGCCGAGCGCGGCTTCGAGATCATCGATATTCGAACCGCCGAGGAAGTGGCCGCGCACCCCGCTGCTGCGCGGCATATCCCGATGCGCGAACTGCTGGCGAATCCGGGCTTGCTTGGCGGCGTCCGTCGGGCATTGCTGATTTGCGCCACCGGCAAGCGCAGCCTGGCCACGGCGCAGGCCCTGCGTAAACGCGGGCTTGCGGTACATTCTCTCGCGGGCGGACTGCAAAGATTGGAGCACTGAGTTGCGATTCGCCAGTAAGTTACCCGAGGTGGGCACGACGATATTCACCATCATGTCGCGGCGTGCGGCCGAGGAAAATGCGCTGAACATCGGCCAGGGATTTCCCGACTACCCCATCGACCCGCGCCTATCCGCCGCACTGATCGAGGTCGTGGGCGAGGGACGCAATCAATATGCGCCGATGGAAGGCACGTTGGAACTGCGCGAACAAATCGCGAAGAAACTCGAGTTTTGCTATCAGCGGCGTTTTGATCCGCAGACTGAAATCACGGTTACCTGCGGTGGCACCGAGGCGCTGTATGACGCCATTCAATCGGTCGTGGGGCCGGGCGATGAGGCCATTATTTTCGACCCGGCCTACGACTCGTACGAGCCGGCCGTGCGGCTCGCCGGCGCGCGATGCGTGCGCATTGCGCTCTCGCCCCCCGCATTCCGCTTCGATTGGGACGAAGTCCGCCGCGCCTTGAGCGGCCGCACCCGCCTCATCATCATCAACAGCCCACAGAATCCGAGTTGCACGGTTTCCTCGCGCGCTGATCTAGACGCCCTCGCCGAATGTATCCGCGATCGGCCGATCACCGTGATCGCCGACGAGGTGTATGAGCATGTGCTCTTCGATGGGCGGCGCCATCAATCCGTATTGATGCACCCGGAGCTGCGCGAGCGCAGCTACGCGGTGTTTTCTTTCGGCAAGACGTTGCATGCAACCGGCTGGAGGACCGGCTATTGCGTGGCGCCGCCGGAGCTCACCCGCGAGCTTCGCAAGGTGCACCAGTTCAACACCTTCAGCATTGTCTCGCCGCTGCAGCACGCGATTGCCCGTTATCTTTCGGCTTATCCCGATGCATGGCAAGGCCTTGCGGCATTTTTCGCGACCAAGCGCGACTTACTGGCCGGGCTCCTGCAGGGCTCCGGACTCGAGCCGCTGCCTGCCGCCGGCACCTATTTTCAATTGGTGGACTATGGAGCGATCAGCCAGGAAGATGATATGCGGTTCGCCGATCGGCTGATTCGCGAGGCAAAAGTAGCCGTGATTCCGTTGTCCCCATTCTACGCGCGGCCGCCGCGCATGACGCTGGTGCGGCTCTGCATTGCCAAGCGCGATGAAACCCTGCGCACCGCGGCAGAGCGGCTCCGCGCGTTTGCTGATGGGGCCTCGGCACGGTGATATTGCGCGGCTCGCCCAATCGAAGCACCTAGTTACCGGCGGCCGAAGGTCGCGAAGCGCCGCGCCATGGAGGGCAGGCTCTGGCGCTGACGAATGCGCGCCAAGTCCATCAGCATGCGTCCCGCCCAGCGGTAGACATTATTTTCCTTGACGGTACGACGCATCAAGATCATGCGATTGCGCCGTTCGTCGCGGCCCATGTGCATCGCGACCTCCATGGCATTCGCGGTTTCAGTGACATCGAATGGATTGATCAGCACCGCTTCGGCCAGCTCACGCGACGCGCCGGCAAAGGTGCTGAGTATCAGCACGCCATCCTCGTCATCGCGCGCCGCCACGAATTCCTTCGCAACGAGGTTCATACCGTCGTGCAGGCTGTTGACCAGACAGAAGTCCGCGGCACGGTACAGCTCGAACACACGCACGGGCGGCTGCTGCTCGTCGATGAGCACAATTGGACGCCAGTCGCCCTGCGCAAATTTCGAATTGATGCGCTCGACCTCTTCATAGGTATGCTGCTGCAGAGCCTGGTAGGCCGGAAGCTGGCCGCGCGACGGCGCCGCAACCTGCAGCAGACTGATTCGGCCGCGGTGCCGGGGGTCGTTATCGAGCAGCGTCTCCAGCGCGTGGAAACGCTCGATGATGCCCTTGGTGAAATCCCAGCGCTCCACCCCCAAGCCGATGACCACGTCGGCCGCAATTTGGTAGCGTTCGCGCACCGCTGCGCGGCACGCTGCGACATCCGGCAGGTGCGCCAGCCAGCGCGGCGGCCACTCGATGGAGATCGGATACGACGCCACTCGGCAGACGCGGCCCTTCAGCGTCACCGTCATGTGCTCGCGGTCGATTTGGCACTCGAGAAAGCGATCCACCGTGTCGAGAAAATTCTGGCAGTGATAGCGGGTGTGAAAACCCAAAATGTCGGCCGACAACATATGGGTCAACACTTCGCGCTTCCAGGGACACACACCGAAGGTCTCGGCGTTCGGCCAGGGGATATGCCAGAACAAGGCGATCGTCGCGCCCGGAACTCTTTTGCGAATCAGCAGCGGCAGCAGTGCGAAATGAAAATCCTGGATGAGAATGACCGGGGTCGCGGTGGTCGATTCCGTGGCGACGACCTCAGCGAACTTGGCGTTGACCTCTTCGTATGCGCGCCAGTCGCTGGCGCGAAACGCCGGCCGGACATAGGCCAAATGGCACAGCGGCCATAGCCCTTCATTGGAGAACCCGTAGTAGTACCCTTGCTCCTGATCATCGGTCAGCCAGACGCGGCGCAGCGTGTAGCTCGGATCGTCGGGCGGCACGCGGATCTGATCGTTTCGATCCACGGTCGCCCGATCGGCACTACCGGCGCCGTGAGCCACCCACACGCCGGAGCAGGCCCGCATGATGGGCTCGAGCGCCGTCACCATGCCGCTCGCGGGAACCTGCCAGACGGGTTGATGATTGGCGTCGAAGTTGTGAATGTAGGGTTCTCGATTCGAGACGATGATCACTTGGGCCGAATTCAACTGATCCCGCACCACCTGCTGCAGCGCCTGCGGCGTCCAGTTTTCACGGTAGTCGATCTCCAGCCGTTGCTGCTCCTCAGCCTCGGCCAGCACTTGGCGCACTTGCGACAAAATCGGCAACGAATAGCGCGGCGACTCGGCGTTGTCCAAGAATCGCTTGCCGCGGATATCGCCGAGCAAAACCTGCACCCAGCGGCGTAATTGCAGCCACGCCACCAGCACGATGAGCAGCGCAAGCAGAAGTATCGAAATACCCACGAAGGCCAGGACGAAATCTCGCGCGGTCCGCTGCCGGCGATCGACAAAACTCAAGTCGTGCAGCATGAGCACGCGGAAGGGTTTGGGCTCGGCGCCATCGAAGTCGAAGCGCGATATCTGCACCGACCCTGACGGTAGCTGCCTGATCTGCGAGCGTGCGGGGCTTACGCCGGTTTCTGATTCGCAGGAAATGGCCGGCGGCGTGCGCTCGGACTTGAAAATTGTCGAGCCGTTGGGCCGGCACACCAAAATCGCGAGCAGGCGTTCGTCCGCGGCGATCTTGGCAAGGTAAACGCGCAGCCGTGCCTCGCTGCCGTTTTCGACCAGTTCCGTGATCGGCTCTTCCATTGAATGCATGACCAATTGCGCGCGCAATTCAACGTCGGATCGAAACCACTCCGCCAGCAGCCGTTGAATATAGGGCAGACCAAAATAGGCCACGACGCATGACGCAAGTGCGACCGGCAGTACGAATCGCAGCATGATCGAGCGAAACATCGCGTCTCCGAAAATCCAAAACTTAAGCGCACAGCCTTCAGACAAAATACCGAACTTTGAGCGCACAGTCTTGGCTTTTGATCAATCCATTCGTGTAAAACTTACATAACAAATATATGCCGGCAAGCATTGGCAGCGCGGATGGCGTAGGCTATGTTTTTGCAACATGAAACAATCGCCGCCGCTGCCCGCACTCGACTGGTGTTTGTTTCTAGACGTTGACGGAACGCTGGTCGAACTCACCGACACGCCGTCCCAGACCACGGCTGATCCGGAAATCATTTCACTGCTGCGCGAAGTCGCGGAGCGCCTCGGGGGCGCCCTGGCCCTGGTGAGCGGACGAAGAATTGCGACACTCGATGAATTGTTTGCGCCCTTGAAATTGCCGGCGGCGGGACTGCATGGCGTGGAGCGGCGTAAAGCCGACGGCACCATACAGGGCGCCAGCTTCGTCGATTCGCAGCTCGACCCTGCGCGGGCGGCCATCGAGGCCTTGGTGCACTCGCATCCCGGCACACTGTTTGAGGATAAGGATCGCACCGTTGCCGTGCACTTTCGTATGGCGCCCCAGGCCGAGCAGATCGTGCGCGAATCGATCGTCGATATCGCAAAATCGCTCGGCAACAATTATCACATCCAGGCCGGCAAGATGCTGTTCGAAATCAAGCCGCGGGGATTTAGCAAGGCCACCGCGATTCAAGCCTTCATGAAGGAGTCGCCTTTCAACGGCCGGCGGCCTGTATTCGTCGGCGACGATCTCACGGACCAAGATGGATTCGCGATGGTCGAAGCCCACGGCGGCATCTCTGTCGGCGTCGGTGACAGCGTGCGGGCTCAATTCTACCTGCCGGGCGTCGCGGCCGTTAGAATGTGGCTGCGGCAAATTGCCGCTTTGCACGACTCACACCGCGCATGAGCAAATTTATTCTGGTCAGGCATGGCGAGAGCTTGGGGAACCGAGACCGCATATACGCTGTTTCGCCGCACGACCTTCCGCTGACCGAATTGGGATATCGGCAGGCGCAACACGCCGCCCAGCGCATCGCGCAACTGTTCCACCCGCGGCTGGTGGTGACGAGTGCCTACAAGCGAGCGAGCGAGACGGCGCGCATCATCGCCGGCGTGCTGGGCCAGCCGCTGGAGTTCGAGCCGAACCTGCATGAGCGCGAATTCGGCGTGCATCGCGGGCGATCTTACGACTCCTTCCTGACGGAACCCGACTATGATCCGCGGCGACCCTGGGCGTGGAAACCCCAAGGCGGAGAGAGCTATGAAGACGTTCAAGCGCGCGTCGGGCCCATCTTGGACCGGCTCGCCGCCGCGCAGGCAGGCAAGGACGTCGTTGTGGTGAGTCACGGCGGCGTGATGGCATGCCTCTGGGCGTATGTCACGGGGAGTTGGGAGAATGCGCATGTACCGCCCAATTGCGGCATCGTACTGGTCGAGCACACGCCGCAAGGATATTCGCAGCCACGCGTGATCGACGACGCGCCAAGCACCCGGCAGCCCGGCGGCTAGGCCGACGGCCGGCTACCCCGCGGCTTTCTCTTCTGACGCGCCGTCGCCGGGCTCATTGAGCCAGCGATTGAGCGCATTTTGCATCTGCTCTCGATCGATGGGCTTGGATAAATAATCATCCATGCCGGCTGCGCGGCACTCATTGTCCGCGCCCTTCATGGCGTGCGCGGTCAGCGCGATGATGGGAACGCGCTTGCCGCCAACTTCATGTTCGCGGATCTTTCGCGTGGTTTCGAAGCCATCCATGACCGGCATCTGGCAATCCATGAGAATCAGATGGTACCGGCCGCTCTGCCAGGCCTCGAATGCGGCCTGCCCATCGCCCGCGACGTCGACTCGATAGCCCAATTTCTCCAGAATCCGGCACGCGACCTTTTGGTTTACGACATTATCTTCGGCCAACAAAATATGGTGCGCTTCGCGATGGCGTTGCGAGCGCAGGGCGTGGCGCGTCACGATTGGCTGAGTCGCCGTGCGCCAACCCTCTGCTTGCGTGCCCAGCACCATCATCAGGCAATCGGTCAGATCGCGATGCGTCACCGGCTTCAACAAGTAGCCCGCGAAACCGAGTTCCGAAAACAGCCGCCCATCGCCGCGCTGACCCGAGGAGGTCAGCAGGATCAGGCGTGCGCCGCGCAGCGCCGGCTCGGCCAGGATGGTCTTGCCCAAAGTAGCGCCGTCGCAGCCGGGCATCTGATGATCGATCAGCGCGACCTCGAAAGGGCGGCCCGATGTGGCGGCGATGCGCATCAAGCTCAGCGCCTCATCGGCGGAACTCGCGCACGCTGCATCCATTCCGCACAACGATAGCTGGCCCAGCAATACCTTGCGATTGGTCATGTTGTCATCGACGATCACGATGCGCTGGCCGCGAAGCTCAATCGGCGGTGCGGGCCGCGCCTTCGCGGCTTCCTGGGCCACGCCCAATCGCACCGTGAACCAGAATGTCGAGCCCACGCCCTCCTCGCTCGACACACCGACTTCGCCGCCCATCAGCTCCACCAAGCGCTTGACGATGGACAGCCCCAAACCCGTGCCGCCGAATCGCCGGGTCGTTGAGGAATCCACTTGCGTGAAGGCCGTGAACAGCGCATCGACGCGGCTCGCGGGAATCCCCATGCCGGTATCGCGAATTTCGCAGCGGATCAGGGTGCCGCGGTCATCTTTTTGCGCGACTTTGCACTCAATCGATACTTCGCCCTTCTGCGTAAACTTAACGGCGTTGCCGCCGAGGTTGAGTAGGACCTGGCGCAGCCGGCCGGCATCGCCGCGAACCAGATCAGGGAGTCCGGGATCGATCAAGGCGATTACCTCCAAGCCCTTGGAATGCGCCTGAATCGCCAGCAATCGAGCGACATCCTCCACGGTGTCGCGCATGTCCATGTCGAGGACTTCAAGATCGAGCTTGCCGGCTTCGACCTTGGAGAAATCCAGAATGTCATTGATTACCGTTAGCAGCGCGGCCGCGCTGTCGCGCACGGTTTGCGCATAGTCGAGTTGCATCGGATTGAGCGGCGTTTCCAACAACAGCTCGATCATGCCGATGACGCCGTTCATCGGGGTGCGAATCTCGTGGCTCATATTGGCCAGAAACTGGCTCTTGGCTTTGTTGGCCGCGGCGGCGGTTTCCGTGGCCTCGAGCAGTGCCAGAGCATACTGCTGCCGCTGCGTGATGTCGCGCTGCGAGCCCGACACCGTCAAGGGAACCCCGTCCGCGTTGCGCTCCAGCGCGCCACGCACACGATACCAGCGCGCCTCGCCAGCCCGGGTCTTGGCGCGCACCTCCACATCCACCAGCACGCCGTCCCGAATGCTGCGTTCGATCGCTTCACGCAATCGAGCGCCGTCCTCGGCAAGCAGAATATCGAAGAATTTCTGGCGCGCGCCGAGGAATTCCTGTTGTTCATAGCCGAACATTTCAGCGAAATGTTCCGATACCCACATCTCGCGGCTCGCAACATCGAGCTCCCACAGACCATCGTTGGCGCCGCGCGTCGCGCGCTTGAGCCGGGCATCGGCGGCGTGCAATTCCTCCTCGGCGATCTTGCGCTCGGCCTCGCGCTTGAAGTTGGCGAGCGCGAATACGACATTGCGCCCCATGTGCATCAACAACTGCACGACCTCGTCTTCAAATGCATTCTTGTCCGCGGAGTGCAACAGCAGAATACCCATCGTACGGCCGTTCTGAACCAGCGGCAGTGCAACCCCCGCTGCGATACCGGCCCGGCGCGCCGCTTCGTGCCAATGCACGGTGCGGGAATCATTTTGGAAGTCGTTGCTGATGCAGGGAGCTTGTGTCCGAAACGCGGTGCCGACGAGTCCCCGACCCACCGCCGTAGAACTGTCAATCGAAATCTGCGCATCGCGCAAGGCATCGGCGCCCTCGCCGGCAGCCGCCACCACCTTTGCGTCCCCCGAGGTTTCATGCGGCACACAAAGGCTCGCCGCCTTGAGCCTGCCGCCGTGTACCGCGGCTTCGCACACGCGCTGATACAGATCCTCGGCGGAAGACACCCGCATGATGGCCTCGTTGGTGTCGCTCAAGGCGGCGAACATGCGAGAGAAGCGCTGCGCGGCAAGCTCCGTGCGTTTGCGCTCGGTGACGTCTCGGGAAATCGTGACAATGATCCAGCGGCCATCGATTCGCACCGCCTGACGATTCAATTCTACGAATGTCTCGCGGCCATCCTTGAGGCGGCCGGTGGACTCAGTCCGGATGCCGTGCGGAGCCGCGGCAATGGCGGCATCATAGTTGCGGATCAAGTCTTCGCGGCTCTCCTTCAATAAGTCCAGCGGTCCCATCTGCATCAATTCTTCGTGCGGGTAGCCGGTCCGGCTCGACGCGGTGGCCGTGGCGTCCACGAACTTCAGAGTTTCGCGGTCGACCATGTAAATCGAGTCGACGCAGGTATCCACGACCGCGCGAAAGCGCTGCAGCTCGGCGTAATTCTGCTTGGGTAGTCTCAGATCGGACAGTTTGAAGCCGTCGGGACCGCGGGCGGATCTCGCGCGCACGACCATGGCGCCGAGTGCAGCGCCACCTGCGGCAGCCAAGAAGTAAGACAATAACTCCAGCATTCCTAGGTCCTGAAGGGCCCCAAACGCCCTCTGTGGGGGGTACCCTGAATGCATTGCACCAGCGCCAATCCTTGAATTCTGTGCTGTGCCCGACACATTTACATAAGCGGGTGGTGGGGACCGCCCACAAGTGTCTGATATGCGGAAGGGTGCGCATGTGGCCACCCGATCAATCTCAGCCTTCCGGCCGCTCAAATTCACGGGCCCCGGGTGCTAGTCGCGAATCTGCCCAGCCCCCCGCACCAAGTACTTGTAGCTGGTCAATTGCTCGACGCCAACCGGGCCGCGCGCGTGAAACTTGTCCGTGCTGATGCCAATCTCGGCGCCCATGCCGAACTCGGCGCCGTCGGCGAATTGCGTGGAGGCGTTGTGCAGCACGATGGCGCTGTCGACTTGCGATAGAAACCGCTCTGCCGCGGCCGCATCCTCCGTGATGATGCAGTCGGTGTGCTGCGAGCCATACTGTCCGATGTGAGCGATGGCCGCATCCAGGTCGTCGACCACGCGCACGGCAATGATGGCGTCGAGATATTCCTTGTACCAGTCCTGCTCATTGGCGGGTTTGACCCGCGCGTCGGCACGAGCACTCATCTCATCGCCGCGAACCTCGCAGCCGGCGGCGAGCAGCGACTGCACCAATGGTGCCAGATGCGTGGCGGCGCAAGCCCGATCGATGAGCAGCGTCTCCGCCGAACCGCAAACACCCGTGCGGCGCATTTTCGCATTCAACACGATGCGCTTCGACATTGAAAGATCCGCGTCGCGATGCACGTACACGTGGCAGACGCCCTCGAGATGTCCGATCACCGGTACTCGCGCTTCCTTCTGCACGCGCGAAATCAAACTTTTGCCGCCGCGCGGCACGATGACATCGATGCTATCGGCCATGTCGCTAAGCATATGGCCCACCGCGGCGCGATCCGGGGTGGGTACCAATTGAATGGCCGCCGGCGGCAGCCCGGCCGCGACGAGTCCTTGCTGCAGACAGCGGTGGATGGCCGCGCTCGATCTCAAGCTTTCCGAACCGGCGCGCAGTATCACGGCATTGCCGGATTTCAGGCACAACCCGCCGGCATCGGCCGTGACATTGGGCCGGCTCTCATAAATGATGCCGATTACGCCGAGAGGTACGCTGACTCTGTGTATTTGCATGCCATTCGGGCGTGACCACTCGGCCAAGCGCACGCCGATGGGATCGCGTGCGGCCGCGATCTCTGCGAGGCCGCGCGCCATGGCCTCGACGCCCGCATCGTCGAGGCGCAGCCGATCGCGCAGTGCGGCTGAGAGTCCCTCCCCCGATTCGCGTATATCCGCGTCATTGGCGGTGAGGACGTCGGCGCGAGAGTCGCGCAGTACCGATGCCGCGGCCAGCAAGGCGCGATTCTTTTGTTCGCTCGAGGCGAACGCCAGCTCCTTGGCGGCAAGCCGGGCCGCCCTGCCGATGCCCTGCATGAGATCAGCGACGCTATTCACAGGATTCTGAGCAGTACCAGGTCATCACGGTGCACGATTTCGTCACGGCCGCGAAATCCCAGCACCGTCTCGATATCGGCGGACTTGCGGCCGATGATCCGCGCCGCGTCCACGTCCGAATAGGCGCAGATTCCTCTGCCGATCTCGGTGCCGTCCGGGCCGATGATGCTGACGGTATCGCCGCGATCGAATCGTCCGAGCGCCCGGGTAACGCCGGCGGGCAGGAGACTCTTGCCGCCCATCAATGCACGAACCGCGCCATCGTCGATCGCGATCGCGCCCGCGGGCTTCAATGTGCTCGCAATCCATTGCTTGCGGGCGGCTACCGGCGTCGAGGTGGGCACAAACCAGGTGCAGCGGCCCCCCTCCTCGATGCGCCGCAGAGGATGTTCCCCGGATCCCAAGGAAATGCATAGGTGACATCCGGCGCCCACGGCAATCTTGGCCGCGGCGATTTTGGTGTGCATGCCGCCCGAACCCATATCGCTGGTCGTGCCGCTCGCCATTGCCTCGATGGCAGGCGTAATTTCCAGCACACGCGCAATAAACTGCGCGTCCGGGTCCTGCTTCGGGTCCGCGGTGTACAACCCATCGATATCCGACAGCAAGACCAGACAATCCGCACCGATCATTTGCGCAACTCGGGCCGCCAGCCGGTCGTTATCGCCATAGCGGATTTCGGCCGTCGCCACGGTATCGTTTTCATTGATGACCGGCACGGCGCCCAAGCCCAGCAGGGTGTTGAGCGTCCCGCGGGCGTTCAGGTAACGCCGCCGCTGCTCGGTATCGCCCAGCGTCAAGAGGATTTGCGCCACTGCGATCTCGTGCACATCCAGCAGCTCTTTATACGCGTGCGCAAGCCGAATCTGTCCTACAGCCGCCGCCGCCTGACTTTCCTCCAGTTTGAGCTTTCCCGGACCCAAGTTCAGATGCCGCCTCCCCAGGGCAATGGCGCCGGAGGAGACCAAGATGATTTCCTGACCTCGCTTGCGGAAGGCCGCCACGTCAACCGCGAGGCTCTCGAGCCAGGAGCGGTTCAGCCGGCCTTTGTCGCTATCCACCAACAGGGTTGAGCCGACCTTGACGACGACGCGCCGCGCATCGGTCAATCGACGAGCGGCGACTTTACGGTCTGGGACGGTCATAGGACCACGATATTGCCATTTACTTCGCTGAGTGGCCTCACCTAATATTCGTAGCTCTTAAAGAGCGCCAGTCTTCAAATAAGGATGAACCGTGGGCAGAGAGTACGAACCGACAGTCGGGCAGTGGTACGACGACTTGGAAAACGAAGAAACCTTTCAGGTTCTCAAAGTGGATGAGGACCAGGAAACCATTCATATCCAACATCTCGATGGCGATACCGAAGATCTCGATGTTGACGACTGGGCGGAGCTGGATCTGGAGTTGACCGAGGAACCGGAGGGTTGGTCAGGCTCCAAGGCTGAGAAGGACGATGAAGACGAAGAAGAGGACGAGGACTGGGACGAAGATGAGGATGACGAGGACGACGACGACTTAGACGATGAGGACGAAGAGGATCGGGAAGAGTACTAGAGCCTATTCCGGCCCACGAGTGTGCATGCGGCCACCCGACCCTGTTAGCCATTCGAAACTCATCTTCCGGCACCGTGAGCGTCCCGCCTGAAAGGCCGGGGGGATAGAGAAGCGTCGAGGTCCTGCTCCTACGGGCCTCGACGTTTCCCCCGCCCCAGCCATTCTGGCCGCGGTGGTCTAGACGCGCTGCAGCCAGCCGTGCACGTCCGGTGTTTCACCCCGCTGTAGCGCGACCAGTTTGGCGCGCAGCGCCTTGGTGGCGCTGCCGACATGCCCGGTTCCCACCTGGTGCTCTATCCCTCCATAAATCAGCGTGCCCACGCCCGCGAGCACGGCGGCGGTGCCTGACAGCGCCGCTTCGCCGCTGCGCACCCAGTCGAGCATCTCGAGGACATCGAATTTTTTCTCGGTCACGGTATAGCCGCTGTCGCGGCCCATCCTCAGCAAGGAATCGCGCGTCACGCCGTGCAGAAACGTGGAATCCAAGCTGCGGGTCATCAGTTCCCCGTCGCGGATCAACAGGAAGTTGGCGGCGCCGGTCTCTTGGACTTGGCCCTCGGGGCAAAACAGCACCTGATCGGCTTGATGTTGGGCCCGCGCATTCATGATCGGCGCCAATGCCGCGGCGTAGTTGCCGCCGGTTTTCACCATGCCCATGTGCTGCGCGGAGCGGGTGTTCTGATCGTCGACCAGAATGCGCAGCGGCTTCTCGCCGCCCTCAAAGTAATCCCATACCGGGCTGGCGAGCACCACCAGCATCGCCTCGGTGGTCGGCGTCGTGGCGCCGCCGAGATTGGCCGACGTGCCAAAAATAATGGGACGCAGGTAGAGCGCGCCGGGCGCGTCCGGCACGGCATCGCGGCAGCGATCGATCAGCGTGCGCACCATGTCGGCGACCTGCGCGACATCGGGATCCGGCAGCACCAACGAGCGCGTGCTCTGCAGCAGCCGCTGCAAATGCCGATCCATGCGAAATACATGCACGGAACCGTCGGCGTGACGGAAGGCCTTGAATCCTTCGAAGCAGGTGCTGGAATAGTGCAGCACGTGCGCCGCGGGACTGATTTCGACCGAGCCGACGGGCTTGATCTCGCTCTGGCTCCATTTGCCATCGCGATACTGGGTCACCGCCATGTGCGAAGTGAGCAGGGTGCCGAATGCAGGACGCTTGGGTTGCGGATTCATGGAGTTTTCACCGTGGGAATGAATATGGTTGCGGGATGTTCGAGGCGTTCTTTCAATGCTTGGATCATCGCGGCGGCGTCGTAGCCGTCCACAAAGCGGTGATCGAACGAGGATGACAGATTCATGATTCGCCGCACGGCGATGGCGCCCTGATACACGACGGGCCGCTCAACGGCCTTGTTGAGTCCGATGATGGCCACTTCCGGCGCATTGATAATGGGCGTGGAGGCGATGCCGCCGAGCTTGCCCAAGCTCGTGACCGTGATGGTGGATCCCACCAGTTCCTCGCGTGTCGCCTTGTTCGTGCGCGCGCGTTCGGCAAGCCTGCGAATCTCCGCCGCGACTTCCCACAGCCCGAGCGCCTGCGCGTTGCGCACCACCGGAACCTTCAATCCATCCGGCGTCTGGGTCGCAATGCCGACGTGTACGGCACGATGCCGGATCAATACGCCGCGCGCCGCGTCGTAAAGCACATTGCATTGCGGAAAGGATTCGATCACACGAGTGAGCGCCATCACCACCAGCGGCAGATAGCTGAGCGAACCCGCGTCTTTGGAGCGCGAGTGGTTCAAATGCATGCGCAGGGATTCGAGCTCGGTGACATCGACTTCTTCGACATAGGCAAAGTGCGGAATGTTGCGCTTGGCCTCGCTCATCCGCTCGGCAATCAAGCGGCGCAGTCCGATGACTTTTATTTCCGTGGTATCCGCTGCCTCTGCCTTCGGCGGAGGCGGGGCGGCTGTCTGCAAATCGGCCCGCATGATTCGCCCGCCGGGACCCGAGCCCGCCACGGTGGTCAGGTCGATGCCTGCCTCGCTCGCCCGGCGTCGGTTGGCTGGCGAAGTCATCACGCGGCCCTGGCGCGCGGCAGACGCCGCTGCCGGCGCGGACGTTGGCGCCGCCGGCTTGGCGACCGACGCCGGAGTCGGTTCGGCGGCTTTGACCGCTGGCGCGGCCGTCGGCGCGGCGGTTTTGACCGCTGGCGCGGCAGCCGATGCTGCCGGTGCGGCAGCCGCCTCGGGCGGCTTCGCGCCCTCGCTCAACTCGAATACGATCAGCGGTGAGCCGACCGCCACCTTGTCGCCCGGCGCGCCCGTGACGGACACGACGCGGCCGCTCACCGGCGCCGGTACTTCCACGGCCGCCTTATCGGTCATCACCTCAACGATCAGTTGATCCTCGTTCACCGTATCGCCGGGCTTGGTGTGCCAGGCGACAATCTCTGCATCGACCGTGCCTTCTCCCAAGTCCGGCATTTTGAATGTGAATTGGCTCATGCCGGTTCCATGACAGCCTGGAGCGCCGCTTTAACCCGCGCCTGGCCAGGGAAGTATTCCCACTCGAACGCGTGCGGGTAGGGAGTATCCCAGCCTGCCACCCGTTGTATCGGCGCTTCCAACGACCAGAAGCACTCTTCTTGAATGATCGATAGCAATTCTCCGCCAAAACC
>Ga0307474_10000892_pt1 | contig 21519 bp, 21 predicted proteins | sample atmos_gasesECM1C_2_FD_203312 | JGI IMG/M metagenome (GOLD analysis project Ga0307474, IMG submission 203312) | Hardwood forest soil microbial communities from Morgan-Monroe State Forest, Indiana, United States - atmos_gasesECM1C_05 | ecosystem: Environmental > Terrestrial > Soil > Temperate... | reverse complement strand
GATCGACGCCGCGAGCAGTCCGTTACATCGCACACCCGCGATCAGGACTAAGAAGAGATTAGTCAGTATTGATGAGCGTCCCGCACTTACTCGTACCGGAGCGCGATCATTGGTTCGATCTTTGACGCGCGCCTGGCCGGGACGGCGCATGCCAGTGCTGAGACCACGGTAAGTAACGCCACCGCCGCTAACAGAATAATTGGGTTGGGTGTACTGCTCGCCGACCAGGTTGCGATGATTCGGCCAGAAGCAAGAGTAAGTGCCAGGCCGGCTGCGATTCCGCCGCTAAGGATGGATTCAATGATCGCATGCTCCCAATTCTCGGTGAACGAATGTGATTAGAAGTGGCTTTCGTCGTGCGAACGCTGGTGATGACGAAAGACGTAGCGGCCGATCATCCAACCGACCGCGCTCCCAACGAGCACATCGGAGGGGAAGTGTTGCCGCGCCAGGACGCGGGTGGCACTGACGCCGGTGGCCAGTCCGTAGATGGCGAGATCGTTGATGCGGCCAGGGTACTCCGAAGCAAGGACGGCGGCCGACGACCAGGCGAGGATGCTGTGATTGGAGGGGAATGAAGACCCCGTGCCGACGCCGCTCTGGAAGAACTTACCCTTGGCGCCGTCGACCGTGGGGCGCTCCCGCTGGGCAACCACCTTCATGACTTCATTGACGGCAAGACTGTCGACCATCGCTTCGCCGCCGAGGATTCCGGTCTCCTCAGCCTGGCTGCTGTGGCGCAGACGGCCGAGTCCATAGAGCCCGGCGGGAATGGCGACAAACACGCCGAGCAGGCCCTGGGATGCGGTGTCCGCGTTACTGTTCAACGAGGCGTCCTGGAGGCGCGACGACGACATCGCCTGGTGATCGGTAGTGATCGCGACCGTGGTCGCGATCACCAGCAGGACTGGGCCGGCCACGTTCGACGTGCGAAGACGAATCGGGCTGGTCCAGATCGCCTCCTGGTCCTTGAGAAGGTTGCGCGGTGTGTTGCGAAGGGTGGCTGCATCTTCCGGCGGGACGATGAGCGGCTTGGGCACATCAGGCAGGGAACTGGCCGTCTGCTGGGCCCGTGAGGGAGCGGCCACGATCAACAGCAACACGAATACCGGGACAAATCTTAGCCACGTCAAGAAGAGCTTGCCTGAGGACTGCATTGATCTATTCTCACGCAGCAGACCGGGGAATCGCTTGAAACCGGGCATGTGCTTCATAGGACCGTTGCGGACATCTCGGCGAGATAGATGGCAGTGTAATCGAGGTAGTTCTGGGCGTACTCCAGGATGAGTTTGCGGTCAGCGTCACCGAGCTGGCGGCGGAGCTTGCCCGGCACACCTGCCCAAAGAGTGCGCGGCGGTACGACTGTATGCTCGGGAAGCACACAGCCGGCGGCGATGATGCTGCCCTCGCCGATACGGCAGTCGTTGAGGATGGTGACGCCCATGCCGATAAGGCAGGCGTCGTCTACGGTGCAACCATGCACCGTTGCGTTGTGGCCTATGGTGACCCAGTCGCCTACGTTGACCGAATAGAGGTTGCGTTGGCCGTGCAGCACCGCGCAATCCTGCACGTTGGAATTGGCTCCGACGCGGATGGAGTTCACATCGCCGCGCAGCACGGCGTTCATCCACACCGAGGAGTTTTCGCCGAGTTCGACGTCGCCCAGGACCTGGGCCGACTGGTCGATGTAGCAGGTGGCCTGGATGCGAGGGAGCCGGCCCTGGTAACTGCGGATCATGGGTGAGGAAGCCTCCAGAATCAAGTGTAGAGTACCGGCTTTCGCCGCCCTGCCGGCAATCTGCGTAACATGCCGTGTTTCCCATAGAACTTCGAGTGGTGTATGCTCATCCTACCTAGAAGTTCGAGTGGAGATGTGGTGATGGGAAAGAACGGGCAGGGAGATGCGGAGATGCTGAAGGGGACGCTCGACATGATGATCCTGCGAACCCTGATAACGGGCGATGCACACGGACACACCATCGCCAAGGTGATTGAGCGGACGTCAGAGGACGTACTCGAAGTGGAACAGGGCTCGCTCTATCCCGCGCTGCACCGGCTGGAAGATCGCGGCTGGGTCTCGTCTTACTGGGGCGCGAGCGAGAACAACCGCAAGGCCAAGTTCTACCGCCTCACGGCAACGGGAAGAAAGCAGCTTATACGCGAAACCACGCGCTGGCGGCAGATGACGCGCGCCATTGGACTGGTGATGGGAGATAAGACGCAGACCGAGGGAGGCATCGGATGAGCTGGTTCCACTTCTTTCGCCGCAGACAGTCAGACGCCGAATTGCAGCAGGAGATGGAGAGCTTTCTGGTCGAGGAGATCGCGGAGAACACCGCCCGCGGCATGTCCGCGGAAGAGGCGCGCCGCCAGGCCCGGGTCAAGCTGGGCAATGTGCAGAAGGTGCGGGAGAATCTCTGGCAGCAGAACACCGTCTCTTCATTCGAGAAGGTCTGCCGCGACCTGAAATACGCAGCAAGAACGCTGGCGCGCTCGCCCGGCTTCGCTCTCATAGCAGTTACGGTGATGGCCTTGTGCATCGGCGCGGCGACTTCGCTGTTCACGATCGTCCGTTCTGTCCTGCTCAGGCCGCTTCCGTTCCGCGACCCTTCCAGCCTGGTCGCGATTTACGAGCATTTCCGCCCCGCTCAGTTCAATCAGGACGGATTCAATTACAACGTGGTTTCGCCGGCGGATTACTACGACTGGCGCAATCAGACCCACGGTTTTCAGGACATGGGCGTCTGGCATTGGTGGCAATTCAACCTGACCGGCGAGCGGGGAGAATTGCCTGAGGTGGTGACCGCCGTCGCGGGCTCGTGGAATCTCTTCCCCCTGCTTGGCGTTCAGCCCGTTTTCGGCCGCACATTTGCTGAAGCAGAGGATCATCCCGCCAGCGACGTCGCGATGCTTACCTGGTCTGTTTTTCAGCGCCGGTTTGCGGGCAATCCTTCGATCGTCGGGCGGCAAATCCACCTCGATGGCAAGCCCTTCACCGTGGTGGGTGTGCTGCCCGCATCCTTCACCTATCCCGACGCGAAGGTACAGGTGTGGGTTCCCTACGCAGCTCCGACGCCGCCCGAGTGGTTGCAATACCACGATCATCACCAGAGCCACGTCATTGCCCGGATGAAGCCGGGAGTCAGCCTGGAGAGCGCCCTCAGCCAGGTCGGGGCGGTGCAGTATCGCGAGCACCTGCAGAATCTGAATGCGCCGGTGGCTGAAGATGTGGTGCCGCGCAACCTTATTGACGATCTCGCGCGCGACGTGAAAAAGCCGCTCATCATTCTCATGTGCGCGGTGGTATGCATGCTCCTGATCGGTAGCCTGAACGTGGCCAACCTGCTGGTGGCGCGCAGCGCCGCGCGTCAAAAGGAGGTTGCCGTGCGCACGGCTCTCGGCGCGCAACGCTTCACCCTGATCCGCGAACAGATGATGGAGAGCCTGCTGATTTGCCTCGCTGGAGGCAGCGCCGGCGTGCTCCTGTCCTTGTCGGCGACCCGATGGCTGGCCTCGGCGTGGAAAGAACTCCCCAGTGCGCAAGGCATCCACGTTGACGGCATGGTGCTGGCCTTCGCATGCGGACTGGTCATCGTGGCAGGGCTGGCGGCCGGTCTTCTCCCCGCCATCGCTTCTACCGGTAACTCGGTTTTTGCGGCTTTGCAGGCAACCTCGCGGACGGCGGGTGGAAGCCGGCCGCGCACCGCGCTTCGCAAAGGCCTGCTGACGGTCGAGATTGCGGTTACGGTTGTGTTGCTGGTGGGCGCCGGCCTTCTGCTGAAGAGCTTTCTGCGCCTGCAATCGACCGACGTGGGTTGCGATACCGGCAAAGTGCTCACCCTGGGCTACAGCCTCGACTCCAAGAAATACGACAAGCAGGACAAGGTGAACGCATTCAACGAAACGCTCCTGGACCGATTGCGGGCGATGCCCGGCGTGCGGGCCGTGGCCCTGGGGTCCATTCTGCCGGGAGCCGGCTATGGCGGCGACGATGTCTTCACTATCCCCGAGCACCCTCCCCTGAAGCCGGGCGACGAACTGCCCGACGCCCTCTATCGGACCGCCGATCCGGGATACTTCAGCGCATTGCGGATTCCTCTGCTCATGGGGCGCTTCTTTACCGCGCAGGATCGCGATGATCGGGCCCTGAAGGTGATTGTGAGCAGCCACCTGGCGCGCCAGTATTTCCCTGGCGAGAACCCGGTCGGCAAGCACATTCACCCGCCTGCGTACGGCAATCACGATTACGAGATTGTCGGGGTTGTGGGGGACACGATCTACCAGGTCGGGAAGCCGACGAAAGCGGCGATGTACTTCCCCATTCTCGCGGGAGACAGCGATCGGGGCATGACTCTGGCCGTGCGTACCGATTCCGACCCGCTCGCCATCTCGATTCCCGTGCAAAAGCAGATTGCGGCGCTCGACCCTGAACTACCCGTCTCCGATGTGCTCACGCTTGAACAGGTCATTGGGGATTCCCTGCTCAATGCCAGCTTCAGCGCGACGATCGTGTTGGCTTTCGCGGTCTTGTCGCTGGTGCTGGCTTGCGTCGGACTTTATGGGGTTCTCTCCTACCTGATGACGCTGCGCATGACCGAGCTGGGAATCCGCATCGCCCTGGGTGCGCAACGGGAAGAACTGCTCCGCCTCATGCTGGTCGATGGAATGCGGCCGGCAGTCTTCGGGCTGGGCCTTGGCCTGGTCGGCGGCGCGGTGGCCACGCGGGCCATCGCCTCCATGCTCTATGGAACAAAGCCTCTCGATCCGGCTGTCTTCACTGTGGTGACCGGGGCGCTTTTGCTGGTTGCCCTTCTCGCGTGTCTCGCTCCCGCATGGCGCGCCTCCCGGCTCGATCCCATGCAGGCCCTGCGCGCGGAGTAGAGCCACTCTCTCACCCCGCGCAAGAGCGCCCTCGATTGGGGCACAGCGATCCCAACCAGGACCACGTCTACTCCAACCAGGCTTCACGCACAAGCTGAACGAGTACGGCATTCCCCACGAAGCCGAGGAGTACACCGGGGAACCGGGGGGACAGGACCTGGGGCGATGACGGCCGATTCTCAACCGAGCTTAGCCGTTTTTCCAACAGCGCTGGGTCTTCGAGCCGATGGGCGGAAACCCGTAGGACGCTGCTCTCCCTCCATATCTTGCCCTGGCCGTTTTTCGTGACACTCAACTCTGGCCCAAGGTTCTCTCCCTCTCTTAAAAACCGAGCCGAAACCACCCCAAAAAGGGGCCAGCCGGTGGCGAAAATCAAGGTCCCGGTCGGGCACTGGGGTTTTCCCTAGCTAGGATCGATTGGAGATTTTCGGCTAGCCTCTGCCAATGCGTGACGGCCATCACGCTCATCCCTGTCGATTTTGAGAGGACTTTCTGGCCGCCAAATTCAATTCCACTGATGCAAGACTTCGAGCCAGCTTCCAGAAGTTACATAAGTCCAGTATTATTAATGTGGCCCCTTGGCAGGTTTGGAGGTGGGAACTTTTGGCAGAGGTTCGCGTTCAAGAAGGCGAGCCGCTCGAAAATGCGCTGCGCCGGTTCAAGCGCAAGGTTCAGCAGGAAGACATCATCAAGGAAGTGAAGCGTCATTCCTACTATCTGAAACCCGGTGAGAAGCGCCGCGTCAAAGCAGCTTTGGCGCGCAAGCGGAATCGCAAGAAGGCTCGCAAAGAGCAAGACTAAGTGGTTGATCTGCCGGAGCGGTCTCGTGCCGTTCCGGCAGGTTGCAAATGAGGGTGAAATCTTTAGCCGTTGCGGGTTTCTGCAAGCCCCAGCAGGGATAGCCAACGATGGGGTGAAGACGCAGCGAGGATCCAGAAGCAAGCGCTGCGCCGGTTAGCACAGGCGCCAGACTCCGGTCTTCCATTCAACGGAAGCCACTTGTGCCGCTCCTATTAGCGGCCCGGGCCCTTGTTGGGAAAGACGAGCGAGACAGGGAACGGGACGGCAAGCTGCTGATTCATGGCCGATTCAGAACGTTGCCCTGCGTTCGGGGAAGCCGGCCATGGAATTCACTGATCGAGTACTCAAGTGCATTGATTGCGGTGAGGAATTCGTCTTCACTGCGGGCGAGCAGCTGTTTTTTCACGACAAACAATTCAAAAACGATCCCAAGCGCTGCAAACAGTGCAAGGCGAAACGCGCCAATGGTGGCCCGCGGGTGCGCACCGAGACGCGCACCAAGTGCTCGGCCTGCGGGGAAGACACTACCGTCCCGTTTCGTCCCACCCAGGGCAGGCCGGTGTTGTGCCGTTCCTGCTTTCAGAAGATGCAGGCTGCGCCGCCGTCAACGCCGTCTCCCGGACCAGCCGCCGGTCCGAGCTAGGCATCAGCAGGGGCCGCGCGCCGGGACGGGGGATCACTTCGCGCGTTTGAGCGCGCGGTGCCCGATGTCGCGCCGGTAGTACATCCCCTCGAAATGGATCTCGCCAAGCGCCTCGTACGCATGGCCCAGAGCCTGGTCCAGCGAGTCTGCCACGGCGGTCACGCCCAACACGCGTCCGCCGCTGGTGACAACGCCGCGGTTCGCGGCGACGGCGGTGCCGGAGTGAAAGACCTCAACCCCCGGCCGCCGGCCTCCGGCCTCAAGGCCGCTGATCGCGAAACCCGTCTTGTAGCTTCCTGGGTAGCCAGAGGAACTGGCGATCACGCAGGCTGACGCCCCCGGACTCCAGCGAACCTCGGCTTCTGCAAGGCGGCCGTCAATACAGGCTTCCAAGGCGTCGACCAAATCGCTCTCGAGACGCACGAGGATCGCTTGCGTCTCCGGATCGCCGAAGCGGGCGTTGAATTCCAATACCTGCGGACCGCGCGCCGTCATCATCAGCCCGCAGTAAAGCACGCCTGTGAAGGGTGTCTCCTCGTCCGCCATGCCGCGCACGGTGGGCTCGGCAATGTGGTGCAGGATCCACTCGCTCATTCCCGGATCGAGCATGTCGTCGGTCGAGTAAACGCCCATGCCGCCCGTGTTTGGTCCGGTATCGCCATCGCCAATGCGCTTGTGGTCCTGCGCCGGAACAAGCGGGACCACGTGCTTGCCATCGGTGAGGCAAAGGAAACTGATCTCCTCACCCTGCAGAAACTCTTCGATCACCACCTGCCGCTCCTGCTCGCCGAGCAGGGTTCCAGCGAACAGGCCTTGGGCCGCTTCAAGGGCGGTGCGGCGCGACTGACACAGAATCACACCTTTGCCCGAGGCAAGTCCATCGGCCTTGACCACGATGGGCGCGTGGAACATGTCGAGCGCCTGCTCCAGCTCAGATGGGTTGCTGCAGACCGCGTACCGGGCCGTGGGAATCTGGTGGCGCTGAAGAAAGCGTTTGGCGAAGCCCTTGCTCGTCTCCAGCATGGCGGCCTCGCGCGTCGGCCCAAAGACGCGAAACCCGCGCTCCTGCAGGGCGTCGACGATGCCGAGGGAGAGCGGAAGTTCTGGGCCTACGATGGTCAGATCCGGCCTCTGCGCCTCCACCACGCCGATCATCGACTCCAGGCTCTTCAAATCAACGGGAACACAGCGCGCAATCTGCGCCATGCCGCCGTTCCCCGGCGCGCAAACCACCTCCGTGACGCGCTTGCTGCGGCGGACCGACCAGGCCAGCGCATGTTCGCGGCCGCCGGATCCAAGGACAAGGACTTTCATTACGCGCCTCTCGAGCGGCTCCGCCGTACTTGTCGCCGTTTCCGGTCCTGCTTCAAGGTGGCTTTTTTCCTGACGAAAAAAGCCAATTGGCCTCGTAGCTCCGGACACAGCAACGGCGGATCCGCTGTAACGGGCTCGGTGTATTGCCGATGCTCCGAAAGCCTATGGTCGGAAATGGAGCCGGGGTCCGTCAAACGCCGCGCAACGTACCTATACTGGAGACTGGATTCCGGAACAACAGCAAATGGTCCAGAGCCGCATCAAGCCGCATCAGCAGCAGGTGGAAGAGAACGTGCGGCGTGCCGAACAGCGACGCCAGTTCCGGCGCAACCAGATCTTCGGTCTGCTCATCGCGGCGGTGCTCGTGATTCTGTGGACACTCATTCACACCAACCGCGCGTGGATCTTCCCCACCGGCTGGTGGCGCCCATGAGTCCTGCGCGGACCGCGAATGGCGCTTCGCGCGAGTTCCGGGGAGAGCCAACCGACGCGGAAAGCCGACAGCCGGGGCCGGCAGCCACTGATCCATTCGCCGTCCTCCTGCTCGGCCCCACTGGCAGCGGCAAGACCGCGCTCTCGCTGGCGCTCGCCGATAACTTCAACGGCGAAATCGTCAGTTGCGACTCAGTCGCCGTCTACCGCGGCATGGACCTGGGCTCCGCCAAGCCCACTCCAGCCGAGAGGGCGCGCATCCCCCACCATCTCATCGACGTGGCGGACCCCGATCAGCCTTTCACCGCCGGTGCCTACAGCCGTGCGGCACGCGCCGCCCTGCGCCAAATCGCCGCCCGCGGTGGGCTGCCCATCGTGACGGGCGGCACCGGGCTCTACCTCCGCGCCCTGACCGAAGGCCTGTTCGCCGGCCCCGAGCGCCAGACCAGTCTCCGCGCTCGTCTTCGCGATTCCGCCCAACGTCGCGGAAGTGTGTGGCTGCATCGCACCCTCACCCGGCTCGACCCCGCATCGGCCGCTCGCATCCACGCCAACGACGCTCCCAAACTGATTCGCGCCATCGAAGTGTGTCTCGCCGGCCGAAAGCCAATGTCCGAAGTGCTGGCCCGCGATCCCCTCACCGGCTTTCGCCTCCTGCGCATCGGCCTCAATCCGCCCCGCGCCGCGCTCTACGAACGCCTGAACCGCCGCTGTGCGGAGATCTTCGCCGCCGGGCTGGTGCAGGAGACGCGTGCGCTGCTCGCTTGCTACGGCCCTGTCAGGGCGCTGGAATCGCTCGGGTACCGGCAGGCGGTGGCCGTTTTGACCAGCGGCCTGAGCGAAAAGACCGCTATCGGCGAGGCGCAGCAGGGCCATCGCAACTACGCCAAGCGCCAGCTCACCTGGTTTCGCCGCGAGAAGGATGTGCACTGGATCGAGGACTTCGGCGACGCGCCCGAAACGCTCCGCCAGGCCCAGAGCCTTATCCGAGGCGCGTTGCGCGGCCGGTCAGTGGCCTGAACCTGCCGTCGCCACTGGCGCGTTCGGCGGCGGCGTCATGTCGACGATCTTGTACCCCGCAGGCACTTCGAACAGCGACGCCGCCGGTTCGTCACGTTTGATCGACAGGATGACCACGGTCTGCTTGCCGCCCCGTAGGTCCGTGTGCTCTTCCATCAGGTTCATGTGCAGGTCTTCGGAGTACCACACCTCGTCGGTCACGGTCACCGGCTTCCCGGTCCCGCTTACCTCCGCCGGAACCACCCGCGTGGTCCGCGTACCCTTGGCCTGCATGCCGTTGAGCGTCGAGGTGCCGAGATCCTCTGTCGTTCCGTTTCCACCCGATCCGAACGGCCGAGGCGGCGGTACCAGCTGCTCGCGCGCGATCATCGTGGCTGGATTGTAGATGTAGCTGATACGCGTCGCCGGGTCGAAGACGTGCACCGCGATCAGCGGCGGCATTCCCTTGGTGCCCTCAGGCATCAGCATGTGGCGCTCATTGCGGATGCGGCCGCGCGAGTCGCGGGCAATCAACGTCTGCCCGACGCGCTTCTCCACGGTGCCATCAGCCAGCGTCTGCTTGCTCTCGATCACCACTGTGGCGGAAAACGGTGCGCCGGAGATCGGCGTGACAAAGACGCCCGGCACCATCGTGAACGGACCTCCGTACGACGGCGGCTGCTCACGGATCTGTTGTGCCGGCACAATCGCCGCTGCGGCTAAAACGACGCTGGAGAGGAGTTTTGAGCGAAGGCGCATGCGAAACCTCCACGCCACGCGGCCAGATTAGCACGAACCCGCGCGCAGATCATCAATGCTGGTTTAGACGGCGTCGGTGCCCCGGTTACGCCGCCCGCGAATCCTTTCCGCCCTACGGCGACTCTCTCTTTTGGACACACCCGGCCGATCCAGTCCCCGGGGGCCATCCATTTAGACTGAACCGTGGCAAACGGCGTTCCCCACTCCTGGGATCGCAGAAATCGGAGCACGCATTTTGGCAGACGTACTATACGACGTGGCAATCATCGGCAGCGGACCGGCCGGCTATACGGCTGCCATCCGTGGCGGGCAGCTGGGCCTCAAGGTCGCCCTCATCGAGGCGGAAAACGTGCTGGGCGGCACCTGCCTGCACGTGGGCTGCATCCCTACCAAGGCTCTGCTCTTCAACGCCGAGATCTGGGATCACCTCAAGCACGCAGCTGACTACGGCATCGCCGGCATCGGCACGCCCCAGCTCGACTGGGCCGCCGTCCAGAAGCGCAAGACCGCCATCGTCGACAAGCACACCAAGGGCCTCGGGTTCCTGATGAAGAAGAACAAGGTGACGGTGGTTCCCGGCTACGCCCGCCTCACTGGTCCCGCAAAAGACGGCGTCCACACTCTGCAACTCACCTCCGCGAGCGGCGAGCAGCAGCTTCAGGCAAAAAACATCATCCTCGCCACCGGCTCTGAAGCCCGCATGCTCTTCGGCCTCAAGCCCGACGACCGCATCCTCACCAACATCGAGATCCTCGCCATCGCCGAGCCACCAAAATCGCTCATCGTCATCGGCGCAGGGGCGGTTGGTGTCGAGTTTGGCTCCATCTTCCGCAGCTTTGGCACGGAGGTCACCATCGTCGAATTCCTGCCGCGCGCCGTCCCCGTCGAAGACGAAGACATCTCCAAGGAACTAACCCGCCTCTTCAAAAAGCGCGGCATCGACGTCAACGTCAGCTGCAAGGTGGAAAAGATTGAACGCACCGAATCGGGCGTCAAAGTCACCTGGACCACCGCCAACGGCAAGACCGTCGAAAAGGAAGCCGAGAAGGTGCTTGTAGCCGTCGGCCGCGCCCCTCGCACCGCCGACGCCGGCATCGACAAGACGAAGATCGAGCTCGACCGCGGCTTCGTCAAGGTGAACGAGGCGCAGCAGACCGCCGAGCCCGGCATCTTCGCCATCGGCGACATCGTTGCCGGCCTGCCTCAGCTTGCCCACGTCGGCGCCATGAGCGGCATCGTTGCCGTTTCCAAAATCGCCGGCCGCAACTTCCGTCCCGTCCGTCGCGACCGCATCCCCGGCTGCACCTACTCTGAGCCTCAGATCGGCTCGGCCGGTCTCACTGAGGCGCAGGCCAAAGAGAAGGGATTCGAAGTGAAGGTGGGCAAATTCCCCTTCGCCGGCAACTCCAAGGCCAGCATCGTCGACAGCCACGACGGCTTCGTCAAGATGGTCGCCGACGCCAAGTACGGCGAGATTCTCGGCGTCCACATCATCGGCCCGCAGGCCACCGAGCTCATCGCCGAGGCCGTTGCGGTCATGGAGCTGGAAGGCACGGTCGATGAGCTGATGTTCACCATCCACGCCCATCCCACCCTGTCTGAGGCCATGCTTGACGCCTACGCCGCGGTGGAGGGAATGGCCATCAACGCGTAGCGTAAGTTGTTCTAGAGATGTAAGAATAGACCCGGGGGCCGGTTTCCTACGTCCGGCTTTGGGGGTTTTGTCCTTATGCTGCGAGTTCTCTCCACGCACCTATTTCTGAATCAGCGCCTGCATCCCGGCCTGTTGGAGGTAGCCGGGCGATCCGGCGCGCAGGCGGTGGAGATCTTTGCCGCACGCCAGCACTTCGACTACACCAGCCGCGAGCACGTGCACGAGCTATGCGAGTGGTTCCGCTCCAACCCTGTTCAGCCCTTCTCCCTGCACGCGCCCATGTTTCCCGACCGCGAGATGGGCCGTGCCGGAGCCCCACCTGTCAACGTCATCCATCCCGAGAAGGCGCGCCGCATCGACGCCATGGACGAGATCAAGCGCGCCCTCGAAGCCGCCGAGCAGATCCCCTTCAAGCACCTCGTCGTCCATCTGGGCGAGCGCACCGACGGCTGGTCGCAGCGCACCATCGAATATGCGCTCAACGCGGTCGAGCACCTCGGCGCCTTCGCCAGACCGCTGGGCGTAAAACTGCTGGTCGAGAACCTCACCAACGACGCCACCACGCCGGATCACCTGGTGACCATCCTCGACCTCGGCCACCTCGACAATGTGGGTGTCTGCCTCGACCTCGGCCACGCCAACATGACGGTCGGCATTCCGGAAGCCGTGTCCGTGCTGGGCCCGCGCATCGCCTCGATCCACGTCCACGACAATCACGGCACGAAGGACGAGCACCTCTGGCCCGGAGACGGCGCCATCGATTGGCCCTCGACCGCGAAGCTGCTGAACGGCCTCGCCACGCCGCCCGCCACGGTCCTTGAGGTTCACTACACCCTGGGTGACACCGCCGGAGATATCCCCGGAAAGATTCAGTCCGCCTGGGAGAAATTGTCCTAGTTGCGCACCGTGCTCGCTGACTAGCTTTCTGGTGCCTGGTGCCTCGTGCCTGGTCCCTGCTTTCAGCAGATCCTCGGCAGCTGTTCTCCCACGGGAATCGAGATCACCCGGTTAGCGCCCATCGCCGTCCGCGCCACCAGCATCCCCTTGTGCTCGCCGGTCACGGTGCCGATGCGTGCCGCCTCGCGTCCCAGCGCATGCGTGCGCAGAATCGCGAGTACCTCGTCCGCCGCCTCCGCCGCAACAAAGAACACCACCTTGCCTTCGTTGGCCACGTACACGGGATCGAGTCCCAGCAGTTCGCAGGCCGACTGCACTTCGGACCGCACCGGCAGGCTGCGTTCGTCAATCAGCATGCCCACGTTCGAGGCCTGCGCGATTTCGTTCAGTGTCGACGCCAGCCCACCCCGCGTGGGATCGCGCATGGCGTGAATCGCTCCACCCTGCGCCTCGAGCACTGCCGCAATCAGGCCATTCAGCGCCGCGCAGTCGGAACGAATCTCGCTCTCGAACTCCAGTCCCTCGCGCACGCTCATGATCGCCATGCCGTGGTCGCCAATCGTTCCCGACACAAGAATCGCGTCACCCGCCTGCGCCCGATGCGGCCCGACAACAATGCCTTCACGCAGCACCCCTACGCCCGCGGTGTTGATGTAGCAGCCATCGCCGTGCCCGCGCTCCACCACTTTTGTGTCGCCTGTAACGATCTCGACGCCCGCCGTGCGCGCAGCACCGGCCATCTCCTCGACAATCGCTGCCAGCTGCTCCAGCGGAAACCCCTCTTCCAGAATGAAGCCCGCGGTCAGAAACTTCGGCACTGCGCCCGTAACGGCGAGATCGTTCACCGTGCCGTTGACAGCCAGCGCGCCGATCGACCCGCCCGGGAAAAACAGTGGCTGCACCACAAACGAATCCGTGCTCATCGCAATGCGGCCCGCTCGCAGATCCAGCACTGCCGCGTCGCCTAGGTTCTCGAGCGCCGCATTGCGAAACGCCGGGAGGAACAGATGTTCCACCAGCTCGTTGCCCAGCTTGCCGCCGCCTCCATGCCCCATCACGATCGCGGGGTAATCGGCCAGCGGCAGCGGGCAACTCCAGCTGGAAAAATCCGGCGTCGAAGAATTGGACGGCTCGGACCAAGCTCCAGCCGAGGCAGAACCCGAGGCATCAATTGGCGAGGTCAGGGCTTCAGCCCTGACAGAAGCAGGAGCATCGTGCAGGTAGGTCAGGGCTTTAGCCCTGACATCCAAGGCGGCGAAGGTCGTCGGGGCTTTAGCCCCTGAGGTTCGATCACCCATGCGCAACTCCCGCACCCGCCAGCTGCTCGGCGCTCAAAAACCGTCCGTAGTTGAAATACGCAGCGCACGCACCCTCGCTTGACACCATCGTCGCGCCCAGCGGGTGCCGCGGTGTGCACACCTTGCCAAACGCCGCGCACTCCGCCGGCTTGATCGCGCCCCGCAACACGTCGCCCGCGCGGCACAGCGGCGACTCCACCGTGCGAATTCCCGAGATGGCAAACCGCTCCTCCGCGTCGAACGCGCGATACGCATCGCTCAGCCGCCACCCGCTCCGCGGAATCACTCCGATCCCGCGCCAGGCCCGATCGGTCACCTCGAATACCTCTGCCAGCAGCTTCTGCGCTTCCAGGTTTCCCGCGTACGTCACAATGCGCTCGTAGGCGTTCTCCACGCGGTGCTCGCCGCGCTCCAACTGCAACACTGCACGCCGAATCCCCTCCAGCAGGTCGAGCGGCTCAAAGCCCGTCACTACGATGGGGATCCCGAACTGGTCCGCCAGCGGCGGATACTCCCAGTAGCCCATCACGCTGCATACATGCCCCGCTGCCAGAAAAGCCTGCACCTGGTTTTCCGGCGCGGACATGATTGCTTCGATCGCGGGCGGCACCAGCACATGCGACACCAACACGCTGAAGTTCTTCAGACCGCGCCTCTTCGCCACATGCACGCTCATCGCGTTCGCCGGCGCCGTCGTCTCAAAGCCCACGCCGAAGAACACCACCTGCCTGCCGGGATTCTTCACCGCAATCTCAACCGCATCGAGCGGTGAGTACACCACTCGCACATCGCCGCCCCGGCCCTTTACCTGGAAGAGATCGGCCTCGGTTCCCGGCACGCGCAGCGTGTCACCGAACGAGCAGAAGATCACACCCGGCTCCGCGGCAATGGCCAGCGCTTTGTCAATCAGCTCAAGCGGCGTGACGCACACCGGGCATCCCGGCCCGTGCACCATCTCCACGCTCTCGGGCAGCATCTGGTCGATCCCGTTCTTGATGATGGAGTGCGTCTGCCCGCCGCACACCTCCATGATCTTCCACGGCCGTGTGACTACCTGCCCGATCTCGCGCGCCATCCGCTGCGCCACTTCGCCGTCGCGAAACTCAGTCAAATACCTCATGAGCGATTCGCGCTCCCGCTGCGAGAGGTCGGGGGGGAGGAATCTCTCGAACCGCTTTCATTTGTGGAAGACGCTGACTCGCTAACTCGCTGACCTGCTGGCTCGCGGGTACAGCTCCCATCCGGGCACGCCGACTGTGGAGCCGTGGCCGCGCGCGCGAAAACCTCTTCTTCGCTGGCCAGTTCTTCATCCAGCACGCCCATGGCGCGGAACGTAGCCAGCGTCTCCTGGGCCGTCGCCTCATCCACCTTGGAGATAGCGAACCCCACGTGCACAATCGCGTAGTCGCCCACCACGATCTCCGGCACGTAGTCCAGGCACACGCGCTTCACCACGCCGCCAAAGTTCACGCGGCCAATGCGAATCAACCCGTCCGTCGTAATCTCTTCAACGCGGCCCGGAATGGCAAGGCACATGGCAACCCTCTACACCCCGCTTATACCTCGGCAAGGAATCGCCGGAATGTGATTTGGATCACGTGTCGAGCGCGACAGCAGCGGTGACACAGTCCGGGAAGCCTTACGCTCGCTTCGAAACGGCTTCACCGCGTCCCGGGTCCTTTCCTGGTCCCTGGTCCCTGGTGCCTGGTCCCTGTCATCGCCTTCGCCTTGTTCTGCACCACCCGCGCCCTCACCAGCTTCTTCACCAGCGCCGCCGGCAGCGGCTTGTCCAGCGGAAACTGCAGCGTCCCCTTCGCCGTCCGATACTTCTCCACATCCTCAGGAAAATCATCCAGAAGCGACGCGCTCATGGGAAAAAAGCTGCAATGATCTTTGAAGGCCGCATACCCCACCAGTGCGCCCAGGTAGCGAAAGGCCGGCATCCCGTAGCTGATGCACTCGATAGCGTCGGCCGGAGCGGCAGCCCGAATCGCCCTCCGCACCGTCTCGAGCGTACTCCGCGCCGGCTCCACCACCTGCGCCAGGTAGGTCTCAACGTCGGCCAACCCATCCCCGCCGCTCTTCGCCTTCATCATCACCACCGCGCTTCCTCGTCGATCCGCTAACCCCGCGAACACGCGCGAAGCGCGGCTAACCCCGCTGTTCCTTCAGATACCCCAGCCACTCCGCCATCCCGGCTCCCGTCTTTGCCGAAGTCTCGAAGATCCGTATCCCGGGCCGAATCTCCCGGATATTGCTCAACGCCGCATCCCGGTCGAACCCCACCGCCTCCGCAATATCCATCTTCGTAACCACCGCCGCGTCCGCCGAGTTGAACAGCGTGGGATACTTCAGCGGCTTGTCCTCGCCCTCCGTCACGCTCAGCAGCGCCACCCGGATCCGCTCGCCAAGGTCGTAGCTCGACGGGCACACCAGATTCCCAACGTTCTCAATAAACAAATAATCCAGCGCGCCCAGCTCCACCCCGTCCCAGCTCTCCAGGTGCCGCCCCACCATCTCCGCCTCCAGGTGGCAGATGCCGTGCGTATTGATCTGCCGCACCGGCGCGCCGCTCGCCGCCAGCCGCCGCGCATCGTTGTCGGTCTCCAGATCTCCCACCAGCGCCGCCACCCGTGCCCCGCCCGCCCGCAGTTCCCTCAGCGTCCGCTCCAAAAATGCCGTCTTCCCCGTCCCCGGGCTCGACACCAGGTTCAGCACCAGCACCCCCGCCGCCGTAAACCGCCCCCGCAGCTCCCGCGCCAGCTCGTCATTCTTCTTGAGAATCCCCTGCCGCAGCTCGACAATCCGCGTCGTCATACTCACCTCGGGTGCCCCCGGTCTCGATTCTGAGACCGGGGAGAGCACAAACTCAACCAGCGGCACTCTTCTCCGCTTCCTCAATCTCCACCGCCTCAATCTCCATCTCCCGCCCAGCCCGCACGTCCCCCGCCGGCTCGCCGCAGTACGGGCACCGAAAGCTCTGCAGGTTCTCCAACTCCCCATCCCTGCCGCATGCTGCGCAGTGCACCATCACCGGGACAATCTTCACCACCAGCCGCGAACCCTCCAGCGGCGTCTCCCGCGCGGCCAGCTCGTAGCAGAACTGCAGCGAGTCCTCCACCACAGCGGCCAGCGCACCGACCCGAAGCCGCACCTCCACCACCCGCGCCCCGGGATACTTCTCCAGTGACTCGATCACCGAATCCACAACACTCGACACAATCGACAGCTCATGCATAAGCGCCCATTCTGTCCCTGGCCCAACTCAGAAGCCCGATTCTACGCCCCGGCTCCGTCCCCACCGGGTGATCCAGCTCACATTCCGGCCGGCCGCTCACCGACCACCCCCAAATCCGTGTTGATTGTAAGATGGTTCCTAATCAGCGCCGCCGCGCGGCCCTTGCGCCCGCGGCAGCAAAAGGAAGCTTCCCCGTGCCCGAACTACCCTCCGTGACCCGCCTCGCCCTCGAAATCGACGACCCGGCAGCCTCCGACCAGCCCGCCGCCGAAGCGATTGCTGCCTTTCTGCGTTCCCGCCTGCAACTCAGCGAGCTCGCCCCCGGCACCGTGCAGTCGGAGATCCGCGCCATGACCACCGAGTGCGAGCGCATGGGCGGCATCAACCTCGCGCAGGGCGTCTGCGACACCCCCGTCCCTGCTGCCGTCGAAGCCGAAGCCATCGCCGCCATCCGCGCCGGCCACAACATCTACACCCGCCTCGACGGCATCACCCGCCTACGCAACGCCATCGCCCAAAAGCAGCAGCGCGACTACGGCCTTGCCTACGATCCCGAAACCGAAGTCCTGGTAGCCTCCGGCGCTACCGCCGGCCTCCACGCCGCCTGCATGGCGCTGCTCAACCCCGGCGACGAGGTCCTGCTATTCGAGCCCTTCTACGGCTACCACACCGCCACACTCAACTCCATGCGCATGAAGCCGGTGCTCGTCCCCCTGCGCGAAGGCGACTTTGCCCTGGACGCTGCCGCGCTGCGCGCAGCAGTCACCCCGCGTACCCGCGCCATCATCCTCAACACCCCCGCCAACCCCAGTGGAAAGGTCTTCACCCAGGCCGAAACCGAGGCCGTCGCTGCCGTCTGCCGCGAGGACGACCTGTTCCTCTTTACCGACGAGATCTACGAGTACTTCGTCTACGACGGCCAGAGCCACATCTCGCCCGCCACCCTGCCCGGCATGCGCGACCGCACCATCGTCATCTCCGGCTTCTCCAAAACCTTCTCCATCACCGGCTGGCGGCTCGGTTACGTCACCGCGGACGCCCGCTGGATGGGCGCCATGGCCTACTTCCACGACCTCACCTACGTCTGCGCCCCCTCCGCCTTTCAGCACGGCGCCGCCGCCGGCCTTGAACAGCTCCCGCCCAGCTTCTATATGCAGATCGCTGCCGAACACCAGTCCAAGCGCGAGCGCCTGGTCTCGGCGCTCCGTCATGCCGGCATGGAGCCCAGCGTTCCCGCCGGCGCTTACTACATCCTGGCCCGCGCCGACCGCCTCCCCGGCGACACCGCCGCTCTCAAGGCCCGCAACCTCCTCGCCACTACCGGAGTCGCCTCGGTCGCCGGCAGCGCCTTCTTCCGCCCCGGACACGGCGAGAACCTCCTCCGCTTCTGCTTCGCGAAGAAGGACGCCGACCTCGACGACGCCTGCGCCCGCCTGCGGCGGTTATGAGAGAGGATGTACGCGCTCAGCGCACACTATTTCGGGTGCCAAACATTGCACGGTTCACCGGGAAAAACAAGATGAAGGGGAGCCACCGAGATGCCCGGCTTGGTTGAGAAGGTGAGCAAGGGCGTCCGGGCAGAGCTGATCCTTTGTCCGGCATCGCAATCAACCTGGGCACTCGCTTGGTACTCGAAACCTGCCGGGAGGGATACCATACCTTCCTTGTCGGGGTGCATCGACTCGTCTCCGATGGCCCCATGATTCGGAAACAGCGGGTTGTTGAAGAGCAGGTAGGCACCGGGCTCTGCTTTGCCGTTTAACCAAGACATCGATACTGGCACCTTGACCAATTCAAGCCGGTGGAGCTTGATCGGCGCTAGATTCAGATGGAGAGCAGGTGTGATTTCCAGAATTTCGGCCTGCGATTGCTCTGTGGCATCGGGATAGTATCGCGGCAGAAATGGGAGCCTGCTGCTGGGTGGGGCGTCCCACAAAACGGATAGAAAATATCGACCCTTGTCTTCGGGACGAAATATGAACTCTCCATTCTCATTCGTCCAATCCCTGATAGCCCTTGCCCACTGGAGTTCACTGTCAACGAACGTAGGAACGAGGTCGACTTCAATGGCGTAGACCGGCAAACCGCGATCATCGACCACCCTCCCCTTGATGATCACACTGCGAAGATCGTATTCCGCTTGCGTTCTTCTCTCCACATTTCTGGCGTGCCACAACAGCCCAGACGCACAAGCGCAGTACGCCGCGAACCCGAGAGCCGCAAGACGCTTGGTGACAGGCCTGGCCAGCGTTCTATCCGTTTGTCCGGTCTGTCCACGGGAGATTCGGATGATGGCAATGCCTAGGCCAGGAAACAACGCGACCAGCCACAGATACACCGGCAGTGACATTAGGTCTCCAAGCAACCGGAAATACCCGAAGCCTCCGAAAGAAGGGTACGAGCGGTGAAATGCAATTTCCTCCGAGACTGACCAGCTGAGCACCTCCAGAAGTACGGCTGCTGCCACAGACAACACCGCCACCCAAGCGCGGCGGCGTCGGTACGCACCTACGCCGAGGATTCCGAAATCTATGCGTGTCCCTATAAACCACCATAGAAAAAGGATGAAGGGCATCTCATAGAGATAGGTGCGGAAGGAGGGTGCAACCAGCAATAGATTGACGATCGGTCGCACGAGGGCGACCGCCGGCGCATTTAGCAATGCAAGAAAGAAGTAGGGAGCCTCACACTGCCAGAACGGGCGCCCCGCGTCGTAGGTGGAACACTGACGGTTAGCATGAACGCCCCACGCCATCAGTGTGAGCGCGACAAGACCCATGACGAGCGGCAATAGCATTCGGTAGGAAATCTTGCGCACTTTACGTTAGACACCGTTCGACGTGATCCTGGCTTCGCCCAAAGCGAATTAAGTCTACCCAAAGCAGAGTCTGATTCGCCTCGATTCTCCACAGAACAGCCAGTTTTCCCAGAGTGCATCCACCCCGTCAACACCGCTATCCTTAAAACGCCAGGCGTGTCTCCCGGCCGGGCCATGTTTGGCTTTCATAGATGGAGGATTCATTTGAGCTCCCAGCCCCTTTTTCCTGAACGCCTTCCCACCGGCGACGGCATCCTCCCCTCGCAGGAAATCCTCGACTTCGTGAAAACGGGCATCGTCAATTCCGATCGGGAGATCCAGGAAGACCAGATCCAGCCCGCCTCCATCGACCTGCGCCTCGGCCGCAAAGCCTACCGCGTCCGCGCCAGCTTCCTCCCCGGCCGCTCCACCACCCTGCTCAACAAGGCCACCGACAAAGGCCTGCTCACCGCCGAGCTCGACATCTCCGGCCCCACCCTCCTCGAGCCCAACGTCATCTACATCATCCCGATCATGGAGAGTCTCGCCCTCCCCACCGACGTCTACGGCGTCTCCAACCCCAAGAGCACCACCGGCCGCCTCGACATCTTCACCCGCCTCATCACCGAGCACGGCGACGAGTTCGAGCGCGTCCGCAAGGGCTATCACGGCGACCTCTACATCGAGGTCATCTCTCACTCCTTCCCCATCATCGTGCAGGCGGGTCTCACCCTCAATCAGCTACGCTTCGGACGCGGCAGAGCCGATGTCGCCGAAGACGCCGAGCTCAAGCAGCTCGATCAGGATTCTCTGCTCATCGACGCCGACGAAAGCAGCGGCCGCTTCGACATCGATCGCGGTCTCCGCGTCACCGTCGACCTCTCCGGCAACGGCTCTGACATCGTCGCCTACCAGGCCAAGCGCTTTTCCCCGCCTGTCGACCTCAGCAAGATCGACCACTACGACGTGGCGGACTTCTGGCTGCCCATCTACAGGAACGAGAAACGCCAGTACATTCTCGAGCCCGGTGCCTTCTACATCCTGGCGTCGAAACAGCGCGTACGTGTTCCGGCAAACCTTGCAGCCGAAATGTTGCCCTATGACCTCTCCACCCAGGAGTTCCGCGTCCACTACGCCGGTTTCTTCGATCCCGGCTTCGGCTTTGGCCGCGACGGCGAGATCCCCGGCACCCGCGCCGTCCTCGAGGTTCGCGCCAACGAGATGCCCATCCTCCTCGAAGACGATCAATTCGTCGGCCGGTTGAACTACTTCAGCATGTCCGCCAAACCCGACAAAGTCTACGGCGGTGCCATCGGCTCCAACTACCAGCAGCAGGGCCTCGCCCTCGCCAAGCAGTTCAGGAAACTCCAGGCAACGTCTCAGGCCCCGGGCAGGCAGCCCGTCGGCTCCGCGTCCACCCAGCCGGAGACGAAAGATTCAGACAGCGAAGGGCACTACTCGGTCCTCGAGATGGCCTTCCCCGCGACGCGAGATCTGTCTTCCTGAATAAATCCGCCCGCCATCTTCCGTTCTCACATTGAGGTGTCATCCCGCAGCCCGCATTGCAAGTTTTCGACGGCCGGGAGAGCGACAGTCCGTCTCGCCCTTCGTTCTCCGAGTCCCTAGCCCCCAGCCCCCTAGTCCCTGTTTTTCATGTCAAGCCCCCGCCCTGTGGAAAACCAACCTAACTCGCACAAAACAAATGAAAGATATTTTTCAAAAGTTTGGGGGTTAATTATTCGAACCTGCCATACTCAAAGTAGGTTCAAGAATGGAACCAGACATAAGGCCCGCGCAAGCGGGCCT
>Ga0307474_10000890_pt1 | contig 21549 bp, 11 predicted proteins | sample atmos_gasesECM1C_2_FD_203312 | JGI IMG/M metagenome (GOLD analysis project Ga0307474, IMG submission 203312) | Hardwood forest soil microbial communities from Morgan-Monroe State Forest, Indiana, United States - atmos_gasesECM1C_05 | ecosystem: Environmental > Terrestrial > Soil > Temperate... | reverse complement strand
TGTACGGAGGAACGTTGACAGGGAACTGCTGAATGTATTGTGTCCCAGTAAGCGCACCCACGAAGGGAGTGGCCATCAGCGGCGGTTCGGGGCTGGTGTAGGTGAGCCCGTAAGGTGGATTGCCGGTGGGATAAGCGACCGTCAGTCCCTCGGGAGATGTGAAGAAGCGTCCGGCCCCGAAATGAACGCTCGTTTTGCCGGGCCCGCCCGTCAACTTGCCGAGGAAACCATCGGACCAGCTGGGAGAATAGGCCACACCGATACGAGGCGAGAGGTTATCGTTCGGGGTGGGCGCAATCCCCGCCGGGATTGTCTGGCCGTTCGGCAAGTGATCGCCAGGCACGAGATACCCGAGCGGGGCACCTGGAAAGGTCTGCGATTCCACTCCCGGGATGAGAGTGGTGGTTTGATGGTGCATCTCCGCCCACGGAGTTACGTAGTCCCAGCGCACGCCATAGTTCAGCGTGAGATTGTTCCGAAGACGCCAGCTGTCCTGGGCAAAAATTCCCCCATCCGCGGCACTCTCGTAAAAGGGCGGGGAAGACTGCTGCGAATAGAAATCGGGTAACCCCAACAGAAAATCGGCGAATCCGTTTCCGGTGGACTGAGTTCCGGAGCCGAAAAACGAAAACGTCCCGTTCGCGACCAGATCGGGCGACTGTTTGACCTTGTACCAGATGTACTGTCCGCCGATTTTCAGGGTATGGTTCCCGGCGACCTTCGAAAAGTTGTCAGCAACCTGGTAGGTATTGTTGACTTGGGGGAGAAAGAAGGGGTTCGTTCCGACGGTGAACGAATTGAAATAAAGAGTCTCAACCCCGGCAAATTGAGGGACTCCCTGCTGAATGCCTTGCGGGCCGCTGGAGATGCCCTGATCCGCCAGACTGACTCCCACGCCTCCTTTGGGAACGCCAAGAGTGTTGTTCAAGCGTGTGTAGCTGAAATGAGATTCGTTCACCATACTCGCGCCAAGAGTCTTGGTGTCACGCAGGGCGATGACCTGATCTGTTCCGCTTGAGAGCGCATCGTAGGCGCCGGACGGGCCGGGAACAGTGGCGCCGCCGAAGCCGGCCGGATAGGGATCGTCGAGGTCATAGCGGTCGATGAAGTAGTAGGCGGACAAGGTCCCGTATTTGGTAGTGTCAGCGTCGACTCTGACGGAGCCTTTGTCGTCATTCGTCTGCCGTTTTTCCGCGCCAGAGGAGAACTGATTACTCCCAACATTGGGGGAAAGAATGAACTGCAGCATTTTGGTTGCTGGAATTCCGAAGCCTGTTTGAGGAATGATGGCATTGGGAAACACACACCGGCTGTTCGAGGTGCAGCCGGGTGCGTAGAACGACTCGCCGTTATTGACCTGATATCCCAGGCGGCTGGAAAGAGTTTGGGCGAGGGAAACGCCGTTAACCTTGCCGGTCAGTGAACTTGCCGAATCAGAAAAGTTTCCGCTGCGGTTGAGCAGGGAAGGGACGCTCACGATGCCGGTCTCGATCCCTTCTACCGTGCGTTGGCCCTGATAATCCCCGAAGAAAAAGATTTTGCTTTTCTTGATCGGTCCACCAAATGTTACCCCGTATTGGTTCTGCTGAAAGGTCGAGCGCTCGGGGGAAAAGTAACCACGGGCGTCCAGATTCGTATTGCGAAGGAATTCAAATGCCGAGCCGTGAAACTTGTCTCCGCCGGACTTGGTGACGACGTTAATCAGCCCACCACTGTAGCCTCCATATTCGGCGTCGGCGTTGCTGCTGATGATTCGAAACTCAGCGATTGAATCCAGATTCGGAATGACGCCAGCCTGTTGCCCGATAGACTCCTGCACGCTGGCGCCATTCAGGAAAAAGCCGTTGGCCGATTCACGCTGACCGTTGATAGAGAATTGGCCTGTGTTCTCATTGCCCGCGACCGGGACTGTCCCGAAGCCTCCGCCGGAGCTGCTGTTGGAAGCGCCGCTGGTCGTGACCGGAGACACTCCCGCCTGCGTCGCCAGAAGATCTGTGTAGCTACGCCCGTTCAGCGGCACTTCCGCCACATGCTGGCTGCTGATGGTTTCGCCGATCTCCGTATCGGACATCTGAATCGTAACCACGCTATCGTTGACCTCTACTCGCTGAGTACTTTGCCCAATCTGCAAGGTCGCATCGATTTGCAGCGCGCTGTTGACGTCAATCACCACACCTATCTTCTTATAGGGCTGGAAACCGGGAGAACTGACCTCAAGTTCGTACTTGCCAACCGGAACGACCGGGAACGAATATTGACCCTGGTCGTTCGTGGTAGTGGTCTGGTGGGTTCCATTGCCCACGTTGTTGAGAGTAACTGTTGCGCCAGCGACGAATGCGCCACCGGGATCACTGACCATCCCCGAGATTCTTCCTGCCACATCGGCCCAAGCGGTGTTCAGCAAAAAGTAAAGCGCGACAACAACAAATGAGAGCCTCTTCATCGCTGAGCACGCTTTACCTTTCATTTCTTTCCTTCGGATTGGGTTGATGGACAACTGCCCGGCGAAGAGCCCCTTCCCGGAAAGGGGCTCCGCTGCGGCTCCAGGTTCTTGTTCATCGTTCGTCGCGCGAGTCGGTGTTATCTTCACGTCAACGAAACTGCGGAGTTCGGGATCGATCCACACGCGATCGAGTGGATGCGCTGGATTTCCGGTCTCGATCCAAACACAATAGAGTGGTTGACGGCTCAAAGTTGGAATGAATGTGTTCGTCATCGTTGCCTCCCAGCAGAGACACGTATCCTCTGGGAGCGCGCGCTGGTTTTGCGGCGTCCGCAAGACAGTCTCGGCAAGTAATTTGGTTAGGAGGAGTGAGTCAAGCCGTTGACATTCGGCGGATTCGCTCGCTCGGTTCACAGGTCAGGTGCTGTGAGGAGCGAGGAGGAGACGGGTTACTAAACGCCAGGTACTTCTTCCACAAAGCTCTTCACAGCACAGTTCAACCCTCGGTTACACGCAGGGTCTTGCGCAGATTCAATGTTCATAGTGGTTCTATAATTCTCCGTTGAGTTCCTGGGGGAATCTCGACTCAATTCTTATATCATATCCCCCTAGCATATAGGCAAGAAAAAATGTCGCATCTTGAAAAAGAAAAGCAGAAACTGATCGCTCGCATCAAGCGGATTCGTGGACAGGTTGACTCGATTGAGCGTTCGTTGACGAAAGACGACGATTGTGCAGACGTCTTGATGCTCCTGGCAAACGTGCGTGGAGGGATCAACAGCCTGATGGCTGAGGTTCTCGAAGACCACATTCGTCTGCACATGTTGAGCGACGAAAAGAGTGCAATGCCCGCCGCAGAGCTAGCGGAAGACCTTATTGGGTTGGTCCGTGCATACCTGAAGTAGGGTGATCATGGACTCGGCAAATCTGGTTGCACAATCAAAATAAGACCTCGAGCATGTCGATATGAGAGCGCTTTAGCCTTTGGGGGAATTACCTACCGAGCATCTACCCGACCCACTTTCGCGGCACGGGAGAGAGCTTTGCGCTGAACATAGGGGGCCGATTGTTGGGCGCTTCGGCGGCGCTCGTCACAACCCAACTCGCCAACGTCATGCCTGTCGGCGGGACCGCAGCTCGGCTAGCTTATTCGGCCGGCAATGTCGCGGTCCTAGCCGATTCGATGTTATTAATCGGGAGTTTCTGGCTTCTCGAGCCAAAACACTCCGAACTGCCTGATTAGGATTTCTGCCGTGAGGCGCTTTGGTCAGGCCTCGGCTGGCGACTCCAATGGGATGATTAGGGAAGGACAGTTCGTGTGCTTTGTATTCATTGTATCTGTGCTCGGAACTCTAGCGGCTCAGTGACCAACGGAGCGCGGAGAAAAGTCAACCAGTCGTCCTGAAATAGCTGGGAACGGCGGGCTGGGAAATCGCAGATGGAACCATCTCTAATCTGATCGATCCATATCCGTCGCGCATCAACGGACCCGCGCCACTGGGAGGAGGGTCGGGCCACTCCCTCGCTGGAAGACACTCGCCGGGCGTGTGGGTGGGGATGTTGCCTCCGCCGACGTCGCGGCAATCGATTCGCACTTTTCAGCGAGCAGACTGTGTTCTCACATTACGACGGCCGACCAATTCGCCGACAAACTGTCAGAATTAGCTTCGTTCGGACACTGCTTCGAGATGCAGTAGATATGTGACAAGCGCGCCCTGCCACTTACTTTACATTTTCCCCACTAAAGCAATCTGCTGAATCCATTTCTGTATCCAAACTTTGCTTCCGGCATCAAAGTGGTGGCACCACGATATCGCCGCTATAGGCAAGGAGTGATAAGGATGAATTCCAAGCAAGTGGTTCTCGTCACCGGTTCCAGCACTGGCTTCGGTAGACTGTTCACGGAAACCCTGGCGCGTAAAGGGCACACTGTTTTCGCCACGATGCGTGATCCCGGAGGTCGGAACGCCAAGAATGCCGGCGAAATACGCACGCTTGCGCAAAAGGAGTCACTGCCAATCCACGTCCTTGAATTAGACGTAACCGACGATGCCTCGGTGGGGCGGGCTGTGGATGCCGCCGTCGCCCAAGCAGGACGCATCGATGTGGCTATCAACAACGCTGGCTATTACCTGGGGGGGCTGGCCGAAGCGGTTACCACCGAACAAGCTCAGCGCCTGATGGAAACGAATTTTCTTGGCCCGGTGCGCGTAAATCGCGCGGTACTTCCGCACATGCGGCGCCAACGCAGCGGCCTGCTCATGCACATCAGCAGCGGCGCCGGTCGCGTGGTTCTTCCTTCCGCGGGTTTCTATTGCGCCAGTAAGTTTGCACTCGAGGCGCTGGCCGAGTCGTACAGCTACGAACTTGCCGCGCAAGGAATTGAATCTGTGATTGTCGAACCCGGGGCTTATGAGACCGCTGTCTTCGGCAACAGCGTAACGGCTGCCGATGTGACTCGGACCAATACGTATGGCGCTGCCCAGGAGTTTCCGACGAAGTTAAACGCGGCACTTTTATCCGCGGTCGGCAACGCTCAAGAAGTCGCGGACGCCGTTCTGCGGATTGTTGAAACTCCCGCGGGAGAGAAGCTGCTAAGATATCGGATTAGCGCCGCAAGCTTCGGTGTTGACGAGATCAACGCCCTGTCAAGACAAGTGCAAGCCAGCCTGCTGGAAGCCTTCGGTATCGCTGCCGACACCAAATTCCTCGCGGGTAAAGCCGTCAGCTCCGTCTAGCTGTCTCTTGCACGAACCACCTTCTGGAGTAGGGCAAGAGTGCCACTCGCGACAGTCTGGAGGCGTTACTTCCTGATTGCCGTAACTTGGAAAGTGGGGAATTTCTTGCTGCTCGACTGGCCATTTCTTACGTGATGGTCGAAGCCCCGGCTCGTTCTCGTGCCGTCGGCGAGGAAGGCGGTCCATACGCCGACGCGAGGCCAATGCGGTGCACAAGGTTTTGGAAATGCGGATCGGAGCGTAGAGGGTCGAAGGCCGGTCGCAGGAGGATCGAGGGATTAAAGTGCTCCTCGTAAGCTTTTTCCAGCCATTTCATTGCCTGATCCTTGTCGCCCAAACCGACATACATCAAAGCAATTTCGGAAGCATTACCCGTGGATCGAGTCTTCAGATCATTCAGTATTCTTACTGCTTCGTTTCTTTTGTTCGATACGGCATAGGCGTAGGCCAGATTGGAGGTGCAGGGGACGCTGCCTCCGGATAACTCGATGGCTTTGTGAAATTCTGCGATCGCTTCGTCGTAACTACGCTTTTGCACGAACGCCTGCCCTAGTTCATAGTGGCCAAGGGCGAAATTAGGGTCCATGAGTACGGTCTTGCGGCCTTGTTCTATCGCTTCATCATTCAAGTGCGCCACCAGAAGAATCTCCGCTATGTCGGCACTAATGATCAGCGAGAGCGGGTCCAAGTTTTCCGCTTTCCTCATTTCGGCGACGGCTTCGCTATTCCGCCCCATCTCACTCAAATGCCAGGCGTACCAATGGTGAGCGGTTGCATAGCCAGGATTCAGTTCAATGGCTCGCCTGAACTCCCTCTCGGCAGATTCCCAATCCCAGTCGAAGACGTCCGAGGAAAATGCCAATGAAGTGTGAGCTTCGCTGAGGGTGTTGTCTAGCTCCAGAGCTTTGGTCGCCGCGGCTTTGGCTTTGGGGTATGCTTCGATCGGGGCTAAAACCCCGTACTCCCAATCTCCCAATAAAGCATAGGTGTCGGCCAGGCCAGAATAAGCTTGGGCGTAGTTCGGGTCCTCTTCGATTGCCTGCTTGAAATAAGCCAGCGCGGCCTTCAGGCTATCTGCCGTTCGCTTATTCCAGAAGTAGCGCCCTTTGAGATAGGACTCGTACGCTTCTGGATTAACAACCGTTACGTTTTTCAGCGCAGCTTGTTCCTGCGGAGTCAAATTGATCCGAATTTGATCTGCAATGGCCCCTGCCACCCTGTTCTGCAGTGCCAGGGTATCACGCAACTCACCCTCATAACTCTGCGACCATAAGTGCTTGTCCGTAGAGGCCTCGATCAACTGTGCCGTGATACGGACCTGGTCGCCGGAGCGGAGCACAGTTCCTTCTACCACGGCATCGACGTTCAGCTCACGAGCGATCTGCGGCAGAGGCTTGCGCGCTCCTTTGTATACCATCACTGACGTGCGGGAGATTACCCGTAAAGCGCTGATCTGCGCCAAGTTGGTGATCAACTCATCTGTCATGCCGTCAGCGAAGTAATTCTGGGAAGCGTCGCCTGAAAGATTATCCAGCGGAAGCACCGCCAGTGAGTGGATACCCATGGGTGGACGGCCACGCGGATGAATTAGCAAGACGGCGAGAATCGGCAAACTCACGACGAGCGCCAAAGCGACGATGACCCGACGCGTCGTCCAGCGTCGGCGTTTGGGTACAACTGCCGAACCGGCGACTTGGAGCTTATGCGCGGGCACTGTTGCCTGCAGATCCTCAGCCACAGATTCGGGCTTTTTCGATCGGACGTCCGCGTCGACAACTGAGACTTCCGCAATAAAGCGATATCCACGTTTCGGAAGAGTCTCGATGAATCGCGGATTCTCTGCCGAGTCCCCCAAGGCACTCCGCAGCTTCGCGACGGCGATATTGAGAGCCTGATCGAAATCGCCGAAACTTTCGTCGGGCCAGACCCGGCGGCGCAATTCCTCCCTCGTGATGACTTCCCTCGGACGCTCGAGCAAAATCTCCAGCAGCTTCATCGGCTGCTGCTGGATTCTGATTCTCAAACCCGATTTACGGACTTCGCTGGACTGTAGAGACACCTCATAAGTTCCGAATCGCACGACGGAGTTCAGTCGGGGGGCCATAGCATTTGGGCTTCGCACGGAAGTCTAGCATTTCGCGCACAGAAACTCCCGAACTCAGAATATATGCAGAGCTAACTCATTAGCCAACAATTACTTAGCAGGCAATGAGTTGGATATGTGGAAAAAGTCCTCAGTCAATTGACGCCGGAGGAGGGACGCGTGAGAGTGGGCTGCAACGCGGGCACCAGCAGTTCGAAACTCGGCCCCATCAATACGGGAAGGCAAATGAAAAATAGTGGATCTGGACTAACTGGGATGGTCGGATTGGGGGCTTCGTCCTCACAGGCCGGTCAACCAATGGCAGAGTTCGAAGAGTTGGCCATGCCCTTGTTCGATTCCCTTTACAACTTCGCGCGCTGGCTGGTGCACAATTCGAACGATGCCGAGGATCTTGTACAAGAGACCTATTTCAAGGCTTTACGCAGTTTTGCATCTTTTCAGTCCGGCACCAATTTCCGCGCATGGATATTTCAAATCCTGAAAAATACTTTTCTAAGTTCGTGTTCAAAACTCGAGCGGCGGATGACGGTTGCCACGGGCTCGGAGGAGGACGGGCCTGAACTGGCAGTTGAGAGGGAAACTCCCGAAACGATTCTAATGAATCGCTCAAATTCCCAACTGGTGCAGCGCGCCATCGACCGTCTGCCGGTGGGTTACAGGGAGGCCCTCCTGCTTTGTGAAGTGGAGGAGATGTCATACCAGGAGATCGCGGAAATATTGTTGATCCCGATAGGAACCGTTATGTCACGGCTGGCCAGAGCCCGGAAGGCCGTTCGCGAGGCATTCCTTAACCCTCCCGGTGCGGCACTATCAAGAGACTTGCCTCGTCCCATCGAGACGCGCCAAAAGGGTGTTGGAGCGATTCAACTGCGGAATTGAACGAACTTGCAAAGTAGTTCGCAAAAGGGGATAAATCTTCGATGACGCAGCGCTGTGATACATGACTTGTGGTTCGAGCGGCGATCCCGCAGAAAGAGGAATATGGCAACCGCGACGTTGGCAGCAACCCTGAACACTCCAATCTCCGAACCGCGACCGGCTCCAATGGAACGGATTTTGGTCGTCGAGGACGATCTTGCGTTGCGGAAGATTCTGGCGCGGCTTTTCTCCTCGGAAGGATATGAGGTCGACGTTGTCCCCGACGCTGTTTCTGGTTTGGAGAGACTTCGCCAAGGCGTGCCAGCGGCAGTAGTCCTCGATCTACCTCGTCCGCGATCCTCAGGATGTGATCTTTGCAAGAAAATTGCGAATTTGGTTTCTGGTCTGCCCCTACTAATTCTTAGCGGGAGCTCAGATGTTGCAGACAAAGTCCTTTTACTGGAAATGGGGGCCGACGATTATGTGACCGTGCCGTTCAGCCCAAGGGAACTGGTTGCGCGTTTGCGTGCGCTGATCAGACGTGCATCGCGCGTCAGTCCACAAGGGGTGTATGTCTTTGCGGATGTGCTGGTCGATTTTACCAAGATGGAAATTACGCGTGGCGGCGAGAAGATCACGGTCACTGCAAAGGAATTCAAGACACTGGAGTTCTTGACAAAGAACGCCGAACGCACGATCTCGCGGGACGAACTTCTCGATAAAGTTTGGGGGTACCAAGACTACCCCTGCACGCGGACGGTGGACAACCACATGCTTAGACTACGACAGAAACTGGAGATCGACCCTTCGCACCCGTCACACTTTCTCACGGTACACCGCGTGGGCTATAAATTCGTGCCTTAAGCAGGAGGCTCCGCGCCTGCACTTGTAGACGCTTCCCGTTCCTATTTAGTACACATGCAATTATGGCAAGCGTCAGACGAAACACACGTTAACAGATTAAATCTGCCGCCAGCGTGAGTCCGCCACTTCAGCAGCAAATTCTCAGGCGGCCAAAAGCTTGATTTGCCAATTACCCTATCCATCCGTTTACGAACAACCGGCTTCTGTTCCGGGCGGATTACTTCCTGTTAGACCGCCATCCGACCGGGATCTCTGGTGTCGACGTTGATGTCCGCGGTAATCGACCTGCAAACGCAGTGCGTCAGATGCGTGTGCTCGCTGCTGGTTTGCATACTTTAACTTTGGAGTTTCACGGGGCAGCATTTCGATGCTCCGGCACAGACTGGCGAGCGCTCTGCAATTCCCCATAAAACTTCTGCAGTACAAAGAAGGCTTTCTTCTTCTCACCATGATCGGAGACAAGTCCTTTGCGATTGAAATAATCCTCAAAACGAGGGAGAACCCGTCGCGGACTGCGAAAGTCCTTGAGAATCCATGGTGTCATTCCGCGAAGAAAGGAGATGCGCTTCAGCATGGCGATCTGGTGCTGGTAAAGATTTTCCTGATACTCCTCGGTCCAACGAGTGGGCGCAGCGCCATGATAGCCAAAAAGTGCATCGCCTCCGAATTCGCTCATGATTAGGGGCTTGCCGTACTCTGAAATCCAATCAATCGTATCCGTATCCTCGGGGCGGCCGGTATACCAGCCAATGTATTCATTGTTCCCCAGTACATCGAGGTCGCTCGCGACCGGATCATTCATGTGAATGGTCATTCGATTGCCTTCCGCGAGTCCAGTCGATTGCAGAGCGGCAGAAACCAGGCGCGTGGGGTCAGCGCTATGAGCATCCTGAATAAGTTTCCTCAGGAAGTGGTTCCGGGCGTCGCTGATGGGGGTTTCGTTGGCGACGGAGTAGATGATAAGAGCGGCGCGATTATGATCTCGCGTGATCATCTCGTTCAACTGATTTTCCGCATTGTGCAGCGTTTGGGGATTTTCCCACTGAATCGTCCAGTAGACGGGCACCTCGGCCCAGACCATGAGCCCCATTTGATCGGCCATGCGCAACATGGCTTCATCGTGCGGATAGTGCGCGAGGCGAACGAAGTTACAGCCCAATTCTCGTGCCCAACCCAGGAGTGTCCGCGCATCGTCCTCGCTCCAGGCTCGGCCAGGGTGCAAGGGAGCCTCTTCATGAAGGCTGATCCCGCGCAAGAAGATTGGTTTTCCGTTGAGCAGGATATCGACGCCACGGACCTCAATTGAACGGAATCCAATACTTTCTGTAACTTGGTCGGTCTCGCCAGCGATCTCAACGCGGTACAGTTTGGGATTCTCAGGAGACCAAAGGGTCAGATCGCCACTAAAAGTAAACTCGGCACGTCCCTCGGAATTTGTCTGAAATGTCTTGCTGAGACCGGCTTCTGGAATTCGGATGGTGACACTCTGCTGAAGCTTTGGCCCGTTGAGTTGGACCCAGCCCGCGATTTGGCGCGTCGATCCTTTGGCCATCTGGACTGAGTAGTCTTGAACGAATGTCTCCGGCACTTCAACCAGCGTCACGGGGCGTGTGATTCCACCGTAATTCCACCAGTCTGTATTGACGGTGGGGACCTGATCCCGCCCGCGGGCGTTGTTGATTCTGAGAACGAGAGAGTTGCCCTGCACCTTTACGCGGTCCGTGATCTCGAAGTCGAACGGTGTAAAGCCGCCCTCGTGCTCGCCGAGTTGCTCCCCATTCAAGTAAATGAAGGCGAGGTAATTGCACGCTCCAAAATGCAGAAACAGTCTGTTCTTCGGCGATTTTGCGTAATCGAACGACCGTTTGTACCAGACGCTTCCCTCATAAAACAGCAGCGACTCCCGCTGCGTATTCCAGTCGCCGGGCACATGGAGCTGGCCGGAAGTATCGAAATCGTATTCAACAAGTTCCGACTCCGACCGCGGCTGGTAGTTCTTGTAAAATGCGTTGTTATTTTTTAGTGGCTGAGCGCGATAGTCGAAGGCTCCAACATCGTAGGCATCGACGATTGCCTGCCACGAGCCGTCCAGGCTGGTCGTCTGACGGGCATTGATATTCGCAAGCAGCGGGGCAACCTGTGCTGCACTTCGCCCCGAGAGGAGCGCCGCACAAAAAGCAAGTGTCAACCAACGCAGAAGATTCATCATGGAAACGGTCTGATGCAGCATAGTACACTGCCGGCGTCGAATGGTCAGGAGATCCTAAAGCCCGGAAGCCATCCAGCTTCAGAACTGAATTTCCCGCCGAGTTCAGAGTGGGCGCAGTCGCTTGGGGCCCGGCTGGAAACTCGCGGGTCAAAAGTTGATCTTGCCGCCGAACTGAAGAACGCGCGCCGGCAGGGAACCGGTGATCTGTCCAAAAGTGGAGGTGCCGGCGTTATTCACGCCAGGATTGTTCCAGTTGGTCCGGTTGAAGGCATTGAATGCATCCGTCTGGAATTGCAGGCGCATGCCTTCCCTCAAAGGCAAATTGAATGTCTTTCGCAACGATAGGTCCCACTGATAAAAGTTGGGCCCGATGATATCGCCTATGGGGGCTTGACCTGCACCGAGGGGGCTCTCCAGCGCAAAGGCGTTGGGATTGACCCAGCATATGGCGTTTGGGTTCGGGCATGTGCCGGCAAATCCAATGGATTGACCTGCCACAATACTTGCCCGCCGGGCAACATTCGAGCCATTGAAGCCGACGGCTTGCGAAGCGGTGGCCGTAAGGGGCGCGCCGGTCTGGAAGTGCACGATCGCGCTCAATGACCACCCCTTTACCACCCCGCCTTCCACACCCGTCATACTCTTGCCCCAGGGCGACTCGACAGTGAAGCTGCCCGCCACGATGTGCGTGGCGTCGAAACTCAATCTGCCATAGTCGAATCGCTGCCAAGGTTCCACCACCCCGCCCGTTTGCGTTCCGCCTGCTACAGCAGCAGTCGAACCGTTGACCAGAACCGGGTTGGCGGCTGTGCTGACCAGGCAGGTGAATGCGCATTCTGGTTCGGGATTTTCGTTATAAGCGTCAGTCGCGCCACCGCCATCTCCCAACGCCTTTGAGTACGTATAGGCAAACGTGCCGGTGACGAAGCCCGCGCGCTTCGTCAAGCTAAGCTGCAGAGAATTGTAATTGGAATTGGCATCGCCCAACGCCATGTTGAGACCGGCGTATCCGAGATAGGGGCGAATCTGGTCTTTCGACAGGCCGGCAGGCGCGAACCCTCCCGAGCACTGGTAAGCGGCAGCGTTTATTCCAGAAGGACACGCGAGCGTATTCGGGTTAGGCGAGACAGGTATGTATCCCTGCCGTGTCCACGTCGCGTTGTTGACGCTGGGTGTGCGCAGGATGTGCCGTCCCAAATTGCCGACGTAAGACAGCTGAAGCAACAGGGCGGCCGGCAGTTCGTGCTGGACCCCCAGACTGTACTCGTAGGTGCGCTCAACCACCAGGTGAGGATCGACCCCACTCAGGGTCAGAGTGCTCGGAGCCGACACCGTACCTGCGCCGGGAGCGGAATCGAACTGCGATAATGCGGCGTTAGTCCCCGAGATCGAGGCCGATTGTGCCCACGGTACATAGCCCTGGGAGTTGATGCCCGCTCCCAGGACGTTGCCTTCCGGCTTGTCGTAGAAAATACCAAAGCCGCCGCGGATCACGGTCTTAAGGCCAGCCGGCGCATAGGAGAATCCGAAACGTGGCGCCACCAAGTTCTCCGGTTGATAGAAACCGCGCGCCGCGGTGTTTGGTATGGCAGCCAGGAGCTGCGGATCGGCGGAAGTAACTGGAACACTCTTTGCCCGACCAGAGGGCACGTTCCCGGGGCGCTGCAAGCCGTTGCATTCGATCGTCAGCACCGGAGTACCGACAACGTTAAGTAGAGGGCCGCTGCAAAGACCCGGTGAAGCCGGATTAATGTTGCTAGTTGCCAACCCACCCTTAAAGGTCGGTTCCATAGCAACGTTGAATGCAAACGGGTTGAAGTTCGTCATGTTATTGCCCTCAGTGTAGGTGGGGGTTGTGTGTATGTACCGCAACCCCAGGACCAAGCTGAGTTTAGGTGTCACCCTCCAAGTATCCTGGACGTAGGACTCAAAATCGTTGAACCGGAATTGGCCTACGGTGACGGCCGAGTTCTGCCCGAGGGTGTTAAAGTTTCCCAGCAGCGCGTCAGCGAAGGGATCACCCGTCGAGTTTGAGCCGGTAGTCGCGCCCGCAGTAGAACTGAAGTTCATAACGCCGTCATAGTTGGTGCGCGAGTTCTGAGTCTTGCGGTTCCGCGCGAACTCCGCTCCAAACTTTATCGCGTGGCTATGGATCTGCCACGCGACGTTGTCCGCCGGGTTTATGTCCGCCGTGGGAGACTCGAGGTAGTCCGGCGCTGGACCAAACACCGTGGCTGGTGCGGCGGTCGGAAAATTCGTCACAGCGGTAAAGCTTATCTGCGGAAGCCCATCGGGGAACTGCGAGGGGTTTCCCAGCGGCGGGATGAACTGGAACCCGTAAGGGGTCTTCATCCAGGCTGTGCCCTGAAGCGGTGTCGTTTGTTTGTGCCAGTCGGCGTTGAATTTAAATTCGTTGATCAGGGTCGGCCGGATGAGATCGACCCACCCGATTTGAATGTTGTATCCGGGACGATTGCGCAGGTCCGGATCCACGGGAACAGCCCCGGCCGTGCCGAATGTCGAATACGGATTGTAGATGGCAACGCTGTCGTGGAGATAACGGACGTAAAAACTCTGCTTCTCATTGAGGTGCTCATCCACGCGAATGACATCCTCGCGAAGGTTCAGTGGGTTGGGGAGGTTGAAGGTCGTGTTGTTGCTGTTTGTCGAAGTGGGCAATGCTCCGAGCGCAGACAATTTAGCCGCCGAGGTGTACAGCGCCGCAATGGCCGCGCCGTCGCCGGCGATACACGAGGGGTTAATCACGTTCGGTGCAGTATAAAGGACCCCTCCGCTGCAACTTGCCGGGATCACAGCCGGAGTCTTGAGCACGAGTCCGGCGCCGCCGTTGTAAACGTCGGTGAAGTTACCCGCAGCCTCCATCCCCGTGGGAAAAGTCTCTTGAACCGAAGCAGCCGTCAATCCGGGGTATACTCCGCGAAACTTCTTCCACTCCTGCCCGGCAAAGAAAAACAGCTTGCCTTTCCGCTGGATATACGGGATGGGGCCGCCGAAGTCCCAGCCAAAGTCGTTGAAGTGAAATGGAGGTACGGCGTTGTAGCCGGTCGAGGTCGGACTCGTCAGTTTGGTGCCGACGTTTTCCGCATTGAATATATTGTTCTGGACAAATTCGAAACCCCCACCGTGATATTGCTCTCCTCCGCTTCTGGTGATCACGTTAATCGTGGATGAAGCGGAGCGCCCAAACTCGGCGTCATAGTTCGAAGTCTGCACGTCCACTTCCCGAATGAAATCGACGCCCACCTGGTTGAACACGCTGTTGTTCGAGCCGGAGTCGAGATTAAACCCTCCGTCCACGCTCCAGTTCTGCCCGTCCAGCCTCTGCCCGTTGGTAACGGCGACGCTGTTGTTATAGTTTGACGTTAAGGCGGCGGGATTGGTGCCCGAACCTTGCAGGGCCGCTCCGGGAACCAGACCGACGAGCGACTCGTAGTGGCGCTGGTTCAAGGCCATGTTGAGTACTTGCTGCTCCGTGATGGTGGTCGAGATTTCACCCGAAGTCGTATTCACCGTTTCCCCGGTTGCAATTACAGTTACAGTCTCTGTGACCGCACCGATTTCCAGTCTCAAGTCCACGGTTAGGCGCCCACCAGCGGTTACAACGTTGCCTTTTTCGGCGATCTTCTTAAACCCTGCCTTTTGTGCCGCCACCGTATATGTGCCAGCCGCCAGTTCATCCGCAACAAAGTAACCATTCCGATCTGACGTGACATCGCGGCCTGCTTGTGTCTCTTCGTTCACGATCGTCACTTTGACATTAGGAACTGCGGCACCTGACGAGTCGGTGACAGTCCCCACGATGCGGCCGAATATGTCCTGCGCAACGGCGAACTCGGTTGCCGCAGGCACTAGCATCGTGGCGATCAGGATCATCAGGGCGCTGACGGCCGCCGAATAAAGACGTTTTGCTGCGCGGCAGCTGGGGGTCGAGAAATGACTTTTCGGGTGGACCGGAATCATTTTGGTCTCCTAGGGTGGCAAGACAATTGTGTTTGCTGATTGCTCCTTTGAAGCCGCCATCTGAGCGGCTCAGGGCTGCGGCGTAAATAGGACGAAACGAATTAATCCATGCGGGAATTAAGCAGTGTTGTCATCGGTCGGGGAAGTTAGACAACCGTGAATTCACCGTTAAAGAGCAGCGGTTATTTCGATTGAAAGCCGCAATCCTTGGCGCCTGCGTTCATGCCTTAAGTCGATGAAATTACAGGTGCTTTGGCCCAGTGTCTTGCGGCAAAGATTCGGTTATACTCGATGCCAAAATTGGGGGAGTGTTCTCTAAGGAAGACACTTGCAACCGGCGATAGACAAACTCGATGCCGAACGGGCTGAAGTAGACGAGCTCTTGTCGTCCGGCGTATTCGGGCGGACGAACAATCCGGTTCGACTTCTGACATTTGTTTGTGAAAAGTACTTCGAAGGAGCCGTCGACGAAATCAAGGAATACAGCATTGCCGTGCACGCCCTCGGGCGCCCGGAATCATTTGATCCGCAAGTGGATACCATCGTCCGTGTGACTGCTCATGCACTACGAAAGCGGCTCGAAGATTATTATCGAAGCGCCGGGGCGGAGCATCCCGTTCATATTTGCCTGCCCCCCGGCCACTACGTTCCCAAATTCATTCATGCGCGCCGCCTGGAAACAGCCGGAGGTGAAGCGACACTCGATGAGAAACAGAATGGCCAATCTCTCGACAGGGTTTCCTCCCCGGGGAATGGTCGACGGGAGGGTCGGCAACATGAAGATCGGCAGCATAGCAATGCTGCTCAGCCACCGCACGCCCCAAAGGCCGACGAGGTCTCGGGACTGCATGATGCTGCCGTATCCGGTTCTAGATTCAGGCTGCGACCTGGGAGGGCAATGCTGGCCGCCATGCTTGCAATTACTGTCTGCTTACTCTCAGTTTTGATCGGGAAGAAATGGACTGGGAGGATTGAGCGCGAGAAGCCCCCACTGGCCCAGGCCGCTGTAACTCCGGACTATGCTTCCGGGAAAATTCTACGCGCTATGGTGGGCAATACATCTGCTTCCTACATCGACGGCGCCGGTTCCAAGTGGGACAGCGATCATTTTTGCTCGGGAGGAAGCTCGTTCTCCGTCACGGGACACGCGATCCAAGGCACAGAAGAGCCGCGGCTTTTCTCCAGCGGGCGGCGTGGTGTTTTTCACTGTTCTTATCCCGTTTCGCCGGGAACCTACGAGGTTCATCTTCTATTCGCCGAAACGTCGGGGCTTCAGGAAAATAGCCGCAACGTGGGATTCTCGATCAATGGCGGGCCGCTGACCAACCTGGATGTGGTGGATGACGCCGGCGGGGATGATATTGCGACCACGAAAGTATTTACCGATGTCGCGCCTGCCAGCGACGGAAACATTCATGTGGACTTCACCACTCCTGAAGCATTTGTAAATGCGATTGAAATTCTGCCAGGCGCTCCCCACCGCCCGCTTCCGGTCAGGATCGTCGTTGGACATTTTCCGTACACCGATTCTAGCGGCAATGTTTGGATGCCAGACAGGTACTTCTTCGGCGGCCGCCTCAGTAGTTTCGGAGGTGGTCTATCCGAAGTCGCGGATGGTCGTCTTTACGAATGGCACCGCTTCGGCCACTTCCATTACGTAGTGCCTGTCGCGACGGGTGGGAAGTACGCTCTGAAACTGCACTTTAGGGAGCATTGGTTTGGCGTTCAGAATGGCGGCATCGGGGGTGTGGGCAGCCGGGTCTTCGATGTTTCGTGTAACGGATCGATGCTTCTCAGAGGATTTGATATTTCCCGGGAAGCCGGCTCCGAACCGTTGGTCAAGTCATTCCAGCACATTGAACCCACACCCCAGGGCAAAATCGAGATCTACTTCACTCCTGCCGTCAACTATCCTTCGATTAGCGCGATCGAAATCATCCCCGAATAGAGGGTCCGAGGAATTCTGCAGCATTAGCCTGCGCCAATAGGTGTGTAGCGTCCAAGTGACTGCTGCAACAACCTCTGATCCCGACTCGGCTGACGAACTAAATGCGATCCGGGATTTCTGAGCACATCTCTGATTGGACCCAAGGGCCTGGAAATCTGATAATCTTCCTGCGAAAGGAATACTAGATGCCCGTGAAAGCAATGAAGGTACCCGTGCGAGCAAAGCGCAGCAAGGCGGAAATGCAGCAGGAATTCGCGGAGATCCAAGAGCAGGTGGTATCTGCGCGCGAGACCTCAGACGCCAAGGCCGAGGGGGCCGCGCGACTGCACGCGGCCGAGGTCCGGCAGGGCGCCGAGGGTATAACCGTCGAGGCCGTAGTGCAGAAGATTTCCGGGCTGGGACTGGAGGTGGGCAAGGCGCTTGCCGATATTTCCGAGCAGCTCACGCAGGAGGTGAAAGTACTGGCTACGCTGCGGGAGGCAGTGGTGCTCGAGCGTAAGGAACTGGAGCAGCTTCATAAGATTGATGTGGCGGCAACGGCGCTCGATCAGATGGTCCAGGATTATGCGCGGGAAAGGCAGCGGGCGGAGGAAGAGATAGGCTCGCAGCGCCAGTCGTGGGAGGAAGAATCGGCGCGAATGGAGCGTGAGCGCAAGGAGCAGGACGACAATCTTAAGAAGCAGCGTCAGCGCGAGATCGAAGATTACGAGTATAAGAAGGCGCTCGAGCGGAAGAAAGCTCAGGACAAATATGAAGAAGAGCTGCGTCTCGTGGAGAAGAAGAACCAGGAGCGTCAGGAGGCTCTGGAAAAAGGCTGGCGACAGCGGGAGGCGGAACTGAAAGTGCGCGAAGACGAACTGACGCATTTACGAAAGGAAGTGGAGGGTTTTCCTGCACGTCTCCAGAATGAGGCGGAAACCGCAGCGTTGCGGGTGCGACGCGAGACGGAAGCCAAGTTCGAGCAGGAGGTGCTCGTTCTGAAAAAGGACGCAGAGACCGAAAAGCGGCTTGCTGAACTGCACGTGAGGACCCTGGAGGAGACTCTGACCCGCCAGACCGCTCAGATCATGACGCTCGAAAAACAACTGGTGGAGGCTAAGCAGCAGGTGCAGGATATCGCCGTAAAGGCGATCGAGGGGGCCTCTGGGTCGAAGGCGTTGTCACATGTAAACCAGATCGCCATGGAGCAAGCCAAGAATCGACCTCAGGGGTAACAGCACGGCCTTATCCCAGGTGTGTCAAGACTTTTGTGTAAACCGCTTGGATTTGTTTCTTGGGGATGGGGACCGGGGAAGGGTGCGATTCCCCTTCCCCGCCCCAGCGAACTAGAAGCCGCCGTTTTTCATTGCGTAACTCTCTCCAGTGCCGGCATCCGTTCCGGCCACAGAATCATGAAGTGGTTCAAAGCTTCACGCCAGCGACTAACTAATCGGCATGGTCCACTTCTCGGCCGTCTGGCGCAGCGCCAGAAACAGCAACTTCATGGCCGCGCCTTTCGTTGGGGAAGCCGCCGCGAATTCTGATGATCTTGCGCAGCGACCGGTTCAGCGATTCCACAGCGGAGGTCGCCGTGGTCGCCGTTCCGGTAATTGTGTGACCGGCAGCGCTACGAACAATGGTTAACAGAAACGATCCGCAATTACCGAGTACTCGATGTGGATGAAGAGACGGCCAGCTCAGCACGCTTTATTGGACACTGCGAAACGAGCGCCTCTTGAACCAGACCACTCTGTTACCAATGTCCGTCATGGGCTGACCCTCGCCGGCGTCTTCCACGGTGTGAAGGCCTGCCCTCTCGGTCACGGGTACGTAGCCCAGAATCTGACCGGTCTTGCGATCCAACTTGACTAGCCAACCGGGAGATCCGGGAGGCTCGTTCAGCGGTTGCACTCCCGCCCATAGCGTCCCATTCGCGCCCAGCTTCAGCGAATACGTTCTTCCCAGGTTTGCAAGCTCGCGCAAAAACTTTCCATCGAGGTCGAATTCCTCAATTCGGCCGTTCTCGCGGTCGGCAACATAGAGGATGTTGTCCTCATCTACCACGAGGGAGTGCGGCAGATGGAACTGCCCCGGACCGGTGCCCGCACTGCCCCACTCGCGAACCTTCTTGCCATCGGCCGTGTACTCGACGACGCGCGCATTGGCGTATCCATCGCTGATGAAAATCCGACCTTTCTGCGCGAACGCAATATCGGTTGTTCCGAGAAAAGCTCCGCGGAAAGCGCTGACCGCTGGTTCCGGCAACCCGCCCACGTCGATCTCAAGCAACTTTTCACCCTTCGGACTGAACTTGAGGACTGTCGAGGTCCCCGCGTCGACGGTCCAGACATTGCCCTCCGGGTCGAGCCGGATCGCGTGTGGAGTCTTGTACAGGCCTTTACCAAACGGAGCGCAGGACGCGGCCTTCCTTGTCAACCGCTAGGACTGGATTCGCTTTGTCGCCCCGCTGAATGAGCCACGTCACACCGGTCTTTGGGTCGCGCGCCAGCCACGAAACCATGCCCAACTCCTGGTCCTTTGGTAGCTTGATCAACAGGTCCGTCTGTTGGAGCGGCAGTTTCGGAGACGCCTCAATGAGGGCCCGAATTTTGTCGGAGCTAATGTCCGCTTCGGTCTCCGCGGGAGTCAAAGTTGGCCCGATCCAAGCGCAAAGAGGCAAGCAAAGCAGTCCGATTAACAGCTTCCGAAGACACATCGCAGTTCGCATGGAATTACTTCGTTCCACTGCAATCACCGAAAGAGTAAGCCTTGGTCACGCCCGACACGCAGATCTCGCGCGGGCAAGCCAATACGGCGCATAAGCTCTTCAAAGCGCGGGTCCGAGCGGAGAGGGTCGAATCCAGAGCGCAGTAGAATGCTCGGATTAAATCGTTCTTCGTACGCTCTTTCGAGCCACTGCATGGCTTGGTCGTTATCCCCCATGGATGCATAGATCATGGCGATCTGTGGAGCATCTGCAAGACCAGCGTTTGAGCTTTTCTTAAGATCGCTCAGCAGCTTCACCGCTTCGTTCATTTTGCCGGATGCCACGTAGGCACGGGCGAGATCAGCGATGCATATCGGGCTGCCCCCGGACAGCCGGACCGCTTTTTGAAGTTCCGCAACCGCTTCCTTATCCATCTGTTTTAGCAGGTAGGCATCGCCAAGCTGTTTATGTCCGATGGCAAAAGTAGAATCCATTTCGATGATCTTGCGGCTCTGTTTTACCGATTCGTCGTAAGAATGCGTAAGGAGAAGAAACTCCGCCAAATCTGCGTTGATAATCAGGGATAGCGGATCCAGATTTTCCGCTTTTCTCATTTCCACAAGTGCCTCTTTGGGCCGACCCAATAGCCCCAAATTCATAGCATTCCAATGGTGAGCGGTTGCGTAGCCTGGGTTTATTTCAATGGCTCGCTGAAATTCCTTCCCGGCGGAGTCGAAATCCCAGTCGAAGGCGCGCAAGCTGTATCCGAGTGAGGTGTGAGCTTCGCTCAGCGAACCGTCCAGTTCCAGAGCTTTGATGGCTGCGGCCTTCGCTTTGGGGAGCGCCTCCTTGGTGCTCATCACCCCATACTGCCAATCTCCCAACAGTGCATACGTGTCGGCTAAGCCAGAGTAGGCTTTGGCGTATTTCGGGTCCTCTTCGATCGCCTGGTTGAAATAGGCCAGGGCGACTTTCAAACCGTCCGCCGTTCGTTTGTTCCAGAAGTAACGCCCTTTGAGATAGGACTGGTAGGCTTCCGGATTAACAGCCTTTGCGCTTTTTAGAGCTGCTTGCTCCCGCGGAGTCAAGCTGATCCGAATTTGATCTGCGATGGCGCTAGCCACGCGGTTCTGGAGCGCCAAGGTATCACGCAACTCACCCTCATAACTCTGCGACCATAAGTGCTTGTCCGTAGAGGCCTCGATCAATTGCGCCGTGATACGGACCTGGTCGCCGGAATGGAGCACGGTGCCTTCTACGACGGCATCCACATTCAGCTCGCGAGCGATCTGCGGCAGAGGCTTGCGCGCTCCTTGGTATACCATCACCGACGTGCGGGAGATAACCCGTAAAGCGCTGATCTGGGCCAAGTCAGTGATCAACTCGTCCGTCATGCCGTCAGCGAAGTAATTCTGGGAAGCGTCGCCAGAAAGGTTTTCGAGCGGAAGCACCGCTATGGATCGGATGCCCGAGGGCGCAGGGATCCGCGAACGAAATCGCCAAGCGAAGAAAATCAGCAAACTCAGGACGAGCGCCAAGGCGCCGATGACCCGACGCGTCGGCCACAGCTGGGGTTTGGGCCCACCCGCCAGCCCGGCACCCTGGATCTTATGCTCAGGCTCTGTAGCCGGCAGATCCCCGGCCCCAGGTTCTTGCCTTTTTGGGCGGGAGTCTGCATCTCCAACCGAGACTTCCGCAATAAAGCGATATCCACGTTT
>Ga0307474_10000889_pt1 | contig 21552 bp, 17 predicted proteins | sample atmos_gasesECM1C_2_FD_203312 | JGI IMG/M metagenome (GOLD analysis project Ga0307474, IMG submission 203312) | Hardwood forest soil microbial communities from Morgan-Monroe State Forest, Indiana, United States - atmos_gasesECM1C_05 | ecosystem: Environmental > Terrestrial > Soil > Temperate... | reverse complement strand
CCGTCGGCAAACAGCTCTACCGGCAATGCGCGGACACCAGCAAGAAGCTAGCCCTGGAGTTGGGAGGCAATGCGCCACTGCTCGTATTTGACGATGCGGATTTGGACCGCGCCATCGAAGGGGTCATGGCCAATAAGTATCGCAATGCCGGCCAGACCTGCGTTTGCGCCAACCGCATCTTCGTGCAGTCGGGTATCTACGAGGCATTCGCCGCGCGCCTCACGCAAGCGGTCGCAAAACTTACCGTCGGCGCCGGCACCGAGCCCGGCGTCATGATCGGACCCTTGATCAATACGAAGGCGGTCCAGAAAGTCGAGCGCTTGGTGAACGACGCGGTCAACAAAGGAGCCAAGGTTCGCATCGGTGGGGCGCCCCACTCCCGCGGCCGCTACTTCTATCAGCCGACGGTTCTCGACAACATCGTGCCCGGCATGCACATCATGAGTGAGGAAATCTTCGGGCCCGTGGCACCATTGGTTCGCTTCGAGAGCGAGTCTTCAGCTATCACGATGGCTAACGACGTCAGCGTCGGATTGGCCGCCTATGCCTTCACCCGCGACCTGTCGCGCAGCATCCGTCTCGCCGAAGCGCTGCAAGTGGGCATCGTGTCGCTGAACGACGGTCTGCCGTCGGTCGCCGTGGCGCCTTTTGGCGGGGTGAAGGACTCCGGCCTCGGCCGCGAGGGCGGCCGTCAGGGCCTCGATGAGTACATGGACACCAAGTTCGTCTGCATCGGCCTGTAGAACTTTAAGCAACCGTCACCTGTTCGCCTTTCCACAACAACGGCACGGCGTTATTGCGCAAGTGGCGGGTTCCCGGATTCAGCATCGCTTCTGCGGTGTACTGCGCAAGATAGACGCGGCGCAATCGAGAACTCAAGTTGGGCCCTGTCGAATGCAATAAACGACTGGAGAAGGCCACGACGCTGCCGGCCGATGCCTCGACGGTCCGCATCTGCGCGGCATCGGCGTGCGCCACCAGATCGTTGGATTTCGGCTGGCGTTGGTGCGGCAAGATGTCGCGCGACTTAGGATTGGCAGAGAAGGGGATCAGGCGCACCGTGCCATTCTCGGCGGTGGCATCATCCAACGGACACCAGCAGGTCAGATAAGGCAGATGATCGGCGGGACCGCCATTGCCGACGACATAGCCCGAATCCTGGTGCCAGCCGAAGGACATACCGCCCTCGGGTCCCTTCACCACGAATTGATCGAAGAAAAAATAGACGTCATCGCCCAGGGTGGCGCGGCATACCTCCGCCATCACCGGACTGAAAAGCATGTGTCGCAGCGCCGGCTGCGCCCGCTGGCATTGATTCGCGAAATAACGCTTGCCGCGATGCGTAATGCCGATCGTGTCCACACCCAAGGCATCCATACGCGCATCTTCGCGCGCCATGAACAGACTGCATTGCTCGCGCAACATCTCCAGCATGGAGCCATTGAGCAGGCCCGGAAACACCGCGTACCCTTCGGTGACAAATTGTTCGGCTTGCGCCGCATAAACCGATGATGACATGAGGACCCCCAGAAAATTAGTTCAGGCGGCGGCCGCCTCCAGCGCCGCAGCTTTTGGCATTACGTAGTGGATCCACGTGAGTGCCAGTAGATAGGCAACCGCGGCCATGCCAAACAGCAAACCATAGCCGGTACCATTGCCGATGACCTTGCCCGCCAGCCGCAACACGCCCATGCCGGCCAGGTTGCCGAACAACGCGGCAATGCTGATGGTGGTGGCGACTCGCGCGCTCGGGGTCACATCCGTGGTCAGCGCAAATAAATTCACGGAGAATCCTTGGTGCGCTGCCAGCGTCAAGCCCAAAATCGCCACGGCAAACCAGTAGTTGTCCACGGCGAGCGCCAACGGCACCGGCACGACCAGCAGCGCGCATGCCAACATGGTGATCTTGCGCGCCTTCGCCACCGCCATGCCCCTCGCGACCAACCGCCCCGACGCGAATCCGCCCGCCAAAGAACCCAATGCGGCTGCGCTATAAATCAGCGCCAGGGGGACCGCGAAGCCTTGCATGTCGAGATGGAAAACACGGTGGAAGAAATCCGGCGCCCAAAACAACAAGAACCACCACACGGGATCGGAAAATACCTTGCCGCCGGCAATGGCCCAGGTACGTCGATCGCTCAACACCTGCCGCCAGCTCACCGCTTGCCCGCCTTCGCTCAAGACCGGATGTCCCGGACCCGCGGCGAGCGTGGGCGCGCTGCCGCGCACGAATAGCATCCATGCTGCGACCCACAGCAGCCCGCAACCGCCGGTGATCAGGAATGCGCCCTGCCAGCCCAGCGACAAGGCCAGCGCCGGTATGAACAGCGGTGTAATGATGGCGCCGACATTGCCGCTGGCATTCATCAGCCCCAACGCAACAGAACGCTCACGCGCCGCAAAGAACACCGCGACGGTTTTGATTCCAGTCGGCGTACCGAATGCCTCCGTCGCGCCGAGCGCTATACGCGCCACAGTGAATTGACCCAGAGTGCGCGTGGCGGCGTGAGCCATCGCGGCGAGGCTCCAGACGCCGACCGCGAGCGGATTGGCCAAGCGCCAGCCGACCCGATCGACGATCCAGCCCACCCCCAACAGCGCGAACGCCGACGCAAACTGAAACACCGCCGTCAGATCGCCGTAGTCGCTGTCGCTCCAGTGCAGCTGCTCCTGCAGCAAGGGCTTCAATACGGCGATGATTTGCCGGTCCGCGTAGTTGAGTATCCCCGCCGTAATCAACAGCGCGAGCAACAGGCGGCGATAATTTGCGGACATGTCTCTTGAGCTTTACGCGGCTTTCAGGCCGTTGAAAAGTGCCCGGTGCTCGCTTTGCCGGCGATAGAACACCGGCGGCTCGCCGAGCGGCGCCGCGACTTCCACGTCCTGTCCTCCAGCGTATTCCGCGTCGCTCCAAACGTGAATCCAGGTCTCGCCGGCGGGCAGATAGGTGCGCCAGCGCGTGGCACCGGCGGCGATCACCGGCGCAACCAAAAGATCCGGCCCAAAGAGATACGAAGTCTGACTCTCGTAGGCCCGGGGATCGTCTTCATAGTGCAGAAAGAGCGGGCGCTGCAAGGGTAGGCCGCGCGTCGCCGCCTCCTGGCTCAACTGGCTCAAGTACGGCGCCAAGTGGCGATAAACCCTGGTCATCCGCGCGAAGTGCGCCAGCACCTCCGGGTTCTGATCGATTTGCAAATTCTCGGCCGGTCGATTGCCTTCATGCGTACGCATGACGGCGGTGAATGCCGCCATCTCCGCCCAGCGCTGCAGCAATTCCGCGCTGCGCACGTTGCCGAACAGGCTGGTATAGCCGCCGATGTCGCTGTGATGATAGGCGTTTCCCAACAGTCCCGATGACAGCGCCGCGCAAATGACGGTTTGCAATCCGTCGTGGCGGCTGAAATCCACGGCCTGATCGCCGGCCCACAGCAGCGGACAATGCGCCTGCACGCCGCTGAATCCGGCGCGCATGAAGAATAAGGTCTCGCCTGTCTTGCCGCGGCGGCTCACGGCATCGGCGTTGACCTTGGCCCACAGCACCGGCCACGCATTGTGCGCCAGCATGCCGTCGAGTCCCGAGGCCAGCCTCACGTCGGCCGGCAGGTATTCGCCGAAATCCGCCATCCAGCCGGACAAGCCGAAGTCCAGCATGTTGCGGCCGATCACCTGCTCCTCGAACCACTCCACTGCTTTCGAATTGGTGAAGTCCACGATGCCGCACTCGAATTCGCCGAAATCGACCAGATACGGCTCATCGCGATCAGGGCGCCGCGCTAAAAAGCCGGAAGCGGCAGCGACCGGGTACTGCGAGCCGTCGATACACAAATACGGATTCACGTAGCCCAGGAAACGGATGCCGCGGGAATCCCAGCTGCGGATTTTTTCATCAAGCTGCGGATAGCGCTTGGCGTTCCATTTCCAATCCCAGAACAGCCGCTTGCCGAACGAGGTCTGGCGTATGCCCACCCAGTCCTCGCACCACAAGCCGGATACCGCGGTTCCCGCGGCAATGACGTTCTCGAGCCGCTGATAGCTCCGTTCGCCGTCCTTCAATCCAATGATCGCACCGCGCATCACCCATGCGGGCAGCGGCGGTTGACGGCCGAAACGCAGCGACAGAATGCTCACCAAATCGGCGAAGGACTTGGCCTCCCATATTTCGATGCTGGCCGGGACCTCCCAGACCTCGATCTCGTGAAAATCTTCGTGACAAAAATCAAAAGCCGAGTAGGCCAGCGTGTCGACATGCAATGCGTAGCGGCGCGAGGACACATAAGTGGGTTGCGGGTAGTTGGTATTGTAGTAATCACCGCCGCTGTTGCTCGCCTGGTCGGACTTGAAGGTCAGCAACGTGGACTTGTCGCGGCCGTTGCCCGGCTCCGAGGTCCACATAGGGAAGCGACGCCCGCGCAGATCAAAATATGACAGCTGCTCCCCCCCGCCCCACACCCGTTCGCCGTGGGTTGCCGCAACTCGCAGCCACAGCCGATTCACCGACGGGTCGAGCGAGGTGATCCTCATCCGCAGGGCCGCCGCGTCAGCCTTTATTTCAACGCGCAGGACCTGCGCTGCATTCAACGACGGCGCCAATACGATTTGCCAGGTGCTGCCCTGCAGGTAGGTTACCGCGGACTGCAGCGGGATGCGCTTGGTCAGGTAATCGCTGATCTTGAAGTGACCCTTGTTCATGCGCACGCTGGGTTCGCCGGCCCCCACATAGAAACAAGGTCGATCGCTTCGATGCCGCAACAGCAGCGTGTCGCCCGCGAAGAGATCGAAACCGTCGGCGTGCTGTAAAAGGCGCATAGTCTGGGGAATCATAGCGCGGCGGCTTACAGGCCGCCGCGCTTGAGGCTAGAACGATTTGTGAACATCGATTCCGGCATAGCGGCTCGCATCTCGCGGCAGCCAACGCATCACGCCGGCAAAGTCGCCGTGCGCCAGATAGGCAGAGTATGACTTGTCGGTGATGTTCTTCACCATCGCGGTAACCTTCCAGCCCGACTTGTCGTTGACTAATCCTAAGCTCGCGTCCCAAATTCCATACGCGCCTTGAATCGTGTCCGGCGTCTCCGTCAACTGAAACTGCTCTTTGCTCTGCCAATGATAGTCGCTGTCCAGAACCAGATTGAGCGAACCCGTCATGGGGATGACGTAATTGCCGTCGACGTTGAATTTCCAATCCGGCGCGAACGGCAGCGGCTGACCATTGATGTTGCAGCTCGCCGCCGCCTGCGGCGGACAGTTGAAGTCATCGACGCGCGCCCTGGTGTACGCGGCGGCGCCCGTGACCGTGAAGTCATCGATGGGCCGGTAGGCAAAGTCGGCCTCGACGCCGCGCGTCGAGACGCTGCCGGCATTGATCAGGCGCGTCACCAGTGCGCCGTTCAGCACGTCCTGGAAATTCGCCTGATAGTTGTCGAAATCCGTCAAAAATGCGGCCAGGTTCAGCTGCAACCGATCGTTCAGCATGCGCGACTTGAATCCCACCTCATAGGAGTTCGAGGTCTCGGGCTTCAACGCGAGCTGCGCCGAGGCGGCCATATTGAAGAACACGTTGTAGGCAGGACCCGTGTAGCCATGCGAGTAGGTGACATAGCCGTGCAGGTCGCGGCTGAAATCGTATTGCAGCCCGACACGATCAGCGTAGCCATTGTCGGAAGTGGATCCTGCGCTGGTGAAGGAGGTCGCGATGGCCGGGACCGCGACCGGCGAGCTCGCAACGCGTTGGAAGTTGTAGTCCAGCGAGTCGTGGATGCCGCGCACGCCCAGGATCGCGCGAAACGAATCGGTGAAATTCAAATTGGCTTCGCCGAAGATCGAGTAGTTATCGCCGGTGGTGCCGTAGTTCGACACGCCGTTGTTGTTCACGATCGTGGTGGTCACCAGCTGCGAGACGTTTCGTTGGTACAGTTCGGTATCGACGGCATGCAGATAGTAGATGCCCGCCTGATAGTCGATGAAATGCCCCTTGGGCGAGGCAATTCGGGCTTCCTCTGAGATTTGGTAGAACGATAAATAGCCATGATCCTCGACTATCGGGAACGCCGCCGTGCGCTGGGAGATTTGGTCGTAATCCTGATCTTGGTCGTTCTGCCACTTCCGGTAGCCCGTGATCGAAGTCAGAGTGTAGCCGCCGCCGATGTTCCAATCGGCGGTAATGCTCGCGCCGCCGTTCTCATCCCTTACATTGCTGTTCACATCCTGGCTGACGTTGTCGTTCGTGGGGGAAGGCACCACGCCGGAGGCGGCCAAGGCCGCGGCGAAGCCGGGATTGGGTGTCACGACGTTGGTTGGATACGCGACCTGGCTCGATGAGAGCGGCACGCCGGTCGGTACCGTGTCCCGCTCGTGCATCCAGTCGGCATTGAAGGTCACCTTGAGATCGTCGCTAGGCAGAAAAATGAGCTTGGTATGCGCGCCGTATCGCTCGTAGCCGTTCAAGGTCGTGCCGTTGAAGAGATTGTCGACATTGCCGTCGTAGTGGCTGTATACGGCGGAGATCGAACCCAACAATTCGTTTCCGATGAGCGCGCCAGAGACACCGCCCTTTGCGCGGTATTCATTGCCGCCGCTGTACCAAGAACCGTCCGCGTAGCCGTGCGTTTCCGCGGTTGGATCCGCCGTCACGATATTGATCACGCCGGCCGAGGCATTTTTGCCGAACAGCGTGCCCTGCGGCCCGCGCAGGACTTCGACCCGGTCGATGTCGAGCAATTCTGCGGTCGCCTGGCCCGGCCGGTCGAGAACCACCCCATCCACGACGGTGGACACCGATGGTTCGACGCCCGGAGAAGTCGTGATGGTGCCGATGCCGCGAATGAACACGTCGCGGTCTTTGTTGGACGCGCCGGTGCGAAAATCGACGCTCGGTATTTCCGCGCTCATATCTTGAATGTTGTTGAGGTTCTGAGCCGCTGCTTGCGCTCCGGTCATGACCGATACCGCCACGGGAACCGTTTGCAAGGATTCAGCGCGACGGCGCGCGGTGACCGTAATTTCTTCGAGCGCGCCCGAGGCGGGTTGTGCCTGATCCGTGGCGTCCGCGGCCGGTGCCCTGGCAGAAAGCGCACCGCCGGCGCCGAGGCAGAGAAACAACGCGCTTAGCCCCATGCCTGCGCGAGGCCTGAACACTGATCGGGTGTGGCTCCGAGTGAATTCGCTCATCGCTTGCTCCTGATGTTATCTGTCTTAATCGGCCCGGCGCTTAGGACCCCCCCACCGCCTTCGAGCAGCGCAAAAATTACCACGCGATAGGTATGTTATACAACTCTGTTATAAGACATTTAATGTTGTATATGCGCGACGGAGCATCCGGGAGCTTGCCGCTAGCATTCGCCGCCGATGCGGTCTGCGCATTCCAATGCCCGGCGCACGCCGGCGGCATCGATGGCCGGGTGCAAATGCCCGATATAGGGGGCCGTGCAAGTGATGCGCGCGATCTCGTCGAGTTCGGCGGCGCTGATCGGGTCGACGCCGAAGGATTCGAACGACACCGGCAGCCCCAAGCGGCGAGTCAACTTAGCGTGCTCGGCGATCTCGGTATCGGGCCGGCCTTCCGCGGCCAACTGAACCAAAGTCCCGAAGGCCACCGCCTCGCCGTGCAAGAAACCGCCGATCTTGGGATGTGCGGAGAAGCCGCGCACCAGGGCATGAGCCAGCGACAGTCCGCCGCTTTCGAAACCCACCCCCGACAGCAGCACGGTCGCCTCGATGACCCGCTCCACCGACTCATCGGGTTCATGCCGTTCAGCAACCTGGCGGAGCGCGGCCGCGCCGTGTTCGACGATGACTGCGTAACAACGGTCAGCGAGCAATCGCGCCGTCGGCAAGGACAGGGTGCCGAAGAAGTTGCGGCCTCGAGTCAGATGGCATTGGCGAGCCTCGAAGGTCTTGCTCAAGGCATCGCCCATGCCAGCCGAAAAAAATCGCGCCGGTGCCTGCGCAATGACTTCGGTGTCGACCAGCACCACGTCAGGATTTCGCGCCAGCAACTCGACGCCCGCGACTCGATGCACCTCGTCGTAGAGCACGATCAGTCGGCTGGTCGGCGAGTCATTCGAGGCAATGGTCGGAACGATGATGAGCCGCGCTGGGCGCCGCCGCGAGATCCCCTTGCCGGCATCGATGGCCTTACCACCGCCGAGCGCCACGACGGTGTCGCACTCGCCCGCCTGCGCGGCGAGATCAGCAATGATCGGTGCGCTGCATTCGCCCGGGAAGTCGAGCCAAACCGCGGGCATTGCCGGCCGGAGCGCGCTGGATTGCAACGTGGCGTCGATACTGCTGCCGAGTATGCGTCGCACGGTAGCATCTGCGAGCAGCGCAATGCTGCGCGCGCCGAGTTCCTCGAGCAACTGCGGCAGCTGGCGCAGCGCCCGCGGACCCTGGATGTATCGGCCTGGAAAACCCATGCTGCGGACTTCGGCGTTCATGCGCAACTCTCCATGGCCGGCAGCCGCGCCAGTGCATGATTGATGGGCGCCAGCGCCGCCTGCGAGCTGCGGTACAGACCGAAGATTTCTTCATAGAATTGCGAGCGCCGCGCGTCTGGCTGCGCGCCCCCGATCACCTGCGCACAGGCATTGGCCGCGGCCCGTTCATTTTCGAACAGGCCCACGCCGACACCTGCGAGCAACGCCGCGCCGAATGAGGCATCCGTAACCCGCGGCAACAGCACTTCGACACCGAGCACATCGGCGACGATCTGCCGCCAACAGGCGCTGCGGGCGCCGCCGCCCGCCATGCGCACCGTCTGCATGTTCATGCCCTGCGCGCGAAATTGTTCCAGCACATCGCGCAGCGAGCAGGCGATGCCCTCATACAGGGCGCGCACGAAATGCGCCGGCTCGTGCCGAAAAGTCATGCCGATGAAGTCCGCGCGCAACAACGGATCCCAGTGCGGCGCGCGCTCCCCCTGCAAGTATGGGTGGAACAGCAGGCCGAGCGCGCCTGGTGGCACCGCCGCGGCCAGCGCGTCCATATGATCGAATGCCGCAACCCCGTGGTGGCCGAAGAAGCGGTCGCGCAGCCAGCGATGCGCGGATGCGCAGCTGTTGGTGCCGGTGATCGTGTACCAGAGGCCGGGAACCGCGAAAGGATAGTTGATGAGCGTGGGATGCACGCGCGGCGCGTCGCTGATGATGCTGACGGTTGCTGCCGTTGCCAGCTTCACGGTGCCATCGCCGGGATTGATCGATCCGACGCCAAAGGTTTCGACGGAAGTATCCGATGTGCCGCACACCACCGGCGTGCCTGCGCGCAGTCCGCAGGCCCCGGCGGCCGCCTGCGTGACGTTGCCGACCACGGCCGTCGCCGCGACGATCGGCGGCAGCGTGCGCGGATCGCAATTGACGGATGCACACAACGGCGCCGACCAAGCATCCGCGGCCACGTCGAACAAAAGCGTCCCCACCGCGTCGGTGCGGTCGGTTTCCCAGGTACCTGTGAGACGCGAGCGCAGCCAGTCTTTTGCGACATAGATGCGCCGCACACGCTGCACCACCTGCGGTTCGTGACGCGACAACCAAAGTAGCTGGGGCGCGGTCCAGGTGGGGGTGGGTCGGTTCAACGCAACCTGCAGGAATTGCTGACCGGCGCGCTGCTGTAGGTCGGCCGCTTCGGCGCTGCTGCGCTGGTCGTTCCACAGAATCGCGGGGCGCAGTAGACGTCCCTCGGCATCCTCGAGCACCGGGGTATGTGCTCCGGCGCTGAGAGACACCGCCGCGATCCGATCAGCTTTGATATCGGCGCGCACAAGCGCCTCGGGGACGGTCGTGCACACTGCGCGCCACCAATCAGCGGGGCTTTGTTCGCTCCAACCGGCTTTAGGCGAATGCGTCGTGATGTCAGCGCTTGCGGCGCCGAGCACGCGGCCATCGAGCGCCACGATCATCGTCTTGAGGCTCCCGGCGCCCAGATCGATACCCATCAATGCGCGCGTGCTCGGCATATCAGCCCTGCGATGCCGCGCCAAGCGCGGCATCGAGCGTCGCGTCAATGTCGAATCCGTACGTGCAGTGCGTGCGGCTTTCGCGTACCGCTTCGCGACGTTGCAGCGCTTCGATCACGCCGCTGCACTCTCCTAAGCGGCCGTCCAAATAGGCAAGCGCCAGGAGCGACATGGCCGACGGCGTCTGCGATTCGATCTGCAACCACGCTTCTGCCGCATGCGATGGCCTGCAGGTGTTCGGGCAAAACGCACAGATGCGCAGTGTCTCGAGCGCCGTGCTCATCGCATGTCTGCTGGAGGAACTGTGACGGCACCCGGGGACGCCCGCAAACCGACCTTGCCGGGATTCAAGAGATTCCTTGGGTCGATGCCGTCTTTCAGAATCTGCAGCAGTTCGAGTCCCAAGCCCAATTCTTCGCGCAGCCACTCATTGCGAAATACGCCCACGCCGTGATGATGCGCAATCGAGCCGCCGAGCTCGAGACAGATGCTCTCGAGGCGGTGCCACGCTTCGCGATGCAAGCGCATCGCATCCGCATGTTCCATGGGCGGCAGCCGCACCGTCATGTATTGGCACGCCCCTTCCGGATAGATATGGGACCAATGCGCCCCGAAGTGGGCATCCGGATGAAGGTCGCGTACGGCTTCGCCCATGCGCGCGTGCATTTGCGGCAGCACTCGCCAGCTCCCTGTGACCTCGACCGTATCCATGCAATATCCCGCGGTCTGCCACTTGATCGAGTAAGACTGGTAGCGTGTTTGCTCCCAATGCCGATACGGTGCGTCATCAGCGGCGATGGCATCGTGCGCGCTGCAAATATCGTGCGCCAGCGCCGTCTCGGCTATTGCCAAGCCGCGCGGACCCGAGAATTTTAGAATCCCAAGTATCGGCCGCTGTTTGAAGACTTCGATGCCGTCGGTGCGAAGCCGCGATTCCGGCGCATCGTAGAGGCGCATGACGCTCGGCCTACCCTCACGCTGCACGATCTCGCGCATGGCGTCGAGGCCACTTTGCAAATCGGGGAAGGCGTACACAGCGCCGCCTTCGTATTCCGGCAAGCGTTGAATGCGCAGCGTCAATTCGGTGATGAAACCGAAAACGCCCTCGGAGCCGATCATCAAGTCCTTGATGCTTGGGCCCACCGCACGGCGCGCCACGGGCCTGACCTTGAGCAGGCGCGCATTGGGCAACACGGCCTCGAGGCCAATCACGATGTCCTCGATCTTGCCGTAGCGCGACGAAGCTTGACCGGCGCCGCGACACGCCGCCCATCCGCCCACGGTCGACATATGAATCGACTGTGGCAGGTGATTCGCCGTGTAGCCGCGCGCGCTCAGCGCCGCCTCGAACTGGCCGCCATTCATGCCGGCCTGTACACGTACGGTGCAGTCGACTTCATCGATCTCGAGGATGCAGTTCAGGCGCTTGAGGTCAACCATCACCTCGCAGCTCAAGGGCAGCGTACCGCCGAGTACGCCTGAGCCGGCCCCGAACGGGATGAGTTTCACGTCGAAGCGATTTGCAGCCTCCACGATCTTGATCAGTTCATCGGGCGATCCGGGCGAAACGATCGCGGCGGGCAAGGTTGCCGGCAATCTGCCGGCACGCAGTTGGAACAGCGCCCAGGGAAGGCGATCGCGCGCATAGGCAAATCGATCAGCAATGCTCTGGAGCAGGTTCGCAGGACCCACGATGGCGCCCAATGCTGCGGCCGCCGCGGCCGGCAACGGCTCTGCGCGCCACTCGCTGTGAGCTGTGCGCCCCTCAATGACTGACTGCATGGGGCTCCAATGTTGCGCCAGCGGGGGCGCAGGCTGCATTCCACGAACGGCGCAACCAGGCGGCGCACGCCACGCTGTCGGCAAACAGGGAATAGCGCGCACCGGCTCCATAGTCGGCGAAAGGAATGATTTCTGTACTGATGTGCAGTTCCTCGCGGCTGCCGCGGGTCGCGTGATGCTTCAGCAGGGACAGCATCACCTGCTTCCAGGGCGCGAGCGCAGCTTCGTTCCATTCGGCGTGCCAGGTGTTCGGCGGCGGACGCGTGAAGGGATACTGGATACCTCGCCCGGGCGTTCCATCCGGGTGCCTGCCCCAGACATTGACGGGATTGTTCGGCGCCGCCGGCCGTGCGTGTGCGTGACCGACCAAATCGCGGTCGATCCAGCGTTCAGTCACGCTGCGCGAATCGAACGGATCGAGGATGAGGCGGCCGGCAAGGACATCCTCGCGCATGCCTTGCACCGCTTGCTCGCGCGGATTGTCGATCTTGAATATCACATGCGACGCATCGAGCGTCATGCTGAAACGCGATCCTGCGCGCTCGACCATATCTGCCACGCGCTCGATGCGGCCGAAGTGCTCGGACCACATATTGACATGCACTTCAAAACAGGGCGTCACGCCCAGAGCCGCGCCGGTCTCCAATGCGCGCAGGTAGGCGGCGGCGACGCGTTCGTCGGTGAGCGCCTCGCCCTTGGCGTCCAAGTGCGAGAGTTGCACATTTTGCACCTTGGCGCCGAGGGCGTGCCCGATGTGCAAGTGCCAGTCGAGAAGCGCTTCATCGCGGTCCAACGTGTAATAGAAGCCGCCGGCGCGGATCGGAATTCCGTACCGCTCACTCAAACGTAGGTGCGCATCAAGTTCACCCGGGGGCGGCGAGCGCTCGTAGTAATCGAACACCCCAGCATCACGAACCATGCGAAATCGCGCCTCCAGATCGAACTGGTCCGCATCGGTATGAACCACGCTGTTGCCGGTAATGCCGATAAGCAGAGTGCGCGCAGTGGGCATGCACCATGCTGGCGGCCCCGCGGCTACGGCGCTCTGCGCCGGACGCTGATCTCTGCTCACTTGCCGCTACTTGAAGTTTGCGGGAACCTGCGCGAGCAACTCACGGGGCGTCACACCGGTGCCCGCACGCAGAACGCGCGCGAATTGCGCGTAGCTGCCGAAACCAGCATCAAATGCAGCCTCGGTGAGATTACGGCATTCGCCCGATTGGACCCGTTCCTGAAAGCGCCGCATCCGCACATGGTTGCGGTGGGCTGAAACCGGGCGTTCGACCTGCTCGGAAAACAAGTGACTCAAGCGGCTGGCGCTCATGTGCACGATGCCTGCGAGCTCCGGCAGCGGCATGGAAGGATTGGCGTCCAGCAGGGCCAATGCCTTGACGATGGCAGGATGCATGGGCCTTCCCATGCGTCCCGACTGCGATTCGGTGATGCGGCAGGCCTCGTCGAACCACCAAGCAAGTCCGTCGGCGTGGTGCGCAGGATCATCCTCGCAAGCCACCAGCGAACTCGCCACTGCAGTCAAGTGCCGGCGTTCTGCCTCGCGCAAACGGCGCGGCCTGGCAAACGGCGGGCGTTGCGAGGCGGAATTCGGAACACGCCGCGTGCGCTGCGCGAGGAACTCCGGCCGCGCCAACACGACCCAGAATGCGAGATCGCCGCTCGCCTCGATGATCATGTGCTGTTGCTCGGGGAAGAGCCAAAAAAGATCTCCGCAAGTCAGCGTCTGAACCCGGTCATCGATCAAATAACGGCAGGAGCCGGTCTCGATCAAGTTGGCCTCGATTTCCGGGTGGCTATGTGCCTGGGTCATGCGCTTATATCGGGGTCTTGCCGCCTGGCTGAGCCAGCACACTCCCTGGAGCGCTTCGGGAATATGTGAAATTGTCGAGCGTGCCACCGTAACCCCCCTTTTCACCCAAGGCTAGCATGAAATGCAGAGTCGTCGATGCCTTCAGCAGAGATGCGGTTGGACAAGAGGCCTAGGCTTTGAACGTGCCCCAATCGGAGAAACATATGCTCAGCCCCGCTCAAATCGACCAATTCAACAGCCGCGGATTCTGTGTCATTGAGCGTGTGATGTCGCCGCAGCAGCTTGACTCAGTGCGCGCCGCAGCCGACGAGTTGGTGAAGGCGAGCGTCAATGGCGAACCCTACCCGCCATCGTTCTTGCGCGAAGGCGAAACCTACGGTGCCATTAATAAGAGCAGCCGCTTGTTCTTTTCAAATCGCTGCGAGCATTTTCCCGGATTCGAAAGCTTCGTGAAGGGCGCACTGGTCGCTGCCATCGCGCGGGATCTGTTGGGACCAAACGTCTTTTTGTTCAACGAACAAGTCGTTGTCAAGGCGCCGCAGCACGGCGACAGCTTTGCGTGGCACCAGGATTCAGGCTACGTGCGCTTCAAGCACCGCGCTTTCCTCACACTTTGGTGCGCATTGGACGACACCACGCGTCACAACGGAACGGTGTACCTGATCCCGCGCGATCTTCGCAAGGAAACGACGGTGACCGCGCATGAGTGGGAAGAGAATGGCTCCAATTTGGTCGGCTACCGCGGAACCGAACACGGCGAGATGATCGAAGTGCCCGCCGGCTCCATCGTGGCGTTTTCCAGCCTGACGATGCATCGCACAGGCGCCAACAACACTGACCGCCCCCGACGCGCCTTGGTCTGCCAGTACAGCGCCGAACCTCTGCTGCGCCCGGAAACGGGCCGCCCGCAAAATCGCGCCACACCGGTTCCGGTCATAGCCGCAAACTAATCGCAGGACGATCGCCGGGAATTTCACAGCCTGAGCCAATTCAACGACTTGCCGCGTAGCGTCCCATGCAGTTGACGCCGGTGAGCGCCGTGAAAATCGGGATCGCACATTTCCGGTCGTCACTTGGCTGATTTAGGGGCATACTCGTCGGTTGTACCCGCTGCCGCCTCAATGGCAGGGTACCGTCCCGATCATCATCGGCACCCACACTACGACAACTTGACTCTCGTGATCGTCCGAACGCAGGCGAACTTTTCGATCGCACATGCGATTCTAAATTAAGGCACATTTATGAAGCCAAAGGCTCGATACACCACCCGCTACGGGCAATCTGCGCCGCAGTTATTGCCTCCCGATCTCAAAGCGTTGGGATCGATTGCATTCACTGCGCAAGACTTTGCGGCGCTGGATGCGTGGCTCGCCGAAGACGGCTGGCCCGCTGAACACATGGATGTGGCCATGCTGGAAGGTTACCTGGTCGCCTTGCTCGTGTGGCCGATTCAGCTCTCGCCCGGGGCATGGCTGCCCGCCATCTGGGGAATACGCGGTTGGAAGGTTGCGGCCAAGATTTCGACGTCGGATAGTTACGATCGGTTTCTGGCGCTGATCATAGGACTCATGCAGGAATTGGAACGTCGGCTCACCGCCACCCCACGAGCGCTTACATTTGTGCTGTCGAGTGAGTGCGCGCTCGTTTCTCCGCGCTACTTCGCGGGAGCAGCTTGGTCCACCGGGTTTATGTCCGCGCTGCAGTTCAGTGCAACGGGTTTAGGTTCGCGCTCCGCTCTTTCGCGCGCCGCCCTCGAAAATATCATCGCAATCGCATCGCTGCGCTCCAAAGAGCCGGGCGCGATGCTCCGAGCCGCAGCCGAGCTGCGCGCGTCGGTTGGCACCATATTGGATGAACGGCCTGCCCGCGGAGCCGTGACTTTAATTGCACGAGGCACCTTGGTTGCTGCCTAGAGTTTGGATTTTGAATTCGCCGGCGATTCCTTGAGCAACGGCTCCAATAGGAGTCGCAGCGAGTTGATGTCTTCCAAGGTCGGATTTGTTTGGCCTCCGTTGACAACGCGGATCATGCCGGCGCGGTCAATGATCACTATTTGAGGAATGCTCAGCATCTCATTCCCTGACCGGCCCAGATAGTTATCCACGCTGGTCCGCTGCGAATAACCCACTGGGTACGTGAGTTGTAAGGATTCCACCATTGCACTCAAGTATCCGCCGCCGCTGGCGGCGGCATTGGGGGCATCGAAGGCAATGCCGACGGCCTGCAGCCCTCGTGAGCCCAGTTCATGTTGCAATTGATTCAACACCTGGGCGACACGAAGGCAATGCTGCGACCTGACAAAGAGAAACTCGAGCACCACGACTTTGCCCTTGAAGCTGGACAACATCGTGGTCTTGCCGCCCGGCTGATCGATGCTCAATTCGGGAGAACTACGCGGTAGCGTTGGAGTGGACATCGCGACAGCAGAACTCAGCAACATGAGCACAAAGAGCTTGTGGACTGGCCTGGGACGATTCACTGGATTTGCCTCCACTTATCGGCAATGCGCTGAATTTCAGCCGCTGCCGCGGCCGCCGCATTTTCAGGAGTGCTTTTGCCTTTTAAGACGCTCTGGACCATTTTTGGGATCAGAAAACTGTTGAATACCTCCATGAAGGCCGGCGTCGCAAATCCAGGCACGCCCAAATTCGGGGTCCAATGCAGCGCATCCTTAAGCAAGGTGTACTTGAAAACAGGGTCAGCCTGCGGGTCCTTGGTGAGGCGCACAATCAGGTCGGGAACGGTTTTCGGGTATATCGGGAAATTGACTCCCAAGCTCGAAGCGTATCCCGTCCTCGAGCTGTCGATCAGATCCGCCACAAATTGCTTGGCGCCGTCCTGGTTCTGCGCGAATTTCCAAACGACCGAACAATTCGTAACATGCGGCAATGCCGTCACGCCCACACCGTTTGTGCCAAGCAGGGGCGGCTGCAGCCAGATCTTACTTGCCGCAGTAGGGTCCTGCTTTTCAGCCCCGCGCAGCAGACTGATGGCATTCGTGGTGCAGGAAGTCTTGCCCGCAAGCATGGCCTGTACGTTGCCCGTCGGGCCCCAGCTAAGCTGATCGGCCGTGCCGGTATCACGATACAATTTTTGTAGGTACTGCAGGGCGCCGAGCGCAAATACGTTCTTGTTGAACAGTACCTCGCCGCTGCCATCGAGTATCCACGCGCGAAACGCATAGAGCAGGGTATGCAAGGTGATGTTGCCTTCCAGCGTCGGCGTAAACGCCAGGCCACAGGGGATGCCGAACTCCTCTCGCAAGTGCTTGCCGCCTGCGTAGAGGCTGCCGTAATGCCCCGGACCGTAGGGCATGTTCACCTTCTCCCAATAGTCCTGGCGGAACTGAAGTGGAGAAGGTGACCAGAAATCTGCAAAGGCAAAGTATGTCTTGTTCTTGAGATTCAAGGTCGACCGATGCGCGAGTTGGGGAATCGAGCCGTACTTCGACGCTACCTGCTGATAGATCTCACTATGGTCGATAGCGTGTTGGTAGTACTCGGCGGGCGACCAGGGAAACATGAATACATCGTGCCCCTTGCCGGCTTTGACCTCCGCCGTGGCCAGTGCGCCGATTTTTTCCACGGGGATTCGGTCCACAGTGATTTTAGTGTCGTGCTTGTGGCCCCACTCCGTGGCCATGCTTTCGAACCACGCATCGAACTGCGGCACAAAATGCGACCATTTTGCGATTTTGAGTATTTTTTCGCCGGCAGAACTGCGCTCGGAAAAAAGGAAAAAGGGCCCGACAGCGGCAGCGCCCGCCGCGAGTTTGTTGAAATCTCGGCGTGAGACCCCTTTTGCTGCTTGGCTCGGCATGTCTCGGTGATCGGATTAAGCAAAACTCCCGCGGGGCAGCGCGTATGCCGCCCCGGGGAGTTACCAAATCGTTTCAGCGCAGCGGCTAGTTTGGCCCATTAGCCGCCGTAATTTCCTTCTGCTGCGCCGGAGCTAACTCGTTGAAGAACACTCCGAAAATCTGCAGGCTCAGAAAATTAAGGGTCAATCCGGCGTTCTGCGGAGAGCCGTTGCTGGTGCGTACCTGGTCCAGGAACGCATCCTTCGAAATGGCGCCGGCACGCGGATCTGGAATGGCAGGGCACACGTCCCAGATCGGACCCCCGTCGGATCCATCGATAGCCAGCTGGCCCTCCGCGCCACAGCCATTCGCTTCGAGTTGGTTGTTCAATTCATCCGCGGTCTTGATGATGGGTGTTCCATCCAGCGTAAGGCCGTTCTTCTTTGCCAGAGCTGCCAGGATCGGACCGCAGGTTGTGCCCGGATTCGCAGGATCCACCGTGTACCAAAAGAAAGTATTGATCCACATGCCTAACAGATCGTCACAAAAGTAACCGAAAGGGCTGTCGTTCTGAGGAGGGGCATCGCCGCTCCCATTGGCGGGCGTACACACCGCGGGATCGTTGCTGATGCAATTGTTGTCGCTGCCGTCCATTGCGTTGCGGTTGGTCGCGAATCTCCAGTCTTGGCGCAGGTTCGGCGTCGCCACCGCATTCGGACTGCTGAGATCGAAACAGGGTTGTGCCGGTGCCAGGGAACTCACCATGTCCGCCTGACAGGGATTGAGCGCGATCTTGCCATTGGCCAATCGCTGTTTTACAGCTGGATAGGCCTCAAAGTTACTGACCAGGTTCTGCATGGTGATGCCGCGTGGGTTTGCACTGGCGACAATGGAAATCGTTTCGCCGGGATTTTGCTGATCGCCATCCAGACCGCCGTTGATGGCGCCCACGTTGCGCGAGTAGCTGGCCTCAAACGCCTTATCAGTAGTCACGAACCCCAGAAGGGTGATGAATTCGGTCGGCGTTCCCGTTCCATCATCGGGAAAGCCGCCCGTGATCGCCAGGATGCGGAAATTGCGTCGGTCCGGATCTCGCTGGCTGCACGTACTGTCAGCGACCCAATTGACTTGCTTGCCGCTCGCCGGCGGTCCGGTCAGCCGGGCGCTGCCGAAGCGACCGAAGACCTGAGTCGGATCCAAGCCGTTGTCCTTATAAAAAGTATCGTTGTAGTCGCACGGCGGCGGATTAAATGCCGCCGAGCCCGTTGGGGTCGTGGGTGCTTCTTGAGCAGCCGCGAGATTCGGGGCGTAGAAGAACGCGAGTGCCGCCATTCCCATGACGGCAACAACCATCTGCGCGAATTTGGATTTCATGACTTGATTCCCTTTCTCCAGTGGCCAATTCTCAGAATCCGGCAGAGGTACCTCAGGACTTCTGAACTCTGTCGACCTGCGGGTGGATCATCCATTGCAGCGTTTCCGCAATCCAATCTGCGTGAGCCATACCAGGACAAGCCGACCACAGCATCAGCGGTTCGTTGCCATAGCGGATGTTGCCGATGTGCTGCGTCTTGTCCTTATCGATGGCCGGATCCGGGTATTTGAATCCGATGGCTGCGCGAAGCGTCTCCATATCCTGCGGTTTGCCGGTGAGAAAAGTCCAACCGGGCTTCGCGGCCAATGCCCTTCGATGGTCCCTGATGACCTCGACGGTATCTTCATCGGGCTTTAGCGTGAAGGAATACATTTGAAAGCTGCGGTCCACATGATTGACGAGCAACCTCTGCACTTTGGCGAGATTGGCCATGACCAGCGGGCAAATTTCATCGCAATTGGCGTAAAAGAAATTCATGCTGACTTTCTTGTTCTTAACGAGGTCATCGTAGAACAGCACTCGCTTGCCCTCATGTGTGATCAGCGGGACGTTGGGCAAATGCTGCTCCTGGATACGCTGTCGGGCCTTGGCGGATTGCGTCTGCGCTTTCGCAGCGGCAGGAGCGGTCGCAAGCGAGTCGGCGGCAAAAGACTGCGCCACGCCGCCGGCGAGGGGAGCCATTCCCAGCATACCCAACATGTCTCTTCTCGATAGTCCATTCATGACTCGATCTCCTTATGGCACATTGACATCGTCGCCCTCAGCCACCACATGCCACAGCGCCATCATGGCGTGATCTTCATGCACCACGTTGTGACAATGCATCGGGTACTTGCCCACCCAGTCGCGGAATCTAAAGAAGAGCTGCACCCGTTCGTTCGGATGCAGCTGCGTTACATCCTTGCGCCCCATGTCCGTGGGAAGGGTCGGCGCGACCCGGTTGCGCGTGAGGATTTGGTGCTCCTCGAGATGGATGTGCACAGGGTGCGTCCAATCGCCGGTGAGATTGGTCAGAAGCCACTGTTCCACGCTGTTCTGCTGGACCGCGAAGCGGAAGGTATTGCAGTCCATGAACTGGCCATTGATGGACCATTGGCCGTTTAATCGATCGAACTTGAACGTGCGAATGATTCGCGGCGTCGCGTTCGTGCTCGGCAATTGATAGAAGCTGGGCTTGCTGGCCGGATTTACACTGTTGTCGGCAACCTGAGGACCGGTGACTCGGAATTGCAGCACGAGATCGCCGCCGCCGGCCGGTTTAATCGCCGGCTGGTTGCTGTTGAGCACCAGGCTGCACTCCGTGGTCGCACTATTTTGCGGAGCGACCTGGCTATCCACGGCCACCGGACCCTGACCGTTGATCTGGTTGAGTCGATTCTCCAAATACAGCGTCTGCCCGGCGAATTTGGTGAAGTCGATGATGACTTCGACGCGCTCCGCAGGACCGATGCGCACGCTCGTGACTTGCACCGGAGCCGGTATCAGATTTCCATCGGTCGCGATCAGGTAGAACGGCAGCGTCGTCGGGCTTCCCGCGGCCACTCCCCCCGTGAGGAAAAACTCGTAAAAGCGCGACGGACCGACATCCAACAGACGGAATCGATAACGCCTGGGAGAGACTTGAAAGAACGGTTGGATCGTTCCATTCACCAAGAACTTATCGCCCAGGATTCCATCGAGGTTGAAAAGATCGAAGGCCAATTCGCCGTCGGGATCATAGACTTTATCGGAGAACAGCAACGGCACATCAAACTCCGGAAAGCTGGGCAGCCTGAACCCAGTCTCCTCATTGCCGGTGTCAGACTGATTGAACAAACAATAGAACCCGACCAATCCCTTGTAAGTATTTTGCGACGTGAAATCCACGCGATGATCGTGATACCAGAGCGTACTCAACGATTCGTTGATGTCTCCGTTCGGCTTGTTGGTCGAGTTAAATCCGGCCAGCACATTGGGGTAGTACTGATCGCAGAAACGCCCCGAGGTATAAAAGTCGCACGGGTTGCCGTCGCTCTCCGAAGGATTGTGCGCGTTATGCAGGTGCGTGCTCACCGAAGCCATGCCGAAGCCGGTATTGTTCACCTGGGTGATGGTGGGCAAAGAATTGATATTGCGCGTGATTTGCGGCTTGCCGTAAAACGCCTGATATGTGGGTCCGGGGCTGCGAGGCCCGCTGCCGTCGTCGAATCCCCAAATAGTTTGCGGGCCCAGATCGGGATGCTGAATGGCGCTGAATTGTCTCTGATTGAACTGATACAGCGTCTTTGGCACGACCGGGAACCGGTTCGGATCAATGCCCGGTGCCTGAAACGCAGCAGCGCGGACTTCCCCGGCGCCGAGATTTGGGTTCAGGGTCGGCGTCGGCGTCAACGACGGTACGGGGCGCGCCACCGGCGTGACGGTGAGCGGTACGATGAACGGCCGGGTCGGCGGACTTGCCGTCTGATTCCCTGGAACGCAGTTCTGGTTCGTTCCGGGACTCAAATTGGTGCCCCCACCGCTCGGTGGGTTACTTGTCGTTACCGACTGCGCATAGGCACGAGAACTCAGGCCATGTTTGGCGATGAGCAACCCGCCCGCGGTCAGCAATCCCATCTTGAAGAGTTCGCGCCGGCTGGTTACGCCGGCGGCGATTAGTTCTCGCCGGTTCTTGGCCGCGGCGCACATTTGCTTGAAGCGTCGCTTGGAAACCCTCTCGCCGAATACATTGTAGTACATGGATTCGTCTCCCTCCGATTTGGACTGTGCCTAAGCTTTCGCGGTGTTCATCTCCATAGACTTCGCGGTGGGAGCGTCTGACGAGAGGGTTTCCAAGCGAC
>Ga0307474_10000887_pt1 | contig 21568 bp, 20 predicted proteins | sample atmos_gasesECM1C_2_FD_203312 | JGI IMG/M metagenome (GOLD analysis project Ga0307474, IMG submission 203312) | Hardwood forest soil microbial communities from Morgan-Monroe State Forest, Indiana, United States - atmos_gasesECM1C_05 | ecosystem: Environmental > Terrestrial > Soil > Temperate... | reverse complement strand
AAGTCGAGATCTGGTTTGCTAAGATCGAACGCGAGGTCATCGCCCGCGGCATTTTCACCTCGGTCCCGGACCTGGCTCGCAAACTCCGTCGCTACATCAACGCCTACTCCGCCAACGCTCGCCCCATACTCTGACCCCAGCCGCCGCCTGCCCACTAACGAATTCACTGCGACAGTCCACTAGGTTGGACGTACGTCCATCATGGAGGAAGAAGACGCGTTGTCCGACACCCCAGAGAGGCGCAGTTCGGAACTCGTCGGGACCGGCGCCACCTTGCGTGATGCCGTCGGCCAGGCCTTCGCCCATGTGGTGCACCAGCAGGTCGGAGAAAAGAGTCGCAGTTTCCTGGAAAGCGCAGCACTCGGACTGGTCGCGGAGCCGCTCGCAATCATTGCTCCTGTGGTAAACGACGGGGTATGGCAGTGCACACACCCAACCTTCGCAAACAAATCGCGTCCCTTTTCGCCGGACGGCGTGGGTGGAGCGGGAGTCGGTGGAGCAAGCATCCGCATGAAGTTGGCAAACGCTTCGATGTCGGAGATGACCGCATGGTTCGAAATGCCGCTCGAATTGCCGGTGGTCGGGGGAGTAGTTGTGAAGTTAAGGGTGTCGTTGGGAGTTGGGTTGAAGATACAGCCGGGTGTTTCGTCGCGCTCTTGCGGGAATAGCTCGTTGGAGATTCCCATCTCGACGTTGTAGGCCTCGCCCGCAAACATGAGAAGGGATTTGTTCTGCGCCTTCCACCCGAAACGGGTGATCGTTCCATCGTTGGCACTGAGATTCACGTTTCCGCTGAGGTGAGCGTTCGCGTGTCCGTGAATACCCAGCTCCGACTTCGCCGATGCGTTGGCCTGTTGGTTGGCAAGGATGGCCGAATCGGAAATTCCTTCAATCAGCCCTGCGCCAAAGACAGGAGTGGGGATTCTGAAGATAATATTTTGATTCCCGCCTTGGCCGGTAAGCGAATTTCCCGCGGGCAAAAAATCGAATTGGGCGATATTGCAGCCGGGGGCGTCAGCTCGCCCCGTGATCACGAAGAGATCATGCACTTCGCCATCCGCGTTGCCGTTGCTTTTCTTGAACCGCGCTTCACCGATGGGACCGTTTGGCACGATGAACCATGGCACGGCGTTCTTGGCCCCATCCAAGGCGGCAACTTCGGGCAGGGGATTTTTTACCGGGCTCGTTCCGCCCATATTGGGCTGCGAGTGGCAGGAGAAACACTGATTTGAGTTAAAGCGCGGACCAAGGCCGTTGTTCGTGCCCTTGTTTACAACCTCGATTTCCGCGAACCTCGCCTGCCCATCCAGGAAGAACGCAGTCTCGTCCACGGTAAGGCCCTGCAGCGGACCACCCGCACCCGCCGCGCCACCGCGCACGCCTGGTCTACGGGAGCTGATCTGGTTTGGCCCCAGGTGTAGCCACATGTGATCAAGGCCACGGTCAATATTCCGCAGAGATTCTTGGGCCTAATCGTTCCCAGTGTCATCAACACGGCACCTCACGAGCCAGGAATGGCGGTATTGTAAACGAGTTCCTTCCCTGTGCTTGACTCAGGAGGGCATCTACTAACAGGACGGCACTCTCTGGACTCGAAAATGCGCAGGCCCAGCCTCTCATTGATTTACCTTCGCTGAGCGGCGGCCTTCCGGGCACGCTCTTGGCACTCATGTCTCGGTAGAAAGCCTCGACATCGGCGACGGTGAAACCGAGTTCGACTTTTCCCGATGGGTTTTTGTCGGAAGCCGGGTCCAGCGCGAGAGTGGTTTCGCAATGAACCATTGACAATCCTGCAAAGCGAAATCCCTACGCCGCCAGAGTTAGATGGCAGCGTAGGGGACTCCTCGCTACTCCCCGATGTCGATCTCGGCAAGATGATGCGATCTTCCTAGTTCACCGTGATGTTAACCCGCTTTGACGGAATCCCGTTCGCCACCACCTCCAGCGTGCTGGCTCCTGTTTCCGTGCCCGCAGGAACATCAAAGTTCGTCGAAACCTTCACCTTGCCTGTGGCCACACCCATGGTGCTATGGTCGTGGGTTTTAGCATAGACAACATGACCGCTGGCCTTGTTCGTAATTCGCAGCAGCGGATAGTTCGTCGCCGTTTCATATTCGTCCCCGAAAGCAGCTGCTTGCGACAATCCGTTGAACTGCTGACCGGAGACTTTATACGTGGAACCGCGCGCCACTGTCTTAGGGTATGAGGTAATTACCGGCGCCCACGACGGCTGGTATTTCCCCGTTGGGTTATAGACCGCTGCGACGTTACTTGCGGTGAATACCTGCCCCGTAGGCAGCATCAGGATGGGAGCGACGCCGGATACCTTGTCTACCGTGAGGTTTTCCCCATCGAAATCATAGAGCGCTCCGGAGCTGCCCAATACCAGCGCATTCCCGTTGGGCAGCAGCACTGCGAAGGAGTCGCCCGCATTGTCGTTGTTTGGGAAGTCGGGGCCTACCGTCCATTTCTTGGTGGAAGGATGGTAGATCGCGGTGTGTCCTGGGCCGGTTCCGCCATTCGATGCCGAGCCGGTAGCGAACACCGTGCCATCGGGCCGAAGGATGCCCGGACCCACTTCTCCGGGGGGGTAGTAACATCCGCCGCCATAAGGGATACAGCCCGGCCCGTAAGGCGAGTGCAAGTCCACGATGGTGCTGCCCGCGCTGACCCATTTTTGCTGCGAAGGGAGATACCGTTCCGAGTGTGGCGCGTGTTTCACATCGTAGGTCAGGATCGAGCCATCGGGCATGAGCGTCCAGCCCTCTTCGGCGTTGAAGTCACTCTTGCCAGTGTCGTTTAACTCGGTCCACTTCAGCGTGGCGGGATCCAGCGCCGCCAGCCGGTGGTCCAGCTTTCTTCCCACTACATACCTACCGTCCGGCAGCACGGCCGAGGGGGAATCGCCGATATAGCTCCAGCCTTTCGGGTGACCCAGCGCAGTCCACGTATCCTTCTTAGGATCATAGATCGCCGCCAGGTTAGTGAGCGCGAAGCCGCCGTTGTTGTATTCGCCGCCTACAATCACCAGCCGGCCGTCGGCCAATACTGCGGAAGCGAAAGCGTCGGGCACGTATCCGGAAGGCAGGCTGGCGGCTTGCTTCCAGGTTCCGTTGAGGTAGCTCCCTTTCTTGTCCGGCGTCAGTCTGGCCCAGTCGGATAAATTGTTGCCCTGGGTTATCAGCGTACCGTCCGTCAGCAGAAAGCTTATGCCGACGCCGTCCGGCGGTTGGTGAACGAGTGTCTGCAAGGTTTGTGCCAGCGAGAGGCTGTGGGCGGCGAGCAGAAGAGTGAGTACTGGAAGACATATTTTGTTGGGCATAGATCACCTTTCCTGGAGTGCTACAACGATAGCCAGCACAGCGTTGGGAGACGAAGCGCAGGTCCGCAATGCTAGCAATTGCAAATCAGTTCCGGTGTTCCCGAATTCAGGAACGTCAAGTCCTGCAGCTGGGAGTAGAGGGCGCGCAGCAGCTTTTCCGTTTTATCCCGGCGGGTGACGACAGCATGGCATAGGTCCACTTCTGCAGGAAACGTTGTTTTAGATTCACGGTACTCTTCCAAAAGCTTGGATCAACCATTCTTGCTTCTTTACCTTAGGTACAACTGAGAGATATCTGATTGCTTTCATCCTTCATGACGCGCCAACGCATCGCAATCGTCGTAGTGCGCTGTCTTTTGTTGGCTCCCGGAAGATAGCCCTGATGATCGTAAAGAAAGGGACCGTGACCTTTCCTTTTCAGGGAAGGGCGCTGGTCCTGCTGTTTTTCCCCTGGCCTCCGGAATGTCCGATCCCCCCGCCAAGCCGATCAACACTTTCTCGGCAATCACTCACCCGCCCAGCGCCAACTCGTTCTGCAACCGCTGTAATTTCTGCTGCGTTTTCTCGTAGTCGAGGAACTTGTCCACCGTATCCTTCAAGTCCTCCGAGCTGTCCGCGATTATCGTCAGATGGTCTCGGTATTCTGGGACAAAGAGACTACCTCGATTCTCACGAAGCAAGAGGATGGCCGCCTGAGTGCTGGCCGCGACCTTTACCGCGTAAGAAGTCACCTCGGTGATAACCTGCTGTTGCCAGGGAAGTACGGCATAACGTATCTGCTGCAGCTCAGCAGTCCGTTTTCCCACGGCGTTGATGTGGTCTTTGACTCTGTCCAAGTAGTGGGCATGGCTTTGCCAGCTATATTGGGGGCTCCGGGCGAAGGTCCTCAAGGTGTCTGCATGGCGGCTTAGCTCTGCCGCTTCCTTCTTGATCTCGGCGAGGAGCGTTGATGCCCGCTCTGACAGATACGCCAAATCGTCCGTTTCCGGCGTTCCGGGTGATGGGGCCGGCGGAGAAGCAAAGACCGATCCGGTCCCAAGAAGCGCAACTGCTGCAAGAGCTACGATCATCCGTTTCAAGTTTGTTCGCATTTTCGTTTCCTCCATTTTGGTTTTCTCTGATGCACGGGCTGACCGACGACTTCCTTACAGGTGCTGGCCAGCCCACGCGTCAGCGTGGTTTCAACTTTCAGAGGTGAGCGTAGGAGGGAAAGTGACCCGTGGCCATCCCAACGACAGGGTATTTAGAGGCCTCAAATTTAGTGACATGTTAGTTCACCTCTCCAGTAACGACCCACGGATCCGCCTTCTTGAATTGTCCAAGTTGAAACTGAAACTTTCGCCCACCCTTTGCGCTTGGTCGCATACGGAGTCGTTCCGACTTTAGCTCAGAAATCGCAGTTCCGAATGGCCTCGATTCCAGAGGCTGCTAATTTTTGACCCCAAGGATCGTCTTCAACGTGTGCCGAGAAAACAGAAGAGCGGAAGATTTTACAAGGTGTGGTGTTGCCCAGAGACAACAGCCGGGCCCTGCCGAGTTTGCGGCAGGGCCCGGCTGCGGTTTAGTCTCGCACGTCGGAAGCGACCATCAGCTTGTTTTTCGCTGAATACGCCGGTACCGAGTTCGCCTGGATGTAGCGATCTGCCGATCAACTTCATTCAGGCCGACTCCGGCCAGTTTGACATTTCCGTTCTCGACGATGATTCGAATGGGCGCTTGCGGATCGAGCGCGTACTTATACAGGGGCGGCCACGGGAGTTTCGTAAAGGCAGATAAAGGCAGATAAAGGCAGATTAGGATGAAGGGCGGAAAGGGTCTATCCCCAAGGAGGTATCCGGAGAAATCTCAGTAGAGCCGAACAAGAGAAAGCCGAGGACTATGACTCCTTGCCCTGTCAAGAAATGATGCCTTTGCGAACCGCGTATAGCACGAGCTCCGCAGAATTATGCAGGTTCAATTTTTGCAGGATGTGGCTGCGATGAGTCTCGACCGTGTAGGGGCTAATGTTCAGAGCTGTTGCTACTTCCTTGTTCGTCTTCCCTTCGGCCAGAAGTTGTAGAATCTCTCGCTCACGGCTCGTGAGCAAGTCATAGGTATCTACGGCGCCTTTTTGCTTGAGAACACGGACGTAGTCTTCCGCCAGGATGCGACTCACTTTAGGGCTGAAAAAGGATTTGCCCTGCGAAATCGCCTGAATGGCGCCGATCAGATCGGCAGCCGCTGAGTCCTTAAGCAAATAGCCTCGGGCTCCGGCCTTCAACGCGCGCATCACATATGATTCGTCGGCGTGCATACTGAGAATGACAACCGCGACGGTCGGGTTCTGAGTGACGATCGTTTGAGTAGCTTCGATACCGTTCAGAACAGGCATTCCCACGTCCATCACAAGAACATCTGGTTTCAGCGAGGCGGCTAGTGCAACAGTTTCACGCCCGTTCTCACTTTCGCCTACAACTTCCAGGTTTGTTTGGCGCTCAAGAAGAGCCCGCAACCCTGTACGCATAACAATGTGGTCGTCGGCCAACAGTATCCGCAGCTTCCTCATGAATTCTCCAGGTTGGCGGAGGCAACTGGGAGCAGCAGATCGACTCGAAGACGTGTGCCTCGCGCCGGATCGGATTCCACTTTCAACACCCCGCCCAATTGACTCACTCGCTCGTTTATTCCGATTAGTCCCAACCCGCGCACCCGGCTTGCATCAAAACCCTTACCATCATCTTCGATGCTGACTCGGAGGTAATTCGGTTCCTGGCGCACCACAACCCGGACGTTCTTTGCGTATGCATGTTTCGAGCAATTATTCAAAGCTTCTTGCACGATTCTGTACACACACGTCTTGTACTCTTCCGGCAAGCTTTCCGAGACATTCTCGTCCACCGTTTCGACAAGCATACCGGTACGTTTAGATGTTTCACGCGCCTGCCAGTCGAGGGCCGCAACGAGACCCAGGTCATCTAACATTGATGGACGCAAGAGCAAGGCCATATCCCGCACTTCGTTGACGCAGTTTTCCGCAAGCGTCTTAATTCTTTGTAGTCCCTGCCGAAAGGCAGCATCTTCGCTGCACATCTCTATCAAGTTCCCCACATCAATCAGCAGAGCACTTAGGGATTGGCCAACCTCGTCATGTAGTTCCCGGGAGATAGCGCGCCGTTCCCGCTCCTCGGCGTCGACGAGACGCTTTGATAGTTCTTTCAATTCGCCCTGTGCTTGAAGGCTTTCGCGGTACTTCTCTTGAAGACTCTTCTCGAGTCGCCCGGCGTACACAATAGTGGTAGTAGCCAGAATCAATCCGAAACTGAAACCAATCGTGCCGAACACAAGCAAGCGGCGTCGAAACTGCGCAAATGTTTCTGCTATCCTCCGATCGGTTTCCTTTAACTCGTTGTCATTGACCGCCCTGACTTCTCTGGTAATCGCCAATACCTCGGCGTACTGGGACAGAACGTCGCTACGGAGTGCAGAATGACCTAATCCCTTCTTCTCCGTCGCAAGTAATGCGAGAAGGCGATCACCTTTCAACCAGTATCGCTCCAGTTCGTCAGCGAGATGCTGGAAGTGCTCTCTTTTGTCTGCAGGAAGAGACTCAATGCACGCCTTTAATGATGCGGTTGTCTCATTGCGAATCGACTGAAACTCACTCCGGAGTCTTTTCTGTGATTGCGGGTCCGATTCGATGACGGCATAGTCACTTATGATGTCGCCCGATTCGTACACGCCGGTTCGAACCTGCTCCAGCGTATGTTCGCGGTAAACAAACTCTTTCCGAATCCGAGTATCGTGGATCTCGAACGCTTCCAGAGTGTAGAGCGAATCGATGGATACGGTCGCCATCAAAATTAGCAACGTTCCGAAACCGGCAAACAACGCCGCCCGAGACCCGAACCATTCCCGGCAAGGGACCTTGGAGGCTACCGGCTGATCGGACTTCATCTCAGTCATTTGCTCGCCATCCTGCCCAGCTAGTTTACTCAGCGTTGCCATTGCGGGAAAGCTTCTTCGGCTAGCATCGTGCCCTATAAGTAGTGAACGGAACCGGGAGATGTACATCGCTAAACTCGCATGAAAGACGTGGCGCGAGTGGAGCTGGGCCAGCAGGACTACAGCACGATCAGCCGTCTAAATGGGAAGCCCACCGCAATCATTGCGATCTACCAGCTGCCCGGATCTAACGCGCTTCAAACTGCGGAGGGCATCCGCAAGCTGATGGCCCAGATGAAGGACCGCCTTCCCGAAGATGTCGATTATGCGATATCGCTGGATCAAACATTGCCGGTCAGCGAAGGCATGAAAGAAGTTGTCGAAACCTTAGTAATTGCGATCTTGCTGGTCATCCTTGTGGTGTACCTCTTCTTGCAAGACTGGCGAGCTTGTCGCCCAAGGACTCAAGAACAGTGAGGTCGCAGAAGCCCTCGGCACGACTGAACTAGTTGTGAAGAACTATCTTCACGTCATCTACGATAAACTTGGGCTGTGGAACCGGGTCGAACTCGAACTCTGGTACGAAGCGCGCCGCCACAAAATAGTATTCTGATTGATCGACTGTTGTGCGAACCTAAAGGCGCATACGCGGCTACGATGGATGGCATGAACGGCACGGACTTTTTTCGGTGCGACCATTGTCACATGGAATGCCGGATTTATTCTGAAACACCGAAGCCAAGCACTGCGGTGCTCGTCATTCGGCGTTGCCGAGAAAGCGTAGGCATTGTTGTTCTGGCAAAGTTGCGTCTAGTAGAAGCTAATGAATCAGAGCTCGCCCAGGCTCAAGCTCAACGCGACGAAGCCGCTCTGATCGAATACTTGTCAAAAGCGCCGCCGCCCGAATGTCTAAACTAGCGTGTTCATTGGACACCCAATCCTCCAATAGAAAACCTGCCATGCGGCGAGTTGATTTTCCGGCGTATAATTTCTGCGTTGGGTCGGAGGTACTACAAGTGGCCCTTGAGAAAGGTCATCAAGTCTATTTCAAAACCGTCCCACGGCTGATCTAATGGTACGATTGTGCACATCGTGGATGAAGGTGCTGAGACCCGAGCATTATCGTTCAGCCCGAGCCGCTTCGCTGCCACAGTTCCGATTTGGAGTCCGCCCACCTGCCAGAGTCACCTACCGATAAAGCCATCCGCGTGTTGGGTGGTCCACTGGAAACAATGGGCGCTGAATCCAGAAAGCAAGGAATTGCAGTCTAAGGCATTTGATCTGTTTCGCGAGCTTGGCTGGATCAAGAAACTTCCACCGAACAAATAGCGTCAACGCAGATTTCAGCACTACCCTGCGACAAATCGCGATCTGCCGAACGCACGGCACACCGGCGAGAGCCGCTTGCTTTTGAACGGCAGATAATCTTTCTGCGTCGTGCAAAAACCTACTGCCTCCTTTTCTACTCGTTTTTCTATGATCACGGACTCTGCGCTAAGTTAAGCAGGGCCAAGCCTTTCGACTTGGCCCTGGTCTTCGGCTAAATTAGTTCTGTTTGGACTTACTTGCCACTGCAACCGAGCCGCCAGGACTCGCGGCCCCCTGCTTAGTTGGCGTATTGGGAGCATATTTGCTGACGGTTACCAAGAATTCGTGCGCCGACTGTGGGGCAGGTACATCCCCGTAAAGAATGGCTTTGAAGGGCTCCATCCTGCCGTAGAGTAGTTGCGTCTCGTCTTTGTCTTGGGTGAGGGCAGCACCGTTGAGATCGACTCCGGCAAAGATACCGCGGGCGCGAGAATAGCTCAGGACCTCTGCCTTCAATTTCCAATCGGTATCGGCACCGGCCGCCCGTCCCACTGGTCCGGCCGCAGCCGAGGCATCAGCGCCCAGTTTGAACTTGCTCGACAGTAACGAATTCATGCCCTTCTCGTTCATCACCAACATGACTAAATCAATGGCTTGGCCACCAAGCTGCAGACCGAAGCTCCCTCCTGTGATTGAGACCGGTGCGGGAGCGCTCCACCCACGTGTGGTCCTGCACGTGGCGATGCCTTTACCATGGTTGCCACCGAAGCCCACCGCAATTTTGATCATGGACGGAATAATGACCATGCATCGGGCATCGCTCAGCACCTTGTTGGGGATCGCTTTGTCCGGCGTGCCCATGATTTCAGTGAGAACGTTCTGAGCTGCGTTGATTCGCTTGACCACATCTGGCTGCTCGTCGCTCTTGTCGTCGGCCCACGCTGAACTGGTCAGCGAGAGAACTACAGCAAGCGCGAGCGCTGCCAGGCATCTGGTTGCTACCCATTCGTTTGATCTCATGGCAAACCTCACTCTGTGCCGCGATAGAGGCACCGTCGATTAATATCCCTCCGGGTCCAAAGTAAATCGGGAACTTTGCTGCTTCTATCCGGTCGAGACTGTAAATTGAGGAAAAAACTTGTGGATGCCGCTAGGTCGGCGGCAACGTTCGTGCCATGGTCCTAGTGCCGCATCACGGCGATCGCTGTAGATGAGTGTTGAAAGAAGCTTCTGACGTGCACAGCGAAGTTTGCGACACATTACGTTGCCCAGAGACCTTAGCGTTCTATACAGTGCATTCCGGACTAGCAGAGTAGCTTGGTGAGTGGGTTCAGTCGCAAACTCTGCGGCTTTTCGCTTGGATTGGAGTGCGTTGAGCGTTGGCAGGACTGGCTGCGACCACTGAAAGAGCGCAGCAGAGTCCAAGAGTAGTTTTGAGTTTCATCGTAATTCTCCTTCTTCGGCACCCGTGGTACCGATGGTTAGTTGTTGTGGTTTTGCGACCTGCCACAGTTGACGGTGACATCATTTATCTCCCGAGGAGGAACCTCCTGTGACAGCTAAGTCGAAAGCTCGGGAACCTCACTCACGGAAGCCTAACTTTTCGAGCGACATCGAAGAGCGCATCCGTGGAGAGGCGCGGCACTAAATCGAAACAAGATCAGAGGCGGAAAGAGTAGCGTTCAGACATTACCTCACCTTCCTCGGGGGCCTGATAGGCACCCTTGGCCTTTTGTTTAGCGGAAAGTTTTGTCGTCGGCGGGAATCGGAAGCTTGTCTTCAATTTTGATCACTTCCTTCGGTGCGTGTCGGTGAAAAACGCCTTATCACGTTTACACGCAATCTATGCGCACTTAGGGGATCCCCATCGTCTTGTATGGGACTATGAAACGCGGGCTTGTCGAAATTGAGGCAAATCTCAGCAGGGCGGTTGCCCGAAAGCCACATCGAAATCCTGATACAGATGCTTTCCGATCCACCAAGATATGCTGCTCCTAAAGCAATCGCCAAGGGGTCTCGATACTCTCGGCGTCGTACGTCCCCAACCAGTGATCGGCGTCATGGGCATAAGTACAAAAGATCCATTGCAAATTATGGGCCAACGACAAAAAGTGGATCTGATAGTGTGAGGTGTTATCTGGCTGCCACTGGCACTGATCAGTACAATCAGCTTGCAGCGAGCTGTTCGGAGGGTTCTTCCTCGGGGGTGCGGCCTTGAACAACCGTGCCGATTTGTTTTTGGGCAACTGTGGGTGAGGGCGGGCTAGTGCTTACGCTGGCGGCTGTTGGCTGGGCTACGAGACAGCCTTTGATATTCGCTAGCCTAGGCCCGACAGCTTATGAGCTAGTGGAGCAGCCCAAGGTGCGTAGCGCCAGAGTCTACAACATAATTGCTGGACACCTGATCGGTCTGGGTGCCGGCTTTCTTGCAGTTTATCTGTTGAACGCCTGGAATGCACCAAATGTGATTTCTACGGGTATTGTATCTTCGGAACGACTATGGGCGGCGACGGTGGCGGCAATGCTCACGACATTCGTTACCCTGATCTTAAAAGCCGGCCAGCCCGCCGCTCTGGCAACGACCCTGCTTATCTCCCTCGGATCAATGCAGACTCTCAGGGGTGCTATAGACATCATTGCCGGTGTGCTGATCATCACCGCTATTGGAGAACTCGCGTCCCGACCGCGCGGGTTTCCGGATCACGAGATTGCCCGCGTCGTCCTGTAAGGATTCCAGGCGCAGCTTTGCGGCCAGTGACAGAACGTAATCGCGCGCCGCTGCTTCCTTTGTGGAAGCGCGGGGAATCGCAGCCAACCTGTCAAAGTGCTTCCATATCGGTTCGGGTTGCAGGTTCGCGAGTGCAGGAAGTGCAGGTATCATGACAGCCTCCGTAGCAATAAATTAAAAGGTCCAGCTATCGTAGAGCGCGAATGCAAATGCTGGGGCCTTCCTCTCCTGGTAGGGCAATCCAAACACTTTCTATTGCTTGGACGCGACCTTGCGGGCAAGCCCTACAGGTTCTTTGAACTGCCAAGCAGGGAACCCTTAACTTAACCGAGGCCGGATACATGCGAGTCCATCGCTTTCAGCGCCAAGCCCCGGGCTACCGACGCAGGCAAAGCAGTACAACGGAAAGCGTGTGAAGATGACGGGCCGTTCGGGGTGAAAATAGCTCAAAGGGGAGCACTGCGCTCCAAGTGAGATGCCATTGAGGGCACCCCGCCCGAGGCTCCTGCTTGGGCGGTTTTTTTTCTCCATCTCGACCAAGTACGGGAAACCTTTCATGATGCCCAAAATGGCGGTAAAGCCCGTGCATTGACATAGCTCACCGCACGTCCTAGCATTCCTGCAAATGATCGGTCAAACCATCTCGCACTACCGCATTATCGAGAAACTCGGCGGTGGCGGGATGGGGGTCGTATACAAGGCTGAGGACACCCAGCTTGGCCGATTCGTCGCTCTTAAGTTTCTTCCTGAAGACCTAGCCCAAGACCCACAGGCATTGGAACGCTTTCGGCGGGAAGCCCGTGCGGCTTCCGCTTTGAACCATCCCAACATTTGCACTATTCACGAGATCGGCAAACACGGGAACCAGTCATTCATCGCAATGGAGTTCTTGGATGGACTGACGCTGAAGCATCGTATCGCTGGCCGCCCAATGGAAACCGAGTTGGTTCTGTCGCTGGGCATCGAGGTTGCAGATGCGTTGGACGCCGCCCACGCCGAGGGCATTGTGCACCGGGACATCAAACCCGCAAACGTTTTCGTGACAAAGCGCGGACACGCCAAAATTCTGGATTTCGGATTGGCGAAGGTTATCCCCGTCCTGAGCAATGTCAGACTGGCTGGGGCGGCAGAGCAATCGACGGTCAGCTTGGAGGAGCACCTGACCAATCCCGGTGCAGCGGTGGGCACGGTCGTCTATATGTCGCCGGAACAAGTTCGCTGCAAGGAACTGGATGCCCGGACTGACCTTTTCTCGTTCGGAGTCTTGCTATACGAGATGGCGACTGGGACCTTGCCGTTCCGTGGCGAAAGCACAGGTGCGATTTTCGACTCCATTTTGAACCGGGCACCTGTTCCTCCGGTGCGGATGAATCCCGATGTGCCAGCAGAACTGGAACGGATCATCAACAAGGCTCTGGAGAAAGACCGAAAACTGCGCTACCAACAGGCTTCGGAGATGAGCACTGATCTGAGGCGTCTTGAGCGCGATTCCGACTCTGGCGGGCGGGCAACGAAGTCTGCGGTCACAAGTCCAACTCGCAATTTAGGTCTCCGAAATCGCCCCCTTGCGGCATTAGGAATTTTGCTCTGTTTGTGCGTACTGGGCATTGCGATTGTTCGCTACGGCCATGGGTGGCGAACAGGCTTTAATCCGAATCTTCCAAACCAAAAGAACCTTGTCGTTCTCCCCTTTACCGCGATTGGCAGTGGGTCGGAGGAACAAGTCTACTGTGATGGTTTTACCGAGACGGTCACAGCGAAGCTCGCACGCGACCCGTCGTTGCAGGTGCCTTCAGCCATGGAAATACGGGCGAAGAATATTACGAGCATCGACCAAGCAAGAACTCAGTTTGGCGCAAATCTCGTTCTGGTCGCAAGTTGGCAGCGGGTTGAACACTCTGCCCGCATCAACCTTAGTCTCATCGATACGAATACTGGACAACAGCTTCGAACGGAAACCATTACTGAACCCGCAGACGATTTGTTTTCCCTTCAAGATCAAGTCGTGCTAAAGGCGTTTCGGATGCTGCAAGTTCAGCCCTCGGGAAGCAACGCTGCGCAGCTTACGGATCACGGCACGACCGTTCTGACGGCTTACGATTTCTATGTTCAGGGAATCGGCTACTTGCAGCGTTACGAACGGCTGGAAAATGTCGAATCAGCTATCACCCTTTTTCAGCGTGCGCTCAAGGAGGATCACAATTACGCACAGGCGCAAGCTGCGCTAGCGCAAGCCTACTGGTACAAATATAGCGCCACCAAAGACCCTCAATGGGCGGAACAAGCGAAAACAGCGGTAAAAGCAGCCGAGAATCTTAACAGCCGATTACCGGACGTACAGTTGGCAATCGGTGACTTGAATTTTCGAACAGGCGCTTTTCCGGACGCCATATCCTCTTTCCAAGGTGTACTGAAAATCGACCCAGAGAATTCGGATGCCTACCTCGGACTCGGATACACGTATGACTCGCTCGGGCGCACAGCTGAAGCTGAACAGGCGTTTCATCATGCCATTGAAATCCGACCCGCGTGTTGGAGTTGCTACAACCTACTGGGAGCGCTTCTGAATAAACATTCGCGATACCGCGAAGCTGCAGACGTTTGGCAGAAGGTCACGGAGCTTGCCCCAGACAACGTATGGGGTTATATGAACGTTGGCGTCACGTACTTCAACACGGGACAGTTTGACATGGCGGAAAAATACTTTCGGCGAGGTCTCCAAGTCGTCCCAGATGACCCAGACCTTTATTCCAACATTGGAACCGTGAGCTTCTTTCTCGGGCGGTTTAAGGAAGATGTGGAGTATACGGAAAAAGCAATCGCGCTGCGTCCTCAGAAGTATGACTATTGGGGCAATCTGGCCGATGCGTATCGAATGATTTCCGGCGAGGCCAACAAGGCAAGCGCGAGCTACAAGCAAGCGATTTCCCTCGCCGAAAAAGAACTGAAGGTTAATCCGAGAGATACTGATGTGCTGAGTTCGCTTGCGCTCTACCATTCTCGCATTGATGATGCCGTTGAAGCCCGACAATACCTCTCGCGGGCCTTGCACGCGAGCCCGAATGATGTGGACATTCTTCGCATAGCTTGCCTCGTTCATCTGGAAGCAGGGGAGCAAAAGGAATCGCTTAAATGGCTTGAGAAGGCTGTTCATGCAGGCTACCCACGCGAGCAACTGATCGCCAACCCTGAATTGGCGAGCCTGCGATCTGAGCCGGAATTTAATCGATTAGCAGGGGAAGCCGTTTCATTCAAGTAGGTGGTCGTGAACGCGAATCGAATCGAGACTAAAATCCAACGGTAAAGGAGCCTTCATGTCCAGCAACTCTGATGCCTCAAATGTAAGTCGGAGACGTTTCCTTGCGGTAGCGGGTACCATGGCCGCGGCGAGTTCTTTTGCTGTCGGAAGGGAAGTCAATTCAGCACTGGCCCCGCCTCCACCGCCTCCCCCACGGCCCGACCATCTTATAACTATCGACATCACGACGGTCGCAACAACTGCTAAAATTTCATATTGGGTCGGCACCCCTCCGCAGGATGCCTCCAACCTGCACGTCAAGGAGGGCGAGAGCGTAATGTGGCAGGCTAAAACTGGTGGCGTTTCTCACCGTCTAACGGTTCTTTTTAGAAAGAACAAAACTCCGTTTGCGGATAAAAATGGACCTGTATATGCATTTGAGGGTTCCGAAGCCAACGAGGCTATTGGGATCGGCGGAAACATAGGTCAAGTCGGTTCACACTCCTATAAGTATTGTGTGGCCGTCTTCGACGATGCGACCAAAAAGACTTATACCGATGATCCCAAAATTATTGTTGGTACCGGGCACCTCGACGCAGAAGCGGAGATAGGCTTGGCACGAGACGATCTGAAAGAGGCATACGCGGAACTGTCGAGCAAACCCAAACTACAAAAAAAGATACTATCCATTGAGCGCAAACTGGAACGCATCGTTGACGAGTTGAAGTAGTCGCGACGAAACCTGCCACAGAAAAAACGGCAGTGTCAAACCTCAGGAGGATGCGAATATGGAGATTTTGCATCCCCGAAGTAGCGTGCCCGTGGGGATTTCCGATTCTGCTTTCGGAGTTCTCGATAACGCTCGGGATGTAGTACCGATTTGACTGCATCGCAGACCCAGACTTTTTCTCCGTACGGCAGATCGACCAGGGTCATGTCGTAATGCGGATAGAAATTGTGGCATGTTTCGCAGCACTCGACGTTCGGGTGCTTGAAGTCATCGCAAAGTCGGATGTCTACGCCATCCGGCAGCACATCCTGAAGGACTGAAATAATAAATCCCTCTTCATCCTGCTCATCGTTTACTGATAGCTCGGTCTCAAGCAGATTGAGCCTCATGTCCTGCAGCGTTTTCGAAATAATTTCAGCTTTATTCATGTGGTTCAGCGGCGGGTTGTACGCTCGGGATGGCGAATAAACCCCGGAGCGGCTATCGATGTTTTCAAATCATGCACTCCCGCCGATTGAAGCTCGATGGCTTCAATGACATCCCCAACGCCTATCTCCCGCCCATGTTCGAATGCTGATTGAGCCTCGAGGATGTAAGTCTCCCGCAGCTGGGCGAAGGAAAATCCTTCCGTCTTCTCGATAGCAGGCTCAAACTGCTCTCCCGCGAGAATCGGGCTCATCCGCTTGTAGTATTGGCGGCGTAAATCTGCATCAGGATTTCGGAACTGAACCACACGGTCGAATCGGCCGGGTCGCTTCAAGATCGCTGGGTCGGGACAGGTTGGGTCGTTGGCGGTAGCCACGACGATAATTCCATCCCGCGTCCCCACACCATCTAGGCAGTTAAGTAATGTCTGAAAGCTCACCGTCCTCTCCCGTGTGCGCTTCCCCTCCGTCGGAAAAGCGCGGTCGAGGTCTTCCAAAATTACCAATGCAGGTGTATTCTCCGCTGCTTTTTGGAACAGATGCAGAACATCGGTGCTCTTCTCTTCCATGTCGCTTAGGTCGAGGGTGTAAGGACGTATGTGTGGATGCGCCGCCATCACCCGGAGCGTCGCAGTCTTGCCGTTGCCTGGGGCTCCCCAGAAAAGATATCCCCGCCGATACGGCAGATTATGTTGGCGAAACCACTCTTCCCGTTCGAAGAAAAGCTCGAAGTCAGTCCTCACCATGCGACTGGTGTTCGCATCCAGCACCACGGCGTCCCAATCATACGTCCCTTGCAGCCGACTGCGTCCGTGTGCAGTTTCCAGATAGCGCTCATTACGGCCCACCACTTCTTGCTCCAGTAGCAGAACTTTTGCCGCATCCTTTCGCCGCACGATGAACCAGTGCTGCGCTGACATACGCGAAAGTATGGGCATCTCGGCTGGTGGGAACAACACCGGCGTTTTCACGCTTACAACATAGTGTACGAGCCCCCGCAACTTGAATGCGACGGGGCAATCCTGCCAATCAAATTCCCAAACAGGGATGGGGGCGGCGTTGGACTTGCGCTCCCGTTGGAGAGACATGGCGATGCGGGGACTCATGCCAGGAGGAAGGCTCCAATCCTCAATGAATGCTCGCCACGCATTGTTTCTTTCTTTGGTCGCCGAGACTACCGCCAGTACTGGCAAAAGTTCCTCTGCAACCATATCCCCAGGATTACAGTCCACTTCCAGCGTGAGGGTCTCACTCAGAGGCACGTCCAGCATTTTTTCCATCCACTGGACGTAGGGTTCAAGTGATGCGTGGATCGTCTCCGCGGCGGACGTGAGACGAATCTGCAACTTGGGCGGGATGTGAGGCTTCGTTGCCATGTGGGTAATTCCTGGGTTCGGGTCATGCGACGTTTGTGCGTCTTACTTACAGTGGAGCTAAGTGTTCAATGCTTTCACTGAAAATTGCAATGGCGAGAGTGGACCCACCGTTCGCTTCTTTCATCAAGCGGCATACAGACGCACGGCTTATCGCATGCTTGCGTGCCACGAGTGTGAGCGACATACCAGCACGGCGGTCGGAGACAACTTGCTCTCGATTGATATCCAGCCTTGCTCTTCCGATTTGTCTTCCTTCGAGCCGCGCTCGGCGCATGCCACTTTTCGCCCGCTCGACAATGAGACTCCTTTCAAGTTCGGCAATCGCACCGACAATGACAATCATGGCCCGACCCAGTGGCCCGCCGGTGTCGATGTTTTCCCTGAAGCTGACTAACGCGATATTCAGGTGGTTGAGCTCGTCCAAAATTTCGAGAAAATATTTGACGGACCTCGCCACCCGTCGAACGACCACACCAGCACCACGTCGAACCGCCCACGCCGGGCGTCGGACATCGGTTGGTCGAGCCCCGGCCGCTTGGACTTCGAACCGCTAATCGTGTCGTTGTACTGACCGACAATTTCGTATCCACGAGCCCCCGCTAAAGGGCGCAAATCGCAAAGCTGGGTCTCGGAGTGTTGGTCAATGCTGGAAACTCGGGTACAGAAAACGACTCGTTTCATCGATTCGCTCCTCGGTGCAGTGGTACTGACTTATTTTCTAATTCTGATGGTGAGGTGCCAGAAGGCGGAGAGTGTGCTAACCAATGTTTGTTTGAGAGAGACCGTACTCTTAGTATATGTTCCGAGTGTTTGGTTTTATAGATGAATTTGCAGGGTTGCAAAATAGTACGAAAAGTTAAACGACGTGCTGGATATACTAATTGGTATAAGCAAGTAGTCACGCATCCCGATTCACGCTTCCCGCTGCCTTTCCAGTCTTACATGGAGGTTCTCTGACCACTAAGTCACCCGTACCTACCGAAACCATTGAGTGCCCATTGTGTTTGGGCGAAGGTCAGCTAAAGCGCACAGAGGTTCTCGACCGACTTGGGGTGAGGGACTTCGCCCGTGTGGCCCAGCTTTCGGCGGAAGAAGCCATTCGCCTCCTCCTATCCAAGCACAAGCTGGATGAACAGAACGCCTGGGCTCGCTTCGAGACCGAGCTTACTAAGCGCACCGCTGACATTGGGCAGCGCCACAGGGATGAACTCCATGCTCTCATTGCCCGAACCAAAGAGTTAGAAACCGCTGCCAAAATTATCGAGCAACAAAAGGCCCACGAAATCGACCACATCAATCGTCGGGTGGAAGACTCCCTGAGGGAAGTCGCCACTCTTCGTGAGCGGAATCATGAGTTGGAAGCCCAGATGTCGAAGGTTGCTCGCATCGGAAAGCGGGAGGAAGTCGACTTCGCTGCGGAAGCACGCTGCTGGCCGGGCATCTCTGTCAGCGAAAAGCTTCCGAAAAATGGCGATTACATCCTCGCTTATCGAGACCCGAGTGGTGCGCAGCTTGAGCCATGGCTCTTGATTGACAACAAAGACAAAGCGGCGATCACCGAAGGCGACATCAAAAAGGTGATTCGTGATGCCAAAGAGCAACACATTCCAGTTGCCGTCATCGCCGCAAAAGATGAAACCCAGCTTCGGCAGGCTGACCGTGAATGCCGTTGGTCGCAGGAAGACCAAGCCTGCGATCTCGGACACGTCCCCTATTCGCTTCAAAGGAATGAGCGTCTTCACCATGTCGGCGTGAGCTGCGCTCATGTCGGTGGCTGTCGGTCCGGGTTGGACGTTGTTGGCCGTGATGGCGCGCGGGGCGAGATCGATAGCGGCGCCGCGAACAAGTCCTGTGAGGGCGGCTTCGTCATACTGTAGATGCTTCGGGCCGGCTCCCACCAAGACAAAGGTCAGTAAATCCTTGCGCCGGTTCGGATCGCCCTCCGCTTCTGCTTGTTCAAATGCTTTCAAGACCTTGTTCCGGATGCGGACCGCATCAGCCAGTCCCTTCAGACCGGGCGCAAACCCTGCATACTTATCGTGCCCAAAATAACTATGCGTAACCCCTGTTGCGATCACCAAGATGTCGTAAGGGAGCGCAGCGTCCTTATGGTCCGGATTGCTAGCGTAGAGAAACTTAGCGTCTTTATTAATTCCGTTGACTTCGCCAAGGAATACCGTCGTATTTCGCTGATTTTTAAGAAGTCCGATTCTTTTCATTCACTACATCTTCTGTGATTCGATCGCAGATCCTTATCGAAATGTGATGAATCAAAGCACCCTACTGCTTCTTCTCTGCCAGCAACGCAGGGGAAGCCGCTTTCGCTCCGGCTGTCGTAGCGGGCGAGGGCGTGCGCATGCCGATTGCCTGCTCCGGGAAAGCTCCGAAGAGTTCCGGATGCAAGTATCGGCCCTGCTCTTGCGGCGGTTTCTCTTCTTCCACTGGAATTCGGTGGGCGTTGGCGTACGGAGGTAGTCAGGGTTGCTTTAATACGACTTGGTGAACGGCGATTCTCAGACTTGCAAACGAACGCTATTCTTTCGCCACCCACGCCAGTCCCAGTTCGTTGATCGCTCACGGCTAGCCTCAACCCAGTGAATGAGTGCTATGGCGATTTCGCAACAATTGACGATGCCGTCGGGTAATCTAGACACGGATCGCAATGATACGGAAGCCACTCAGCTTGCAGCAGTCGCTCGTGCTTCTCAGCGTAGCTGCCGTCGTAGGATATCCTTCCCTGATGGCTGCGGGACGGTGCGCGTGGGGGCAGTTGCTCTAGCCCAGGATTGGTAATGGCTGGCGTGTTTATCGGTGCAATATCGTTCATCGCTGGACTGATCGCCCTCTTGATAGTCGCCATCAAGGTGGTTGTTAAGCCTAACTGACCAAGAGCGACGTGAAAGCCCCACCCCCAGAATCCCGGGGTCCACAACAAACCTGGTTCAGGTGCCGGGACCCAAGTCCCCGGCACCCAGTAATAGCCATCCGGACCGTATGCCCAGTAGCCAGGCGTCCAAATGTAACCTTCTTCGGGACAAAAGGGTTGTTCGTACACCGGCAGAGCAGGTGGCGCGATGGTAACGGACACCAAAACTTGCGCGGACGAAGCAGGCGATGCGACCAGTACCACTGCCGCCAGTATGGTCACACGAATCCAGCGGATCAAGCGCATGACCCGTACCTCCTCCTCACGACGAAATATACTCGTTTCGAGCCGCTGCCGCTAACCTGACATAGGTGCCTTCCACGCGGGCATTGCGCGGTTGCTTCACGTTTCCAAAACAATCGTCATGACGACTTGTGTTTCGGCGTCTTCCGATTAAGCGTCGAAATCAGGCCCTCTGCTGCGGGAGGGACATGCGTCTCGTGAGCAATCACAATGTCCTTCGCCGAGATTTTCTCCCCGTAGATTCTCTTGTTTGCGTCGTTGTCAGGTCGGATGGTCGAGCCCTCTAGCGAAATGCCTGCAAACAGGCCACGCGCGCGGGAATAGCTCAATATTTCAGCACGCATCGAGATATCCGTTTCTGCCGTCGCGTTACGACCGACTGGTCTTGCTGCCACCGACGCGTCTGCCCCGAGCTTCACTTTGCTGCTCAAGATTCCATTCGCACCGCGGTCATTCATCACGAGAAGGACGAAGTCAGTCGCTTGTCCGCCGATCTGAAAGCCTACGCTGCCACCCTCAAGGGCCATCATCGAGGGCGCACCCCAGGAGCCGTTGAAATTTTCGCCGGTGCGGCACGTCATCGCACCACGGCCATAACTACCACCGACCACAAACGCGGCCTTGAGAACTGATGGAAAAACCACCACACAGTCGGCTTTATCGAGGAGATCTTGAGGAATGTCGTCCGGAATATTCAGAATTTCCATCAGCACCGTACTGGCATTCGTTAGACGATCCTCATCCTTTTCTTTGTCGTCTGCCCAACTGGTGATTGCAAGCAACAATGCGCTCATCGCGCAGACTAATATTGTCTTCTTCATGACGGGCTCCTAGCACGCATATAGTTGCGGTAACGTCCGGGCCGCAACCCACAGCATGGTCTGCTGCAGAAACTGCACCGGAGAGCGCAATGCACCGAAGCTCATAGCCAGAGTTCTCTCACCCCACCACGAATTTTGCAATAAGTTGCCGAAAATGTCTCTTCCTGCGAGCAGGTGGCCGTCGTTCAAGACAAGGCGACAAAGGCAGGATCCGGTGTGATGCCCAGCATCGACCGATGACGCCAACTCCCGAGTCGCCGGCTACTCGGAAGGTGGCCCGAAACGGGCTACGCGGAGATCTCTCCTCGAAGCCGACTTCGGGACCGCGACTCCAACAGTCCGTCCTGGCGCATAACCTCGGGGTTGCCTGTGATCCTCCCGGAACCATGTCTTCACGGCGTTTGGCTTAGCAAGTAAAGGTCGGCCTCGCCACCGGGACGTGAATAGACGATGGAAGAAAGGTCGCGGGAAAAATCAAAGGCGTTGCCTCGGTAATACAGGCGGAAGGCGAAAGGAAGCTTCAAAGTTAC
>Ga0307474_10000886_pt1 | contig 21576 bp, 19 predicted proteins | sample atmos_gasesECM1C_2_FD_203312 | JGI IMG/M metagenome (GOLD analysis project Ga0307474, IMG submission 203312) | Hardwood forest soil microbial communities from Morgan-Monroe State Forest, Indiana, United States - atmos_gasesECM1C_05 | ecosystem: Environmental > Terrestrial > Soil > Temperate... | reverse complement strand
AAGCCCGAGCTCAACGACGATCGCAAGATGGTTCCGATCGAACGCTTTGGTCTTTCGATCATGTCGATCGGCTTCCTGGTCGAGGAAGACACCGCAATGATCTGGCGCGGGCCGATGGTGATGTCGGCGATCACGCAGATGCTGCGCGATGTCGCCTGGGGCACACTGGACGTGCTGGTCGTCGACATGCCCCCGGGCACGGGCGATGCACAGCTCACGCTGGCGCAGAACGTGCCGCTGAAGGGTGCCGTCATCATCTCGACCCCGCAGGATCTGTCACTGATCGATGCGCGGCGGGGCCTTGCCATGTTCAGGAAGGTAAACGTGCCGGTATTCGGCATCATCGAGAACATGAGCTACTTCCAGTGTCCCCACTGCGGCACGCGCTCGGATATTTTCGGCCATGGTGGGGCGCGGCACGAAGCGGAGCGGTTGGGCGTGCCGTTCCTGGGCGAGGTGCCCTTGCACATGGCGATTCGCGAGACCTCCGACGCCGGCAATCCCGTGGTCGCGAGCGATCCCGACGGACCGCATGCGGCGATCTATCGTGCCATTGCAAGTCAGGTGCGCGAGCAGCTCAGGGGCGTGATCGCGGCTGCCTGAAAAGCGGGCGGGCCGAGCTTGCGACTTTTGTTTAATCATCGCACATCATGCCAATGTTGCGTTTTCGGTCGCGGCTTTCCGTGTTAAAGCCCGACCCCGGAGCGCTTTTGTTCGACCTCAGGTCGTATCACCGGAAGCATGCTGCAAGACTTTGGGAATACGCGCCACAAGGAGAAGGCCACACAATGAAGCGTCGTGATTTTTTGAAGGTTTCGGCAACCGGTGCGGTCGCCGCGGCCGCTGTGGCGTCGCCCGCGATCGCCCAGTCCACGCCTGAAATCAAGTGGCGTATGACCTCGAGCTTTCCGAAGTCGCTCGATACCATCTATGGCGCCTCGGTGGAGTTCGCGAAATACGTCGCCGACATGACCGACAACAAGTTCCAGATCCAGGTCTTCTCCGCCGGCGAGATCGTGCCGGGCCTGCAGGCGCTGGACGCGACCTCCAACGGCACGGTGGAGATGAGTCACACCGTCTCCTACTACTATGTCGGCAAGGATCCGACCTTTGCGATCTACGCCTCGGTGCCGTTCGGGCTCAACGCGCGCCAGCAGAACTCCTGGTGGTATCAGGGCGGCGGCCAGGATCTCGGCAACGAGTTCTTCAAGAAGTTCGGCGTGATGGCGTTTCCCTGCGGCAATACCGGCACGCAGATGGGCGGCTGGTTCCGCAAGGAGATCAAGACGGTCGCCGATCTCTCCGGCCTGAAATTCCGCATCGGCGGCATCGCGGGCCAGGTGCTGCAGAAGGTCGGCGTCGTGCCGCAGCAACTCGCCGGCGGCGACATTTATCCGGCGCTGGAGAAGGGCACTATCGACGGCGCCGAATGGGTCGGCCCCTATGACGACGAGAAGCTCGGCTTCCAGAAGGTCGCAAAGTACTACTACTACCCGGGCTTCTGGGAGGGCGGTCCGACCGTCCATGCCTTCGTCAATCTCGACAAGTGGAACTCGTTGCCGAAGAGCTACCAGGCCGTGATCGAGAACGCCTGCGCCAACGCCAACACCTGGATGGCCGCGCGCTACGACATGCAGAACCCGTCGGCCTTGAAGCGGCTGGTTGCGGGGGGCACGCAGCTGCGTCCCTTCACCAACGAGGTGCTGGAAGCCTGCCTCAAGGCGACCAACGAGTTGTGGGCGGAAATCTCGGCCAATAACCCCGACTTCAAGAAGTCGATCGACGCCATGCAGGCCTATCGCTCCGACGAATATCTGTGGTGGCAGGTCGCCGAATACACCTTCGACAGCTTCATGATCCGCTCGCGCACCCGCGGCTGATCAGAGCATGATCCGGGCAGGATAACGCTCGATCAAAGAAGCTGAGAGCGTCAGCTGTTAGTCTTAAGTCGTAGACAAAAAGCCCGGTCTCGCGAGAGGCCGGGCTTTTTGCGGCGTCCAGCAGCGAAGGAGGGATGGAAATCGGGAACCGGTTGTTCCATGCTTAATGGGTAAAAGACAAAAAACATAGTCAGAGGGGACAACATGAAACGTCGAGACTTCATCAAGGTCACCGGCCTTGGCGTGGCAGGCGCCGCAAGCGTGGCGGCACCGGCGATTGCGCAATCGATGCCGGAGATCAAGTGGCGCATGACCACGAGCTGGCCGAAATCGCTCGACACGTTGCATGGCGGCGCCGAGATCATGGCCAAGATGATCGCCGAAGCCACCGACAACAAGTTCCAGATCCAGACCTTTGCCGCCGGCGAGATCGTGCCGGGCCTGCAGGTGTTGGACGCCGTGCAGAGCGCGACGGTGGAGATGGGTCACACCGCCTCCTACTATTATTTCGGCAAGGACCCGACCTTCACCTTCGGCTCGTCGGTGCCCTTCGGCCCGAACATGCGCATCAACCAAGCCTGGTACATGCTGGGTGGGGGCAGGGAAATCCTCAACGACTTCTACAAGAACTACAACATCACCTCGCTGCTCGCCGGCAATACCGGCTGCCAGATGGGTGGCTGGTTCCGCAAGGAGATCAACACGGTCAACGACCTGCAGGGCCTGAAATTCCGCATCGGCGGGTTTGCGGGCCGCGTGATGCAGAAGCTCGGCTGCGTGCCGCAGCAGCTCGCCGGCGGCGACATCTATCCGGCGCTCGAAAAAGGCACGATCGATGCGGCGGAGTGGGTCGGTCCCTATGACGACGAGAAGCTCGGCCTCCACAAAGTCGCGCCGCATTACTACTATCCCGGCTGGTGGGAAGGTGGCCCGATGCTGCTCGCCTTCGTCAACCTCGACAAATGGAACGCGCTGCCGAAATACTATCAGAGCCTGCTCGAGCAGGCCGGTCACTTCGCCAACAACTGGATGATGGCGAAATACGACAGCGTCAATCCAAACGCGCTGCGCAAGCTGCTCGCCGGCGGCGCCAAGCTGCACCCGTTCTCGCCGCCGATCATGGAGGCCTCGTTCAGGGCGGCGAAGGAGCTGCACAGCGAAGTGTCGGCGACGAATGCGAACTTCAAGAAGGTCTACGAGTCGCTGACCAACTATTCCAACAACAGCTACGCCTGGTTCCAGGTCGCCGAGGTCGGCTACGATAGTTTCATGGCGCGCCATTCGCAGAGTTGAGTGGGGGCGCGACGCCAAAAACCCGGAGCAGACGCTCCGGGTTTTTCGTCAAGAGTGGGACGATCGATCTAAAGCGCGACGAGATTAGATTGAATCGTCATCGCGCTTTAGTCTTCGATGGAGCATGGCTCTATCGGCAATCTCGGTTCACACGCATGGAAAGTATCCGCGCGTTCTGTGTTTGGAATTTAGGGTGGCTGGAGTGCCAGTGCTGCGGCCTGGTCGAGCCCGTCGGCGGGTACGCCCTTATTGGGTCGCACAAATACAAAGCGGGAGATGACAGATATTTCTGCGTCGGCCCTGCCGTCCTGTCCTATGAGGATTAGTCCGGCTCCGCCATTGGCTACATTTAGAATCACGGGCTCGCCCTCCCATGTCTTGATTGGCTCCATTCCGATGATGAGAAATTCGCCCATCGGCTGGTCAATATATTGAAGCCTCAATTGCGGAGCGATCTCTGCCGGCGTAAGTCCAAAACCTAGCTGTTGAGCGCGGGCATAAACGTTCGCCAACGTTACGGTGCCCGTCTTAAAGCCGAGATCATCCGCCGACACCGCAAAAAGCTCCACGTTGGTTTTCGTAGAACTGACGCCAAAGGCCGGTCGAGCGAGAATCTCTCCCGCCATCCCTCCGATGGCACAGCGTGCTGCATCCAACGCGCCAATGAGGGCGAACGAATCTGGAAACGTCCCTATCGAAATCGTCTTCCACACGGGAACGTCGTCGGCCGATCTGACCATAATTTGCGGCGCGCTCGTTGAAGCAGTTTTCTTGAGCTTCACCTGGCTCTGCAAAACATCATGCGCCGCGCATTGCGCTCTCACTTCGGTCGCGAACAGGAGGATGCACGCCGTGCACAGCAGCGCAAAGAGAAGAGGCCCGTTACACGACCAGCCCGTCGAAAAATGTGATCTGACGTGGCAGCCGATTTCCTTGCCAGCAGTTCGGCCCACAGCAATATCTCTTGCTCACGCTACGACGCGTGTTGAATACAGTCAGAGAAATACTTCAGCGTCTTGCGGGTGCTTGCACTCAAAATTGGTATTCGCACCGTGAGAAAAATCCGCCCCCAAAGTCGGGGAAGAAACAAAAAGTTCTAAACTATGGAGGCGGATATAAGCATTCCGCACTCAAAAGAACGGTCAGCAATCCGTAAGCCTGCCGTCCGTCCACGCCGAACCAAGGATGGAATGACGCGCAGGAACGGTACCAGAGCTCTCACTGTGTTCACAACAATAATATTGTGAACGGTAAGATGATGCACTCCGAAGGGGCGATCCCAGGGAGAAGGGGAGAAGAGAGCGGGAGTTCGCGCCCGGACCGATTTACCGTCTCGACCGGCGCCGTTACTGCTTCGGTGGCCCAAGATCGAGCGGCGGCAGATCGATCTGCGGGACCTCGATCTTGACCTTGTTGAGATCGATATTCTCGGGCTTGTCCAACAGCCCCGTCACGGTGATCGGGAAGGCGATCACGAGTACGACCATCAAGGCCTGCAGGCCGATCCAGGGCATCGCGCCCCAATAGATGTCGGAGCTCTTGACCTCCCTGGGCGCCACGCCACGCAGGTAGAACAGCGCGAAGCCGAACGGCGGATGCAGGAACGAGGTCTGCATGTTGACGCAGAGCATCACGCCGAACCAGATCAGCGCCGGCCCCTCTCCCACCACCGGCCCGAGGATCTTCTGCGCAATCGGCGCGATCATCGGCAGGATGATGAAGGCGATCTCGAAGAAGTCGAGGAAGAACGCCAGGAAGAAGATGAAGATGTTGATGAAGATCAAAAAGCCCCAGACGCCGCCCGGCAGCGACGTCAGCATATGCTCGAGCCACACGCCTCCCGAAACCCCCAGGAACACGACTGAGAAGCAGGTCGAGCCGATCAGGATGAAGGTGACCATGGTGGTGATGCGCATGGTCGTCTCGTAGCCTTGCCTGATGAGCGCGCGCAGGTCGGGAATGCGCGCTGCCTCGATGCAGATCCAGGCTACCGCGAAGTAGGTCAGCGCGAAGGCGACCTTGAAGACGATGTTCTCGGTGAAGAAAATCCCGACGATGGTACCTATGCCCGCCGCGATCACGCCGATGATCAGGATCTTGCTGCCGGCGCGGCTGAAATCCTTGTGGTGGATGGCGGCGAGCACGATCGCGCCGACCGCTCCCATCGCGCCGGCTTCGGTCGGGGTCGCAAGCCCCATCATCATGGTGCCGAGCACGACGAAGATCAGAACGGCGGAGGGGATGATGCCGAGCAGGCATTTGCGCCACAGCGGCCAGCCCGTCAGCGTGCGCGCCTCCTTCGGCACCGGCGGCACGTGGTCCGGCTTGAAGATGCCGAGCAGGAAGGTGTAGCCGGCGAACAGGATGATCTGGAAGATCGAGGGGCCCCAGGCGCCGAGATACATGTCGCCGACCGACTTGCCGAGCTGGTCGGCGAGCACGATCAGAACCAGCGAGGGCGGCACCAGCTGCGTGATGGTGCCGGAGGCCGCGAGCACGCCGGTGATGTAGCGCATGTTGTAGCCGTAGCGGATCATCACCGGCATCGAGATCAGCGCCATGGCGATGACCTGCGCCGCCACCGTGCCGGTGATGGCCCCCAGGATGAAGCCGACGATGATGACGGAATAGCCGAGGCCGCCGCGGATCGGGCCGAACAGCTGGCCCATGGAATCCAGCATGTCCTCGGCAAGCCCGCAGCGCTCAAGGATCGCGCCCATGAAGGTGAAGAAGGGGATCGCGAGCAGGAGCTCGTTGGAGAGCACGCTGCCGAACACGCGGCCCGGGATTGCCTGCAAAAAGTTGAGGTCGAAGAAGCCGAGATGGATGGCGAGGAAGCCGAACGAGAGGCCGACAGCGGCGAGCGTGAAGGCAACGGGGAAGCCGATCAGCATCGCCAGAACCAGGCCGCCGAACATCAAAGGCGGCATCATTTCCAGCGTGATCATTGGGTCGGCCTCTCATACTTGGCGTCGATTGTGACTTCGCCCTTGAGTGCTGCGGCGCGCTTGATCACTTCCGAGACGCCCTGCAGCGCCAGCATCACGAAGCCGGAAGGGATGACGAACTTGATCGGCCAGCGGACGAGGCCGCCGGCATTGCCGCTCATCTCGCCGACGGAATAGGACTGCATGAAGAACGGCCAGGACAGATAGGCGAGCAAGAGGCAGGACGGGATGAGAAAGAACAGCGTGCCGATCATGTCGAGCCAGAGCTGGCCGCGCTCGGACAGGAAGAGATAGAAGATCTCGACCCGCACGTGCTCGTTCTTCTTGAATGTATAGGACGCCCCGAACATCACGAGGATCGCGAACATGTACCATTGCGCCTCGAGCCAGCCGTTGGACGAGTAGTCGAAGGCGTAACGGATCATGGCGTTGCCGGCACTGAGCAGGCAGGCGAACAGCACCAGGAGATTGCAGACGTAACCGATCTTTTCGTTGAGCTGGTCGATAGCCGTGCTGACGGCCAACAATGGGCGCATCGTGTTCTCCGCGGCGGCGCCTTCAGGCGTTAACGCCGATAGCTATAACGGGCATCGCTTTGCCGTCGCGCAGGGGATGCACGAAAGCCGCGGCTCATCTTTAGGAGCGATCGCAATGCTCGGTCCGTCCCCCCTGTTTTGCTTTGGCCGTCTTGGCTGCGCCAGCGGCGCAGCGGCCTATCCGGCCGTGCAGGCATCGAAAGCAGCCGCACGTAAATCAGCGCGACTTGGCGCCGTCAATCGGAAAATGGGCAAATTGACGCGTCCTCAAGCCGTTGCGGGGGCCTTGGTAAATCGGGAAGGGGGACTGCTCGCTCCCCCGATCTTCACACCGCAAGCGGGGCGAGGTGAACCGAATGCGCGGCTGCTCAACCCCCCGTCACGCTCATGTGGCGGGACACGCTGGGGCGGTTGTGGCGGCGGTCGATGATGAAATCGTGGCCCTTCGGCTTCAAGCCGATCGCGCGATCGATCGCAGCAGCCAAGAGCTCGTCATCCATCGAGGCGCGCAGAGGCTTACGCAGATCGGCGGCATCCTCGTGGCCGAGGCAGGTATGCAGGGTGCCGGTGCAGGTGATGCGGACGCGGTTGCAGGCTTCGCAGAAATTATGGGTCATCGGCGTGATGAAGCCGAGCTTGCCGCCGGTCTCGCCGACATGGACATAGCGCGCAGGACCACCGGAACTCTCCGCGAGATCGGTCAGCGTATACTGCTTGGCAAGGCGCGCGCGCACCACCGACAGCGGCACATACTGGTCGATACGGCCTTCGCCGATCTCGCCCATCGGCATCACCTCGATCAGAGTGAGCGCCATGCCCTTGCCATGGGCCCATTCGATGAGAGTGGGGATCTCCTCCTCGTTGAGGTTCTTCAGTGCAACTGCGTTGATCTTCACGGCAAGGCCCGCGGCGCGTGCCGCTTCGATGCCGGCCAGCACCTTGTCAAGCTCGCCCCAGCGGGTGATCGCCCGAAATTTTACGGGGTCGAGCGTATCCATCGACACATTGATGCGGCGGATGCCGCAGTCGGCGAGCTCGGCGGCATGGCGCGCAAGCTGCGTGGCGTTGGTGGTCATGGTGAGCTCGTTCAGCGCACCGCTCTTGAGGTGACGCGAGAGCGAACGCACCAACGACATCACATTGCGCCGCACCAGCGGTTCGCCGCCTGTGAGGCGGAGCTTCTTCACGCCCTTGGCGATGAACGCAGAGCACAGCCGGTCGAGCTCTTCCAGGGTCAACAGATCGGCCTTGGGCAGGAAGGTCATGTCTTCCGACATGCAGTAGAAGCAGCGCAGATCGCAGCGGTCGGTGACCGAGACGCGTAGATAGCTGATGGTCCGACCGTAAGGATCGGTCATCGCGCGCGAGGCGTGGGACAGAGCATCGAACGGGGCGTCGGTCATGCGTGAAGGAACTCGAGCTGCGGCGACCGCAAGCCACTGCAGGCCGCCTCCGATGAAAGCAATGTAAGCATCAAGGCACGCCCCGACAATCGGACTATTGCCGGATCGAAGCGCGCGACGCGTGGGCGCTGCGCTGCGAAAGAGCATGATCCGGACCCGCAGGGCCGCGCGAGCGCGGAGTGGGTTCCGAAAAGGTCATGCTCAATTTTTTAAAGAGCTCAGCGGCTTCCCGGAGGCGGCGGCGCGGCGTTCGGATCGGGGAAGGCCGAATCGGCCGGGGCGGACGCGGCTGCTGTCGGCTTCCTCTTCGGACGCATCTTGTGCGCCTTTGGCGGCGGTCCCGCCGGCTGCAGTTCCGCAAACACCGGGTTCGGGTCGGTGGTCGTGGTGGCGGACGTGGTGAGGTCGCCGGGAGTCTTGATCACTGTCACCGTCACGGCGGCCGGCTGGTATTTGGCGAGCGCGTAGTTGACGGTGAAGTTGTTGTCGGCGGTGCTCACCGAGACAGAGCAGGGCGTTTTGCAGCCCGGTCCGAGCGAAGTCTTGGCGTCGGCGCCCGACGGCTGCGACTCAAGCTGCACCTGGATGGTCGGCGGTGTCGATTTGAAATAGTCGCTGATGGAGGTACCGAAGGAGGTGGACGAGCAGCCGCCAAGGCTCGCTGCCGCAAAGGCACTCGCCCCGGCCAGGGCAACCGCGATAACACGCCGCATTTTGTCGATCCGTCACTCTCTGCGGCCAGCCGCCGCAATCCCCGATTTGACCATAGGAGGGTCAACATCGCAGCGCAACCGCGCGGAGCCTCATGGTTAATTGATGGTTAATGCGCGCCGATGGGATTCCCGAAACGGGACAGTTTTCAAGGATTTAGCCGGGACGAAACCGCCGAAAGGTCGCCGACGGCCTCTGGCAGGTCGCGCATATGGTGGATCAGCCGGTCCGGCTCCAGTTCGGCGATGGGAACGTCGGTATAACCGAAGCTGACCCCGATGACAGGCATTCCGGCGCGGCGGGCGACACCGATGTCGTTGCCGGAATCGCCCACCATGATGCTGGAGGCGACCGCGCCGCCGGCCTTGGCCACGGTCTGGCGCAGGATCGCCGGGTCTGGCTTTGAGACCCCGAACGTGTCGGCGCCGCAGATGGTGGCAAAGCGAGCGCTCAAGCCCAGCGCATCCAACAGCCGTCTGGACAGCGATTCCAGCTTGTTGGTGCACACCGCAAGCCGAAAGCCGCGGGAGGCGAGATCGTCCAAGGCCGCTTCCAGCCCCTCGAAGGGCCGCGAGGCGTCGGCGATATGGGCGGCGTAGAACTCGATGAAATCCGCAGTCATGCGGTCGAGGTCGTCAACGGTGACCGGGCGGCCTTCGACTTCAAGCCCGCGCTCGATCAGCTTGCGGGCGCCGGCGCCGATCATGTTGCGGGCCGAGGCCAAGGGAACCCCGGGCAGACCCTCGCGCGCCAGCACGTAGTTGAGCGCGGTAACCAGGTCGGGGGCAGTGTCGACCAGCGTGCCGTCGAGGTCGAAGACGATGAGGGAGGACGCAGTCATCATCCACAGCGCTATCGGTCCGGACATGATCCCGCAAGTGCTGGACCGGAAAGCAGGCCAAGTGTGGCTTCAAGTGTGGCTTTTGGATTGCACCTGTGTGACCGCAAATGGAGCGTGATCCGGACCCGAAGGGCCGCTTGGCCGCAGAGTGTGCTATCGACAAGAGCTGAAGCGCGTCCTGATCGAGCTTTAGCGCTATCCGCCCGGGAAAAACGAGGCTAGATATCCTCGCTGTTGTTTGGAAATGTCGATGGACCAGTTGAAACGGCAGGCGGCGGCGCGCGCGCTGGAAGAGGTGCGCGACGGCATGAAGCTTGGGCTCGGCACCGGCTCGACAGCCAAGCATTTCGTCGAACTGCTCGGCGAAAAGGTCCGCGCCGGGCTCAATGTCGTGGGCGTGCCGACCTCGGAGGCGACGAAGGCGGATGCGCTTCGCTGCGGCGTGCCTTTGACCACGCTGGACGAGATCGACCGGCTTGATCTCACCGTGGATGGCGCCGATGAGGTCGATGCCGCGCTCGATCTGATCAAGGGCGGGGGCGGCGCGCTGTTGCGCGAGAAGATCGTGGCCGCTGCCTCGGATCGCATGATTGTGATCGCCGATGAATCCAAATGGGTGGCGACGCTGGGGCGCTTTCCCTTGCCCATTGAGGTGATCCCGTTCGGGATTGCCGCCACCCGGCGCGCCATTGCGCAAGCCTGTGCGGAAGGCGGCGTTTCCGGGGAGATGGTGCTGCGCATGTCCAAGGACGGCCACGTTTTTGTCACCGACGGCGGCCACTGGATTGTCGACGCCCATCTTACTCGCATACAAGACGCCCGCCGCCTGGCGGGCCTTCTGAGTACGATCCCAGGCGTCGTAGAGCACGGGTTGTTCGTTGGGTTGGCCACAAAGGCAATACTGGCGGGCGCGCAGGGAATACGCGTCGTTGATCGGCCTTGAGCCGCGATAGGAGAAATCGGAATGAAGAGCGTTTTCAAGATGTTGCCGGCTGCTTGCATGGTGCTTGCACTGGCTGGCCTGCCGGCTGCGGCCCAGCAGCAGCCACCCGCAGCTCAGCAGCAGCCGGCCCTGAAGCCGGCCACGCCGGCAGCGCTCGCGGCGGCCAGGGAAATCCTTGCCATGAAGAACGCCGCCGCGATGTATGCCAACGCCGTTCCGAATATCGTCGAGCGGACCAAGGAAACGCTGCTACAGTCCAACCTGAACTACCAGAAGGATCTGAACGAGGTCGCGGTGATCGTGTCGCAACGTCTTGCCGGCCGCGAGAAGGAGATCGGCGACGGCATGGCGCTGATCTATGCCAATATATTTACCGAGCAGGAGTTGAAGGATCTCGTCACCTTCTACAAATCACCGCTCGGGCAAAAGCTGTTGACCAGCGAGCCCCGCGCCATCGCGGGCAGCATGCAATACATGAACGGGTGGGCGCAGCAATTCGCCGAGACCGTCAACGGCGAATTCCGCGCCGAGATGCGCAAGCGCGGCAAGGAAATCTAGACTGGAGAGAGCCGGTCGAGGTGGAAGAATGTCTGATTTCGACGTCGACCTGTTCGTGATCGGAGGTGGTTCGGGCGGCGTGCGCGCCGCGCGAATTGCTGCGGGCTACGGCGCCCGCGTCGTGGTTGCGGAAGAATATCGCATGGGCGGCACCTGCGTGATCCGCGGCTGCGTGCCCAAGAAGCTGCTCGTGATGGGCTCGCATATCCACCACGAGATTGCCGACGCAAAAGGCTTTGGCTGGACCATTCCGAGCGCAACCTTCGACTGGCCGACCCTGATCGCCAACAAGGACAAGGAGATCGCGCGGCTGGAGGCTGCCTATACCACCAATGTCGATAAATCCGGTGCGCGCATCGCCAAGACGCGCGCGGTGCTGGAGGATGCGCATACGGTCAGGCTTGCGACCGGCGAGACGGTCACTGCGAAATATGTGTTGATCGCCACGGGCGGCGCCCCCAACCACGGCCGCAGGATCGAGGGCATCGAGCATGTGATCTCTTCCAACGAGGCGTTTCATCTGGAAAGGCTGCCGCGGCGGATCGTGATCCAGGGCGGCGGTTATATTGCGCTGGAATTCGCCTGCATCTTTGCCGGCTTCGGTTCCGATGTGACCGTGGTCTATCGCGGCGACAACATTTTGCGCGGCTTTGATGATGACGTGCGTGCCCATGTGCGCAGCGAGATGGAGAAGGAAGGCATCTCGATCATCACCGGCTGTACGGTGGAGAAGGTCGAGAAGTCAGGCGAGGGATATGTCTCGCATCTGTCGAGCGGCTCCAGCATTGCCTCCGATCAGGTGATGTTCGCAATCGGCCGGCATCCCAACGTCGCGAGTCTTGGGCTCGAGAAGGCGGGCGTTGCCATCAATCCGGCCAATGGCGGCATCGCGGTCAACGAATATTCGCAGAGCAGCGTGCCGAACATCTATGCGATCGGCGACGTCACCCACCGCTACAACCTGACGCCGGTCGCAATCCGCGAGGGGCATGCCTTCGCCGACACCGTGTTCGGCAAGCGCGACGTCAAGGCCGACCACGAGAATATTCCGACCGCCGTGTTTTCGCAGCCGGAGATCGGCACCGTTGGCCTCACGGAGACGCAGGCGCGCGCGCATCATAGCCACGTTGATATCTACAGGACGACGTTTAGGCCGATGAAGGCGACGCTGTCCGGCCGCGACACCCGCGTGCTGATGAAGCTCGTGGTAGATGGGGTGACCGACCGCGTGCTCGGCTGCCACATCGTCGGCGACTATGCGGCCGAGACCATCCAGGCAGTCGCAATCGCGGTGAAGATGAAGGCGACGAAGGCGGACTTCGACGCGACCGTCGCGCTGCATCCGACTGCGGCGGAAGAGCTCGTGACCATGCGCACCCCGACCGCGCGGCACGTGCGACAGGCGGCCGAGTAGGCGGGCCGGCTCGCCGCGGGCTTTTGCTAGCGGTAGTGAGATGCGGCGTTCGTGCTGCTTGAGCCGCGCCAGCTTTACTCGTAGACTTGCCTGCATATTATATTTTTTTGAGATCATTGTGATGGCAACTCAATTGCTTGTTTTGCTGCGGCTGATCGCATTTGGCCTTGCTTCTCTCCTCGGCTTTTCCAACACCCCGGTTCAGAATCAGGTCAGGGTAGTGCAGGTTCACGACGCCTGGGATAGCTTGCGCCCATGCGCGGAAACCACCTCGCTCGACGGCAATTGGAGCCTGGTGTTACAGGAGAACGGCAAGGCCGAAGTCACCAACCACAAGGACGACACGAAGCTCAGCGGCAATTGGGAGCTGGTCGATGCGCGCGACCACGTCTTTCGCATCGATTTGCTCGCCTTCAGCAATGACTTCACCGTTGTGCCCTCTGCAACAGGCTGCGTGCTCGCGTCGGGCTCGCTGAAGCGGGCCGATCTGAGCCAGAGCTGGTTCACGCGTCGCAAGCACGACAGCGGCGACCTGATCGCCGCGGCCAACAGCATCCACGTGACGACGAAGTAGAGTTCTGAAGCTTATTCCTTCCGGCCTTGCACGGCCTCGTCATAGGCGTTGATCGTCGCCTTGGCTCGTTCCTTGACGTCTGCTGCCGCCATTCCGGGCTTGTAGAGGCTGCTACCGAGACCAAACGCAAAGATTCCGGCGCTGACGTAATCGGCAAAATTCTTGTCGGAGACGCCGCCGACGGCGGCGATCATCAGATCCTGCGGCAGCACGGCGCGGATCGCAGTAATGCCCGATGCGCCGAGCGCGCTGGCCGGGAAGAATTTCAGGCCGGAGGCGCCGCATCTGGCCGCCAGCAGCGCTTCCGTTGCCGTGAACACGCCGGGCATTGTGACCATGCCGCGCGCCCGCGCGCGTACAATCACGTTCGCGTCGGTGTTCGGCGTCACCATGAGCCGGCCGCCGACGTCATGTAGCTGCTCGACGGCCTCGATCGTCAACACGGTGCCGGCGCCGATCAGCACATCCGCCGGAGCCATTTTCACGGCGATTTCGATGGAGCGGAACGGATCGGGCGAATTGAGCGGGATCTCGATCGCAGTGAAGCCGCTCTCGATCAACTGGCCTACGGTCGCCGGCGCTTCGTCGGGCCTGATGCCGCGCAGGATCGCGACCAGCGGTCGCTTCATCGCGGGGAAGGGCACATGGCTCATTCGTTGCTATCCTCTCATCTCTTCCAAATCGCCGCGGCAGCCCTCGAGAGGCCGGCCAGCACAGCTTCGTCGGCATCGATCGACTGCACGGCAACCGACAGCGTGTCAAACGCCAGGCGATAGAGTGCTGCCAAGCGGCCCGACGCCACCAGCGTGACGCTTCCGTGCGGGACATCCTTCGCAAGGCCCGCTGCAAGCTCGAGCCCGATCAGCGTCCCCGAGAGGGTCTCCCGCGCGGCGGCAGGCCGGCCGCCGAACAGGAGCTGGCGCGAGCGCACCCGGAACAAGAGATTGGTTGCCTGCGCCGGGGTCTTGAACGCGGCAATGACGGAGTCCCGAAACGCGTCAAGGTTCTCGGCTGCCTCGGCACCGGCGATGGCATGCGACAGGATCGTCTCGCGTGAGATGGCGCTGAACAGCTCACCTGTCATGAAAGTCGCAAAGCGCGCAACCGTTCCGCTCTTGACGTCTGCCCATTTCGAATGCGTGCCCGGCATGCAGACGAGAGCCTCGCTTGCGGCGTCATGACCGAGCGCGCCGAGCAGCTGGGTCTCTTCACCGCGCATCACATCCGGCGCGTCCCGATCGCGCTGCGCGATGCCCGGCAGGATGCGGATATCGCGGGATTCTTCGGGAACGATCACCGCGCCCGCCAGGATCGCTGCGAGCGGCGCGGGTGTGTCGACATAGCCGGCTTCGACCCAGCCCTGCCGCGCGCCGGCCATGCCGCAAATGATGACGGGCAGGTCGGGCGGGGCGCTTACCGCCGCGAGATGCGATTGCAGCACCGTCGCAAAGCCGCTCTTGGCAGCTGCCATCATGCCCTCATCGCTGCGCCTTTCGGCCAGGGCGCGGCCCTCGCCGTCGACGAGCCAAAGCCGGAAGCTGCTCGTGCCCCAATCGACGGCGGCGTAGGCAGCCTGGTTCATGCTGTTCGTCCTTAGCTGATGTCAGCTCGGTCATTAGCAGTCAGAGCCCCAATCCGCCATGGGGGTGAGCTACCGCGAACAATGCAAGGCGGTGGTGCGTTATCTGCGGCTAGAGCGGGGCGATAGCGAACAGGATGGGTTGAGCGCAAGCGAAACCCATCACGCCGTCCGGATATCCGATGGTTTCGCTTGCGCTCAACCCATCCTGATTTGCCCGACCGGGCGGCGTTTGCGAATTGCTGTCAACCCTCACGCATAAAAATATTTCCGTTTTTCAGAAGGCAGAATCAGTCGTATCCTCCGCTCATCCCGCCTCTTTGCGGAGGGACGTATCGCGGTCGTCACGACACGTGAGGCGGGGATGCGGTGGACGCGAAGGGGCTGACTGACGAGCGGCTTTCTTTGCGGACGGCGAAGTCGTGTGGTCCTGGCGCGCCCATGCAGGCGCTTAAGTTGGCGACGATGCTTACGCATCGCGCCGACGACGGTGGCAAACGCTGGTTCACCGGGGAGAGCACGTATAAGTCGTAAACCACTGCGCAGGGAAGGTCGGTTGTTACCGCCTGTACCTGTGGTCATCGCGCGCTCGCGCAAATTTCTTTTGCGCGGCGGCCCCGGGTGCAGCGGCCACCCGGCCTTCCCTGCGCCCTCTATTTTGAAGAGGGCGACGGACGATGCAAAGCTCGGGCGAAATGCGCCGCGAGAACGGGAACGTGCGTCCTGTCCACGTCATTGCGAGGAGCGTAAGCGACAAGGGAATTCAGAGTCGCATGCATGGCTCTGGATTGCTTCGCTTACGCTCGCAATGACGGCGGCGCTGTTTGAAATTTGAGTCAGAATGCCTCCGCCGTCGTCCTGGCGAAAGCCAGGACCCATAACCACAGGCCATCGTTTTCACGATGATCGTATGCCACCGAATGCCATCGCTAGATTCCGCGGTATGGATCCTGGCTTTCGCCAGGGCGACGGCTGTGTAGGGTGGCTTTGCTACTTCCCCTGCAGCCATTCCGCCGCGCCGCGCCACAGCGTGTCGCGATGTTCGGGGCGGAAGAAGCCGAAATGGCCGATCTTTTTGGCGCCGAGCTCGGCCGGATTGACCAGCATGATTTCCGCTGTGGTGCCCGAGAGGCCCTTGCAGAGCAGCTCGACCGCAGGCCGCGTCGTCCAGGGATCGTCGGTGAAGGCCAGCGCGCGCAACGCGCCCTTGAAATTCGGAAAGTTCTGCAATCCCGCAAGCGCCGCGTCGTCGAACAGATAGTGCGGGCTCATCACCCATTTCGCCCATTGCAGGAACACGCCCTTGGGCAGGTCCTCGCCGAGGCCGCCGCGGCCGGGGGCGTAGCCGAGCAGATGGGTGAGGGGGACGCCGAAGAGCTTCATCAGTGCAAACACGCGGTAGCGCTCGGGCGAGGCGATCAGCTTCCAATAGCCGGCTTGCGCCGAGACGAACAGCGCGCGCCAGACCTCCTTGTTGTTGGGCAGCAGCCCCAGCGCCTGGCCGCCGAAGGAATGGCCGACATAGGAGAGCGGCAGCTCGTGGTAGCGCTCGCGCATCCACCCGACAGCCGCGGTCGCATCAAGCGCGGCCCAGTCGGCCATCGAGGCCTTGAAGCCGACCAGCGATTTCGGCTTGTTGTAGCCCTCGACCGCGATGGCCCGGGAGCCGCCGATACCGCGGTAGTCGTAGGTCAGGACCGCAAAGCCGCAATGGGCGAGGTAGCCGGCGAAGGCACGGTAGATCCGGCGTGGCGTCGCAGTGGCCGAGTTGATGACCACGGCGTTGCGCTTTCCGGCGCGGGGCAGAAACAGCGTTGCCGCCAGCGCATAGCCGTCCATGGCGGGGATCGTGATGTCGTCGCAAAATACATCTTCCAGCGTGGCCATGCTCACTTGCGCGCTTTCCGAAACCAGATTCGACACGACTTCAACAGAGGAGAATTCAGCTTTTCCCGCAAGGGCTTGCCGTGAAATCTGAAATCGATAGTAGCGGCCTTGCAACAGCCCATGTATAAGGCGGCGCTCGCAGTAACGATTAAGTCGCGGTTTTTGCTTGAGGAGTTCACGTGATGTCCGAGCGCTGGTCCCCCGACAGCTGGCGTTCCAAGCCGGTCGTGCAGATCCCCGATTACCCGGACGCGAAGGCGCTGACGGATGTCGAGGCGCAGCTTGCGACCTTTCCGCCGCTGGTCTTCGCCGGCGAGGCGCGCAACTTGAAGAAGTCGCTCGCGCGGGTTGCGGCCGGCGAAGCCTTCCTGCTGCAGGGCGGCGACTGCGCCGAGAGCTTTGCCGAGCATGGCGCCAACAACATCCGCGACTTCTTCCGCGTGTTCTTGCAGATGGCGGTAGTCCTCACCTATGCCGGCGCGGTTCCGGTGGTGAAGCTCGGCCGCATCGCCGGGCAATTCGCAAAGCCGCGGTCGTCGTCGACCGAGAAGCTGAACGGTGTGGAGCTGCCGAGCTACCGCGGCGACATCGTCAACGATATCGCCTTCAGCGCGGACGCGCGCGCGCCCGATCCGCAGCGCCAGCTGATGGCCTACCGGCAGTCGGCCGCGACCTTGAACCTGCTGCGCGCCTTTGCGACCGGCGGTTATGCCAATTTGGCCAGCGTTCACCAGTGGATGCTGGGCTTTTTGAAGGATTCACCGCAATCCCGTCGCTACAAGGAGCTGGCCGACCGCATCTCGGAGGCGCTCGATTTCATGCGTGCCTGCGGGCTCGACCTGGAAAGCCATCCCGAGTTGCGCGCGACTGATTTCTATACCAGCCACGAGGCACTCCTGCTCGGCTATGAGCAGGCCATGACGCGGGTCGATTCCACGACGGGCGACTGGTACGCGACCTCAGGTCATTTCATCTGGATCGGCGATCGCACCCGCCAGCTCGACCACGGCCATGTCGAATATTTCCGCGGCATCAGGAATCCGATCGGGCTGAAGTGCGGACCGTCCTTGAAGCCGGATGACCTCATCAGGCTGATCGACGTGCTCAACCCCGACAACGAGCCGGGTCGGCTGACCCTGATCGGCCGCTTCGGCGCCGACAAGGTCGGCGACCATCTCCCGGCGCTGGTCCGCAGCGTCAAGCGCGAGGGCAAGGTCGTGGTGTGGTCCTGCGATCCCATGCACGGCAACACCATCACCTCGACCACAGGTTACAAGACCCGCCCGTTCGACCGCATCCTTTCGGAGGTGAAGAGCTTCTTCTCCGTACACGCAGCCGAGGGCACCTATGCCGGCGGTGTGCATCTGGAGATGACCGGCAAGGATGTCACCGAGTGCATCGGTGGCGCCCGCGCCATCACGGACGAGGACCTCAACGACCGCTATCACACGGTCTGCGATCCACGCCTTAATGCCGAACAGTCGATCGATATGGCCTTCCTGATCGCCGAGCTGTTGAAGCAGGAGCGCGCGGGCAAGGTGAAGCCGGTGACGGCAGCCGCGGGATTTTGAGACTTGGTTCGGTTCTGGCGGGCGACCATCAACTCCTATAACGGCCTGATCTTCGCGGTCCGTTCCGAGCAGGCCATTCGCGAGGAGCTGGTGGCGCTGGTCCTTTCGCTGCCGGCCGCCTGGCTGGTCGGCGCGACGGTGATGCGCGCGGTCGAGCTGGTCGCGACCGTGGTGCTGGTGCTGGCGGTGGAATTGCTCAACACGGCGATCGAGAAGCTCGCCGACCGCCTGACCATGGATCACGACACCAAGATCAAGCATGTCAAGGACATGGGCTCGGCCGCGGTCGGCGTCACCCTGATCATGGCCGGCATCTTCTGGCTGTTCGCCATCGCCGAGCGCATGGGCGTGTTCTGATCAAGGGATTGCAGAGGGAGTGACCCAGCTACACCTTAAGTCCATGACCGAGCGCACCGACCAGTTCACCATCACGCTCGCCCAGCTGAACCCGACCGTGGGCGATGTCGAGGGTAATGCTGCGAAAGCCCGCGCGGCGCGGGCGAAGGCGGCTGCCGACGGCGCCGATCTCGTCGTCTTCTCCGAGCTCTTCATCGCCGGCTATCCGCCGGAAGACCTCGTGCACAAGCCCGCCTTCCAGGCCGCCTGCCGCACGGCGGTCGAGACGCTGGCGAGAGAGACCGCCGATGGCGGGCCCGCCATGTTGATCGGCACGCCGTGGGTCGATGACGACAAGCTGTATAATGCCTGCGCGTTGCTCGATGGCGGCCGCGTCGCGGCCATTCGCTCCAAGGCGAACCTGCCGAATTACGGCGTGTTCGATGAAAAGCGTCTGTTCGCCCGCGGGCCAGCCGCGGGGCCCGTGACCATCCGCGGCGTGCGGGTCGGAGTGCCCATCTGCGAGGACATCTGGCTCGAGGAATCGGAGGAATACGAGAACGTCGTCGAGACCCTCGCGGAGACCGGTGCCGAAATCCTGGTGGTGCCCAATGGCTCGCCCTACGCCCGCGACAAAAACGATGTGCGGCTGTCGGTTGTGGTGGCGCGCGTCACCGAAAGCGGGCTGCCGCTGATCTATCTCAACGAAGTCGGCGGCCAGGATGAACTCGTGTTCGACGGCGCCTCCTTTGCGCTGAACGCTGATCTGTCGGTCGCCGCGCAGCTGCCGGCCTTTGTCGAGACCGTCACGACCTTGCGCTGGATTCGCGACGGCGACAGCTGGCGCTGCAGCGGGCCGATCACGCCGCTGCCCGAGGGCGACAAGGCCGACTATGCGGCCTGCGTGCTGGGCTTGCGCGACTATGTGCGCAAGAACGGTTTTCCGGGCGTGCTGCTCGGCATTTCCGGCGGCATCGATTCCGCGCTGTGCGCGGCGATTGCCGTCGACGCGCTCGGCGCAGACCAGGTGCGCGGCGTGATGCTGCCGTATCGTTTCACCGCGCAAGTGTCGCTGGACGATGCGGCGAACCTCGCCGGCCAGCTCGGCATCCGCTACGAGGTGCTGCCGATCGCCAACGCGGTAGAGGGCTTTGAGGCGATCCTGTCGGATACCTTTGCAGGGCTGCCGCGCGACAGCACCGAGGAGAATCTACAGGCGCGCACCCGCGGCACGTTGTTGATGGCGATCTCCAACAAGACTGGCGTCATGGTGGTGACCACAGGCAACAAGTCGGAAATGTCGGTCGGCTACGCCACGCTTTACGGGGATATGAACGGCGGCTTCAACCCGATCAAGGACATCTACAAGACCGAGGTGTTCCGGCTCGCGGCCTTGCGTAACAGCTGGAAGCCGCAAGGCGCGCTGGGGCCCTCGGGGGAGGTCATTCCGCCCAACATCATCACGCGCCCGCCGACAGCGGAGCTGCGCGAGAACCAGACGGACCAGGATTCGCTGCCGCCCTATGACGTGCTGGACGGCGTTCTGGAACGGCTGGTCGAGCGCGAGGAGCCGCTGGCCGCCATCGTCGCTGCCGGCTTCGACCGCGAAATGGTGGCCCGCATCGATCGGCTCCTGAACATCGCGGAGTATAAGCGCCGGCAGGCCGCGCCGGGCGTGAAGGTGACCAGCCGGAATCTCGGCCGCGACCGCCGCTATCCGATCACCAATCGTTTCCGCGACTCGGGCAAGCCGCTACCCGAGCCCGATCAGAGTTTGGTTGCGCGCGCGGGCAGTGCCTCCGCGGAGGCGTTCGACGGCTAGCTTCAACCAACAGACGACCTTAGCGCGCGGGGATAAAGGTCGGTCCCACCGTGCGGATTTGCTTGTTGTCCGAGGTGGGCGGCGTGGTATCGGCTGGCGCCTGAGCGGTCGCATCGGCGCCCGTGGCCGGCGCGGTTCCCGTTGTCGGCGCGGTTCCGGTTGTCGGCGCGCCTTTCTTGGCCGCCTGCTTGGTCAGCGGCCGTTGCATCTTCTTGGCGCTCTCTTCGGTGACAATGATGTCGCCCTGCTGCTGAGCCTCGGCCTTGTCATCGACCCCCTTCAGCGCCTCCGCCCAGCTCTGGCCCGGCGCCCGGCACGAACAGGACGGGTTGAACTCGCTGCGGTAGTGGAAGGCGTTGGGCAGCGCCGTGTAGGGTTGGCCGTTGACCGACACTGCCTGGTTGATGTCCTCGCCGGGGTTGCGATAGGCGTACAAATTGGCTTCGGTCGCCGGGCACTGTGCCTTGCACGCTCTCTCGTCGTCGGCGAAGCGCGACGGCGAGGTCGCAAAGGAGATCGGGAAATAACCGCCGTCGCAGGTGCGCACACAGACGGTGCGATAGGTGCCAGATGGCGGGCCCATGTCCGGGTTGTCTTGCGTGATAACGCCGCTCGGGTTCGGATTGTTGTTGCCGCCGCCGAACAGATTGCGCAGGAAATTGCCGGGACCGCCGCCGGCATTGGCAAATTGCGCGTATTGCGGCCCGCAATTGTTCTGGCCGAGTGCGGTCAGCACGGAGCGGCGCTGGCTGTCGCGGTCGGCACCGAGCCCGCCGCCGCGCAGCCGTTCCAGGCTCGACGTGATCTGGTCGAGGTTGGTGCGCATCTGCTGGATTTGGTTGTTGATCGGGCCGCATTGCGCCGACTGGCCGGAGAACAGCGAGAAGAAGCCGGTGGAGTCGCAGCCCATGCGCCGCGCCTGCGCGGTCATCCGGTCGAGCTCGGCCTGCTGTTTGGCGGCAGAGTCCTGATAGCGGCGAATCTGCTCGTCCTTGGCCGGATCGTTGCTGCCGCCGTGGTCGATGGTAGCAAGCTGGGCCTCAAGACGCGGACAGACCGGATTGACTGCGCCGCCTGGTGGCGGCGCGCCCTGCGGAACGGGTTGCGGCGGATACATCTGCGCCGACGCGGCTCCGCTCAGCAGCACGCTGCTTGCGAGCGCAGCGCAGGCGAGGAATCGTCGGGACGAGGATGCAGAGACGAGATAGGGCATGTCAGGCCGTCACAGGGAGTTCGCAGCCTTCTAGCCGCAGGCGCCTCCCATAGCCGCTTCTTCCGGC
>Ga0307474_10000885_pt1 | contig 21591 bp, 20 predicted proteins | sample atmos_gasesECM1C_2_FD_203312 | JGI IMG/M metagenome (GOLD analysis project Ga0307474, IMG submission 203312) | Hardwood forest soil microbial communities from Morgan-Monroe State Forest, Indiana, United States - atmos_gasesECM1C_05 | ecosystem: Environmental > Terrestrial > Soil > Temperate... | reverse complement strand
GGACACAGCTCTTGTGATGTCGCGGTACACCGGAGAAATTCCACTCCAGCAGGTGAGGACCGCGTTTTCCAGCATGGAATTGGAAAATATGGAAAATGGCGGGTCTGTACTCGCAGTGGCTTAGTTATGTATAATCAACAAGCTAGAGAGCAGAGCGGGCGTCGTACAATGGCAGTATAGAAGCTTCCCAAGCTTCGGACGTGGGTTCGATTCCCATCGCCCGCTCCAGATTCAAACGAGTTACAAGTGATTCCTCGGTTTCCATAATGTATCGTTGTTTCCAAATCTCAACAAGATCCCTTTTCTTGGCTTGAGACGGCAGTTTTTCTGGCGAAGGGCTAGTTCTCTAAGTCTCACGCCATCAGCGTCTTAAGATAGTTAACTGTATATATATAGTATATAAGTAATATCTATCGCCAAGAATAGAAGCTCGCAGGGCCTTTTGTTCTTGGCTTAGCATCAATCATCAGCTATTCCCTGTCTTCTTTTCTCTGGTAGGTATTTCCACTTCGGTATAGCTGCCGGGCTCAGCGGCTTCGATCGCGGCTGCGACTTGGGCCAGCATGGGCCTTACGAATGGCCACAGTCCATTGCCAAGCACGACGATCGCGATCTTTCGCTTCGAAAGGTTCTGCTGATAGCGCAGATTCTTGTCGGTTGTGAGAAACAGATCAAACGCCGCCTCTTCTGCCACTCGCAGCAGCTCTCCGTTGGCAAGTGTGCTCCATCCTTGCTCTCTCGCGGTTCGGACAGAATGTGCACTAAGGGATCGCCGAATCTGAACCGGGGTGCCCTGATCAAACAGGATGCGCATTACCTAGCTGGTGAGGGGGCTTCCAAACTGCGGGCGGCAAATTCTAAGACGGACTCGATCTGTTCTCGTGTGAGTCCGTCATACGTTTCTACCAACTCGTCGATGCTCATCCCTTCTTCCAATCCGGCGAAGACGGTGGCAACCGGCATGCGCGTGTTGCGAAATACCCAGGCACCGCTAACTTTGCCAGGGATGCTTTCGACGGCGGGGCATTGGGACCAATCGAGTGCCATGGCTTGTCCTCTTTGCATAGTTTAGCGCAAAAGGAGGGATGCGTGCGCAGCGTTTCCCCGTTTAAGGGTGCTCCGCCCGCCACTCTGAAACTTCTTACCGGCTGAGGGTGCTCCATCAGCGGTCCCGTGAATTCTGGGTATTCCGAGGGAGGTTCGGGGTCGCCCAACTGCGCCAGTAGGAGAGATACTTGGCCTCGTGCTCACGGAATTCATTGAACGCAGGCGTCCACTCATCTTGTCCGGTTATTTCGCCCAGCCCAACTACCGAGTAGTATCTGACTTGCTCGTCGCTATTGTTCAGGAGAAGAGAAAGCGGCTCTAGGGCGTCGGCGGATCTGCTCTGGCGAAGTGCAATTGCCGCCCCTTTAATGATGTGTTGGTCGTGCGTTTCAAGAAGCCGCTTTAGAGCTGGGATAGCCTTCGGATCCTTTAAACCTCCGAGCGAGCCAGCAAGGTTCAGGAAGACATTCTCAGACGATCCAGCCGAATGCGTCAAAGCTTTTTCGACCAAGTCCAAGCCAGTGATGTCATTGTGAGCGACTAATTGCCGAGCTATGCGGAGTTGCAGTTCGCCACTTGTTGTTTCTAGTGCGTGCCGCAATGTCTGAGTAGCCGAGTCCCGCTGAATTGTAGCGAGCGCGTCGAGGGCGGAAGTGATTTCGACTTCGGTGGAACGCTCAAAGATCAAAGTTTCCCCAAGCTTTGCAATCACCCGATCGAGTGGCGGCCCGCTAGAGATGCGCCCATTGCGCACAACCGGCAAGAAAGGGTAGAGAGGGTCTGAAATCCTGTAGCGGGACGTTCCCTTTTGCAGAAAGAAAATCCCGTATTGTCCGACCGGTATTCCTCGCATTGCAAAAGGCGCTTCTGGCACAAGAAACTCTACGAGCAGTAAAGGAGGCGGTTCTACACTTCCTTTGAGGAATTCGTCTGGTGAAACTGCTGCTAGCAGCCTCTTGCCCGGTATGGATCCGCTGGGCGTCTCTATAGTGAGCAGCCCTTCATCATTGACCGAGGTAGCTTGCCCGACAAGGACGATGTCCGAGACTTCCACCAGGTGCGCAACGTCGATGGCGTGGCCTAGCGCTCCGTGCGTAGGAAAGACGCGAAACGTTACATAGGCAGAGAAAGCCACGGTGACGCAAATTAAGTGAACCTTGGAAGCAACATGCATAATCTACCTCTACGGAGCGGGGCTCGTAATCCAAGTGTGTGCGGCGTGGTCCGTGTATTTTTGGTGGGTATCTGTTTGGAAGCGAGGCCCAGCACCAATGGTGCAAGTTCCCACTCGAATCTCTTGACCCCAATCGACGACGGCAGGTCCGTTCTGCTGCGTGTTGTAGACCGCCGGTGGATAGTGGCCTACGTAGGATCCTTGGATGTAATCCCAAATCTCAGCGGGTGCGGAGCTTGGTGTTGTGCCGCATTCTTCAGCGCCTAGATCCCAATCTTCGTTTGTGTAATCAGGGTGGGGTGCGGATGTCCAGTGCTCGTTAGCAGGAACAGTGGCCGGCATGGGAGTGAGGAGATTGTCGAGAATCTGGTAATAGATTGTGATATTCCCAACGTACTGTGAATCCTGCGCATAAACGGGCGTCGTATGGGCAGGATCCTGGCCAAGAGTATAGGGGGCGTGAACCGTGAGCTTGAATGGGCTGGATGTCATACCCCCTGCCGTAACGGTAATGCTGACATCGTTGGCAGTCCGGCTTTGTCCGATGCTGGTGACTTGCCCGGTGGCAGACGTGCCCGTGGACAAGCTTACCTTGTCAGAGCCAGCAGTAATGGCCCATTGGTAGGAAGTACCTGTCCCGGCCGAATACGCCGTCAGAGTAATTTGATTCGCATAACCCGACACCCCGGCCCCTAGGCCGTTGAACCACCACAGGTTGTTGGGCCCGCTGATGGTAGGATTCACGTTGCCGCCACCGCCGGGGGGAAATTGTTTGGGCGGACAAATCGGGTAGTGGGCGGTGCTCTCGAGATTTCCGAATGTGTCCGCGGTGGTTGATCCTACATTGTGGGGGCTGTGAGCACCATAAGAATCCACCGTGATGATAGAGGTGTTCGCGCTGGCCCGATTGCCATAAAAGCTGCTGCTGACGTCTTCATACTGCTGATCGCAAACGCTGTAGCCCCACACACCATCATCAACCGCAGTACACTGGACCTCAAGGAGGATAGGATTGTACCAAAGTGTAGCGGCATTATAGCCGCAGCAGACGGCGCATCCATAGGTGACATGCCCATAGGTCTTGTCGTAGATGACTTTGCCTTCGAAGAGGGTACCGATACCCGTGCTCGTCAGGTCGCGGAATTCGTAACAGCCAAAGCCACATGTCCGGGTTGGTGACTCAAGAGCCAGCACGCCGAACTCCTAGTTCGTCGTGGCAAATTGTAGGTAGGGCTTCGAAACTTTAACGATGACGTCTTGAATGGGGTCGTCTCGCCCAGCCAACTCGACGTCAATTCTTAAATATGGACAGTCTTGGCTAATGAATGATTCTCGTAATACTTGTGGAGGTCCGCCCCCGATCCTGAACGTTGGTCGTGGTGTGCCTTCCGTCCGGAGAACTTCCAGAAGGTCCCATCGCGTCATGCCGGGTTTAATCGTCTCCATTTTCTCAGAGACTTGTTTCAACCAAGCCTCATGGTTTTGTGCGCAGGGCTCCTGGTTCGCCGACTGTGCCGGTCGAAAAGAGGCAGAACCTCCAATAACGATGATGGAAAGCAATAAGAGGACGAAGAGTCGCTGAATCATCGTTTTCCCTCCTTATGTGGCCAACGCACCAAACTCGGGTTAGTGGTTCCCACTTGCCTAGGATTGTGGACGTCGGTCTTTGAAATGTCACCCAGAAATTGGTCATCTCCATTTTATCCGCCAACGCCGTGAGCTGTTTCGGTTTTTGCCGCTCTTTTATATTCAACAAGTTAAGGGAGAGCGCTGCTCCGGCGCTCTGCAGCGCCTGAAATTTCGTAGGTCGCTGATTTCATGATGGTTCCTATTCGACAACCAAAGGTTGTTCTGCAGCACCCATTCTGGCGTGACGTGTCCGTAAACGCGTTGAGAACAAGTATGAATAGTCGACTATTCAACCGCTAGGAGCCAACGATAGTTTCCGAGTGGCCGACCGATCAAAATGAATCTCTGACAACAAAGGGAGGCCTGTCGCGCTACTCTTGCTCCCGAAAGACCTGCCCATAGGTCTTGCCGTAGGGATAAAAGCGATCGCGTTCATCCCGTTCCCACGCAGCTTTCAGTTCCGGTCTAGTGATGTCCCAGTCCGGACGGCATTTCTTCAACACAGCACGCAAGTCTTGCCGAAGCTCTTCAATGGTCGGTCGGCCAAAAAACACATGGGCCAGCAGCGTCGCAACGTTGGTCGTGGCGGCTTCTGCTTCCGAGATGTGGATCACCCCCCCACAGTGCGCATCACGGTTTGGGGTGGCGCGTCCTTTGCGCACCCGGCGCGAGAGCGGCGCTCCGATGTTCCGGAGCCGGGCAACCAACTACACTGGTTCACTTTCCAAAGAGTTAGGCCAGCAGCCTAGGAGTCCAGGTTTCGAATTGTGATTAGCGTGGCAGACTGCCGCTACTATGAAAGGGGGCTAGTATGATGACACGCAAGTCTCTCTTCCCTTTCTTTTTTGTGTTCCTCTGGTTTTCACCGACTGTGCAAGCCGACTCCGGAGTCAAGGTGGGCTCCCCCGCACCGCCGCTCACCCTGAAGAATGTGTTGCAGGCACCTGAGGAAGCGCACGGGACTTGGGAGGAATTAAGAGGGAAGGCTGTAGTTATCGAGTTCTGGGCGACCTGGTGCGGCCCGTGTGTGGATAACATTCCCCACCTCAATGTGCTGGCAGAGAAGTTCGCATCTCGGCCGTTGCAGTTCATTTCGATTACAGACGAAACTGATGTCGAACTCGTGAAGGGGTTCCTGGCGGATCACCCGATCCGCGGATGGGTAGCTTTTGATGCAGAGGAGAGTACGTTCAAGAGATACGACATTGGAGGCCGCCCGCTAACGTTGCTGGTAGATGGAGCCGGTATCGTTCGAGCGGTCACCAATCCAATATCTGTGACGCCACAGGTTTTGGAAGACCTGCTCGCGGCCAAACCGCTCAAGTTTCCAGAATTGCGAATGGGACCGCTCTTGGGTCTCGAGCCTGGCGCTCCTCCGCCGCTGATGCAGGTACTCATCCGTCCGGCGGCACCGGTTTCTGTAAGTGGAACGTCACCCGGCCGCGTTATCGAGAAGAACGGAAGGTACGATGCGTACGGGGCGACGTTACGCAGCATTTTGTCGAAGGCGTACCAAATTCCCGAAAACCGCATTGATGCCCCGGAATGGTGCAGCAAGTCGAGATTCGATTATTCCGTCGTGACGCCGCAACATGAAGAAGTTCTGCGTTGGCCGCTGGTAAAGCAGGCGCTTGAGGCGACGTTTCGCCTGAAGTTCCATCAAGAAATGAAAGAAACACGCGTCTACATCCTCAAGAAAGTGGTCGGACAGGAGCCCAAGCTACGGATAGCGACCACGGAAGGAGAATCGAGTCAAGAGACTCGAAAAGGAGAGCTGCTCGAAGCCGTGGGCGTTTCAATCGGAAGGCTCGCTCGAATCGCGCACTTTGTTCTGGACGGTGAGGTCATTGATGAAACGGGACTGACCGGCCGCTACGACTTCGATCTAAAGTGGGACTCAAATCAGCCGACTTCGATAGTTGCGGCTATACGAGAACAGTTGGATCTCGAACTCGTTGTGCAACAAAGAAAACTGGATCACCTCGTCGTGGATTCGATAGCAGAAACGAAGACGTGGTAGTGCATTTTCTCCGAAGCCTGCTCCTTCTTCCGCTCTTTGAGAACGTCGCAAGCCAACCGACGCAACGGCAAGGCTGCGTATCGGTCTTTGCGGGCCCCGTCCAGATCGAGCTTGTACGCACACCTACCGCGCTCTTTCGACCTTTCAACTTCGCAAGAGCAGCAGCCGTCTTCCAACTACGGACTACTCACCCCTCACCATACACTTATGTCACTCGCCGCCCGTCAGTGGCCAAAATGGGGGCCGTAAATCAACCGTTTGTAATCTTTTTGGAGGCTGCGTCCCAGACCGCCACCGCCTTGTTGAAGTAGGCATAATTTGCCAAATGACAGCCGATCGCGGCGTTGTTGCCAAATACTTCATTCTCCACAACCGGCTTCCGGCTCCGCACTGCGTTGAAGAAATTGGCTTGATGATCCGCGACCGGATCGTAACCCGATGGGGTGGCGAACGTCTCTGCTTGTTCCTCCGGGCGGAACGCGAGCGGCGCGGGAAGAGGATTTTCTTCGTGCCATTTTTTCAGGTATTCCTCGCGCAATTTCGCCGGCCAGCCGTGGATCGAGTAGCCCTCCGGCTGCGGCCGCGTGTCTTGCGGTCGAAATGTCAGCGCAGAGTCTTTGATCGTCATCGTTCCCTTGGTCCCATAAAACGCCAAAAGCCCGCCGGCCTCATTGTTCAGGTTGCAGCGAAGGACCATGCGGAAACTGGGGTACTCGTAGAAGGTTTCGATCAGGTCCGGGAAATCGCGGCGGTCTTTCCAGCGGAAAAGCCCGCCAGTGGATTGGGCGCGCTGCGCGATCGTGTTCGTTCCGGTGATGAAATGGATGCCCGAAATCAAGTGAACAAAGAGGTCACCCGCCAAGCCTTCGCCATAATCTGCAAAGCAGCGCCAGCGGAAGAATCGAACGGAGTCAAAGGGACGTTTGGGCGCACCTTCCAGAAAAGCATTCCAATCAATCGTTTGTTCGCTGGCGTCCGGGGGAATCGGGTAGACCCAAGCGCCGCTCGCGCTGTTGCGGTCCGAATACGCCTCGATCATGCAAACGTCGCCAAGCTTCCCCGAGTCGAAGATTTCCTTGGCTTTTGCGTAGAGGATAGAGCTAACTCCCTGGCTGCCAATTTGCAGGATGCGATTTGCCTTCTGCACTGCGTCTGCCATGGCAAATCCATCTTCCACGGTGTGCGACATCGGTTTTTCGCAATAGACGTCTTTTCCTGCGGCGCAGGCATCCACCACCACCCTGCGATGCTGGTGGTCCATGGTTGCGACCATGACGGCGTCAACATCCTTGCGGTCCAAGATTCTTCTGTAGTCACGCGTGGCAGGGACGTCCTTCTTGACCGCTTCTCGCGCTGCGTCGTGGCGCGAGTCGTATAGGTCGCAAACCCCGACGCACTCCGCGCCCGGCACGCGCAGCGAAGCCTCCAGCAGTTCGCAACCTCGCACGCCGGTGCCGATGGAGGCGAAGCGCACCGTATCGCTGGGCGCAACCACGCGGGAGGAAACGAAAAGCGGATTACTTTCGAGAATTGTGACTTTCGCGGCTATGCTCGCTGCCATAGCACCGGCACCGGTACGGATGAATTGGCGACGAGTTAACGAAACATGGTCCATCAAAGTTTACCTCCCAAACGATTAGTTTTGCGTCCTGGTGATGGCGTGTTGCGCGCTCAGTGTTCTTTCGCCCCGCGATTATCCCACGAAATGGAGAGGCTGGGAGACGCTTGTAGGGGCCCCAAAATCGGCGCATTCAAAGCGCAGTTTCGTTAAGCATTTGGCTTGACACTCCATCGGACTGCCTTATAGTGCGCAGAGGGAGAGAAGAGGAGAAGAATCACGGTGATGTGGAACAATCTGTCCCTGCGTAGTCTTGGACTAAGTTTGCTGGCGGTCTTGCTGCTTTCTTTCCTGGCGGGTCAAACGTTTGCCGCTGCACAAAACCTATCCGTAACCAAAGACGAGCAATTCAACGGTCGCTGGGACATCCAAACCATTGGGGAGCATCCTCGCGCTCGGTGGCTGGAGATTGAAAATGCCGGAACGCCGGCGCCAAAAGGCAAGTTCATCAGCGCCTTTGGCGGCGACCTGAATGTGATCGAGGAAATTTCAATCCACAATGGCACATTGCGCTTCGGCTGGACGCGGCAGGAGCGCCCGGGTCCCGGCGCAGAGCCGGTTCCACGCAAACTGGTCTACACTGCGAAACTCGAAAATGGCAAGCTGCAAGGAACCTTCGAAGTGGAAGGGTCGAACCAGCCGCCGCTCGAATGGACCGGAGTACGTGCGCCGGTGATTAACGAAACAGACGACGGCACTTGGCGGGAGGCAAAGCCCGTTGAGCTGTTCAACGGCGAAAATATGAACGGTTGGATGTCGTGGGACGGCGACGAGCCTGTGGGCTGGTCGGTCAAAGATGGCGCGCTGGCCTCCACAGGCCATGGTCAGGACATCGTGTCCCAGCAGAAGTTCTGGAATTTCAAGCTTCACGTCGAGTTCCGCCTGGCCGAGCATAGCAACAGCGGCGTGGCACTGCGGAATCGCTACGAGGTGCAAATGCTGGAAGACTATGGCCACCCTCCGAACACTCACAGCGCAGGCGCTCTTTATAGCCGCATTGCGCCCGGTGAAAACGCCAGCAAGCCTGCGGGGGAATGGCAAACCTACGACATCCGCCTGGTCGGCCGCCAGGTCACGGTGGTGTTTAACGGAAAGAAAGTGATTGATAACGGCATCATAGATGGACTCACAGCGATGGCACATGACGCCGATGAAGGCGAGCCGGGCGGCATCGCTCTCCAGGGTGACCACGGCCCCGTTGAGTTTCGGAAGATCACAATCACGCCCTTGATGAAATAATTAGAGAGGCAGTCGGCCCAGCAAAATTCAAGCAGGAGCCTGATTATCATGCCCGGAATTTTGGACGCGGATCGGCGGTTGAAGTTCATGCGTGCTAAATTTGGCAACCAGGAAGCCCTGCATCTTCTGTGGCAGCCCGGCTGACTCGAAGGAGGGTTTGTTTCCTCGTTGGCTTCTAGAGCGCGTTGTCACTGGCCAGCCGCTCTACCGCCAGCTTGGAGACGCGCCGCCGGAAATCACCGGGGACCAAGAAGTGCGTCTTCCGTGTGTCTGGCAGAAGTGCAACAACACTTGGATGAGCGGGATGGAAACGACCGTCAAAAAAATTATGGGTCCGATGATTGAAGACCTCTCTCTGCCGCAGGCGTCTACGGATTCTTGCTACAAGCCTCGGACGTGGGTTGATCTATTGGACCTGACCTCAATGGCGAAAGGCTGTTACCAGCTCGATTCAGGGGCCCGGCACGAACGGATCGCGACATCCGTTTCACCGTCAAGGTCGCGGCATAAATCCTTCGGATGCTATGAGATGTGCGCTTGCACTGTACAAGCCTTCATCGAAACAGCATCGCCGGCCAATTTTCGCTGCGGCGGCGCGTACGGAAGCATCGAGTGCCGAGTGCCACACATTTCCGCTCCTGTCGGTGACGCTGGCATTCGCAGGGAGTGCGCTCGCTGACGATTCGTGGTCTCCTCTTGCGGGCGGACAAACCAACCGGCGCCACCACACTGGCGACATTGCGGATCATCACTGTATCCCAAAGCCTCACAAGATGGACACCTGGCCCAATCTTTGTCATCGATGACGCTTCGGTGCGTTCCCTTGCATTCATAGCCATTGCCATCGCACATCCAAGTTGATACAATTGTTATAACATTAGCGTGTGAGGAGGTGAGCGGCATGCTGGAACTCAAGGTTCGTAAGATCGGGAACTCACTGGGCGTGGTCCTGCCAAAGGAAGCCGTCAGCCGGCTGCACGCGGACGAGGGCGATCGCCTTTTTCTGATCGAGGGGCCGAATGGTGTCTATCAACTAACACCTTACGATCCTGCCTTCGAGAGAAAAATGAAGAAGGCCGGGAACATCATTGACCGCTATCGCAACACCCTCCATTCGCTCGCCAAGTGAGAGAACCCGTCGGGATTGACGAGCGCGATGCTCTCGCGCTTCATGATCGGCTTCTGGCGCTCGATGGTGGTGCTGCCGGCGTCCGGAACGTAGGGCTCCTTCAGTCGGCTCTTGCTCGTCCTCAGCAACTCCATGCGTACGGTGACGCTCCTGACACGATAGACATGGCGGCCGCTTATACGGTGGGAATAGTCCGCAACCATCCTTTTGTCGACGGGAACAAACGAACTGCTTTTGTTGTGGGTGTACTCTTCCTCGAACTAAATGGCCATCGTTTTACAGCTACTGAGGAAGATGCCACACAAGCCGTTCTAGGCCTTGCCGCCGGAGCTATTGACGAGGCCGCGTTCACCCGTTGGCTCCGCGCCAACGTAAGTCGCTCGCCGCGCTGAGTAATCAGACATCAAATCGGCGCGAGATTCTGCGGCATCAGAGCGAAAGATGAACAGATGCTTAAGTGTGCCCCTCCATGGCTTCATTTTCCAGCTTAGAGGCTTGGCGAATCTGCTAGGTGCCGCCAATTCAAGCGTTTTCAGATTTTTGTTCCTACTTCCCAAGCTTCGGACGTGGGTGCGATTACCATCGCCCGCTCCATCACTCACGTGATCCAATTGATCTTACACGGCCAGGTGCGCTTCAGGCGACAGACCGCGCTCGGGATCTACGAACAACCACGCCACGGCACCCAGTACCGACAAACTCGCAGCCACAAAAAAAGACGTGGTCCAGCCAAATCGAGACGCAAGAAACGGAGTCAGTGAGGCGGTGAGCGCTCCCCCGAATTGATTGCCCATGTTCATGAAGCCAGAGACGGAGCCAGAGGAACCGGAGGCTATATCGGCGGTGACCGACCAGAACGAGCTTTGTGAAAGATAGAGTGCGCCGGCACCTCCGGCGAGCACGATGCTGGCCAGCCCGGCGCTCTGCACTTGCGAACCAAACGAAAGGAAGACGGCGGTCAAGACGAGCGCGACCACGGCAATGCCGCAGCGTCCAGCACGTTTTCCATAGAGCTTCGTGAGCTTGTCGCTGATCGCGCCGCCCAGGGGGCTGCATGCGGCCATGGAGAGAAAGAGAAGTGTTGTGTAGGAAGCACTAGCCTTCAGATTCAAGCCCCGCACTTTGGCCAGGTAAATGAAGAACCAGGCAAAGAAAATCCAAGCGATATAGCCGAAACAGAAATAGGCGAGGGTCACAGCCCAGACATTCTTCGAGGAGAGGATGTTCATCCACGGAATGCGGTCACCGGCTACGACGCCTCGTTGATTACTTTCTTCGGCTGTGCGGGAGGAGATTGCGGACCTAACCGTTCGCCCAGCCTGAATAAATTCTAGTTCCGCCGGCGAGACTTTGGGATGCTCTTCCGGCGTATTCCGCGCAAAGAGGTACCAAATTATCCCGACGGCGAGACCGATGATGGCGCTCAGCCAGAACGACCATCGCCAACCGTAGTGAGTCATGATGTAGGTGATTAGGAATGGCGTGGCTCCCGAGCCGATGCCCACGCCGGCAAAAATCAGACCGTTGGCCCTGCCCCTCTCTTGCGAGGGAATCCAACGCGAAACGAATTGGTTGGAGGCGGGAAACAGGACGGCTTCCCCTGCTCCCAGAAGAAATCGGGCCGCCGCAAGGACCAGAACCGCTGAAATGATCCCGGGTGGAACGGCGGCAGTAAGAGAAGTGAAAATCCCCCACCATACAACGCCGAAGGCGAGCACGTACCGCGATCCGAGGCGGTCGGCGAGCCATCCTCCCACGGTTTGGAAAAACGCGTAGCCCAGCAAGAAGGCGCTGGTCAGCGAACCCAGCTGTACGTTGGTAAGGTGGAATTCTGTGGCAATAGAACTTCCGGCGATCGAAAGATTGATCCGGTCGAGGAATGCCACCGCACTCAAAATAAATAACCAAAGCACCAGGAACCAGCGCACTTGACTCTTGGTGCCTTCAACCATGCAGACTCCCTTGTTGCCCACAGATGAAGGGCATGCGTCGGCTACCGGACTGCAGTTTCATCAGAGACAAACGACAGCGCTGATCCGTTTACGCAGTATGTGCTTTTAGGAATTTCACCAATTCCTGGGCGATGATCTTTTCTTCCCCGGGCTTCAGCATGAAGGAATTCATGGACAAGGCTTCGCCATGCTCTCCTGAAGAAAGAACGATGGAAGGTTTTCCGCCGCGCAGGGCAGTGGTGACTTCCCGAGGCGTAAGTTTGATCCGAGCGGAATCCCACTTGATGTGCATGTGGGGAACATGGTTGGCGATTTCGGGAGCGGGGAAAGAGGTCGTCACGCCCGGAATTCTTGCCACCTGGCTAGAAACAAAATCCAGACGGCGTTGCCATTCCTTGTTGAGCGCCTCGTGATCTTCCTTCAAGTAGGATTCCAGGGCCTTGACCATCCCGACGATTTCTTCCTTGCCCACTTTCTGGCTGCGGCCGAGCGTGTCTTCGTGCGGACTGTTGTTCAGAAGCGCGTAGGCCACCAGATTTGTTTTACCGACGAGCAGACCCGCGCATTGTGGCCCGCGGATCGCTTTTCCGCCGCTGAAGGCGATGAGGTCGTAGCCCATGTTCGCGTAGTCCCAAAGATGCGAGACGGGAGGTGTATCTGCGGCCGCGTCAATAAATGCCGGGATACTATTCTCATGGGCCAGCTTGACCCATTCTTCCACTTTGATCTGTCCCTCATTGTCGGCGAAGTTTGAGAAATGCATCATCGCGGTTTGCGGATTGATGGCCTTTTTCAAATCGTCGCGTGATTCGACGACCACGAGTTTTACGCCGGTAGCTCGCAACTGATGGTCAAATGGATTGCGATGCGATTTCTGGATGATGACTTCCGATTTCATTCCTGTTAAATCGGGCAACTGCTCGATGAACTTCGGATTGTCCCCTGTGAGGATGCCCGCAAGGCCGGACTGCATTGCGGCGGCAGCACCCGAGGTGACCAGCGCACCGTATCCCTCGGGCAGCTTGAGCATTTCCGTGATGCGCTTGCCGGCAGCGACTTCCAAATCAGGAATGCTGACAAAATAACGTCCCCCCATCGCCATCACCGCTTCGACTTCGGGACGCATCATGGAACCGCCCAGAACCGTCATGGTTCCCTGGCCGTTGATGACCGTCGTTACACCCAATTCTTCATAGACGTTTCCTGTTGCGCCGAAGCCGGTGACGGCAGCGGCTTTCCCACCGGGAGCAGGCGGTAAAGCAAACGCCTTGCGCCCGCTGAAAATCGTTCCCACCAGCGCGCCGAGAGTGCCCAGAAAGGTTCTGCGGTTCCAGCTATCTTTAAACACCATCGATCTACGCCTCCTTCTTTACGTCGCGCACCACTGCAGCGATGCAGTTAATCTCCACGAGCGACTCGCCCGGCAATCCAGCTACAGCCACGGTAGTCCGAGCGGGACCGCCATTCGGAAAGTATGTCTTAAAAACGGAGTTCATGCCGTCGTAGTAGTCCAGCTTCGCGAGATACACTGTGAGCTGAAGAATGCTGTCCATAGTGCCGCCGCCGGCTTCGACGACGGCTTTTACGCCCTCCATCACCATTTGAGTGTGCATTTCGATCGTCGGTGTTTTCCCGGCGTCCGATTTGTTGCCGCGCGAATGTGCGCCTTGCCCGGCGATGTAGATCAAACCATTGTGAATGATGAGCGGCGTAATGAAACCTTTGCCGGCAGGTTTTCCATCGCCGTCGAGTTTCTGGACGGCGCCGAAGCCCTGCGCGGCCGATGCCGGCGTTTCACCCGTCATTCCCGCGAAACCGAGGCCTGGCAAAAGCGCGGCCAGCCGAGCGGCAAAACCTCTTCTCGTGCTGCGGTCGGTAATCATTTCTGATTCCTCCTTGGAGTGATCGCGATTTGAAACCGTTTGTTCTTCAAGGCAACCCAAAACTAAAAACGTCGCTTCCCGCTGCGATGGCTACGTACTGTTTGGCCTTCACCTCGTAGCTCATGGGCGAAGCGTGTATGTTCTGGCCCGTATTGAAGTGCCACAGGGGCTTGCCCGTTTGCGCGTCAACGGCTTCAAAGGACTGGGCATCATCGCCAAAAAAGACCAAGCCGCTGGCCGTGGTCATAACGCCACCGGAAGAATGCCCCTGGCCGGCTTGCGGGTAGCGCCAGGCAGGTTTGTCGGATTCAAGATTGAGAGCGAGCAAACTTTTCTGGGCATGATCCCCGGGACTGCGGCGGGCGCCGGTGGAATAATATGTCTTTCCTTCAGAAAATTCCTGGGGCTTTGACAAAAACACATCGCAGTTTTCGCTCGCCAGGAAATAGAAAAGGTGAGTCGAGGGGTTGTAAGAAGGCGAGTACCAGTTTGTCGCCCCAATGAATCCGGGACAGGTACGCGTGCCCTCTGCCGTAGGTTGTACGCCGGTTCGTATTGGACGGCCTTGCGCATCAATGCCCTTCGCCCAATTGAGCTTTTCCACGAAGGGAAAAGCCGAGAGGAATTTTCCATTCGTGCGGTCCAAAACGTAGAAAAAACCATTGCGATTGGCTTGGACCAGCAGCTTTCGCGGCTGCCCCTGGTAGTTCGTGTCGACCAGGACGGGAGTCTCCGTCGCGTCGTAGTCGTACAGGTCGTGCGGCGTAAATTGAAAATACCATTTGAGCTTTCCGGTATCCGGGTCCAAGGCCAGCACGCTGGCGGTGTAAAGATCGTCCCCCGGGCGTGGACCGCCATCAAAATCGGGAGCGGCATTGCTCGTGCACCAATAAACTGTATTAAGTTCGGGATCGTAGGTGCCCGGCATCCAGGTGGTGCCGCCGCCGCGCTTGTAGAGTTCGCCGGGCCAGCTTTCAGAGCCAAACTCGCCAGGTCCGGGAATGGTCCAAAACCGCCACACTTCTTTTCCCGTCTCCACATCGATGGCGGCGATGAATCCGCGGACGCCGTCGTCTCCGCCAGAGGTTCCCACCAGAACTTTGTCCTTCACAACCAGCGGCGCGCTCGTTGCTCCGTAATTCTTGTTTCCTTCAGCGTAAGTAACATCCCACAGCAAATGGCCCGAGCGCACGTCCAGACAGAGTAGATGGGCGTTGTCCGTTTCCATATAGAGGTGCGAGCTGAGAATTCCCACACCGCGATTGTGGTGTTGCGAAGCGTCGTCGATCAACCCTTCCGTGATTGGACGGGAATAATGCCAAATGAGGCGACCAGTTTGCGCATCCAACGCAAAGGCATCGTTTGCGGAAGTGACGAACATGAGGCCATCGTAGACAACGGGTGTGACTTCAAGGCTGTTCGAATTAGAAACGTGGAAAACCCACTGGGCGCGGAGTTGCTCGACGTTTTTCGGAGTGATCTGTTCGAGGCTGCTGAAGCGGCGGCCGGTGTAATCGCCATTATAGGAAAGCCAATTCGCGCCCACTGGCTGCGCCGCGAGAGCTTCCGAAGTCACATGGATCGAAGTGGAAATGGAACCGTTTCCCTCGTCTTGCGTTTGTGCCCATGTTGGGGACGCCGGGACACTCGCCCAAAGCACTGGAACGACGAACAAGAATCTGCGCAACAGGCTGGAAAAACCAGTTTTGGCCACCAGTGGATTGAAAGTATCTGCCATTGCAGAGAGTCTCTATACTACGGTGTCTGGCCAAGTTCCAGTCCCAATTTTAAGATTTAAATCGAATCAATGCCCCTCTCAGAGGTCTAGAGGCGCCCAAACTTCTTTACTGCTTCCTGGATGGACTTGAGTTTTTCGATCCACGCGTACATCGAGTGCTCTTTGAAATCCATTTCCTGCGCTAGCGCCAGGACTTGCGGCGCACTCGCACGAGGCACCACCACCACCCCATCGGCATCCGCGACGATGATGTCCGCGGGACTCACCTTGACCCCATCGCACACCACCGGAATGTTTGATCCTGCGAAGCGATAGTGGCTTATCGAAGTAGACGGCACGATGCCCAAGGCGTACACGGGGAATCCAATTTTTTGCAAATACGCAGTATCTCGAACTCCTCCATCAATCACCGCGCCAGAAAAATTGCGCGCGTACATGGCCGTTCCCATCAGGCCTCCCATGCCAGCGATGTCGGCGCCGTCCTCCACCACCATGACGTAGACGGAATTCGGAGCGCCTTGATCGATTGCGGCAAGCATCCCCGTGAGCGCGCCTGGATCCTTGTTGCTTTCTTTCTTCAAAAGCACCGTAAGCGCAAATCCAGCGAACTTCGTCGGGAAGATGGGTCGCATCCGATGGGTCATGTACATCTGGTGCCCGCTGATTTGTTCGAGCGCATCGGATACGGAGGCCGCTTCGACGTGCCGGAATCCTTCCAGCAAGGTAGCGTCGTCACTCGGCCTCGCTGCTTCCTGGCGGGGCTTCGCGGAAGGCGACCAGGCCCATCCGGCAATTCCCGCCAAGACCAGACATACAACTACAACTCCTCCGTGGACAATGGCGCGACGGAAAAAGCCGGCGAATCTGTTCATGGAATCCTCCTCAGGTCGCTACGCACGGATTCTAATACTGTATTACTCTCGCTTGCCTAACATAGGCCGCATGGATTGAAATTCGACACCGTCGAATAGGCGATGTACCCGCCTCAACGGAATGTCGCGCCGTTTCACAGGGAGCGGGATTTTTTGCAGTGCAAATGATACTTTTAACTGCGCAAACTTGATAGGGAGCACGACAAAATCGCGTTCAGCCGCCGAGAGCCAAATGACTGGTAGCCGTTCGAGAATCACCACTTGGAGCAACGCAGGTTTCATTCTGCTGTCTTATCGCCATTTTCTCGGCGCGGCCGCTGCTGCCCTGTTCCTAGCTGCTTGCGTTTTGGTTTTACAGGCCGGCGCGCAGAATGCCAAATCCCCAGCCCGGGAAAATCAGGCTGGAAATCCTACTGCTGAGAATGGCCGAAAAACGTTTGAATCCGTTTGTGCCACATGCCATGGCTTGGATGGGCGTGGCGCCGAACGCGGGCCTGACATCGCCACAAGCGCCGAAGTCCAACAGTTGTCCGACGAGGAAACTCTCCACGTCCTGCAGACAGGAGTACCAGTGCGGGGGATGCCGGCGTTCGGGGCGCTGGGTGTGTCGAAGATTAACGCGGTGATGGCCTATTTGCGGGTTCTGCAGGGTGGAGACAAAGCTTCTCTTGTCCTAGGAGACGCGCAACGGGGCAAATTGCTTTTCTTTGGAAAAGCGCGTTGCGCGAATTGTCATATGATCAGCGGCTTGGGTGGATTTATCGGAGCCGATCTGTCTTCTTACGGTTCGAACAAGTCGGCGATGGAAATTCGAACCGCGATCATCGATCCTAATAAGGATATGGAACCGCGGGAAAGAACCGTGCTCGTGACCACGCGCGAAGACCGCCAATTCACGGGTATCGCGCGCAATGAAGATAATTTTTCACTGCAGATGCAGTCGCTGGATGGAACTTTTCATCTGTTCTCAAAAAAGGACCTCGGGCATTTCGAATACCTGCCAAAATCACTTATGCCATCGGACTATGGCACGGTACTGAGCGCCACTGAACTGGATGACCTGGTGAGCTATCTCGTGCGCGCCGCTCGAGCAACAAAGCAATCGCAAGCATCTAGAACGGAGGCAAATCAAGAAAAAGAGGATGACTGACAAAGGACCGGGCAATGGGCGTCCTTCTTTTCGTACTGTGAGAAAATATGAAGTCAAAGATCTCTTCGCGACGCACGATCTCAATAATTAAAGCGTCGCTTCCTCTCGCGCTGTTACTGATCGGGACGGTCTTCCTTGGCGGGCTCAAGGCCGGCGGACGGGAGCGGCGTTTCGAATTAATTGCGGAATCGCCACAATTTTGGACGCTCTTGGGTCGCGACGCGAAGCTCACGACCGTCGCAACTGGTTTTGGATTTACCGAAGGGCCGGTTTGGGATCCCGCTGGATTCCTCTACGTCAGCGATGAAGAGATCAACAAAATATTCCGAGTCTCCGTGTCTGATGGGCGCAAGGAAGAAGTAATCGCGCTTGGTGATCCCGATGGAAATACGTACGACCGTGAGCATCACCTTCTGGACTGCGCCAGCGTCTTGCGCGCCATTATCCAGGTCGAGCCGGATGGCAAATACAAGATCCTGGCCGACCACTATCAAGGTAATCGATTCAATAGCCCTAATGATGTCATCGTCGGTCCGGACGGCGCGATCTATTTCACCGACCCGACTCTCGACCTGGTGAAAGGAGAAAAGCAGGAGATTTCTTTCCAGGGCGTGTATCGCCTGGATGCCAAGGGTGAAGTCCGTTTGCTGACCCAGGATCTGACGCAACCCAACGGGCTGGCCTTCTCCCCCGAGGGAAAGAGTTTCTACATCGATGACAGCAAGCAAAGAAACATTCGCGTTTATGACTTCAGGCCCAACGGCTCGCTGGCAAATGGCCGCATCTTCGGAGAAGAACCCGGCGGCAAAGGCGACGGCGTACCGGATGGAATGAAAGTAGACCGAGACGGGAATCTCTACGTGACGGGACCGAAAGGCATTTGGGTGTGGGATCCGCAAGGTCATCATCTCGGCACGATTGCCATGCCGGAGCAGCCAGCCAATCTTGCTTGGGGCGACGCCGACTACAGCACGCTGTACATCACGGCGACCACTTCAGTATACCGGCTGAAAACCAAAGTGCACGGTTTCGTCCCGTATCTCTCAAATTCACGCTGAAAATTGTCGGTTGCCAGTCAGCTTGTTCATCGAATCATGGATTCGGCCGGCTGCGCACGGCAATGAGGGACACCTGCTCCAGGTCCGGGTAGTGCCCTTCTTCATCGGGCTTTCGTTCGGCGGGCTGGATCTGCTGAACCGTCGTCTGTGCCGGCAGGGTTCCGCTAAAATATTTGCTGTAAACTTTCTCAAACACCGCCGATTCCGATACATCGTCCAGGTAAACCGTTGTCGTGACAACCTGATCGAACCGCATGTCTGCCTCCTCCAAATTGTCAAGGAGGTTTCGCATCGTCTGGCGAACCTGATCCGCAGTGGCCGCGGCGTACACGCCGCCATGGGGGCCGGGAATGAATCCGCTCTTTGCTGAACAATACAGCGTGTCACCAGCGAAAACACACGGGCTCGCCGTCGGACTTGGCGGCATATTCTTTGGGCGTATTGCTCGCCGCTGGCTTAGGTCGCGCACGGCCACGCCCGTGTAGGCGATATGCGCGCCTTCGGGCAGAGCGGACACTTCGATGGTGGCACGACCAGGCGTATTGCCGAACTCAAAGCGCTTGGCGTAAAGCGTGTTCATGATGCGCATCGGGATTTCGCGCGTGAGATAAGGATTTACGAAGACCATGTGACTCAGTTTGAGCCCAGCAGCCTCCACAACGGCCCTCACGCCGTCGAGGGCGAGATCGACTTGAGCGGCGGGATCCTGCGGAACTTTTCCGGTTGTGTGGTCGCTGCCCGGCATGGTGGAAACAAACAATCTATCGTGAGTCAGCATTCCGGGAGAAAAGGCCTTGTTGGGTTTGAATGCAGGCGGAGAGACCGGTTGCTTACCTTTGAGATCGCGGACAGCGACGGCGTTGATTTGGACAGCGTCATCCTGCGGCAACCGGGCAATGCCGAGTACTGCGCGCGCAGGAGGTTCCTGTCGGAAATAAGTGGCAAAAGCCTTGTTCAACTCGGCGTACTGATTCACGTCTTTGAGATAGACCTGCACGTAGACGACATGATCCATGGTAAGTCCCGCGGCTACGACGACCCCTTTTACGTTGTCGAGGGATTGGCGGACTTGATCGTCAAAGTTTTCTGGGACGCTGCCGTCAGCGCGGAAAGGCCCCTGGCCAGAGACATAGACGTAGTCGCCCGCGTCGATTCCGGGGGAACCGAGATTCGCAGCGAGAGTATGGTGCGGAGCAACCGCTTGAATTTGCGCTTGCGCGCCGGAGGCCAGCAACAGGAACGAGGCCACCGACAAAGGAAAAAAACTCATGCCACGGTTCCCTTGCGAGCCGAAGCTAGAATTGCCCGCAGCCGCTGTCCCACAATCATTTCCTCGCCGGGCTGGATGGTCATGGAAACCAGCTCGAGGTGGTTCTGCTCTTTAAGTTCCTTCGGATTCGGCTTCGGTTTATCAGCCCCTTCCTGCACTGCGGAAACCATGCTGGGATTATCAATGCTAAGCACTTCGATCACAGGATCCCCATCGTGCAATTTCCGCACACATTCGCTCACCGTGAAGCCCCAAGCCTGCTGGTCCCACGAAACTCGCAGGGTTGGATAGCGATTACCGTCGTCGGGAATATAGATCTGAGTCTGCACGCCCGGGACGGTCTCGACCAACTTGACAATGCGATCCACCCGCGCATGCCATTCGTCGTAGAGTTTTTTGGAATCGATCTTGAGCCAGGTTTCGATGGCTGTCAGGCAGCCGATGACTTCTTCCTTGCCGACTTTCATGGGACGGCAGACCGCACCTTCATAAGGGCACGAGTTGCGCAAGGCGGCCTCGATCAGGTCCTTGCGACCCAGCAGCACGCCGCTGCACTGCGGTCCGCAGAGGCCTTTGCCTCCGGAAAAAGTGTACAGATCGAGTTTCATTTTTGCGTAGAGTTTGATGTTGTCAATCGGAGGAATGCCGGCGGCATCGTCCAGAAGGAGTGGTACTTTGTGCTCCTTGGCGATGGCCACCTCGCGCTCCAGTTTGTCCCCCAGGTCGGTGGTGTAAATCATCGCTGTGTTGCCGGTGATGGCGTTTGCAATTCCTTCCGGCTTCGCAACGATGATTAGCTGGGCCCCCGCTAGGCGGATGGCGCTGTCAAACGCGCTGCGTCCGCCGACCATAATGACTTCGTGCTTCAGTCCCGTGGTATCCGGAAGCTGCCAGATCTTTTGCGGATCGTTGCCCGCAATGCAGGCCGTGGTCGCGACAGCCATGGCACCTGCGGCGCCAGACGTGATTAATCCCGATTCGGCGCCCGTCAATTCCGCCAAGCGGCGTCCCACGGCTTGCTGCAATTCGACCATGTTCACAAAATGACGGCTCGCTTCGGCCTGAGCCTCTTGCACTTCCGGAAACTGCAGTGATCCGCTCAGATAGGTCCATGTTCCGCGGCAATTGATGACGGTCTTGACGCCCAGGCGGCTGTACACATTGTCTTTTGTGTCGTACCCGATCGCGGCAGCCGATTTTTCGTACAGATGGTGGGCTGCAACTTGGGCTAAGAGCGGCGAGGCAGCCAGCATTCTCATGAATCCGCGGCGGTTCGATTCCAAAGTGAAACGCATGAACTTCCTCCCGAAAGCAGGTTTCTACTGAGCGAAGATAATGGTTCCAAAATGTTCGGGAACGTGGTTGGGGTCGCGGTTGACGACACACGTCGGTTGCCAGCACAGGAAGTGGCGCACGGGATCTTCGCCGAGCCCGTCGATACGATACAAGTTGGCCCGCCATTTAGCCCCGGGCTTCACCGGTTTTTCACTGACGGACTTCAGTGGCACTCTGGCCGCCGCGTACCAGATGTGGTTCTTTTCGTCGATGCGCCCCTGTCGTTGCCATCCGGAATTCCAGTTGGCGTCATAGCTATCTCGATTCAAGTCGATGGCCAGATCGACCCAGTCGCCCGTCGGGGCGATCTCGAATTCGCGATAGTGCTTGATGTCGGTCCAATCGTCCCCCAGAAAGAACTCGACCACGTCGCGGTCCCACAGTTTGAGGCGGTCTTTGCTGTTATCCGCCGGCAGCCAGAGGTTCAGCTCGCTGTAGGGGGAAACAAACAGCAGGTACAGATCGGAGTCGCTCCAA
>Ga0307474_10000882_pt1 | contig 21619 bp, 18 predicted proteins | sample atmos_gasesECM1C_2_FD_203312 | JGI IMG/M metagenome (GOLD analysis project Ga0307474, IMG submission 203312) | Hardwood forest soil microbial communities from Morgan-Monroe State Forest, Indiana, United States - atmos_gasesECM1C_05 | ecosystem: Environmental > Terrestrial > Soil > Temperate... | reverse complement strand
TGTGCACGGATTCGCCCGTCGACACCCCATTCAGTCAGGCAGGCCTAAATCACTTGCTGTCGTCCGCAGCGACACCGGATTGCAGCCGCAGCGTCTCACTCCCGTATCGATCCGCGGCCGACGGCATCCAATTGAAGCGCTCCAGCGTGGGCCACATGGCGCGAGCCTGGTACCGGGTTCGTTACTCGGTTCCTGCCGGTTGGAAGACCGACGATCAGCTGATGATCTACAGTCCCAGAGTGTTGGGTGTCGCGTGGGCTGTGCGCGTCAACGATCAGACCGCTGCGGATAATCTGGACGACTGGCGCATGACCTGGAATCGTCCTTTGGCGGTGCGTCTCGACAGCGACCATTTTCGTCCGGGCGATCAGCTCGTCATCGCCGTAGGAATCGCCTACGAGCCACAACTTGGTCACGCACTGGCGCGCCTCAGCATAGGTCCCGCACCGGCGCTCGCACAACGTCTTGCGACGAGAGATTTTCTGCAGTTCATCATGCCCGTGGCGTGCAGCGTCACGCTATTGGCGATGGGCGTCTTCTTTCTGCTCTTTTGGTGGTCGCGGCGCGTCGAACGAATGCACCTCTTCTTGGCGCTATCCTGCATCGCCTGGTGCGTCTGCAATTTGCAGTACGTATTGCCGCGGCGCGACGACCCCGTCCTCAATGCCTGGTATTCGGCCGTGGCCGGCCCCTCGATCGCATGGGTCATGTGGCTGATGTATTTGTTTGTGTTGCAGCTCGATAAGCGGTTTTCACGCGTCATTGCGCTTCTCATGCCGCCGTTCGTGTTCATCATGACTTTTCTTGCGCTGCCCATCGTGCCGCTGAATGAGAATGTCGGTACGTATTATCAAGGCACGAATCTTATCGTCGCGGCCCTCGTGGCAACGCGCATCGGTTGGATGGCGATTCACGGCGGCAGCCTCGAACTGCGCCTGATCGCCGCCGCATTGGCCGTCACCATCGTCGCCGGGGCGCACGATGTGGGACTGGTCGCGCAACGCATCGACCAAGAAGGGATTTATTGGCTGCCTTATTGCAGCATGCTGTTATTCGGTTCCTTCCTGTTTGCCGTACAGCGCCGCTACGTGCGTGCCATCAACGACTACGATTTGTTGAGCAGCAGTCTGGCGCGGCGCCTCAGTGAACGCGAACGCGAATTGCAGGCCAATCACGCACGATTGCTCGAACTCGAGCGCGCGCAAACCTTGACCGCGGAACGCCATCGGCTCATGCACGACATGCACGACGGCTTAGGCTCCGCGCTGACGACTTCGCTGGCCATGCTCGAGCAGGGCAATGCCGACGCCGCTGAGCTGAAGAGCCTCTTGCTGGACAGCGTCGACGACCTGCGGTCGGTCATCGACTCGCTGGAGCCGCTGGACGGCGATTTGACTTCAGTACTCGCGACATTGCGATTTCGGCTGGGAAAACGCTTGGAACTTGCCGGGATTGCACTCGAGTGGGACATGCCGGATCTGCCGGCGCTCAGTTGGCTGGGTCCGCCACAAGCGCTGCAGCTCATACGCATCGTTCAGGAGGTGCTGACCAATGTCCTCAAGCACGCGCACGCGACGCGCTTGTGTATCTCAGCAGCCTGCAGCGGACTCTTTATCGAAGTGTGCATAACGGATAATGGCTGCGGCTTTGACCCTGCCACCGCGCCAACCGGCCGCGGCCTGCGGCATCTCGCGCAGCGCGCAGCGAGCTTGAATGGCAGCGTGGTGATCGAGTCGCGGCTGGGAAGCGGCACCACGGTTCGATTGCTGCTTCCCATGGCAATCCGGGTGGCCGAAGTAAGATAGCGCCGCAATCGGTGTACCGTCTTCACGGGACAAGGGATTGCCATCCGTCGACGGGCACAGCCTAATCGATCGCAAAGGGAATTCATCGCGATCGGGATACCAATGACAACAACCACCAAGAGTTTCGTCCAAGGGCTTGGGCTTCTCGGCATTTTGATCATGGCCGCCTGCAACGGCGGCATCGTGCCCAAGCTGCCCGTCCCGCCACCGCCGCAGACATTCACCGTCGGAGGATCCGTGAGCGGTTTGGCGGGCAGCGGCCTCGTGCTGCAAAACAACGGCGGCGACGATCTGCCGGTCGCCGCCAGCGGCAACTTTGCCTTCGCGACTACGCTGGCAAGCGGCGCCGCGTTCAATGTAACGATCAAGACTCAGCCGCTCTCCCCGACGCAAACCTGCACCGTGACCCAGCCGACCGGAACGGTCGGCACCGCCAACATCACCAATGTTGCCGTTACCTGCGCCACCAATAGCTACAGTATTGGCGGCAGCGTAATCGGACTGACCGGTTCGGGTCTGGTATTGCAGGACAATGCGGGTAACGACCTGAGCGTTGCGGCGGCCAGCAGCAGCTTTACATTCTCGACGCCCGTTGCAAGTGGCGCAACTTACCACGTCACAGTCAAAACTCAGCCGACCGCTCCCTCTCAGAGCTGCGCCGTGACGGCGGCGACCGGCACGGTGGTGAGTTCGAATGTCACCAACGTTGTGATGACCTGCACCACGACTACATACACAGTGGGCGGCAGCATCACCGGCCTTACGGCTTCCGGTCTCGTGCTTGAGAACAACGCCGGCGACGATCTGACGGTAGCCGCAACCAACAGCAGTTTTACCTTTGCGACCGCCGTCGCGAGCGGCACGCCGTACAGCGTCACTGTGAAAACTCAACCAACCGGCCAGACCTGCGCCGTCACGAGCGGATCAGGAACCGTGGCCGCCGCCCCGATCACGAATGTCGGGGTGAGCTGCACGACATCCATGCCGTTTGCGTGCGGCTTCACGGAAAATGGCGTCGTCGTCACGCATGCCGGCAACATCACGGCGAGCGAATCCTGGGCGGGCGACGGCACGGTTCATCTCATCCCGAACTCCATCAGCATTCTGGCGCCGGCCACCGTGACGATCCAAAAATGCGCCATCGTCAAGTTGAACGCGAGTGTGGAAATCTCTGTTCAAGGCAATGCATCCGGTACCGGGACCGCCAAGCTGCTCGCGGCCGGGGATGATATCGTCAGCGGCCGCGTCGCCATCACCGCCATGGACCCCACGCAGCCCTGGGGCAGACTGCGCGGCCTCAATCAGAATTCATTGATCGAGTTGGATTACGCCGTGATCACGGACGGCGGTAGCGTGGGCGGGGCGCAGCGTAACGCAGCCATCGCGATGACGGGTGGCAGCACGCTGCCGGATCCGGTCCTCAAGGTCACCAATACCATCATCGCCAATACCGCCGGAACCCCGGGTGTTTACTTGAGCGATGCGGCCTTTACCAGCGATTCGGATGGTCTAACGATTGGCGCGCAGTTTGACGGCATCGATGTGCCCGCGATGGCGCTGGGTTCGATACCCCCCAATACGAGCACATTCGAGATATTGGTGATCGAGAACGCCAACATCTTCGACAATCTCACCATCAACACGAACGTGCCGATTCATTTCAAGACCGATTCGGTGCATGTCGGGGGACTGGCACCCACTTTCGTTCCCAAAGTCACGTTGACGCTGAATCAGGGCGTCACGTTGAAGTTCGAACCTGTCTCGACGGCACCGACCTTGGTCGGATTTGGTGATATCGGTCAATCGCCCGACAAAAACGCGGCACTGATCATCAACGGTACGCCCACGGCGCCGGTTCTGTTGACCTCGGCCAGGGTGGCTCCGGCACCGGGCGATTGGGCCGGTCTGTGGCTGATAACGAGTGTCGGCTCACAATTGAACAACGTGATCATCGAGTACGCGGGCGGAGATGCCGGCGTCGGCCCCCTAAGCTGCGGACCCGTCGATCCGACCACGCATTCACCGTATCGTCACACGGCAGCGTTGCTGGTGGGCGATGGCAACGACCTCCAGTATGCGCCGCCGGCCGGCCTGGTCACGAACGGCACGTTCCGCAACAATGCGGGAAATTTCGCCATCGATTCTGTGTGGCAGGCCAGCACGTTCGGCCCAGCTCTGAACGCGACCAATACGTTCACCAACAGCGCGAAGGTTTGCACGCAATCGAAGAATTACATCACCGGCGGATGCGCGGTCGCAGGCGTGGACCAGTCGGGTTGCCTGGTGCCTTAATGTACCTCGCAATTTTAGCCAAAACGTGCAACTGGCACGCCCCTGCTGTGTTCTACAACCAAGGACCGATGACAAGCAGTTGCTGAAGGAGACACACATGAACACTCTGACCACCAAACTCACCGCCGTCGCCGCCGCCCTATTAATGAACGGTGTCATCATGAGCGCCGTCGGATACCTCTTCGCCTTGCAGGCGCAGCCTCACATGTCAGCGATCGCGTTCGTGCACAAAGTGGCCGCGCATCATTGGGTGTGATTCGGCGACCCAAGTCTGCGCAGTCGAACCATCTTCACGCCTGAGCCTGAGAGTGAATTGACATACATAGGCGCCATAGCGGCGCCTACGGCGCCGCAGCTCTGGGCGCGCGTTTGCGACGAGCCTCAGAACGTATCGATCGTGAGGCGAACGCCGTTTACCAGCACGCCGATATACGCAACCAATGCGCAGGTCAAGGCCAGGTTATTGAAACTTACTAACCAATGATTAACGCCTGCGAATGCGCCGCCCCAAATCAGCCGCTCATTCCTTCTCGGCCTTCTCCTGTTGCACGCGACGGTAGACCTCTTCCCGATGCACCGCTACCTCCTTCGGCGCCTGAATACCCAGCCTGACCTGATTACCCTTGACGTCAACTACCGTCACCGTGATCTCTTCACCGATCATCACGGTTTCGCCCATCCGTCTCGTTAAAATCAGCATCGGCCCATCCCGCAATTGCTGTCCGCAATCGGAATGTACCACGGCCTTTGCCGGCTATTGAGGAACGCCCTCTTTTTCTTCGTTTAGCGGCCCCGTGGGGGCGCACCGGCGGCCTTACCAGTATCGCGGATGCCTCTAGGCTTATTTGAAAGCAGGTCCATGCGCCCAAGCCACCAGTGAGTGGCGCGTCCCGAAGGTTACCGGCGTCACCTGATGCGCGAGAAAGGACGGAAACACAATGATGGTCCCGCGGCGGCGGCGCGGATCGAGCTGCGGACAGGCGCATAACTCTAAGTCCCCGCCGGCGTACTCGCCGTCATCGCTCAACTGCACCGACATACTGAGCTTGCGCGTGGAGGTTTGACCGCCGCCGGCGTCGAGATGCCAGCCAAAGCTTTCGCCCACTCCGTAACGGGCAAATTGAATCTCATCCACTAAACCGAACAAGTCGAACTTGAACCAACGATTGACGGCCTGGAAGGTATTCCAGACTTTCTCGTACAACCACCGACTGTCCTCTCGAATGTCGATCCATGCGATGGTTGATTTGCGGATATTGGGCTTGGCATACATCATGGTGCCAGGGCGCTGTCGGCGATGCCCGCTCAGCCCCATGATTCGTTGGCATTCTTCGGCCGAGAAAATGCCCGTAAATACCAGGGGTGATGAGACATGCCCGTTCATCTTTAATCCTAACCGAATGCGCTCGAACGTCTCGGGCGCATCGGCGACCGATGGCGGGTAGATCAATGAGCCCGTTTGCTCATCGCCGATGCTTAACTGGAGCTTATGCACCCCTGGCCCTGTCCTTGTTTAGCCTTTGACCAGATCTCTAACCGCGTCGACATCGATCCCAAACAACTGCACGGCGGTCGCCGTGCCAAAACTGGCGACACCTTCGGGACTGGCAAGATACTGTGCAAAGGCCTCTTCTGGGCTCAACGCACCCGGAAATTGGCTGGAATTAAAGCGCTCAATCTCGAATGAGACACCGCTCGCCTGCCTAAGATTCTGCACCACCGTCCTCACTTTTCTAATACCCATCTCCACCGTATCGACCCCGGTATCGACGCCAAAAATGGTGACGAATACGACCTCGACCGCACTTCGTATCTCTGGGACGACGGGGCTCTGTGCAGCTCGCGCCAGCATGGCGCGATGCTTTTCTTCGAGTTGGGCAGCGGTGAAAAAACCCACTGCAAAATAGCGCGTCGTCGGGACTTCGCGGATCATCTACTCTCCTTGGCGGGTCGCTGGAACTGGAATAACATTAAGGCAGCCTTTTTCAGCTCACCACACCCAAAAGGTCTATCCATTGGTACGACCTATGCGGCTTCTCTTGACGACCGGGCTCATGGCGATCGGCTTGCTCGGCGGATTTCTGCTGTGGCGCGCTCCCAAAGATACTCGGCCACCCGCCTCTGAGAGTCCGCTGATCGTCGCGTGGGTTGATTTCGATGTTCCGGCTGTACGGCAAGGAGTAGCCAGATTCACGCAACATCTCAAAGCCCAACGCCCCGAGGGCGCCCGGCCCGTCGAAGTTGAGCTCATCGGCGTCGACGCAGACGATCCTGAACGATTTGCGATGAAAATGCGTCAGTTGATCGCCACGCAGCCCGCCCTCATCTTCGCCTCCTCAGTCGGTGTGGCGAAAACCTTGCTGGCGCTCAAGACAACTATTCCGATATATTTCGGCATTCAGTCGGATCCGGTGCGCGAAGGCTTGATACCCTCCTTGGTGTCAACGGGGTCCCTCACCGGCTATACCTACTTTGTGCCCCTCGACGTGAAGATCATGGAACTGATTCGCCGCGTCTTTCCCGACATCAAAGCGGTGGGCGTCGTGGCGACCGACTATTGGCTCGAAGGGGCCAGCATGAGCCAGGACCTCTTCACGCAGGCCAAGACGCTCGGCCTCGAGCTTAAAGTATTTGACCTGCACGACCGGGATGGGATCGGCCGAATGCTCGAAGATCCGCGGGCGCCTGCGGTGCAGGTGTGGTACGTCCCGTATTCGGATATCGCATTTCAGCACGGTGAGGAGCTGGCGGCCGCTTTGGTGAAGAGTCGCAGGCCCACCGTGTATGCGCGTCGCAAATTTCTCAAACTGGGTGGCCTGATTTCGGTTCAGTCTGTCGACGAGGACGCCATGGACATCTGGGCCAAATCCATTGCCAATATCTTGAACGGCGTGCCCGTCGGCAGTATTCCGGTCATGCGTCCTAAGGAAATCGAGATTGCGGTGAACGCAGCGGCGCTCGCGCAATTTGATCGCGCAACTCGCGAGCGCCTGGCACGCGAGGCCACGGTTTTGGAGTAAATTGGCTGATCGGGGATGCCTAAAGGGGCTCGAGCGTGCAATTAGCGGCGATGGAGGGATTATTTCGGCGCTATGTCGCCACGCTCGCGGGACTGGTCTCCGCTTCCGTGTTGACGGTTGGCGCGATCCTAGCCATCTACCATTACTACCAAGATCAGCAGCGCGCGCACGAAGTCCAAACGGCGCAAGCCCGCGCTGCCGCCGCCTCGATCGATGCCTATCTTCGCGGCATCGAGGGGGTGCTACGCTCCTTGTCGCTGCGTTTGAGCGAAGGATCGGTAGCCAGCCGCGCAGCACAAGCCCGCGATTTTCGCGACGCGTTGAAATTTGAGCCGGCGATATTGAACATTCGCTCGCTGGGCGCTGACCTACGCGAGACCAATTTCGTGTCCAGACTGCTTGCGAATCGCATCGAATCGGGAGCAGCTCAGCCTTCCGTCCAAAAGCTCCTGCAAAGCTGCGCGACGGCCTTCTGCTACGGCCCGGTATTTGTCCGTGACCAAACCGAGCCTTACGTCGCGATCGTCACCGCCGGTCAGCACGGCGGCGAGACCCTCGCCGCGGAAATCAGCGTGCGATTTATTGACGACGTGCTCGCGAGACTCTCGATTGGCAAGTCGGGTCGAGCCTACGTGGTCGATTTCAACGGTCACTTACTGGCGCACCCTGACCTGCGCACCCTGCTGCGCAGAAGCGATGTGTCGGAGTTGCCTCAGGTACGGCAGGTTCGAGCGGCATTGGCTTCGGGTCGCACAGAGTTACCGTCGGTCTGGGGTGAAAGTCCGAGTGGCGGGGCCGTATTCTCGAGCGCGACTCGAATCTTGGGTCCCGATTGGCTGTTGTACGTCGAACAGCCCGCCGCGGAGCTGCTGCGCACAGTGCGAACCACCATCGGGGTCACCATCTTGGTGCTGACCCTGGGAATCGCTGCCGCTTGCGTGGCCGCTCTGCTCTTGGCTCGGCGTCTGGCCAAACCCATTTTGCAGCTGCGCGACGGTGCCCACCGACTGGGAAGCGGTGACCTGTCGGCCAAGATCGAGATCCAGAGTCGCGACGAGATTCAATCAGTGGCGACCGCCTTCAACGGCATGGCAGATAGTCTGCGCACACTGTACGTGAGCCTGGAGTCCAAGGTCTTGGAGCGAACTCGGGACCTGGCGCAAGCCAACGACCAAATTACCACCCAGGCGCGTGAGTTATCGGCGTTGAACGGCAAGCTGGGCGTGCAGCTCGAAGAGCTGCACGTAAAGCGCGAAGCGGCGGATCGCGCCAGTGCCGCCAAGACCCGGTTTGTGGCCGCGGCCAGCCACGACCTGCGCCAGCCCATGCATGCCGTCGGCTTGTTAGTCGGGATTCTTGCCGAGAGGCAGATTTCTCCAGAAATCGGCGGCTTGCTCAACAAGATCCAGCTTTCTGTCTCGGCGCTCGAGAACCTCTTTGAAACCCTGCTCGATATATCGCGACTCGACGCCGGCATCGTGGCACCGCATCTGAACTGCGCGAGTTTGGACTCCCTGCTCGAGTCAATCGAGCTCAGCCATTCGCAAGCCGCGGCAGACAAGGGCCTGACGCTTCGGGTGCATCGTCCGCGCACGGTGGTCCATACCGACAGCGCGCTGCTACTCAGCATGCTCGGCAATTTGATCTCAAACGCGATTCGCTATACCGAGTGCGGCCATATCGATGTTTACTGCCGAAAACGCGATCGGTTTGTCGCCGTATATGTCTGTGATACCGGCATCGGCATCCCGGCAGCGGAATTGGAGCTCATATTCGAGGAATTCTATCAGCTGAGCGACATGAACCGGGCTAGAGGCCAGGGGCTCGGCTTAGGTCTCGCCATCGTCAGAAGGACGGCAGAACTCTTGGGCTACGCGTTGACCGCAAGATCCTCGCTGGGTGTCGGGTCCGTGTTTGGCATCGAGCTGCCGATCGCGACCGCCGATCAATTCAGGCAGATGCTGCCAGTACCCGGATGCGCCCAGGATTCGGTGCTCGCCGGGGCTTTTATCGTGGTCGTCGATGATGACCAAGAGAGTCGATTTGCGACCGAAGCGATTTTCAAATCCTGGCGCTGCCATGTGATCGCCGCCGGCAACGGCGCTGCGGTGCGCCATGAACTCTCGCAGCATTTACGCCAACCGGACCTGATTGTCGCCGACTATTGGCTCAAGGATGGCGAAACCGGACTTGCCATCATTCAGGAATTGCGGCGCGAGGCGGAGATGAGCATTCCGGCCATTATCCTCACCGCCGACCATGAGGTGGCACGCGCCGTCGCGGCGAAGACGCTCGACATCGTGTTTCTGCAGAAACCTGCCAACGCTCTTAGGATTCGGCGCGTCGTGATGGATCTCGTCCCGCAAGCATCCAACGTGGAATCTCAAGCGGTTTCATTGGAATGAGCGCGAGGATGAACGCCCCGGTCAAAACGCAGACCCATGCGGCCCGCCGCAATGACGGCCTGCGTCCGGGTGGTGACATTCAACGCGCGCAGTGCCGCCGAGGTATGAATTTTTACGGTGCTGCTGGACAACGATAAATCCCGACAAATGGCCTTGGCAGACTTGCCTTGCAGAATCAGGAACAACACTTCGGATTGTCGCGGCGTCAAGCCAAGATCGCCCGGCGTCGTGTGTTCCGAGGTGCCGGGCTTATCGGCGTTGCTGTGCACCACGGTTCTAGCGCCCACGCTTCGATCGCGTAAGAACGCCTCCGGCGGAATATAAATCCCCTTCGACAACACCAACTGCAGTGCCGCGAACAGCACAGCGGAGGATGAACTCTTCGGAATGAACCCCATCGCCCCCGCATCGATGGCATCCAAAATGGTTTGCTTATCGTCGCTCGACGATAACCCCACCACCGGAATGTGCGGGAATTCGCCTCGGATCATCGATATGGCGTTGATCCCAGAAGTGCCGGGCAAATTGATGTCCATCAACACCAGCTCGATATTCGGGTCCTGGGCAACCCGCGCCACTGCCTCTTCACAGGTCCCCGCCTGATAGAGCGAGTCGCCCGCCACCAAGCTCTTGAGCAGCAGAGCAATGCCTTCGCGGAACAGCACATGGTCATCGACCAGCAGTATCTTCATGATTGTGGGGCTGCCTTTAGATCAGCGGCTTAAGTCTCCGTCAGCCGCTCAAAACCACTCTAGCACGCAATTTCCATCCTGCCTTATCAGCCGCGCCGCGCAAAAGGATAGTCCTTTCGGGTCACCCTTGACGGTGATTCAGTTTCATCCCGCCAAAACGTCTAATGACGCCTCGCGGATCAGTGAACACCGACTTTCCCGACTCTAAAGACTGGCGTTCACCGGACCGCAAGCAACAAGGATAGTGGACTCTGGCCAAGGATGGCCCTCCTCGCCACAGCCAAAGTCACCCCAGCGAGCAACTCCACGCCCGTCTCCATATGTTCCGGTGGAGTCGCAGGAGTTAATGTTCTGCGCTGTCCAACCAACCGCCGGTGAACCCTGCTCGCTTCAACTGTGCCTCTTTCAACGCTGACATGGGTATCACGGAAGCTGGGGCTGACTGAATCCATGGTCCAGAAGAACTCGAAGGTGCGCTGCTCAATATCGGTGAGCAAACCGGAATCCGAAGCACGCGCCATGTCCGCGACCGACACGGTCAAGTCTTCTCTTTGCTGTAAATTCTCGGACGGGACACGTCTGACACAGCCGATGCTGTGCGTCGTTTGATCTCCTCCGCCAGCGCACCGGCATTGATTGCATCGGGTCGATGGGTTCCCGAATCGTTCATGCAAACGCCGATTCCGGGAGTGCCAATACTGAGCAATACCCCATTGCTGCCCAAATCCGCTCAGTCGAACAGACTGAGAATACTTTGATACTTTTCTATGTAGCCGCTATTTTCGCTGTTGTAGCGTGGAATGCTGACCGCTTGCACCAAAGAGCCATCCTGGCGCCACACACAGGGGCAGACGACGGCGGATCCGGGTGGCAGCTTGCCGGCGCGTCGCAGTTCGGCAAGTTGGACACCCATGCGGTTGAGCGCCCGATAAAGCTTGGCGACATTGCGGCCACCGCCATTGTAGGCGGCGACTGGAAAGATGCCGAGCACATCGGGTTTGGCGCGATAGGCGGCGCGGATTTCGCTGTTCATCTGTGACAGATCAAGGTCCAGCAGGCAAACGGCTGCCTTCATGGCATTGCGCAGACGAGTCGAGCCGCGCTCGAAGTTGGGGTCCAGCTGCGCGCCGCGGCAGCTGCGCACGACGAACGAATAGGTGCCGTGGCCGCGCCGGTCGGTGAACTGCATCGGGCCCAGCGCCTTCGCGCTCGAGACGCTATAGCGATAGGCTTCTTCGCGCTTCAGCCCGTACTGGCTGAGCACCTCGTCGAATGCATCTGTGCCCTTCTCAATGAAGTCCTCGTCGTCGGTCTGTTCGATTACCGCGAGCGTCGCAATGACCTCCGCCGGTATCACGTCCGCGAGCAGCTCGCCCGGAAACGCCTCGCTCGGCACGCCTGCGTCACGAAGTTCGTCGATCGCGCCCCGTGCGGTGGCGAGCAGAAAGTCTTTGCCGCCGGTAATGAAGCGTGGGTCAAGGGTATCGGCGGTATACGGCAAGTAGACAATGGATCGTGCCGTCGCCGCCGCCTCGCGCCAGCGCTTCTTTTTGATGAGGGCGTTGTCGAACACCGGAAACTTGCGTCCGTACACCTTCAGCTCCTCGCCATCGCGGGAAAATGTGAACATGAGCCGCTCGGCCCCCGTTCCCTTGACGTGCCGCGCCTCAATTCCGGGCGTACGCACGGTGAAGGGCAATTCTCCGCGGCCAGGCTTCCATTTCACGGGTGGGCGGGGGATCTCCAGGTGGGCAATGGTCCAATTCTTCTGCGCCTCGCTCCACAACGCGAAGGCGACCGGCCGGCCGCGCAGCACCTCATGTCCCTCCTTACCGGTCAGGACGTACTGAAGCTGCACGTCGCGCAGCTGCGCCTGGCCCTCGGCAACCAAGTCGCGGATGATGAGGTCGCGCGTACGCCCCTTGACGATCACCTCAGGCAAGTCTCCAGGCTTAGGCGGCGCCTCGTGTTGTTCCGACTCGGCAACAGCAACCGGAACTTCACTATCACCCTCGCTCTTTGCCTCGCTGGCTGCCATCGGAACATCGTGCACCAGGGGTGGTGGGGTATCCGCGACCAGCGGTGGGTCGTCCACCGGCTCGATTCGGCCGCGCGAGGAGACACATCCGGAGCAAATCAAGATGACCAGCAACGGCAGCGCAAATGAGGCACCACGAGGGACTCGCGCAAAGGGATTCAACCATGCGGAAACGGGAGGTAGAAACGACATCATGACCATAATACTTGCGAACGGCGCATCGTACGACTCTAAGAGCGCGTCGTGCTTCGCAGATTCTCACTTCAGATGCGCGTGGAAGTCGGGAAAACGGCAGCCAGGGCGTGAACGGGGCAGAACTCAGGCAACCTTGCTCTGCGCCGCCACATTCTCCGACGATTGCGGTGACTCGATGATGTGAGCGAGGTCCGTCAGCAGCGCTGAGAGTTCGCCGGCCATGACGGCGAAGTCAATATCGAACTGCTCCGCAGGATCCACTTCTTCAGCATCGGTCTGATCTTTGCCCACTTCGAGGAATTCGATGCGCTTCAGGCAGAGTTTGTCCGTCAGGACGAACGAAACACGTCCGTTCCAGGTCAATCCCAGGCGCGTGGGGTACTTCCCCGCGGCGAGATGAGAGCGAATGTCCTTACCGTCGAGTGGATGACGTACATAACGAATACTTGATTTCGTCTCATCCGCTGCCTGCAGCTCCAGATCGTCATCGATCGCAAACCTGAAGGGAGCACTACCCTGCATGAGCCAGGATGTCATGAACACATGCGCGGAGCGCGCCCCCTCCAGGGGTGCAGGGACAAAACTGTCGAGCGTCGCCGCCAGCGTCTCAAGCACTGATTCCGCACGGGGCGCACCGGCGGCATCGATGACGAACCATCCGTTGCGAGAATCAATCCAGGCGCGGGTTGTGGTTCGCCGCGTGAATGCCCGCGCTCGCAGCTCATCGGCGACTTGTGCCTTGATATCTCGCATCTGTTTGCGGCCGACCGGAAAGCCCTGTTCGGATGCCTGAACCTCGGCGCGTTCCTCGGCAACCTGTCGAATGATGGAAGCGGGCAAGAGTTTCTGATTCGTGCCCAAAGACAGCAGGTGATGCTGCCCCACCGTGTGCAGCAACCGGCCACCCTTGGTCACCGGCTGCCAACCGCGAGTCAGCATATCGAAATGCCCGCAGGGCCGAAGTAGATGGCCGCCGAGTCGCGTCTCTAGATCGCCGGCCGTCCAGGACCAATCCGCGGGCAATCGATAGACGAACAGATTCTTGAACAGCATGTGGCATACCTGGGTCGAGGAAGCGCGCGATTATAGGGAGATCGTTTGAGGACTTCTAAAAATAATTTGACCCGTTGCGCTCGACATTTGCGCCGATGGTCGGTATAGCCGGCTCAAGTATTCGAGGCGCGAAAGTCTCGGCAATCGCACCCGGCAAAGCCTAGTCAGCGGGCTGGGCAGATCTCATGCTCGAATCGTACCGGGGGTACTCATCCTTCAATCAGCCAGATTTCTTCCGCGGCACCAAGGTGTATCCAGACACGAAGCGACCTTCGACACACTCAGTCCACAGCCATTCGACATCCTCGTCGTCGGCACAGATGGTCCACCACCTCAATTACTTCATCGCCACTTGCTCGACCTCCGTGCGCGGCGGCCAGATCGCTCTCCCCAGCTTATCCCCGATGCCGGGCGAAATGGTGAATGTCGAAGTAGGTTCCACTTTTTTGGACTTCAGCCCTCAAAATCCCCTCGCGCTGATAGCCGCATTTCTCCAGCACTCTCATGGAGGCGATATTCGGCGCCAATGCCGTAGCGTAGAGCTTTCGAAAGTTTCGACTGTTGAAGCCGTACTCGGTCATTTGCGAAACTGCCGCTCTCGCGATGCCCTTACCCCAATAGTCTTCACCGAGCCAATAGCCGATCTCTCCGAGATGCTCCCGCCATCCGCTCTCGGGTCTAATACCGATGTTGCCGACAAGCATCCCCTGATATTCGATCGCGCGAGCAATACCGCCGTTCTGTTTTGAACCGGTACCAATCCACCACTCGGCATCTTTGAGCGTGTACGGATACGGGAATGTGTACACGAGGTGGCGCGACACGTTCTCGTTATTGGCCAATTGCACCAGACGTTCGAGATCGGAGTCGGCGTATTCTCTGAGAGAAATCATCATTGATTTTGATCCGGTGTCCGCATTCGGCCATTCGCCCGTCGATGCCGGCGACGGTATATTTTCGCAATGTTCGTAAGAATCCGCCAGGCTCGACGACTACCTTCACAGATAATGGGAGGAGCTGAGTGAAATGGACATAGGGGCGTGAAACAGGACGATCGGTATACCCAAGCCGTCGCCTCGTTTGGCCCCGCATTGCAACGATTGGTCCGTGGCTTTGAGGCTGACGCGGATCAGCGCCGCGATCTGCTGCAGGACATTCACATTGAACTGTGGCGGAGCATGAGGGTTTTCGAGGAGCAATGTTCCCTGCGAACGTGGGTTTACCGTGTTGCGCACAATGTCCGCGCCTCTCACGTCCTGCGCAGCCGGCGGCTGAACTTTGCGGCGTATGTAAGTCTGGATGAGCTCGCGGATATGCCAGACCGCGACACTCCGGAATTGATTGCCAGCGATCAACAAGCCCTCGCATGGCTACATCAAACGCTTCTTTCCGACCCCACTCATGCGGCTCGGAAGTCTCCTAATCATCGCGGGAACCATATTCATTGTGGTGTGGATTCATTTCCGAGCGTCGGCCAATCCCATCCCTTCCCAAGTCTCATTTATGGATTACATCTCGAGGTACCGCGAAGAAGTTGGGCGTCAGCAGACGGCGCTGCGAACCGTGTGGCTGTGGTATCTCGGACCGTTGGTACCAGGTCTTGCGCTGTTCACGATCGGTATGAGCCGATTACTCGAACACGCGCCGGGAAGCCGGCGTCCTATGTGGCCCTTCTTAGTTGTTATGGTCGCAGTGTTCGTGGGAGTGTGGCTGCTCAATTTATGGGGTGCTCGCAGACTACAGCGCCAGATTGATGAATTGAGCAGTCTGTTGCCTTGATGAACAACCCGGATCTTTCTAGAAACAAGCCCGGTAATTGGCGCGCTCGGCGGCCGTTGAACCGAAGGCGACTGCTCGAATGTAAACATGAGCGCTGCCTACGCCTGATTGCATCGCACAACACGACGTTAGGATTCCTCTGACGCTCTAATCGGCCGGCGGGCGATTTCCCACAACCCAGCTCAAGATTAGGCTTGAACCTGGTGACTGAGGTCGCTGCGGAATTGTCGTATGTGGAAGAAACACAAACCCGGGTCAGAATCGAGCACAGGGTTCCATCGCGTGCAGTGGCACGCGGTCTCCATTGTGACGACCCGGGCAAGTTGTCACACGGCCCGCGCGCTTCGCGGAATCCGGTTCCTCTCCAATGAAGCACCGCATCTTCCGTTAACGAATTGCAGCGCCGGTGCGACCTGTCCCTGCGCATACAAACACCATGCGGATCGGCGCGCAGCGCCGCGTCGGGCCGAAGAGCTCACGGGATTGCGACGACCGAATCCTGGCGGGCAGGAGCGGCGACAACAGGGCGGCCGGCGAAGCACAGACTCTTAGACTCGTTTGTCAAGGCCGCGCAGCCCGCGCCATCGCGCACAGCAACGTCGGAATAATTGCCACCCCATAGAGAGAACACATGGCGCTTAAACGGATGGACAACGTAGGAATCGTCGTCGCTGATCTCGACGCGACGATCGCCTTCTTTCGCGAGCTCGGCCTCGAGCTCGAAGGCCGGGCTACGGTCGAAGGAGAATGGGCCGGACGTGTCACTGGACTGGGCGATCAGCGCGTCGAGATTGCCATGATGCGCACACCGGACGGCCACGGCCGACTTGAGCTCTCTCGGTTTCTGACGCCGCCTGTCGTCGCAGATCACCGCAACGCTCCGGTGAACGCTCTAGGCTACCTGCGCGTCATGTTCGCCGTCGATGACATCGACGAGACGCTCGAGAGGCTGCGCAAGCGCGGCGCGCGGCTCGTGGGCGAAGTCGTTCAGTACAAAAACGCGTATCGGCTCTGCTACATCCGCGGTCCGGAAGGGCTTCTCATAGGACTCGCCCAAGAACTCCGGTGAGGGACGAACCACAACGCGTTGCGCTTGCATTCGACAGTTGAGTACTCGGGCGCGGCCTGCAATGCTCGGCCGCCCGGCGCTCCCTCAGCGTCGTGCGCCAGGCGACGTTGGGGCGTTTCCTTTTCCTTACCTCCCTAGTTTTCGATCGAGTAGCTCTGCGAGCAGCAGCCGCGCTAGAGCCTCCGGCTCCTTCTCGAACATCCCCAGATGCACCGGTTCCTCATCATCCTCCCAGTTAACAAACAGCTTGTTACCCTGGACTCTCCACCTTGCTGAGTAGGCGCGTTCTTCGCGCTCAATGGTTACCATGCCCGTGAACGGATTTGTCATCGTGTTCATTGGGGACCTCCTCATTGCTGGTAGCCGATTTTGCGCCGCGCAGATCCAAAGGCCTATCCCAGGTGCAGGAAGACTTCCTGTAGGCGTAGGAGAGATTCTGCCAAAAGGCCGCCTCAGAATTGCGGGCAAAGGACTTGCCGGACGGACTTTTGTCGCGCAAACACGCCTAAGCGTCGCTCGCTGGCGACACCTGGTCCCCGGAACTCCCGTGGGACGCGGATCATACAATTCGCAACCTAGAAGACATTATTGACCTCATGTCGCAACCGCGCTGGCGCGGCTAATTGTTTCCGGACCACCTGCTAAAGTAGCGAGCAGACACAAAAGGAGAGTCACGCCGATGAAGTCGCTCGTCGTTTCAATTGCTTTTATTGCGCTCTTAGGTCCAGCACTCGCAGCTCCCAGGAACTCTCTGCTGATTGAGGACATGACTTGGACGGAAGTGCGCGATGCGATTGCTGCGGGCAAGACCACTGCAATTTACTACGCGGCAAGCACCGAGCAGAACGGACCCGGAGTAGCGCTGGGCAAGCACGTGTTCATCGCTCACTACCTCAGCCAAAAGATAGCAGTCCAACTTGGTAATGCACTCGTTTATCCCACCATGCCGTTTGCCCCGACGGGCGATTGGGGCCTCACGAACCCAGGCATCATTGATCCGCCCAAAAGGACCGGACACATGCGCTATGCGGGCAGCGTAAACCTGTCGGAAGAGACCTTCGGCGCGGTGGCGCATGATGTGGCCTTAAGCGCGATCTCCGCGGGCTTCAAAAACGTCGTGTTGATGTGCGATCACGGAGGCAAAGCGCAATTGCAACTCGATCAAGTCGCCAAAGCTCTGAACACGGAATGGGGTCCTAAAGGCATCCACGTTTACTACATTCCGGATGTGTACTTCAAAGAAAAAGAAGTGATGAAGGAGCAGCTGCAGAAACTGGGGATTCCCGAGGATAAGCACGCCGGCACCGATGACACCTCGGAGCTCAAGTACATCGGCAAAATGGTCAACGGCAATTCGTCTAAGTGGGTCGATGCCAACAAACTGGTCAAAGGACACGAAGGCGATGGCAGCGGAGTCGACGGCGATCAGACCAAGGCAACCCTCGCCCTCGGCAAGCTGTTCACCGATGCCAAGGTATCCTTTGCTGTCAATCAAATTAAAGAGTTTATCGCGGCCGGCAATTGAGGCACGCCACCCATGCGGTTGTCGCTGACCACCTCCGTCGACGGAAAAAAGCAACTCGCATGTCGATTCGGGTCGTGCTGGTTCGTCGTATAACCGGAAACCTTGAGGAGGAACCATGAAATACCTGACATTCATTCGACATTCTGAAGTTCATCGCCAAGCCGGGCCGCCCGCTGCACTGATGGAGGCGATGGGCAAGTTCGTTCAGCAGTCCCTGAAAGACGGCAGCCTTGTGGATACCGGCGGTCTGCTGCCGAGCAAGGACGGCGTTCTCGTGCGACTTGCCAAGGGTAAGATCACCGTGACGGACGGCCCCTTTACCGAGACCAAAGAAGTGATCGGCGGCTGGGCGATCTTGAAGGCCGACTCGAAGGCCGAAGCTGTGCGAATTGCCACTGAGTTTATGGAGTTGCATCGAAAGTACTGGCCCGAATTCGACGGCGAGTCGGAGGTGCGGCCGATGTTCGACCCCGGCATGGGGCCGTAGCGCGCACTGCCGCGTCGCTCAATCGTTAGGCGTCAATCGAAAGGTAGACATGAACATGACACGCGTCCGAGTTGAGTGCTTTACCATTTCGCTTGACGGATACGGAGCCGGTCCGAATCAGGACATCAGGAATCCGCTCGGCGTGGGCGGGACAGATTTGCACCAGTGGTTGGTCCCGACACGCACGTTCCAACGGACTCTATTTGGCGCCGATGGTGGCACAACGGGGATCGATGATGAGTTCGCTGCGAGGGGCTTCAAGAATGTTGGGGCCTGGATTCTCGGAAGAAACATGTTCGGACCGATTCGCGGTTCCTGGCCCGACATGAACTGGAAAGGCTGGTGGGGCGAGAACCCACCGTATCACGTTCCAACTTTCATCTTGACTCATCACGCGCGCCCGCCCATCCAGATGGAAGGCGGAACGACATTCTACTTCATCACGGGCGGTATTCACGAGGCGCTTGACCGGGCGCGCGACGCAGCCAACGGAATGGACGTGCGCGTTGGCGGCGGACCTAAGACCCTCCAGCAATATCTTCGTTTGGGCCTCATCGATGAGATGCACATCGCTATCTCGCCGGTCCTGCTGGGCGCGGGAGAGCGACTGTTCGAGGGGATTGACGTGCGCGCTCTGGGATACGAATGCGTTCAGTTCGTTGCGTCGGACAAAGCCGCGCATCTTGTACTCCGGCGCCAAGGGCCCAATGAGGCCTAACAACCGGAACGGTTAGCTTGCCGAAAAAGCTTCGCAAGACGCGCTTTGTTTGCCTTTCACGCCGTCGGATCACTTCCCGCTCTTAACATTTGCATTCTCACGACGGAGCCACCCTGAAAGGTCGCGACGAACGAGCGGCCTTCTTGACGTGCCTTGGCGATCGGGGTTGGACCCCGCCGGCGTGCAGCCCGCGGTTTCGGTCGCAAACGATGAAGTCTGCGCCGCAGCGCCAATTGGACTGACTGCCGACAGCGTCGCGGTGATGGCCAGTGCGAGCAACAAACAGCCATGTCTTGGAATGACTCTCTCCTTGCTCAAGTCACGCGAGCATATACCCTGCTGGCAAAAAAATGCGTCAACACGACTGCCGATTGGTTGCTGCGCGTTGGCGATGCGCCCGCATACGTCCCCCCGCCGTTGTCAAGGCTGACGCCTTGCACACGCGCAGCAACCTGAAGCCGGCCCTTAGAACTTCGCCTCCAGATGCACATACAAGAAGCGACCGGTCGGATCGTACGTCTGCACCCACGTGTTGTTGTTGCAGGCGCCTACCGGGCAGTTCGCCGAGAGGATTATCGGCGGGTCCTTGTCCAGCACGTTGTTGGCACCGACGCGAAGCGACAGGCTCGAATTGAGCGCCACCGAGGCGGACAGGTCGAGGTAGCTGAAGGTCGGAATATGGTCGTAGCCCGGGAATACCGATCCGGGTGCAGAGAGCAGCGAGGCCTGACTCAATGCATCAACCTGGGTGGCGCCGATAAAGCGCCACTGAGCATGCAGATCAAAACCCTGCCACGGAGTCGCCCAGTCGGTGCTGAAAATGTGGCGCCAGTGCGGCAACGGGTTGCCGCAGGTCTCACCTTCGAAGCCCGCGCAGTTATACGACGGCCCCGATTGTATCCCACCCGTAGCGAGATTCGGCACGTCTGTGTTCGGCTGGGTGGTGTTGGAGATGGTATCCGTGCCCTGCAAGTTGAAGACCAACTTGCCGAACGAGTCCATGTTGTAGGTGTAGTGGAGATTGATGTCCACACCCTTGTCCTCCAGCAACCCGGTATTCTGCGACAGAGTCGTCACGAATCCATTATTGGTCAGCCATAGAGAACCGTTGGCATTACGGTGGATCAGGTCGCATTCCGCCGGATTGCCGGTGATCGCGCAATTATCGATGACCGACACGCCATTTTGGGCCTCGATGGCGCCCGTGATTCTGATGTCGTAATAGTCAACCGTTGCCGAGAAATTCGGCAAGAAGGTTGGCTGGAATACGAAGCCGTACGACCATGTGTGTGCCTTCTCAGGACTGAGATTCGGATTGCCGCCCGTCTGGATATTGAACTGACTGGCCGGATTCACCCCTAAGTTTCCGTACTGCGTCTTCGGATTGACTCCCGTGCGCGCGCATTGCGCCGCGGTCAACGTCGGCGTCGGGCCCCAACACGGATCGACGCTGCCACCCGGGCCTACAGTCTGCGCGGCAAAGAGCTCGCCAATGTTGGGCGCCCGTACCGCTTGGGTAAAGCTGCCGCGGAAACGGATGTCCTTGATGGGCGCCCATTCCACACCAAACTTGTAGGTGTTGGTGCTGAATCCCAGGGTGTACTTCGAATACCGGTAGCCGCCGTTGACGGACAACTGCTCGGCGAACGGCAGGCCGTCCAAGATCGGCATGTTGAACTCACTGAAGACTTCCCACACGTGGAAATTGCCCGAGATCGGCAGTACCGCGCCCGCACCGCCGGCGATATCGTCCGAGATGTTTTCTTCGTCGGGGTTGAAAACGGTGCTTTCCGAACGATATTCGGTGCCCCCATTGACCTGCAGGCCGCTCTTCGCCCAGGGTGTCTGCACACCGTACTTGCCAAGATCACCGGTGATGTCGGCATGCACAACATACTCCCGGTCGGTTCCCTGTTGGAGTGCCGGAACCGTCAGATAATTGAGCTGCGCCGCCGTCACGCCGCCCGGCACCCAAGGATTGTAGGGCACGCAATTCGACGGTGCGGGAGGTGCGCAAATGGGAGTACCGTTGGTGCCAACCACGGGATTTTCCGCGAAGGCCAGTTTTGTCACCGAGAAATTGTTCAAATCTAGTGTGGTCGAGTCAACGATGCCGACCTGAGCGTAGGCGTTGTATTTCCATGCGTCCAAGAAATCGCCCTTGACGCCGACCACTTGGCGGAAGTCGTCGAAGGTAATGTCGGTTAAGCGCTGGCCGCCTTCGACGTTTCGTCGTTCGAGGTAGTACGACAGAGCACCGCCTGCCGGCTGACCCTGTGCCGCCAGCAAGCCCGGAGCGCAGAGAACGCCGCGTTCCTGCGCCGTGATCAGTGGGTTGCCGGGCTGGCCCGCGCCGACCGCGCCGCAATTCAAGGAAAGTTGATTATTGGCGAAGTCGCCGCCCGGCGCTTCGCCGCCCTGCGTCTGGTTCCTCATGAACATGAATTCGCTGTACACGTCCGTGTGCTCGTTCAGGTCATAATGGAGAAAGAAGCCGGCGGTCCAGCGCTCGCTGGGGCGTTGGAAGAAATTCAGGGCGCC
>Ga0307474_10000881_pt1 | contig 21623 bp, 21 predicted proteins | sample atmos_gasesECM1C_2_FD_203312 | JGI IMG/M metagenome (GOLD analysis project Ga0307474, IMG submission 203312) | Hardwood forest soil microbial communities from Morgan-Monroe State Forest, Indiana, United States - atmos_gasesECM1C_05 | ecosystem: Environmental > Terrestrial > Soil > Temperate... | reverse complement strand
CGCGCAAAGCAATCCCGAGCAATGGGCCGAAACTGCCATCTTCGTTACGGTCGACGAGGGCGGCGGCTTCTATGACTCCGGCTTCATCCAGCCAGTCGATTTCTTCGGCACTGGTCCGCGCATTCCAATGATCGCCGTTTCCCCCTTCTCCAGGGGCGGCCATATCAGCCACGTCTATAGCGAGCATTCCTCTTTCGTGAAGTTCGTCGAACGCAACTGGATGCTCAATACCACCCTCAGCGATCGCAGCCGCGACAATCTGCGTAATCCGCGTTCCGAGGGTGGCAATCCTTACGTCCCATCGAACATGCCTGCTATCGGAGACCTCTTCGACCTGTTCAACTTCGGCCAGGAACGGTAGCGGCCGCAAAACCAAGCACGTTGTGGATCGCCAATAGGCTCGCCCACAACAACGCAGTCTCCAATGCCTCCCCGAGCAGACCAGCTCGGGGAGGTTTCTCGTTTCAGACGCGATTTTTCATCGGTGAGCTGGCAGCGCCGGTGGCAAAAACGCTATCAACTTTGGCGATCTTGCCAATGGCAACCTCGCTTCGTAGGTGCCAAGCTCCTCAAACAATCGTGACCCGCTTCTTCAGGCCACATCCAGAAAGGGGCGCAGGCATCATGAATGAATTGCCGCGGGACATCCTGCAATGTATCGGCAACACCACCCTATTGCCCTTGCGCAACATCGTGCCCGGTAACAGCGCCCGCATCCTCCTGAAACTCGAAAACGAAAACCCCACCGGGAGCATGAAAGACCGCATGGCCCTGGCTATGATCGAAGCTGCGGAAGCGGACCGACGTCTCGCCGTCGGTGGTGGCGTTGTCGAAGCCACCGCCGGCAGCACCGGTGTCTCCCTCTCTCTGGTCTGCGCGGTGAAGGGACATCCGCTGCACATAGTCAGCTCCGACGCCTTCGCCAGGGAAAAACTCGACCACATGAAAATTCTCGGCGCCCGCCTCCAAATCCTGCACAGCGAGACCGGCGGCATGACCGAGAAACTAACTCGCGACATGATCGAAGCCGCCCGCGTCATCGCGGAAAAATCTGGATGCTACTGGACCGATCAGATGAACAATACCGACGCCATTCCCGCCTATCACCAAATGGCTGACGAAATCTGGACGCAGACTGGCGGACACATCGATGGCTTTGTCCAAAGCGTGGGTACAGCCGGTTCCATTCGGGGTAACGCGGAGGGTTTACGCCGCCATGATAATCAGATCCGAATCGTGGCCGTGGAGCCCTCTGAATCCCCGGTCCTCTCCGGCGGCAAACCCGGCTCACATAAAATTGACGGCATGGGAGCCGGCTACGTAGTGCCGCTCTGGCAAAAAGAAATCGCCGATCAAATCGAGCGAGTCTCCACTGAAGAAGCCACAGCCATGGCCCTCCGCCTGGCCCGCGAAGAAGGCCTCTTCGCCGGCACCTCCACCGGCGCCAACGTAACCGCCGCCCTGCGCCTGGCCCAACAATTGGGCCCCCACGCCACAGTAGTCACCGTAATGGTCGACACCGGAATGAAATACCTCACCAAGAAATGGCCCATCTGAATCCGCCGTGCCGCCCGCACATCTGGCTTGAAACAAAGCGCCCTTTGGCCCGTCGAAAACAAGCATAGAATCCTTCCAGCACGGAGGAGTATCCCGTGGAATACGAAACGAAACGGCAGTTTCCCGAACCCCGCGCTTCGCACTTTCTCGAGCAATTCTGGCAAGACATCCGTTACGCCCTTCGCGTGCTGCGCAAAAATCCGGGCTTCACCGCTATCGCCATTCTCACGCTCGCCCTCGGCATCGGCGCAAACACCGCCATCTTCAGCGTCGTAAACGCTGTCTTAATTCGCCCTCTGCCGTTTACTGAACCCGATCGCCTCGTACGCATCTTTGAGACCAATGACAAGCTGCACCTCTCACAGTTCTCATCCTCCGTCTTGAATTACCTCTCATGGAAGGAACAGTCCCCGCGCTCGTTCGACCAGATGGGCATCATAGGTTTCGTCAGTCTGAACCTCACCGGCACCGGAGAGCCCGAACAATTCAACGCTACCTCCATCAGCCCGTCTCTCCTGCCCATTCTCGGAATTCACACCATCGCCGGCCAAAATTTCCGCGACGACGAAGACCTGCCCGGCAGCCCACCCGTCGTGATGCTAAGTGAAGGCCTGTGGAAGCGGCGCTTTGCAGGCGACCCGGCGCTGATCGGAAAAACGATCGCGCTGAACGGAATTCAATACACCGTGGTAGGCATCACTCCCGCCGCGCTCAGCGTCCTCACCGCCAGCGACATCAACGTTCCGCTTACCATCGACCCCGGCAAAGAAGCTCGTCTGAATCATGTCACCGTCGCCGTCGCCCGCCTCAAGCATGGCGTGACTTTGCCGCAGGCACAGTCAGAAATGACCAGCATCGCTCGCCGCGTCGCCCAGCAATTCCCGGAAATTAAGGACTGGGGCGTGCTCCTGACGCCATTCCCTCAATGGATCATCGCCGCACAACTCAGAACCGCGCTCCTCGTTCTGCTTTCCGCCGTCGTCTTTGTCCTGTTAATCGCCTGCGCGAATATGGCCAATCTCTTGCTCGCCCGCGCCGCTGGCCGCCACCAGGAGATCGCCGTTCGCTTGGCGCTAGGCGCGGGGCGGCAACGATTGATTCGCCAGTTCCTCACCGAAAGCGCTTTGCTCTCATTGCTCGGCGGAGCCGTCGGTGTGCTGGCATCCGTGTGGGTAGTGCGCTCCATGGGCGCCTCCCTGCCTGCTGGCCTGCTTCCCATCAGCGACGTAAGCGCGGACTCCACCGTCATATTGTTCGCGCTGGGTATTTCGCTCTGTACAGGCCTGCTGTTCGGCTTGGCGCCGGCCCTGCAGACAGCCAACTCAGACCTCAACGCAATCTTGAAGCAAGGCGGACGCTCCGGAACCGGCGGTGCCCGGCCTGCCCTGCGCAGAGCGCTGATCGCCAGCGAACTTGCCCTCGCAACGGTGCTCCTGGTCGGAGCAGGTCTCCTCACGCAGAGCCTCTTTCATCTGCGCGCCGCCCCGCTTGGCTATCAGCCCGACCACTTGCTCACCTTTCAACTTTCACCGCCCGCGGCAAGGTATCAGGGCGTCCCGAAGACTTGGCTTCTCTATAAGTCGTTGATCGATTCCCTTCAGTCGTTGCCCGGGGTGCGCGGCGCTGCCGTTTCCAGCGGCCTTCCCTTCGCCGGCGGCAGCTACACCACAACTCCCATGGCGCCCATCGGCAAGTCCATCCTTCCCGCCGGCAATTCCATTCCCATTGACTGGCGCCTCGTAAGCCCGGCCTATTTCCAGACCATGCAAATCCCGCTCCTCCGCGGCCGCCTCTTCGACGAGCATGACGACACAAATTCCGCCCCCGTAATGGTCGTCAGCAAAAAAACAGCGGATTCCCTCTGGGGTGCCGACGATCCGCTCGGCAGGGTACTCAGCGTTGTGGCCAGTGGCCGCCAGTTCACGGTGATTGGCGTAGTCGGCGACGTTCGCAACACTTCCCTAAATCAGGATCCGACTCCCGCCACCTACATGTCCGCCGCGTTTCGTCAGTTGCCGCTCATGGACGTGGTTGTGCGCACCGACGCCGAGCCGAACGCGGTCCTGGCCAGCGTACGCCAGCGCGTCCACGAGATTGACGCCGAATTGCCCATGGCTAATGTGCGCACCATGACCGACTGGATCGCAAACAACGCCGCGCAGCCCCGCCTGAACAGCACGCTCCTCGAAATTTTCTCGCTAGTCGCGCTCATAATCGCCGCCATTGGCATTTACGGCGTGCTCTCCTATTCCGTGAATCAGCGCACCCGCGAGATAGGCGTGCGCATCGCGCTAGGCTCGCAGCGCAGCGACGTAGTCAAGCTCGTCGCCCGTGAAGGCCTGATAATCGCCCTGGCCGGAATCGGCGCGGGCCTCCTCGCCGCCTTCGCCGTAAGCCGCGTAATGGCCAGCCTCCTCTACGGCATAAGCGTCAACGACATAACCACTTTCGCCGTCGTAGCCGCCATGCTGCTCGTAGTAGCCGCGGCCGCCTGCTACGTCCCAGCCCTAAGAGCAACCCGCATAGACCCCATAGTCGCCCTCCGCTACGAATAAGTGGTACGGGCTTAGGAATGAAATACCTCACCAAAAAATGGCCAATCTGTGCGCTCGCTGCCGAACCGAGCGCATCCGGTCTTTGATTTTCTTTTCTGATCGTTAAGTTAAGTTAGCGCGTACGGCGGGGAAGCCTCTTCGCCGTTTGAATCAAGGCACGCAAGGTCGCGTTGACGGATTGCTCGTTAGGAAAATACGCAGCCACGTCCGGTGAGAGGAGTACTAGATTGGTTCCTGCTCGATAGCGCCCGCTGTATTTGCCACGGACGCCGCCTTTCAGTTCAGACAAGTCGTACTCTAGTCGCAGTTCGTCACGCCCTTCTCGTTTCTTAGTCTTCTTCTTCATAATGTTTTCGTTCGCGCGGAGTCGTCTTGCGCGCGCTTATAATCCTGATGTTATCGTTGCGGTCTGCATGGGCAACGATCAAAACCTGGCCGCCGCTCGACATCCCAATCGTGATAAAACGCGGTTCCGCCCCGGAATGATCTGGATCGGGATACGTTATCGCTAACGGGTCACCGAACACGGTGGCCGCTTCGTGGAATGAAATCCGGTGGCTCCGGTGATTGCGTCTGGCTTTCCCCGGATCCCATTCAAAATTCACGGTCTTATCCTACCGCGCTAGCGCCCAAGCCAGCAATCAATAGCGCAAGGGCTTTCCTTGAGGCGCCTGATTGGATGACGTGTCGGCTTTTGACCTTAATCCGTCGTTCCGGCCGAAACCCGCCTGCAACAAGCAGACGGCCAGCATTTTCCTGCAATCAGCTTTGTTTTCCATTGCACCAAGAACGCCCCAACAGCGATGCTCGACAGACCGCAGGCTCCCAAGTAGACTCCTCCGCATGAACGGTGTGACCGCCTCTCAGGCTCGGCCGGGAAAAAGCGGCCTCTTGATATTCCTGCTGTTGCTGATTGTCGTGTTGCCCGTATGCGTGTTCGCGGCGTGGGCCTGGATCACGCTTCATTTCACCTACTCCAAAGGCGAGCGCGCCGGCTACGTCCAAAAGATTTCCCAAAAAGGCTGGGTATGCAAGACCTGGGAAGGAGAGCTGGCCATGAGCACCTTCCCCGGCACCGCTCCGCAAATTTTCACGTTCAGCGTGCGCGACGACGCCGTAGCCCAGAAGATACAAGATGCCGCCGGCCAGCGTGTCGCCCTATCCTACGAACAACACAAAGGCGTACCCACCGCCTGTTTTGGTGAAACCGAGTACTACATAGTCTCCGTCCGACCCCTAGGCCCATAAACTGGCTCCCTTTTTCCGTTTGTATGTAGCGCCCGCTTTCCGAAGCGGGCTCCGCGTCTAAGCGGCCCGACGAAGGCCACCTCTGCGCTCCCACCCCCGATGTCTCGCAAAAAGAGGCTGCAACCTTTTGAAAGGAAGCACGGGAGAAAAATAACAGGGGGCAACGCAGATGTTTTTGAAAACAAGGGAGTTGCGAAAAAAGGGATTCGTAATTGCTTGAAAAGGCGAGAGATGCAAATCGATGGGGAGGGGGTAATTCGTAAGTTCTTGAAAACAAATGTCGACTGAAAGTGGGTAGTGAGTGGTAGGCAGTGGATAGTGCGTGAACAAGCGAGAAGAGGTTGTAGACACCACCCCACCCCGGTATTTTTGCAAAAGAGTTTGGATTTGCTTGATTGCAAAGGAGTTCACTTTTTTCGCGACGACTAAGAGTTCGTAACAGTATCAAAGCGCAGGGTTTAGTTCGGTAGCTGCGACGCGAGTCGGCGACTGATCGAGCTAAAGGGAAGACGGAACTTGCTGGAGGTGAAGCAAGGAAAGGAGTTAGCAGGGCTGGTAAGTATTTCATGGGATATTATACCATTTGGTTAGCTCCTGTCAAGAGTTTTTTGGTTCCGTTTTGGGAATTCCGGAAGAAGATCGGGCCCACCGTTTAAGAATCGCAAAGGGTAGGCCGCCCGCCCCGATTTCCCAGATACACTTTACTCAACATGTTCACCCTCTATTGCGACGACAGCGGCACACACAAAGGTTCTGATATAGCTGTCGCAGGGTGCTACGTTGCAACGGTCGAACAGTGGGAGCAGTTCAAACGTAACTGGCAAGAAATAAACGCAAGAGAGCAATTCGGTGTGTTCCACATGGCGGATTTTGTGGCACGCCAAGGGCAATTTGGAGCGCCCGAATGGCAGGATGAAGCGAAGCGCGAGCGAACTATTCGCTCGTTGGTCAGTGCCATAAAAACGAGAGCGCAGATTGGATTCTCTGCCGCTGTGGTGAAGTCTGCTTTCGATGAAGTCATTACTTGGGACATCGGCGAACGTTTTGGACATAATCATTACACTCTTGCGATTAGGCTGTGCATCGGACTCGTCGATAAATGGCGGCAGAAATACGGTTATCGAGAGCCGATCCAATATGTTTTTGACCGTCTCAGTAAAGGCAAGGGCGAGATAGACGAAATGTTCAGGATTTATGTTAGCGGGAAAGAAGACGCCCTGTACCGGTACGGCGTCTACCCAGATTGTTGGTCCTTTCAGGATAAGGCGCAAATTGTGCAGCTACAGGCAGCCGATATCTGGGCCTACGAAAACTTCCGCTACATGCGAGATTGTTTTATTCCAGAGGACTTAGCGAAGCTAAAGAAAGTACCGCGTCGCTCTTACAGGGAACTAAGAGCCTCCCCTGTTCAAGTCCGTTATCATATAAAACGCACGTTAGAAGAATTGGTACGCAGAACTCGAGACATAACAGCAGAAGTCGAATGAGTGCGCTTTGGGCTACTTGTCCCTCGGTCCAGAATTCGGGAGCCTGGAGGGCGCTACTAGGTCAAACTGAAAGCACTTGTTTTAAAACCACGCGCTCAAATATGTTTTTTCTCGATGAAAGAATGCCCTAACTGCGAGGTCGTGAGTCCTGATACCGCGGAGCGTTGCGATTGCGGGTATGACTTTGTGTCAGACCCGAAGGGGGCTAATGATCCAGCGGCGAAACGGGCGATCCGCTCCGTGCTAAAGGTTATCGCCGGATTTGCGGGCGTGCTCTGGTTGTTTGCGCCTATATACCGATCTCCTGGCCAGATGGTATTCGTGGTGGCTACCGTCGTGTTGTTTGCTTGCGCTGTCGCGCTGCTGCTTTTGGAGTATATGGGAGATATGGGTTGGTGGCCCAAGAAAAAGGAATAGGAGCACATGGTCAATCATAGAGATATTGTTTGGCAGGCTCGGGCGATGTGGGCGAGCCTTGGCGGAATCGGGCGGGAGCGTGTTAGGCTCCAAAACGCCAGAAAAGCTTTCTTCTGGGGCTGAAGCGCATTTTTTTGCGCTCAGTACGTGGGAACCCTTCGTTGCCTTATGACAAGCTGAAGTCCCCACCTCCTAAAGAGGCCAGCCGTAAATCCAATTCTTCAAAAGCAAAAGGAAAGACCCACCCTTGCGTGAGGCAAACCCGCAGGGATGGGGCATCCGGCCCTGGTAGTGACAAACACCTGTCGGCCGCCTAATGACGCGTAGCCGGAAGCTATTCCGGACCGAGCCCCGGTTATGCGAGCGCGGCCAAAGGCGCATGGCGAGTTAAACCGGGCTGCATTTTTTGTGTTGTTGCGATTCGTGGCTCGGCCTAGAATCCGGCGCATGCATGTTCGCGAAGCCAAGGATTTTCTTGTGCAGCAGACGGCTGAGCAGGCGCAGATTGACGGGGTGGCGCTTTCTGAGCTTGAGAAACGGATGATGTATTTCACCGAGAGCGGGTATGTTCCCGAGGACCCAATCGCGCTGAATGAGGAGTTTGAAAGGCAATACGAGACGGACGAGTATGAAGCCAAGATCGCCAAGCTCCTGAATCACGCTTACCTGCGCGCCCGCAAGGAAAATGAGGAGACGCGGAGGCGATTCGATGGCGCTATCAAGTCTCTGCGGCGTGGCGATCACTACTTGTTGGTGATGTGGGACGCAGGATCCGGCACTGGCGCCTTGCATCTGGGTTCCGGGTTTCCCAGGATGTATCTGATAGTGCTGGTCGTACTTGCGCCGGTCTTGGGCGTATTCTTCGCTCTGCGCTGGGTTGTACACCATTTCACGCCTCCGAATCCGCGAATTATTCAGGCCGTCGTTGTAGCAGTGGTTGTCTTTGGTCTTCTCTTTCAACGTGCCACGGCAAAAGCCTTCGGTTGGATTTTGGAACACACTGTTGAACGGTTTATGGGAGGAGACAAATCAGAAGAATAGGATATGGCGTTCGTTGAGAATCGTTTTCCTCCTAGGGAGTAAGTGTAAAGGTGCGCGAGGGACTACCTGCTGAAGCGAAAAGCAGGTCCCTCGCGAGGCCCGGCTGCGACAGGCACGCTCGGGATGACAATGCATTTCGCCACTTCATTTGACGTCCGCACACCGCCACCTTATGCTCTGGCGTCGACACCTTCAGGAGCGTTCATGCTGGTCCGCAACTTCATCTTTTGGCTCTCTACCAAGCGCGGCGTCACCAACGCCATCGCGCGCCGCGGCATGAAGCACGGCTTCGCCCGCCGCTTCGTCGCCGGGGAAACGCTCGCCGAAGCCCTCACCGCCAGCCGCGAGCTCTGCGACCAGGGCCGCAATGTCAGCCTCAATCATCTCGGCGAAAACGTCACCACCGAAGCCGCTGCCCGCGAAGTCTGCGCCAGCTACATCGAAATGATCGAAGAGATGCAGGCCAAGAATCTCGCCGGCAACATCTCCATCAAGCTCACCCAACTCGGTCTCGATCTCAGCAAGGAACTGTGTGCTTCGCTGGCCAGCTCCATCGCCCTCCGCGCTCGCGATCTCGGCCGCACCATCGAAATGGATATGGAGGGCAGCGCCTACACCGATGCGACGCTAGACATCTTCGAGGTCGTGCAGCGCGACCATGGCAACACCGGCCTGGCGGTGCAAGCCTATTTGCATCGCACCGAAAGAGATTTGCAGCGCCTCGCTCCGCTCAAACCGAAAATCCGCCTGGTGAAAGGCGCCTATCGCGAACCCAAAAAAATCGCCGTGCAAGGCAAAGCTGCCGTCGACGCCAATTACAAACGGCTGACCACGCTGCTGTTGGAAGGCGCGGCCCAGGGAATCTTCCTGCCGGCCATTGCGTCGCACGACCCGTTCATGGTGGGCCACGCGCAATCCGAAGTCGCTCGGCTAAAGCTCCCGAAAGATCGCTACGAGTTTCAGATGATTTACGGAATTCGCCGCGATTTGCAGCAAGAAGTGCACGCCGCCGGCCACACCCTACAGGTCTACGTCCCCTTCGGCACCGACTGGTGCCCGTACTTCATGCGCCGTCTCTCCGAACGCCCAGCAAACTGCTGGTTCGTCCTGCGCAGCCTGCTAGCCGAATCCGGCCAGCAAGCGCCCCGCGAGCGCACCGCATGAATTCAGCTGAGCTAGTCAGTGATGTCGAAGTCCACCGAGCGATTCGGCGCCTGATGATTGGCGCTGTCCACCGCCTGCACGACCAGGCGATAGCTTCCCGGTGTCAGGTCCTTCACCTTTACCATCAAGCCGCCGGGAATCACCGGATTCCCTTTGTGAATAAATTCATCCGCCGGCGCCAATCCGCTAAAGAACACGTCCTTATTACTCGCCCGCTCGTAAATGTGATACGCGAAGCCCACGCGCGGCGGCGGGTCCGAAGTCAGCCCCGGCTCGTAAATCTCCGTGTACAACACTACGTTGTCGGAGCGCTTGAAGCGGTTGCTGGCCGAAGGCGACACCTGCATGCCCTTGAGTACCAGGGGCGTCTGGTCCTCCAGCAGGATCGCGTCCAGCCCGCTGGGAATATCGGAGATCCGGATCATGTTGTTGGTCATTACCACGCCGCCCAAGGTGAAGTGTTGCCCGTCGTAGGCTTCAATCTGCAGCGTCGATTCAAATTTTCCAAACGTGTCGCCGCCGCCGCTGAGCACCACGGTCAATTTGTAGGTGCCCGGCGCGGCATCGAACTGGTTGTGGTAGCGATACGGCTTGGTGGTGAAGTTTTTCCACTCTTCCTTTTCCAAATCGAAGTTCACCGTGTCGTTGAATTTCGCCCCCACCGATCCATCCGGTTTGTACGCAATGCCCAGAACGTTCACGTTGGCACGATACTTGCCTTTGTCCTTGTTGAATTTCAGTGAGTCCGGCGGAATTTCCATCGCCAGATTCACGCGCGCGACGTTGGGCGCGGTGTAAAAATAAGGCGCTTGCAGCGCGCCGTGGATCGAACCCACGTTCGCTCCCGCCGCCTGCAATTCCATTTGCTTTTCCAGCGGTTTGCCGTCCAGCGGATTCACCGTGTGCGCGTTGCAGTATCCGCTGCGCGATCGCACATTCAGTCCGCCGCGATTCAGTTTCACTTTCAGCGTGTGGCAACTGCCTTCCGGAGTTTCCGGCGGCACGTAGCCCAAAATGTAGAACTCACTCTGCTCGCGGCCGATCTTCTCCAGCCCGCCGAGCAAATCGTTGGTGTTGAAAATGGAGAATCCGCCGGTGCCATCGGCCAGCGCCGCAAGAATCTGCTGGTTGGTAGCCACCGAAGGCGGAAGCTGCGGCACGATGGTCCGCGACTGGTTATAGGGACTGTTCAGCGCATTCGCATAGGGATTGTTGGAATTGCTACTTCCACCGCCTCCTCCGCGCGTTCCTCCTCCGGCGGTTCCGGTGGTCCCACCGCCTTTGCCGCCAGCGCCGCCTGCTCCACCTGTTCCACCGGATCCGCTTCCACCGGTGCCGCCCCGGCCTCCGGCTCCGCCAGCGCCTCCGGTTCCACCCGTTCCGCCGCCGGTTCCGCCGCCGGCACCACGGCCTCCGCCGCCAGCGCCTCCGCCCGCACCACCTCCTGCGCCACCCCCGGTACCGCCGCCACCTCCGCGCTGCGGCTCGCCCAAGGAATAAGAAGCCAGCAGCAGCCGGGCATGGCCGTCCGTGTGGGCAGGCGCGTTTTGCGCTACGTCGCGCCCCTGCGCGCCAAATCCGTTACGCGAAAGCGGGGAGGCCAAGCCGCGCACATCCAGCGAGTAGATGGCCACGTTCGCTTTGTTGCAGGCGTCAATGGTGGCCGTCAACTCCGATTCATTCTCGGGAGTGACCACAAAACCGGCCGAAAAGAGAACCAGCATTTTTCGACCCGGCACGGTGCGCAAATTCTTGGCCAGGCTGCGAATCGACAGCAACATGGTGCGCGCCCCAAAATCAGATTCGGCATTGCTCAGCGAGGAGAGTCCGTTGGAGGCTACTGTCACCGGTCCAAGAGAATTGGACGCGTCGGTGGGGTTAGAGTCCACGGAAGAAAACTTGACTCCCTGGACCGCGGCGGTCAGGGCGCTGGCGTTGGCGGTAAAATTCTGCACGATGCGCAATTTGCCGCCGAAATCCACCACCGCCATCATGCGATCCGGCCCGGCATTCGCCTGCACGAATTTTGCGGCCGCGCCGCGCGCCTGAATCTGGTCGGGCATGGCCATGGACGAATTATCGAAAAAAAGAATCAAATAATGTTTTTGCCCTTTGGCTTGTATGGAGATATCCGCTCCCGAGGAAAAACTGGCGACCGGCTGCTCTTTATTGTCTTCGTAAACCTTGAAATCCTTGTCGGTCAAGTCCTTTACGTAATTTCCCTTTTTGTCGGTGACCACGGCGTCGACCAGCACGAGCCGCGATTCTTTCTTGATCACCGCCCCCGAGATTTGCGGGTCGGCGGCTGCGGCTTCGGCAGAGGGTGGCGCTGCTTGCTCTGCGGGAGGTGCTTGCGCCGTCGAACGCGTTGCGCTGGCGCAAAAAACGAGCAGCGTTGCGCCAAGTCCGAAATGTGTAAGGTTGCGTATTTGGATGTTCATGTGTTCCCCCAATTGCCCAAACTAGTACGGGATGTTTACGGCCCCATTGCGCGCGGCCATTTGTGCGCCTTCCGCGTCGCGGACTACCAGGCGCACCAGGTACGTGCCAGGCTTTACGTCAAAACTCGATTTCAAAGTGAATCCGGAGTGGCTCAGCCGGGCGACAGTGGTATCGAGCAATTTCATTTCGACGATTTTTTCGCCACCGGTAACGAAATTGCCGTTCTCGTCAAAAATCGCCGTGGCCACAGTTAAGTCGTCGCGGTTGCGGCCCTCTGCTTTGCGAAAGTGGATGCCTTTCAAATCCACGTGGGTCAGAACGGCGAGCCGTGCCTCCGTGGCATCCTTTTTAAAAAATTGTGTTTGCAGTTCCACCGGTAAATCGCGGAGCTCATCCTGCGAGAACAGTGCTTCTTGAATCTCTTCTTTGGCAGCCTCGGCAGGATCGGCGATGGTTCGCGGCGCGTAATAGCCGCGCCGCGCCTGGACAGTGAATTTCTGCTTGCCCGCGAGAGAAACTTTCAAGATGTGATACGAGCCGTTGAGTTTGAGGTTCTGCGGGGAAAAGCCCAGCAGATAAGACAAGGAGGGCGCGGCGGCAGCCTCGCGCAAGCCCTCATCAATATCGTTGCGATTGTGAAAGAAGGTGCCCCCGGTGCCGTCCGCCAATTGCCCCAAAATCTCGGACTGCTGCAACTGTGCCTGGATGCGGTACGAACTCTTGAAGCCGACGGTTGACGGCGAGACGTTGGATGGATTGGCGATGTCGCCCATATCGGGGGTATAGAGGCCGCGCGCGTCAATGGTGTTGATCACCACGTTGGCGCGATTGGCGCGATCGATCAGGGATGAAGACTCGAGCGTCAACATCGATGTGATGATGAAGCCGGGTGAAACAAAGACCATCACGCGCTGGCCAGGCATTCCCGCGAGGCGTTTCAAGATATCCTCGACGTGCCGGTAGACGTATTCCGTTTGTGTGTCGCCGGTGGTTACAACGCGCTGGCTGGTGGTCTCGGCCAACTGTTGCGCATCCGCCCTCATGCTGGGATCGCCCTGGAAAGCGCACTCCAGGGCGTCTTGGGTGGCCACCGCCATAGCTTGCGTGTCATGCTTGTTCTGGATCTGATCGGCCTGGTAGTAGCTGATGTCGGGGCAGTCATGCACTCCAGCGCCGGTGCCCGCCAGCGGCCGGGGAACCACACCGAGCAGCGATTGTTCCAGACGCTCGTGTTCTTGTGTGAATTCCTGGGTGACCTGGCCGGAGGTCGAGTAGATTGCCACGCGGTCCGTGGGGGCCAGGGAAGCAAATAGCCGAGTGGCCGCCGTTCGCACCCATGCGGTGTCCTCGATAAGCATGTCGGTATCATCGAACACTATAGCCACAAAGCGCTGAGGTAGCGCGGCGATGACCGCCGCGGAATCTCCGTTGCCTTCCGTGTCCGCTTCCTGCTCTTTTGTTGTGGACTCCACCTTGTGCGATTCGGGTGTTTCGGTGCTGAAAGCGGAAATCACCTGTGGCTTGCGGTTATCGGTAAGCTGGAAATCTTCTTTCTTAAGATCGGTTACTATTTTCCCGCTCCTGTCGCGGACCACCACGCGCACCAAAACCAGGTTTACACGCACTCGAAAGGTCGGAGGGGTGTCGCGGGTGGAGACTTCGGAAGTTTCGTTGCCGGGGTTCTGCGCGGCGGGAGCCTGCGGTTCAGGCTTAGCGGGCGCTTGCTGCGCACCGGCCTGGCAGGCAAGGCCGGACGCGGCCAGCAATGACGCCGATATAAGATAAGAGATGCGCCGAGCAAGCGGGAATCGCAATGGGTTCGCCGTCCTTCCCTTCGTTGCATCTCCCTACTTTCTAGTCGAAAGCGCACACCCAGGAGAATGACTCGACAGCGGCCAGTAGCTCGACTATACGCTCCGGTGAATTTTAGTGTCAACGAATCGGCCGGGGTGAATCGAGGGGCAGCTTCCGCGTCGAGGCCGATCCGAGAGTTGGCCAGACCACTAAAGACAAGGGCGTTTGTACTAATCCGACCGGCGAGCTGATAACTTCCGGGTTGCCCGTCACTCGGGCTTGATTAATTGTTCCGAGCATCTCAGCAGATTCGCAGGCCGATACATTGTTGACATACCTCTACTTCTAGGGTTACTCTTACCGCAGGCTAAGTTGTCTAGGGGTACGCGCGAATGGCAAGAAACGATTTACAAGGAAGCCTCGACCTCTTGGTTCTGAAGACCCTATCGCACCTTGGGGACTTGCACGGCTACGGAATCGTGCTGCACATCCAGAAAGCGTCGGATGAACTGCTGTCCGTGGAGGAGGGCTCGCTCTATCCTGCTCTGCATCGCATGGAGCAGAGCGGATGGATCCGCTCGGAATGGAAAGTCACGGAGACAAATCGCGAGGCAAAGTATTACCGGCTGACGGCCGCTGGCCAGAAGGAATTGCTCAAGGCTGAAAAGAGCTTCGAGCAGCTCGTCAAAGGCGTGCGCGCCGTGTTGCGGTACGCGTGAGGTGTGCCATGTCGATCCTTCGCCGCATTATCAATTCGTTCCACCGCTCAAGAGTCGAACAAGAAATCGATCGTGAACTCAGATCCCACGTCGAAATGCGGATTGCGGACAACCTTGCCGCCGGAATGTCCACAGAGGAGGCTCGCCGCGATGCCCTCATTCGTTTAGGCAATCGCACTGTGATCAGGGAGCGAGCAACCGCCGCCGACGCGGAGCTGATTTTCGATACCCTTTTGCGTGAAACGCGTCACGCCGCGCGGCAGTTGCGCCGCTCGCCAACATTCACAACCTCTGCGTTAATAACCCTCATCCTGGGAATTGGGTCGAATGTAATTGTGTTTAGCGTCCTGAACGCGCTGATTCTCAGACCCCTTGATGTTCCTAAACCTGCTGGGCTTTACAACGTCGTGCACAAGTCCCACGGCTATGACAATCAGTCCTATCCCGATTACCTGGATTTTCAGCGTGAGAACGCAACCTTCAGCGACATGGCTGCTTACCGGCTGCAGGGCGCCGGCTTGACCGCTGGAGATGCCGCTTACAAATGCTGGTACTACAGAGTGTCAGGCAATTACTTCGACATGCTCGGTGTACAGCCCGCCCATGGCCGGGTCTTTCACCCCAGCGACGAGCACGGACCAAACTCGGCCCCTTTTATCGTCTTGAGCTACGGCTTTTGGGCGAGTCACTTCGATGCTGATCCCCGTGTTGTTGGCACTGCCGTCCACGTGAACAAGCACCCGTTTACGGTTATCGGAATCGCCCCAATCGGATTTCATGGCACGGATGTTTTCATCTGGCCTGACTTCTGGATGCCCATCGTCGATAGTCCGGACGACGAAGGCAACGGTTTTTTGACGAATCGCGGAATGCACAATATCTGGATTTTGGGGAAGCTGAAGCCCGATGTCAGCCCGCAGCAAGCTACCGACAACCTTAACACCGTCGCTCGCGAACTCGCGCGCCGGTACCCCACGACCGATGATGAGCTAAACGCGAGGCTGGCGAAACCCGGATTGATGGGCGATATGTTCGGTGGCCCGGCTCGCTCATTCCTGGCGGGCGTCATGGTGCTTGCATTTCTCGTACTCCTCGCGGCCTGTGCGAACCTCGCCAGCCTTTTTGCCGCGCGTACGGCCGATCGCAGTCGTGAATTGGCTATTCGACTTGCCATTGGCTCCAGCCGCTGGCATGTCCTCAGGCAGTTGCTGACCGAAGCCGTCGTTATTTCGGTTCTCGCTGGCGTACTGGGAACGATTTTCTCCAGTGCTTTGCTGGGGGCCTTGACGCGTTGGCAGCCATTCCCGGAGTTTCCGGTCCACGTAGCGGTTAGCCCGGACGCAAAAGTTTATTTTGTGGCTCTGCTCCTGTCGCTGGGCAGTGGAATTCTTTGGGGCTTAGTTCCGGTGCGGCAAGTCTGGGCCACGGATTCGGCGCAAGTCATCAAGACCGGCGCGGCAGGCGCGATGGTCTTTCGCCGCTTCTCCTTTCGCGATCTCCTCCTGGGCGTGCAGATTGCGCTGTGCACCCTGTTGGTGACGTCCTCGTTTGTTGCTTTGCGCGGGATGCAGCGCTCGCTGCATGCGCCGCTTGGCTTTCAGCCCCAGGGTGTGCTCCTGGCCCAGACCGATTTGCACATGGGCGGACACACCGACAGTTCGTCCACCGTGCTTCAAAAACGCATGCTGCAGGAGGCTGGCGCCATTCCGGGTGTCACGGCTATTGGAATCATTAATGAAACGCCCTTAGGCACGGGCGGAAGCAGCACCCTGGTTTACCGGCTGGGTACAACTGATTTCCGTACCTCAAACAGCGTCTTTGGGGCCAAGTATTTCTCGATTTCGCCTGCGTATCTGGACGCCGCCGGCACTCATTTGTTGACGGGACGCGACTTCACTTGGCACGACGATGCCAACGCGCCGAAAGTCGTCATCGTCAACGAAACGTTTGCCCGCGAAATGTTTGGAAAGACATCCGCGCTCGGCCTTCGGTTTACCATGGCGGACAAGGCGTCCTACGAGATTGTCGGTGTCGCCGAAAACGGGAAGTATGATTCACTCACCGAATCACCATGGGCCGCGATGTTTTTCCCGCTCGAGCAGAATCCCGATAGTGACACGTCCTTGGTGGTCCGCTCTCAGTTGCCGGCAGGAGAACTCGTACCTGAGCTCACCCAGGTGCTCGCGCGAATCGATCCGAGCCTGCCATTTACGTTCCATACTTGGCCCGACGGCCTCGCATTCGTTTTATTTCCTGCCCGCGCGGCAACCGGCAGCCTCGGAGTAATGGGCTTCCTGGCAGCGATGCTTGCGGTAACTGGAGTCTTTGGCATGGCTATGTATTCGGTTTCCAAACGCATCAAAGAGTTTGGCATCCGCGTGGCTCTAGGGGCCCAGCCACTTCAGCTCATGCATTCTGCCCTGAGCCGTCCGCTGATTCTGCTGCTCTCGGGTTCGCTGGCCGGTTTGCTGCTGGGCGCGATCGCCAGCCAACTTCTGGGCCAAATTGTTTATCAGGCTACGCCGCGCGATCCGCTGGTGTTTGCTGCGGTGATGATAACGATGACTGTGCTGGGCTTCGTGGCCGTATGTATTCCTGCACAACGCGCTTTACGCATCCATCCCGCACGCTTGCTCAGGGAAGAGTAATAAACTCCGCGCTCAGCAAATAAATTTCTGTGTTTTGAGATTATTCCCGGATTGTCGGCAAGCTGGAAGTAATGGCGTGAACGAGATCTCCTTGCAATTACGCCTTGTGACTCGCACCCAGGGATGATGTCCCTCAAGTCGGTAAGAGCAAACCGCCGATGCCGCGAGGTTCATTTTCATTTAATAGCGGTTCAATTTGATCTGATTGTAATCAACGGCGGCACGGACAAGATTTTTCAGAGCACGCTGATTAATCTTATCGCCCTCGAATAAATCGATCGCTCGCCACGCATTGCCTCCGAGGCCCGCGTTGAAGAGCTTGTCAGGATCGGGGAGGCTGGCCCCGTGGGAAAAGGTGAGCTTCACTTTATCTTTGTGCGCGTTGCCGACCGCGATTATTCCGTCGCGAGACCACACTGGGCTTCCCATCCACTTCCATTCCTCGATGATCTCCCGGTCGGCGTCAAGGATGGTCTTGCGGACGCTGGCGAGCGTTTTGCCACGCCAGTCCCTGAGTTTTGCGATCAGCTCGTCGATGCGTTCCGATGGATTCATTGGATCTTTATGCCTCCAATTCTTGTCCCGTTTTCGTTCTCTTCGAAAGAAGCCGTCGAACTACGTGGCCTTTCCACATCCACAATCCTGACATCAGCAATACGGGGAAAAAGACATACCGAATAGCCCAAGCGTAGTTTGGAGTATCCGTCGGCGAATCATAAATGTAACCGAGGATCGGAACGCCACAGATAATGTGAATCCAGCGAAAAATAGACCGTTTGGTGGCTTCTTTCATGATTAATCGTCCTCCGTTTATTTCACGAGTTTTGAGCCGGCTGAGGCGGCCAGTTGAGCGTTTCAATACCGAACTGCTTGGCGTACTCCGCGTGCAGCCGCTGCCAGCCGCCGAACTTCATGGCCTCGGGGCCAACCATGCGGCCGATGGGAGTTCCGGTGAGAAGGTGATCCAGAACATCGAAACAGATGTGCCATCCGGCGGCACCCATGGCGATGAAGCGGTGGCCGATGTTGGTCCACAGCGTGAGGCGCGTGCCGCCAACAATGGGTTCGAGTTCCCACCGCATATCGAAGCCACCCCACTTGTACTCAAGCACCTCAGGGGCGTCGGCTCGCGTCACGGTTGTTTCGGTAACACGCGGCGCGGGCGCACCTACCGTGGTGAGCTTCACCGTGTTTCCCACTGTACCCAAGCTTCCATCGGCGTCGAAGGGCGCCCACTCATGCAGGTGCGCCGGGTCGGTTAGCGCGTGCCACACTTTCTCAGGCGAGTGGCGCAGCTCTCTCACCAGAATGAGCGTCCACTTCTCTCCATCCTTCCGTATCTGCGCCCCACTGGCCGGGCCCGGTGTGTACTGCTCGCGATCGCCCACTTTTTTCTCCTTAGCGTGAGTAGCGTGCCAGCTGTGTGAGCTGAATCAGGTTGCCGCAGGTGTCCTTCAGCATCGCAATGGTCGAGCCGGTCACGTCGGTGGGCGGCATCGTGAACTCGGCGCCGCGGCCTTTGATCCGCTCGTAATCGCCCTTGATGTCGTCGGTGAAGAACATGGCCGCGGGCTGGCTCTGTTGAAATAGCGCCTGCTGATACGCTTTGGCCGCGGGGTTGTTATTCAGCGCCAGCTGCAACTCGGTGCCTTCCGGCTCCTCGGGCGAGGCTACGGTCAGCCAGCGATAGGGGCCCTGACTGAAATCGGTCTTCTTGGCAAAGCCGAGTACCTCCGTATAGAAGCGTAGGGCCTTGTCCTGATCATCAACGTATACGCTGGTTACCTTGATTTTCATTTTGTTTCTCCTTTATCACGTTTGCGGTTGGGGCTGCGTCCTCTTTTCCTGGTCTTCCTTTTCGTTGCTGTTGACTCTTCCATGCGGTCGAGGAGGCGTTCGAGAGCATCTACGCGATCGGACCAGAACCGGCGGAACTGATCCAGCCAGGCATCGACCTCCTGAAATGGTTCAGGTTTCAACCGGTAGAGACGGCGTTGTGCGTCCACCGTGGATTCCACGAAACCGGCCTCGCGCAGCACGCGCAGGTGCTTTGACACGGCCGGCTGGGGCATACGCAGTTGACGTTCGATCTCTCCCACCGACTGTTGTGACGAGACCAGCAGGCTCAATATCGCGCGGCGGTTCGGCTCGGCAATGATTTCGAACACCGATTCCATGTTCTTTGTATACTCCGCGGAGTATATACGTGTCAAGGCATATTTGTGGGAAGGTCCAAGGAAAAAGGGTGGCAGAAAAGGGCTGGCTAAAAAAGAGCTTGACATATTCCTATATGGGAATATGATGAAGACATGGCAAGAGCGGCGACAACCTCGGACGCGTTCAATGCCGTGGCGGAACCGCGGCGGCGGGACATCCTGAACTATCTAGCGATGCAGGAAAGGTCGGTCACCGAGATTGTGGCCGCAATGGAGATGGAGCAGCCGTCGGTGTCGAAGCACCTGAAAGTTCTGAAAAAGGTTGGCTTGGTGGAGGTGCGGAGGGAGAGTCGGCAGATGCTTTACAAAGTGAATGCTATGGCCATCCGGCCGTTGCACGAATGGACCAGCACGTTCGAGCGGCTGTGGAAACACCAGTTGCATCGAATCAAGGAACGGGCCGAGGCCAATAATGCACAGAAACAATAGTCTGGTGGAATTTAAAACGAGGAGGGAATCGTGAGTTCACCCGCACTATCGCTGGAAGCGACAACCATCCAAATAGTGGAGGAGATTCAAGTGCGCGCGTCGATCGAGGTGACTTTTGCCGCGCTGCTGGATCAGCTTGGGCCGTACAACGAGACGCAACCGGACAAGCCAATGCCGATGAAGCTGGAAGCATGGCCAGGCGGCAGATGGTATCGCGACCTGGGAGACAACAACGGCCATTACTGGGGAACGGTGCAGGCGATCAAGAAGCCCACGCTGCTGGAAATTTGCGGGCCACTGTTCATGTCCAACCCGGTGATATCGAATCTTCAATATCGGCTGAAGGAATCGGGCGGCGTGACGATCATTACATTTCGGCACCAGTCGTTTGGTCTGGTGCTGGAGGAGTACCGAAACGCAAAGGGTGGCTGGGCGCACTTGCACGAGCTTATGCGGAAGCGAGCGGAAGCGGGGCGGCGTCACTGAGGCGCGGACGACTTAGAAGTTCAGGGGAGGTAAGTATGTGCCCAGTATGCATCGCAAGCGCGGCAGCGATGGCCGCCGGAGCGGGATCGACGGGTGGAATTCTGGCGGTGTACATCAGCAAATTCAGAAGATTTTTCAGAGCGAGTGGTCTCGGTCTGTTTCAGAAAATCAAGGAGAAATAAAATGGCAACAAGCAAGCAAAGACACATGGAGCACCAGGAAGGACATCTCGCAATGAACACACCACCGATCGTGTCGCCGCAGGAATGGGAGGCTGCGCGCCAGAACCTTCTGGTGAAGGAGAAGGCCTTCACCCGTTCGCGTGACGCGCTGGCCGCCGAGCGTCGGCGGATGCCGTGGGTGGCGGTGGACAAGAAATACGAGTTCGACGGGCCCAAGGGCAGAGCCAGCCTGCTCGACTTGTTCGAGGGCCGCCGGCAACTGATCGTCTACCGGGCGTTTTTCGAGCCCGGCGTGTTCGGCTGGCCCGAGCATGCCTGCCGCGGCTGCTCTTTGGGCGCCGACCAAGTCGCTCACCTCGCTCATCTGAACGCCCGCGACACGACGCTCGCGTACGCCTCGCGTGCGCCGCAGGCTGACATCCAGCGCCTGAAGGCTCGAATGGAATGGGATATGCCGTGGTACACGATCACAGACAGCTTCGATAAAGACTTCGGCGTGGACGAGTGGCACGGGCACAATGCGTTCATCCGCGACGGCGATAAGGTGTTCCGCACCTACTTCATCAACAACCGCGGCGACGAGGCGATGGGGAGCACCTGGAGCTACCTCGACATAACTGCGCTCGGGCGCCAGGAGGCGTGGGAGGACTCGCCGGAGGGTTACCCCCAGACTCCACCGTACAAGTGGTGGAACTGGCACGACGAATACGCCGCGGACGCTTCGGTCGACCCTCGGTGGAGCAAGGTGGTGGACAACGCCAAGGTGACGTTGAACCTCAACGACTAGTCGCGATCGCTCACGTCACTGATGTTCGAACGCGCCCTCGTTCAGCTCACAAGAACCGATTTGTGCTGAACGAGAGCGCGCAAGAACAGCTGACTACAAGTGATGTGGGGCTTTCTTGACGGCAGGCGTCGCCTTCAAGGTGGTAGCAGCTCGCCCCTTTGGCTTCACGAGGGTTGTGCCCTGAATATGAGTGGACGGCGCGGTTGCCGCGAAGGTCGGCAGGTTGTGCGCGCGCACTTGGGTTGCAGCCTCGAAGCCGGAGGCCAGCTTAATCAGTTTGGGCTCGCTGAACGCTGTGCCAAAGAAGCTAATCCCCAGCGGAACGCCGAATTGCGTGCAGTTGGTCGGCTCCGTAGGTGACGCGCAGAGTTTGGGAAAAGCCGCGGGCACTTGCACGATGGGATATCCAGGTCCCGCTGCCAAGCCGGACGTGCCGAAGATGAAATGGTCG
>Ga0307474_10000880_pt1 | contig 21651 bp, 23 predicted proteins | sample atmos_gasesECM1C_2_FD_203312 | JGI IMG/M metagenome (GOLD analysis project Ga0307474, IMG submission 203312) | Hardwood forest soil microbial communities from Morgan-Monroe State Forest, Indiana, United States - atmos_gasesECM1C_05 | ecosystem: Environmental > Terrestrial > Soil > Temperate... | reverse complement strand
TTATTGAGAATCTCGGCAAGTCCTAGTGCGAACCGGCGTTCAACATTGACCTGGGATTTTGCGGGCCGCGCCATCGAAACAAGGAGTTGCGGCTCCGATCGGTGTCGAACCGGCTTGCCGATTCACACTACTCAGGGCGGAGACCGCTCCGCAGCTTCTGAGACCCATGGAACGATCGTCACTTCGGGCCACACCGACTTAGCTCGTGCAGCCTTCCTCTCATGCGTCTCTCTATTCGGCAGAGCGTAGTTCGGACGAATCACCATGGCAAAGATATCTTCCAATCCGAATGGAGCGAAAACGTCGAATTGATTGTCTTGCAGTAGGCGTATGCCGATAGCATGAGTCGTCGACGCGTACCGAGTAATCGCCTCGTCTGCAGACCGAAGCGGGGGATATGAGATCCCGAAGTATCCTTCGAACCATAGGTGTACACGAGCCTGATTGCGCACCTCAATCGGTGCCGGAAACGCCGGAAGTCGGCTTTGGACCGACCTTTCGATTGCCTTCTCAGCTCCCTCCGAAATATCGCTGGCGTCAAAATAGATGAGATCGTAGTCGTTTATTCCGCTCCCTCGTGGCCTGCCAGTCAGCACGTTCCAAACTGACTGATAAATACAGCCCGCGACTACGCGGCACTGTGGGAGATTTATCTCACTAGCCGTATACAAGAGATCCATGAGATGTAAATCTGCTCGCACGATGCGCTCAAGCTCGGCATAGCCACGCACTGTCGTTGGCGAGGCCTCCACGCAATTTGCTCCAGTCGTCCCCATCGCCTGCGACATGCCGACCTGTACCTCCGCAGTCAAGTGAGCGCCATTATTACCCGAGTTATCCAACGCATGAGTCGCTCGAATTTTTGAGTACTGGCGTCGCTTACCGTGAGTTCGGCCTGCGAAAATCCCGATGCGCCTTAGATAGTTCGGATGCTGCCGCGCGTAGGTTCGATTCGTGCCCTCACCACGCACTGTCCGTACACTCATTGATTTAAAAGGGATTTTTGTGCGATTTTCGGTAGATGGTGGGCCGTGTAGCCACCACATTCTCAGCCCAGCTTATTGATTTTGCGCCAAATAAAAAATTAAGATTTCCAAGAGGCCCCTAAGTCATGCCGCTGCAAAGACTGGCTGTCTCCGGTCGTTATTGGACACCAACGCCCTCGTTACTCACGCCGCCAATTTCAGTCTTGGCTTGAGTCCGGCCCTCGATGCCAATCGAACTAACATGTCCAAACTGAATTGACCGAATTTGCCGCGCTTGATATTGGACACCCGAGCCTGGGTGATACCCAGCAGCTTTGCATGTCATCCCGTCTCGTGACGCCAACGCATGGCTGCTGCTCAGTTCAACGTGACCGTACCGATCGGCGAGCAAGTGCGCTATCGGATTCCACTGGTGCCGAACGCACGGCACTTTAAGGCCGGACACAAGTTCCGGCTCTATCTCACCACGGATGATCAAGCCGAAGAGAAGCCCGCCCTGCTTTTCTTCCGCCATGCCTCCATCGGCACCAACTCGCTGAGTACTATTCTGCCTTCATCGAGGCTGGTTTTATCGGTGCTACCGCAGCCGCTGGCGGTCTCTTAACGTCAATCTGCGCCGCACAATAGCCCATATGACGGCACAATAGCGCAGGTCCCCCAGCTCGCTAATCGCGGTCATTTATGGACATTATCGCCGGCCGCATCTCGAACGTAAGCGGCGGCCACCTTGTCGGCAATCAGGTGGGCATCTGCACTGCCCAGGTTCGTGAGAACTACAACCGTGAGGCCGTCGTCGGGGTATCGTGATATTTGCGTATCAAAACCCTGCCACCGACCGTCATGTTCCACGACGCGATGTCCGTTTTGCAATTCAATAAACCACCCGAATCCATAGCCGGCCCGATTGGGCTTGCCGTCACGCAACGTCGCTACAGTCCACATCTCCCGTTTGCTCGACTCTTTCAATACCTTCTCGGTGTAGAGCGCCGCATCCCATCTCGCCAGGTCCAGAATCGTAAAATACAAACTCCCATCCGCAGTCGAGTTGGCCGAGGGTGCAACCCATTCTTGGTTCTTCAACTGTCCCTTGTCTAACACGTAACCAGCGGCCCGGTTCGGAATGATGTCCGCCTCGCTTATGATGCGAGTCGTCGACATGCCGAGCGGGATGAATACCCGCTCCTGCAGAAAGTCTCCGAAATACCGCCCGCTCACCCGGTGGATCAAGATGCCTAGAGTCACGTATCCCAAATTGCTATAAGCCCAACTCGTCCCCGGCGGATACGCCGGCGGGATTGCCTCGACCATCTTGAGGAGTTCCTCCTCGCCGTAGTCCTTTCGTAAATCGAAGTCCTTTGGATAGTCCGCGAAGCCTGCTGTATCGCTCAACAATTCGCGGATTGTGACTTGATTCCACCAACCTGGGCCGGCGGCAAAGTATTTGCTGAGTGGATCGTCCAATCCGATCTTTCCTGCGTCGGCCAACATCAAGACCGCAGCAGCAGTAAATTGTTTGCCAATCGAGCCCGATTGAAAAATCGTCTCTGGTTTGACGGGGACGTTTAGTTCTACATTTGCCAGACCAAATCCTTCCGAACGAACCGGGACCCCGTTGCGAGTCACCAATAATGCCAGGCCTGGAATATGCTGATTCTCCATCTCGGCACGCACGATGCGGGTTACCTCGTCTGCAGGCGGAGATGCTTGAGCAAGGAATGTCGAAAGAAGTAAGCCTAGAACCAAGATCAAGGTACTTGGATTTTTCAAGGAATATCTCCGGTCAATTGGGGCAGTGTTTGACGTGTATTGCTACCGTAATACACTACCGCCTTAATACGATGACATGCAAGTTGAAATAGTGTATAAAGCGTGGAATGAGCAAGCCGCACCGCCCGGACTGGGTCGAGGACGTCCCCATTTACCGCCAATTGATGGATGTCCTGGTGGTGCGCATACTCGACCAGGTTTATCTGGAAGAAGAGATGCTCCCTTCAGTTCGGCAGCTCGCGCTGGATTGCGATGTGAATCCGCTTACGGTGGCTAAAGCCTACAAAGAACTCGCGCGTGAAGGCTTTACCGAGAGATACCGCGGTGAAGGACTCATGCTGCGTAAGGGTGTACGCGATATTTTGCTCCGGCGCGAGAAGAACCGCTTCATCAAGGAAGAGTGGCCGGTGCTGCGATCGAGGCTGAAGCGTCTTGGAATCGATTTCCGATCGCTCGCTGCAACGATAGACTGATGTGGTGCAAGGCAGACCGCCATGCCTGCTGATGTATTCTTTCAGCTTCGAAACGTACGCAAGGTGTACCAGACGGGCGTGGTCGAGACCACCGCGCTCGCTGACATCAGCCTCGACATTCGAGAAGGTGAATTCGTTTGTGTCATGGGGCCATCGGGTTGCGGTAAAACGACGCTGCTAAATGTAGTCGCGATGCTGGATACACCGACTAGCGGACGCTATGCGCTCGGCGAAGTCGAGGTATCGAATGCTTCAGAGGCGCGACTCACCGAAATCAGAAAAGGCAACATTGGATTTATTTTCCAGAATTTCATGTTGCTTGACGATCTTTCAGTGTACGAAAACGTAGAGCTGCCATTGCACTGCCTAAACGTTTCGCGGCGCAAGCGTCAGGCACGCGTGCGTGAAGTGCTGGAATTGGTAGACCTTCAGCGCAGGGCAAAGCATCGCCCCTTACAGCTTTCGGGAGGTGAGCAGCAGCGGGTCGCGATAGCACGTGCCGTCGTCGGCGATCCGAAACTCATCGTGGCAGACGAACCTACAGGCAATCTCGATTCGCATCATGGTGAAGAGGTTATGGACATGCTGACGACGCTGAATCAGCAGGGTACGACCATCCTCATGGTCACGCACTCGCATAGCCATGCCGACCGTGCCAGTCGCATCCTCACCATGCTTGATGGGCGGCTTATGTTGGATACGGCGCGCGCGCCGGCGTGATTGCCGTGATTGGCGGAAGCCGGATTGAAGCCGAAACACTGACAGCGGGAGCACAGGTGACTGGCGCCGCAATGGATCGGCCATTACCCAAGCAGCCTCCAAATTACGCTATCGGGGCAATTATTGCCCTCCTACTGCTAGGCGGTATAGCTGCATTCTCGCAGCTGATTCCTCACGGCCTGCGGGTGGCTGAGGGCGATATCCTCATTGCCACGGTCCAGCGGGGAATGTTCCGCAACGATGTCGTGGTGCGTTCGACAGCGGCACCATTGCACACAATCATGCTCGACGCCCTCGAGTCCGGTCGTGTCGAAGAAGTCCTGGTCAACGACGGCGCGTTGGTCGCAAAAGACGCACTGCTGTTCCGTCTCTCAAATCCGCAGTTGCGCCTGAACCTCGTTGCGCGCGAAGCAGACCGTGCCCAGCAAATTTCTAACTTGTCCACCTTGCGGGTGTCGATCGAGACGAGCCGGACGGAGCACCAACGCCGGATGCTGGACCTCAATTTCGCCCTGACTCAAGCCGAGAAGCAATTCACACGAAACGCGTCGCTCGCGAAAACTGGCGTCGTTCCGGTCGTGGCCCTCGAAGAATCACAAGATCGGCTTGCACAACAGCGGCAGGCTCTGGAAGGCGAAAAAAGCCGTTCTGTGATCGAGATGCGTATCAAGCGCGATGGTGTCAGGCAAATGGAGCAAGCCGTCGAGCAGCTGAATGCCGGCCTCAAAGTAGTGAACGATGCGATCGAGGGACTCGCGGTGCGCGCGCCCATCGCGGGCCGGCTCACAGATTTCCGCTTGCAGTTGGGCGAAATCGTCAAGTCTGAGCAACGCATTGGGCGCATCGACGATCCCTCTCAATTCAAGCTGACGGCTCAGCTCGATGAGTACTACCTCGGCGGCGTAATGACCGGGAAAAAGGCTTCTGTGAATGTCGACGGACGCGACTATCCACTCGAGGTCAGTCGTGTCTTTCCGCAGATCACCGACGGCCGGTTCTCGATCGAATTGCTGTTCACGGGCGAAACGCCGCCGGTGATGAACCCCGGCCAGAGCGCGGAAACGCGGATTACCCTCGGCGGAGCAAGTCCCGGTCTCATTCTCCCCAACGATGCGTTCGTAAATGACACCGGTGGTGACTGGGCGTTTGTGTTGGCTCGCGACGGACGGTCGGCCGCGCGTCGAGAAATTCGAGTCGGCCGCCGCAACAACAGCCAGGTGGAAGTAGCCTCCGGGCTGTCACCCGGCGAGCGTGTGATCGTGTCTAGCTATGCTCGATTCGGCAAGGCCGAGCGGCTGCAAATTGCGAAATAATTGCCAAGGAGGCGCAATGCTCAAGTTGATCAATACCACCAAGCAGTTTATCGGCGGAGAAATCATCACCACGGCGCTGAACAACGTCAGCCTTCAGATCAATGACGGTGAGTACGTTGCGGTGACCGGGCCCTCCGGCTGCGGGAAATCGACCTTGCTGTCCATTCTCGGCTTGCTCGATATACCCGACGGCGGTGAATACTGGTTCGACGGGCAGAATGTCGCAGGATGGAGCGAGGTGAAGTTGAGCGAGCTTCGGCGCGGGCGAATCGGATTCATCTTTCAGAGCTTCAACCTGATCGAAGAATTGGCGGTCGATGAAAATGTTGAACTAGCGTTGGAATATACCAGCGTCCCACCCAAGGCGCGCCGCGAGCAAGTTGCGCAAATGCTCGACAAACTCGGTCTCGCCCATCGCGCCAAGCATCGTCCTTCGCAGCTGTCAGGCGGCCAACAGCAACGAGTGGCCATCGCGCGCGCCCTGATCACTAAACCGGCTGTGCTGTTGGCCGACGAACCCACCGGCAATCTCGACTCTGCAACTGGCGACGAGGTCATGCGCATTCTGCGGGAGATCAATGACGAAGGCACGACGATTGTGATGGTCACGCATTCACCGGCACATGCGGCGTACGCTTTGCGCACCGTCAGTCTGCTCGATGGAGCGATCGCTGCGCCCGCTGATGGCGCAGCGGTCACGTGACAAGGGCTCTGCGGTGAAACTTCAAGACTTCCGCATCGGACTACGGGTTCTAGCCAAGGACCCTGTGTATTCGCTGGTCTCGATTTTGGGGCTCGGGGTCGGGCTCGCCGTGTGTTTGTTGTTGTTGGGTTATGCGCGCTACTGCTGGCAGTACAACGCGTATATCCCCGACACCGATAACGTCTACATCGTCAAGCACCGCAACAACCTTGAGCTGGGGGCGCCATGGTATGACCAGGCCCCGTTGTTGTTACTTGCCGCGGCCAGGACTGCGCCCAGTGTGACGAATGCAAGCGGTTATGTCGGCTGGTTCCCCCTTACCGTCGAGCTAAACGGCCAACTGCGCAAGCTCAGGAGCCTGACGGTGCTGCCTGGCTTTGCCGAAACAATGGGACTGCGGGTGCTTAAAGGCGACTTGAACGAAGCGTTGTCGCGGCCGGATGGCATAGCGATCACGCAAGACACTGCGATCCGTCTTTTCGGGACGTCGGACGTGCTGGGAAGAACATTGCAGTTGCGTTTGAGCGCGGTGGATGAGAATCGTAGCACCGCGCGGGTTGCGGCAATCTTGCGCACCCCACCGCCGAATACGACGATTCCATTCGAAACCTTGAATGGTCCAAACTTGAGCCTTGTGCCGCCGCCGATGCGTGATCAGTTGCTCGGCGCGTCTGACTGGTTGGGCTATTTGTTAGTCCGCGTGCGACCCGGCACTTCCCTGGCTGCCGTCACCGAAGTCTTGCAGCACGCGGTAGACGAGGCACCCAGTGCACAAAAAATTCCGCCGGAGATGAAAGAGCGTCTCGGGGATCGCAAAGTCATGGATATCAAGTTGTCCCGCCTGCGCGACGCTTATTTCGATCGTGAGGTGGCGAACAATTTCACGTCCCTCACCGTTAATCGGGGTAACTCTACGGTCGTCGCCGGCCTCGCGGCCCTTGCCATCCTTGTTCTCACCCTCGCCGCTGTTAACTACGTCAACCTAGCGACCATCCGCCTGATCCGCCGCCAGCGCGAGATCGCGATGCGCAAAGTGCTGGGTGCAAGTAATGGGCGCCTTGCATTGCAGTTTGTCACTGAATCGCTTCTGGTCTCGATGCTCGCGACTGCAACTGGATTTGTCATCGCTGGTCTGGCGCTGCCTGTCTTTTCGCAGCTGATGAACCGCGATCTCGGCACCATGTTGACCTTCGAAAATGTCAGTACCGCCGTGGGTCTTGGCGTGGCCCTTGGCCTAATGACCGCCATCTACCCCGCATGGATCGCGTTGGGCGTGCGGTCTTCACTGATGCTGGTGGGGCGGCCTGATGCGGAGTCTCCTCGCAGCAAACATTTGCGCCAGGCATTGTCCGTATTGCAAGTGGCTACCGCTATGGGGTTGGCCGGTCTCACGCTGGCAATCTTCTGGCAGACAAGGTTCGCCATCGACGCATCGCCTGGCTTCGACCCTTCCGCGTTATTGGTCATCGACCTCCCCGCGGGGGTCACGGCGCGAAACGAAAAGCCCCGCGGTCTCCTGGCGGAGCTAACGCAACAGTCCGGCGTAGCTGGCATCGCAATATCAGGCGATCCGGTTGGGCGCTCGAAGCAGTCATGGAGTACCGAAATCAAGCGCGAAGGGGGAGGTGCGGTGACCATTGACGTGAAATCGGTGAGCGCCAATTTCTTCGAAGAATACGGCATCAAGCCTGTGGTGGGCCGGCTGTTCGATTCGAAAATCTACCAGGAAGACAATCCTCTGCCGCTTGTGATCAATGCGATCGCTGCGCGCCAACTAGGCTTCGCATCATCGCAGCAGGCAGTCGGACAAAGCCTGCTGTTCAGGAGCATGGCAAACGGTATCCCGACGCTGATCGTCAAGCGCATCGTGGGCATTGCCCCAGAAATCCGTTTTTACTCGCTGCGCGAGGCGCCGGGTGCCGTAGCGTATGAATTGTGGTCGAACAGCGCAACTCTGACCGTTCGCGCAAGCGGTTCGATCGCCGACGCCGAACGCGCGGTCCTGCTCGTTTGGCCAAAGTACTTCCCTAACTCGGTACTCGAAATGAAGCCGGCCAAGGAAATCTATGCCGCCAATTATGCAGACGATGCCAGGCTCGCAAAGCTTCTGGCGCTCTCAACGGCCATCGCAATGACCATTGCGGCCTTTGGTGTATATGTGCTCGCGGCCGACGCAGTGCAACGCCGCACGAAAGAAATCGCATTGCGCAAACTCTTCGGCACCGGCCGGCGCGATATCGGCAAGCTGGTTGCAAAAGAAATTGGCGCCGTGATTCTGTTGTCCGCAGTACTCGCCCTACCACTTGCCGCGATCGCGATCGCACGCTACTTGGCAACCTACACAGAACGGACGCCGTTAGCTTTTTGGGCCTTGGCTTTCGCGCTTTTGGTGTCCTTGATCACTGCCGCAATCGCCGGCGCGCGACAAGCGTGGATAGCAATGACGTTAAAGCCGGCCATTGCGCTACGTACATGAGGAATCCTGTAGGTTCCCACTCTGCGATCGGCGGCTCTCGGGAAGTGATCAATTCAGCTGATTACCAGTCTTGGCTCGACTCCGGCACAAATCGCTGCAAATGACTAACGTTGGCTTCTTGATTCCACGACAGTGGATCGGAGCGCTGCAGGACGCTCCTACCGACGAGTTGAGCAAACTCGAAGTTTGGCCGGACGGATCGGCGATTGAACTCGAGGACCGAGACATTCAGATTAGTGTGCATGGGCTCCTGACGGCGATCCTGCCGGCGATGCTGCCCTCACGATCCGTTGCAGCCCTCTTCGCCAGCCGCGGCGCGGGCAGGCGACCTCGCGCGCGAAGCGCAAAAGCTCGCGAACCAACGGTCGCAAAGGTGGTCGGCCTCGAAAAAAGACGTCGACTGAGGTTGTCTGATTCGCGGGCTTAAAGATTGGTGGGCCGTGGGCGATTTCGATACTTGCATGGACGCGACCGCGGATAATCGTCGAGGAAATGGGCGCCGGGCCGCAATGTTGACAGCGCGAAACGCTGCGCTTCGGACCGACGCATGCTCGTTCGTGAGTTCTGGCGGCGCGCTGCCGGTGCGCCTATCCATGACGAACGCACCGAACCTCCGCCACCTTATGTGTAATCACAGTCAAATCGGCTGGCCTTCATGCCCTGGATAAGCTTGAGATTCAATCCAGATACGCGATCCGCCTACGCGCCACGCAAGGAATATATGCAAACCGCCGAGGGCGCGGCGGCGAACTCGGAGATCGCGCTTCCATAGCAGGGACAGCGTGTCCGATCAATACGGGCCTTCCGAAGGCAACCCGCGGATCAATGTCTGTCGGCGCCTGAGCATCTTAGTGCTTCTGCCGCGGTTGACCATCACCGCATCAGAAGCCGTATGTTACGAGTGCACCCACAGTTCGCGGTTCGATAACGGAGATTCGATAGTAAGGGAGATTGAAAGTCGTATCGGCTGAGATCTGGCCGACAGTGTTCCCCACGTTTCTCACATAGAGGCTCAATACAAAGCCTGCGCGCTCGGCGCCAATCCTAAGATCCGCCGTCTCATAAGCGGGCAGATCGTACTGCCGAGGCGACACACTCGCCTCGTAGCTGACGGTGCGATTTCCGACGTAGCTCCAACTCGCGCCGGCGAAGCCCGTCCAATCATTGCCGAGAGGCATACGGTAATCGGCGCGTATGGCTGCTGCCGTGCGCGCGGCATTCGGCAGCCGCTCGCCACTCACGGCTTTCACGGAAGGGACTGCATCGGCGAGTCTGGCATTGGTGTAGGTGGCGGTTGCGGACAACGTCAAATTGCGCAATGGTTGATAAGACAAGGCAGTCTCCACCCCATCGCTTTTCGCGCGCCGACCGTTCACGAACGCGGTTAGGCCGTCGACAACGGACTGCAGCTGAATGTCTTTCCAGTCGATGTGGAATACGGACGCGTCCAGCGTCAGTACATCATTCAGTGCAAGCTTGGTACCCAGCTCATAGTTCCATAGCTTATCGGGCTCAAACGAGCTGCCTCCGCGTACCAGGCCGGTGATGGGATCGGTGACCTGCACGTTCGGTCCCCCGGGCCTATAGCCACTCGCGATTCGCGCGTAAGCCATATTGGAATCGGTGAAGTGATATCGCGCGGTCGCAAGGTACGTCGTCACGTCTTCCGAGCTGCGGATGCCGGAGACCGTGGGGCCGCTCACTAGGCCCGGATAGTAGGTCTGCGCGAGATCCTGGTCGTTCCGGCTGAAGCGAACGCCGAGTTGAGTATCGAAAGTGCGTGTAAAGTGATAAGTGACATCGCCGAACGCGGCATATTCCTTATACGAAGTCGGCGCGCTGTACAGAGCCACGGTGTACGGGATCGGTGCTCCATTCAAATAGCCCACGATTGCGTTGGTGTAGTCATTATCTTCGTCTGTGTAGTAAAAACCCCCCTGCCACTCCAGAGCTGAACCCGGGTTGGATGCCAACCGCGCCTCGACCGTCGTGATATCGCTGGAAGGTGACGGAGCCAACGCCGTGTCGTCAATCGGGTGGCCAACACTCTCAAGCGGCGGACCGAGAGAATGAGTGTAGAGCGGAGCCTCTTGCACGAACTGCGTTTCGCTATTCTGACGAGCGACCGTGACTGAGGCGCTTCCGAACCCGACGTCGGCATCGCCACCGACTGAGTAGAGCCTAAACCTCTGGGTAAACGGTTGGGCAAGCCTGCTCGACTGAGTCAAATCACCGAAGGCAGGTTTGCCGGTAACGGGGTTAAAGTCCACCTGATTGCTACCGTCGCGATCGATATCCTGACCCATTACCGTTGCCCGCAGCGTCAGCCAATCGGCAGGTTTGGCCAAGACTGCCATGCGCGCGGCCGTTGCCGTGCTGGCGTTGATGTCCGAGGCGCCGTTGAACGCATTGTCGATAAAGCCGGCGTCGTGGTTGCGGACCACCGACAGCCGCACGGCCAAGACATCCGCGATGAGCGGCACATTCACCGCTGCGCGCACACCGCTGTTGAAACCGCCGCCATCGGTGCCCGATCCATCGAGTTGCACCTTGACTTTGAAATCCTGCAGGGACGGCGGGGTCAAAACGTACTTGACCAGCCCGCCGAACGCCGCTGCCCCATACAGTGTGCCTTGCGGTCCCCGCAATACTTCGAGCCGATCGAGATCAAAACTCCCCATTTCGAAAGCCGTGTTGGTCGACCGGCTTTCTGCGGTGATACCACCGTAAGGGATGTCGTCGATATACACGGCAACCGAGGGACTGATGTCGGCACCACTGGTGATGCCGCGCAGAATAATCTGATTGGCGCCGACGCCGCCGGAGCCCGTGACCGTCATGCCCGGGATCTGCGCGGACAGGTCGCCAAGAGTTTGGGAATTCCAGGACCGCAGAATGTCGCCCGAGATCGCCGTGATGGACTGCGGGACCTCGCTCGCGGGTTCTGCGCGCTTTTGCGCGGTAACTACGATCTCCTCGATCGTTCCGGCCGCCGTGGACGATCCATCTGCGTTGGCGCTATGCCAGCCAACCATGGGGCCGCACGCAAATAGAAGCGCCGCTTGGCGCGAGAGTAATCCGGAACGCTTCATCGTCGAGCTCTCCCAGTTTGTTGGCATTTCGCTTCGATTGATGATGCATGGTATTCCAAACGTGGTGCATATATCAAATTTGTTTGATACACGATCTATATGCAGTACGATATCGCTATCTTCATAGGTCAAACGAGAGCCCTTTATGAGCATCCGTGCGGATTTCGCACCACCCGCCTCGGCAAGTTCCGAGCAGCAGGAGCTGGAGTTTCTCTATCCGGCCAGCAAACCGGATGACTGCGGAATGCTGGCGGTCGGCGCCGGACACGATGTCTGGTGGGAAGCCAGTGGCAACCCTCGCGGCGTACCGGTCATCTATCTTCATGGGGGCCCCGGAGTGCCCTGCCAGCCCATCCATCGGCGATTTTTCGATCCGGCCTTCTACCGCATAGTGTTGATGCATCAGCGCGGCTGCGGCCGCTCCACTCCCCTCGGTAGCTTGGTCGAAAATACGACGAACACCCTGATTTCAGACATTGAGCGGCTGCGCATTCATCTGGGCATCGAGCGCTGGCTGGTCGTCGGCGGCAGTTGGGGAAGTTGTCTTGCACTTGCGTACGGACAAACTCACCCGCGGCGCTGTCTCGGCTTTCGTCTTCGCGGAGTTTTACTCGGGCGGAACAACGACATCGATTGGTGGTGGAAGGGAACCCGCATGCTGTTCCCGGATGCTTACGAGGATCTGCTCAGCTTTCTTCCCGAGGCAGAGCGTGCGGATCCCATGCGCGCGTATTGCGGAAGGCTGATCGACTCCGATTCGACGATCTTCCTGCCCGCCGCGCGTTCGTTGAAGTCATTTTCGGCGCGCACCGTGCATGTGCGCCCGAACGCCGCGAAAATCGCCGAAGCGGATCTCCCTGAGGTTTCCGTCCCAATGTCGCGGATCTTCGCGCACTACACACTCAATCGCTTCTTTCTGGAGGACCAGCAGCTGCTGCGGAATTTGCATTGCATCGTGCACCTGCCGTGCGCCATCGTGCAGGGCCGCTTCGATGTGACGACGCCTGCCGAGGGTGCCTGGACGTTGCACAAGGCATGGCCCGGTTCATCTATTCGAATCATCCCCGAGGGCGCCCATGACGAGCTTGACCGGCCGCTCGCCCGAGCCGTCCTGGAAAGTCACGAAGCGCTCAAGGCAAGTCTGTCCTGATGCAATCGGAATCCGCACAGTGCGTTTCCATCGATACCGCCCTCGGTCAACTCGTCATCGAGGTACTTACCGGTCGCGCCCCGCTCACGGCGGCGAATTTCTTGAAATACGTGGACACTGGACATCTCGACGGTTCCTCCATTTATCGCATCGTTACGCCGGATAACCAACATCCGTCACCGCCCGTCAGCACCTCTGTAGTTCAATGGGGTATGGGACTCGGGGAACTCGCCGCGCCTCCGTTTGCGCCCGTTGCGCACGAGCCCACGTGGGTAACCGGCCTGACGCATTGCGACGGTGCGGTTTCGCTTGCTCGGTTCGCGCCTGGAACGGGCTCGTCCGAATTTTTCTTTTGCATCGGTGATCAGCCGCAGCTCGATTTCGGTGGCCGCCGCAACGCGGATGGGGCAGGATTCGCTGTCTTCGGGCAATTGGTGTCAGGAAGATCTGTCCTTGCGGAGATATACGCGCGCGCGGAACCGAATCATCTGCTGACGCGACCGATCCCGATTCACCAGGTGAGCCGGCTCGCGGTCAACTCTTAGCAGGCTTGTTCCCGTTGCGATGTTCGAATAGAGGTGGCGTGCCCACCCAGAGCACCCGCGCTGTCTTCGGACCTTCGTTGACCATCGTGTAGCGCAAGCGTTGATCGAAGTGAGCACTGTCCCCGGTGCTAAGCACGTAGATGTCATCCTCAATCTGGAAGTTCACTTTGCCTTCCAGCAAATAATAAAAACCTTCGCCCTCGCGCCGTACAGTCGGATGCGCGACGCCGGGCTCTAGTAGGATGATCAAGGTTTCCATCTTCGGATCGTCCAGACTGCCGCTCAGCACGATGTGCCGTACCTTGGGCCCGAGCTCAATGTACTCCGGATCGTTTGCGCGGCGTATGGTGCGCCCGCCTTTGGGAACGTCGATGAAATGGCCGATCTCAACCTTCATTGCGCGAGCGAGATGCAACAGCGAAATGACCGATGGTGTCGTCAGTCCCCGCTCCGCCTGAGAAATAAACGGCGCTGACAGGCCCGAACCCGCCGCAAGCTCCCGCAATGTCATGCCCAGCTTGCGCCGCCGCGCTCGGATCGCAAAGCCAATCGACAAGCCCTGGTCGCGTGCGCGTTCGGCAGAGTCTGGGAGGCTGATGGGTGCAGGATGAGCCTGCTTGGTGCGCACGTTCCGTTGCCTAGGCATTTGAATATTGTGGCATATCTCTGATCTATAGGCTACAGTCAGTGTGTCAAACACATTTGATAAAACGTCACAGTTTTACCCCTGAACGAGTGCGAGGAAGCTTGACAAGCCTTCCGTCTCGCGGTGCAAGAGTATCTCCATGAGCGAACACTTCTCCGCAAACTATGCCGACGCGCGTGCGAAGTTTCTGACCGCCGCTCGCCATGTGGGCGCGGACTTAGACGCGCATGTCCACCCGCTGCGCGGACCGGCCGGAGAGGAACTGGCAACCGACGTTGCCTGGCTAGGTCGCGAGGATGCCGAGTCAGTGCTGGTGATGAGTTCCGCCACGCACGGCGTCGAGGGATTCTGCGGATCGGCGGGACAAGTCGCCTGGCTCAAAGATGGCGGCGCTGCTCGTCGGCCGAAGCAGATCGCGGTGCTGCTGGTTCACGCGGTCAATCCACACGGTTTTGCGTGGCTACGACGCGTTAATGAAGACAATGTCGATTTGAATCGCAATTGGATCGATTTCACGCAGCCGCTGCCGGTAAACGCTGGCTACGATCGATTGAGGGACGCCATTAATCCTCGGGACTGGAACGCCGAAACTCTCGCTCGAACCGAAGGTGAGTTGCAGGCGTATGCGGCCGAGCATGGCAAGAGAGGCCTGCAAGCCGCAGTTACCGGTGGTCAATGGAACGATCCAGAGGGGATTTTCTACGGAGGCCAATCGCCGACGTGGTCGCGGCGTACCCTAAGCGCAATTCTCACGAAGCGACTCGAGCGCGCACGTCGCGTGGCTATTCTCGACTTTCATACAGGACTCGGACCTTATGGCTGCTGTGAACGAATCCTACCGGCGACACCGGGCGACTCGTCGATTGCACGGGCCGCCGCCTGGTTCGGCGTTGGCAATGTACATCCTGGCGATGAGGCATCAACTTCTGCCGCAGTGCGGGGCGACAACCTGACTGGCGCCGCACGGCTGCTTCCCGATGCGGAGGTAACTGCGATGGCATTGGAGTTCGGAGTCGCCCCGCTGTGGACGATGCTGAATGCCGTACGGGCGGACTGCTGGCTTCATACCTATGCGAGGCGCAACTCGGAGCGCGCGGAAAGCATCAAGACACAGCTCAAGGCGGCATTTTGCGCCAATGATCGCGTCTGGGAAGGCATGGTGTTGGGTCAGTCATTGAGTATCTGCCGGCAAGCGATTACCGCTCTGGCGAGGCAAGCGTGACGGTTGTTTCCCAGGGGGTGCAGGCGACCGTGCCAAGCCAGGATTGGGCGCAGCCCGACGCGGATCGTCGCGCTTGGTACACGCTGGCGCTGCTGAGCGTCGTCATGGGCGTGAGCTATGCAGATCGCATGGTCCTACCGGTACTCGTGACCCCAATTAAGGCGGAGCTCGGTCTCTCCGATACACAGATCGGCTTGCTCACGGGGATTGCGTTCTCGATGTTCTACGCAGCATGCAGTCTGCCGATCGGCTGGCTCGCCGATCGAGGCTCACGCAAAATGCTGGTCTCGCTGGCTCTGGTGTGTTGGAGCATCGCGACCGCAGTCACGTCGACAGTTACAGGCGCGGGGCAAATGTTGTTGGCGCGTTGCGCCGTCGGAGCGGGTGAAGGAGGCGCGGTGCCAAGCGCGTACTCCATGATAGGAGACCTATTTCCACCTCAACGGCGTACGACCGCGTTGGCGATCTTCACTGCCGGCGGGCCTGTCGGCGTGCTCGTCTCGCTTGCGCTTGCGGGTTGGCTCGGCGAGATGGTTGGTTGGCGCACGACGTTCATCGTGATCGGGCTTCCAGGCCTGCTGCTCGCTCTGATTTTTTGGATCACGGTCCGTGAGCCTGCGCGACCAACCAACGAAGGCCTCCGGCGCGATGGGCCAACGTGGCTCGTGGTCGTCGCACTTTGTCGCAATCCGGCGTTCGTTCACTACACTCTCGGCTATAGCGTTGCCGTACTGTTGTTGCATGGTCACCTACAATGGCTCCCGGCCTTCTTCCACCGCAGTTTCGGTGTGAGCGGCGCAAGCCTCGGTTTCTCGATCGCAATTACACGGGCTCTGGGTACTGTCCTCGGGCTGATTGCGGGAGGTCTGCTGGCGGACTGGTTGGTGAAGCGCGACCCGCGGGCACCCAACCGCATCATCTTTGCGACGAGTGCGTTTGGAGTACTCGCCCAGGCTGGAGTGCTGCTCACGACCAACCTACATGTCGCATACGCCTTCTCGGCCATCGTGGGCTTCGTTACTTCGCTGCCGATCGGTCCATTGACGGCAGCCATTCAGGCACAGGCCTCTCCGAAAACTCGCGCAACCGCAGGCGCAGTCATGCTCATCGTGTCATCCGTAATTGGCATGGGCGGGGGGCCTCTCGCTGTCGGTGTATTGAGTGATCTGCTCACCGCTCGCGCAGGGCAAGAGTCGCTCCGATACAGCCTCATGATCCTTACCGTGATAGCGGGACCGTGGATGCTGATGCATCTGGCACTCGCGCAACGGCTCGTCAATGGGGCCGAGAAGATGGAGTAGCCGCGCAATCAAGCACTTCTCGAGAAAAGTCGGAAGGAAGCTTCCTCTGCAAGAGAACGAAAAACCAGCATGACCAATGGGCAGGAACGAACGGCGTCGAATGGGGATTCGTCAGCGAGGGCGATTTCAATCAAGCCCGGAAACTGTAGGCTTCGACCCCTCTGGTCCCTCTCGTCGGGTACCTGATTCGCTTCGGCGGCGAAAGCCCCTTCAGCTTCTCCGCGCTCGATATCAAAACCCAGTATCAAGCACCATTCTCACGAGGCTATAATATCGCCGGCGATGTCATGGCAAAAAGCCCAACCACGCCCCAAAAAAGCCTCCCTGTGGACGGTGGCTGCCTTACTATCTCATTGCCAGCCTATAATGTGTATGAAATCGTCTCGGAGTACACATTGTGCGCACGAATATCGTCATCGATGAGAAGTTGATGAAGGAAACGCTTCGACTCACCGGCTTGAAAACCAAGCGGGAGGCGGTCGAATTGGGGCTGCGCACCATCGTTCGCTTGCGCAAACAGCAAGAGATCCGTCGGTTTCGCGGCAAGCTTCGGTGGCACGGTGACTTGGATGCAATGAGAACGGACTGATGATCCTGGTCGATACCAGCGTCTGGATTGATTACTTTGGCGGCTTCGTCACTCCGCAGTCTGAGAAACTCGACACTCTTCTTGGTGTCGAACAGCTGTTTACCGGCGACTTGATATTGACCGAAGTGTTACAAGGATTCGTCAGCGAGCGCGATTTCAATCAAGCCAGGAAACTGTTGGCTTCGATCCCTCTGCTCCCGCTCGTCGGCGAAGACATTGCGATTCAAGCGGCAAGGAACTTCCGCAAACTCAGGACCATCGGAATAACGATTCGCAAGACCATTGATACGCTGATCGCGACGAGTTGCATCGAAAAGGAACTCGCATTGTTGTACAGCGACCGCGATTTTGATCCGTTCGTTCAATATCTCGGACTGCGCTCGGCGAATTGAGCGGGCGCCTTGAGAATACTCATCAGATAGGCAGCTTGCGTTTGCGGAGAATTAATTCTTGGGCGAGATTCCAGGCGACCTGTCGCGATTCTCTCGCCGCACCGGACGTTCGGACGTTCTTGGACGTCCTGGAACGCGATTGGATGGTGGGCCGTGGGCGATTTGGACTGTCCCTCCGATTTTGATCCGCATAAAACTCAAATGAATTCACGTCTCGGGACTACGTGGACGCCGTCACCGGCGAGATTGTCGTCCGCGTCGATCGTGATGCGCGATGGTATCGCTGGCTGCATCAGGCCCTGCATCGTCTGGATTTTAGCGCGGCGTTTCGCGGCAGCGTCACGCGCGATCTGGTAGTGCTGACTCTGCTGGCCGGCATGACCGTTGTCTGCGGAATTGGCGCCTATATGGGGTTTCGTCGAGTGCTGCGCTCCTCGGGCACGCTCGATGCCAGGTAGCGTCTGATATCGCGGCTGGTCAGGTGAAAGGCAGCCCCTGGCGTCAATTCGAGCCGCGCAATTTTTGCCGCTGAGGCGGCTTGGAACGCGTCGAGATTAGAAGAGAAATATTCTTCGCAGGCTACGGCCGTGACAGGTGCTCCCACCAACGTCTCGAAAGCGCGCCGATGTACGACGCATATTCCCTCATGGTCTGCGGGCCGGAACGTGAACGAGTCGATGTCGATCCGCCACACCGTCCCGTCCTAAGTTGAGAGCTCTGCTTTGGGGAGAAAGAATTTCCGATAGGCCAACGCCGAGGACCATCCCAGCGTGAGCCAGAACAGAACGCTGCAGACTGTGGTGGCGACAACGAATTGGCTCTGCAGGGCTGCGGGGGCCACTGCGCCTTCCACCGCGGGCTGAGGCGCGGCAATCAGATGCGGCACAATTAACAGCGCGACGCCGACGGCACGCAGCCACCAGCGCGATTGCATCAAGATGAGCGCCAAGCCTGCGGCAGTGGCTATCGCCGTGCCGAGCCACCAATATTGACGTGAGGCCAGCGCGGCGGCGGCAGTGCCCGGCAATTCCGGAGACAGACCAATCCCGGGGGCCGCGAAGAACACCAGGAACCCGGCCAATCCGTACAACAGCCCGTAGGCAGCATTCGCCGGATGGCGCCACCAGACATAGACCGCGACCAGCAAAAAAGCATACCCGACACCCATCAATGTCGTGGCGGCAAAGGTGAACAGCATCCGCGGCCACCCGTCCTGCGGCTTCCAATCGTCGGCATCGTGATGATGCTCAGCGGTTGAGGCGGCATGAGTCGAAGGTGAAGTCGCTTCAGTGGCCTCCTCGTAAACCTCCGCCTGCAAAATCAACGGCGTCACCCAGATCGACTGAACCGCCGTCATCACGAGCGCTGCGACCAGGCCGGCGACGGCGGCCGTCAGCACCATTTCTCGAAACACAATGGTCTCTTTAGTGGCAGGGAAATGCGGCTGCGTGCCGGGTATCGTGCGCCGCATTGTGCACAGCGGACATCGGTGCGAAGCCCACCAGGAAAATAAGGGCCGTGCCGACCAGGGCCGAACTCAACCCGAGCATCGCCCGGTCATTGGCAAGCGGCTTGATTTGTCCGGCGGCTACAGTCTTTGTGCTCATAGTGTCTCCGAATTCATATGGAACGCAGGATCAATTACATCGACAGTGAGAATGAGTCGCCACCTTGCGGCAACAAAAGAAAGTTCGGGTGCGAAGCGCTCCAAGAAATGTCACGCCGCTGCCTCCAGGCAGGCGTCGAATCCCCGGCGAAGCAATGGCTGATCGAGCTCTCTACCGATGAAAACGAGCTGCGTTCGACGCGGACGATCACCCCAGGGTCCGAGCGTACTGGTGTCGACCACCATGTGTACCCCTTGAATGACAAGGCGCTCCTCGGCGCCTTGGAAATTCAAAAATCCCTTCAAGCGGTACAACTGGGTTCCCTGCGTCTGCAAGGTGTGGGTGAGCCACGTTTGGAATCGCTCAGGGTTGATCGGCCGATCGGTTTCAATGCTAAAAGATCCTACCCGGTTGTCGTGTGAGTGACCGGGATCGAACATCTTGTTGATTCCAGGCACCAGCGATACGTTGCGCGAGTCGCGCAGCTCGAGTGCAAATTCCTCCGGCAAATGCTGAGTGAGCATCCAGTACCTGCCCGCCGTTCGCACTCGCAGCGTGAACTGAGCGGGCGCGCCGCTCGGCAGTTCAAGTAGCCGGACTCGGGTCTCAGGCTCCAACACTGCACCCGGCGTTGCCGGCTCGAGCGACTGTGAAAATAAATGAAATGCCTTCTCGGCCGCCCTGTCAGGATCGAGCTCGTCGAGTTCGAGGACTTCGCAGATGAGGATTTTCATGGTGGGGTCGGGTCCCTCATGCAGAGTCAGCGAATGGTCTCCCACCCCCAATTCAAAAGCGCCCGCCCACTCGAAGGGATATTCCGGTTGCAAAAAAGTCGGCTTGTACTCCAACGCGCGGGAAAGATCGAAACCACCGATCCCGAGTACGTCGCTCATTGGAACAGAGGCGCGGTGCGCGGGATCGGCACGCACAATCCGCGCCAGCGCGTTGATGGCGCGCACGCGGCGCTCCAATGCGTCAAGATTCGTCCTGCTCACCAGATCGGTCTTGTTCAAGACAATGACGTCTGCAAATGCAACTTGCGTGCGGGTCTCCTCGCTGTCTTCCATCTGTTGGTCGAAGTGGCGGGCATCAACCATGGTGACTATGCCATCCAATGCGAATTCCGCGCGCATTCCATCATCGACAAAAAAAGTCTGCGCAACCGGCCCCGGGTTCGCGAGACCGGTGGTCTCCAGGACGATGCGGTCGAATTTGTCCCGGCGAGTCATCAGATTGCCGAGTATTCGAATCAAATCTCCGCGCACGGTGCAGCAAATGCAGCCGTTGTTCATCTCGAAGATCTCTTCCTCGGCGTTGATGACCAGTTCCTGGTCGACCCCGATTTCGCCGAATTCGTTTTCGATCACGGCAATCCGTTGCCCGTGATTCTCCGACAGGATGCGATTCAGCAGCGTCGTCTTGCCGGAGCCCAGAAAGCCGGTCAGCACGGTTACAGGAATTCGGCTTGCTTCATTCACGCCCGATGTCTCCTGCGCTCGCCTGGGGCGAACGCATATGGAATCCAAGCGTACAAAACGTGAAGGAAAAGGGAGTTGCTGGAAGAACACACCGGTGTCGCGCTCTTGCGCCCAGTTCCATCAACGCACCAATCGCCCGCCGCGATGTTCGCTAGTCTTTGAGTGTCAGGCCGGTCTCCGGACTCACGAGTGCATGAGAACCATGCCGGCGAATCACCTTCCCACGTCGATGACGCAGTGGCTGATCGATTCACCATCGCTCGTTTACCGTTGCGGGGGCAGCGCCGGGTTTGGTTTTAGTCAATGGCTAAAACTCGCACCGACTTCCCGTTTCACTCGCCCTTGCCTTCGACATCGAAGGCTTAGGCAGAGCACCTGACAACTTCGGGCGGGATGCTAACCGCCACGCCTGTGATTAGCAAGCTACGAAGTCCGATCGATCACTTCAAGTGTCTGATAAATTAGGGATTGCGGATCCCGCGGAGTGAGCTCTTATCCATGAAAGCCTTGTCGATTCTCGGATCCGGCTCCGGCGCAGGCAAGAGCTGGATCACCACCGCGCTGGGCGCCTGGCTGCATGGCCAGGGCATCCGGGTAGCGCCATTCAAAGCTCAGAATATGTCCAACAATGCATGGGTTACGCTGGATGGAGGAGAGATCGGGCGTGCCCAGGCGGTTCAAGCCGAGGCGTGCGGCCTGGCGCCCACGGTCGAGATGAATCCCATATTGCTCAAGCCAAGCGGCGCACTGGGATCGCAGGTCATTGTACTGGGACAGTCGCAAGGTCATTGCCCGGCAGCCCAGTACTACCAGCACTTCGATCGGCTCTGGCAAACCGTCAGCGAGGTTCTCGACGGCTGGCAGGAGCGTTGCGATGTGCTGCTGATGGAGGGCGCCGGGAGTCCGGTGGAGCTCAATTTACTGCAGCGCGACCTCGTGAACTTGCGGCCCTGTCAGTACTTGAATGGCCGCTGGGTTTTCGTGGGGGATATTGATCGGGGAGGCATATTCGCCCAACTCGCCGGTGTGTGGAGTCTGCTATCGGCGGCCGACCGCGCGCTCGGGCTGGGCGCCATTATCAATCGATTCCGTGGCGATCCGGCGCTGTTCACCAATCCGCAACAGTGGCTTGAGCCGCATGCGCCGGGCTTTTCGATATTGGGAACCCTGCCCTTCAGAACCGATCTTCAG
>Ga0307474_10000879_pt1 | contig 21656 bp, 19 predicted proteins | sample atmos_gasesECM1C_2_FD_203312 | JGI IMG/M metagenome (GOLD analysis project Ga0307474, IMG submission 203312) | Hardwood forest soil microbial communities from Morgan-Monroe State Forest, Indiana, United States - atmos_gasesECM1C_05 | ecosystem: Environmental > Terrestrial > Soil > Temperate... | reverse complement strand
GTGGTGCGCCATCCAGACATTGTGCCACGTCAGCATCACCACGGCGACGCAAAGGATCGAGGCGTTGAACAACTCCTGCCCCATGCCGGCAAACAGCTGCGAAAGTGCGCCGGCAAAAGCCGCCACGAGACATGCGCCCAGAACTCCCGCGAGCACGCTGCCGCCGATCCAGCGGTTGCGGTTAGGCACCGAACTGGTGACGGCAAGCACGATGCCGACAATCAAGCCGGCTTCGAATACTTCGCGGAAGACGATGATGAGGGCAGCCAGCATCCGTGTCTCGTTTTTTAATTCGTGTACCCTCGCGGCACCCTTTGCACTGACAAGAAGAAGGCGCTGGCAGATTTAGGTTATGATGTCGCGCTTAGGTTCTCGGGCCTTGCGGTTCACGCTTCGCAGGAACGTCAAATCGGCGGAAGTTGTTCCCCTTACTGCACCGTGAGGGCGCCGCGCGCCTTGTCGTTGAAATCGTCATAGAACTCATAGCGGCCGGGCTTCAACGCCCGCACGTTGACGACCCCTTCGGTGCCCGCGGCTACGACCTTCTCGACCCGTAGCGAAGTGCTCTCGAATTCCATCGCCTTGGCGTCGAGGTTCTTGATCCGGAACGAGATCGGTTTGTCTGCCGGCGCACTTACCTGGTTCGGCTGAAACTGACCCTTGGAATAGGTCAGATGGATTTCGGTCACCTGCTGCGCGAAAGCCGCAGACGCCTGAAGTAGCGCGATCGCGCAAATGGAGGCCAGAGCCAGCTTTTTCATCACGGCTGTCAGGTCCTTTTCGTATTTGAGCCAGATCAAAATTCATAGGCGAATTTAAGTTTGACCCGATTGCGCTGGAACTCGGAGAGGTTCAGCGAAACTGGATTGCCGATCTCGCGGCCCCAGACCTGGGCGTTCCAAGCCGCGGTCATGAAGGATTTTGGCGTAAATTGGATGAAGAGCGTCGGTCCAAGCAAGACCGCATCACCGGTAAACGCCGTCAAATTCGCGGCATCGTAGTGCCTGAGATACCAGACTTCGCCGCCCAGCACGACGTTGGAAACGATGCGGAACGACAGCGCGGCCGAACCTCCGGCGGTGGCCTCGTGAAAACTGTCACCAAAAGCCGGCTTCGTGAACTCGGGCTCGTAGAGCAGATTGAAACCCGCATACAGGCGATTTCGCAGCAGTTCGAGATCTGCATTGACGGTGGTTTCGAACTCGTAGTTGAGTACGCGATCGCCCGAGGTTTCATCGATCCGGCGGATGGTCGGCTCCACTGCGAGCGTCACCGCCAACGGATTGCTCGATGTGCGCTCAAGCGCCAGATAGCGGAATTCGGCGAAGGCACCGCTCAAGGCAATTTGGCTGCGGTCCTCAAGACCGTTCACCCCGCTGATGTCGTGAGTCGAGCCAAGCGCGCCGAATTCGATCTGAATGAACTGCGACGGCGTGAATTCGAATTCGTACTTCGTCTCGGTTGCCGCGTAGTTTCCTTCGCGTTTACCGAACCGGCCGATACTGTCGACGGTGACCTCTTTTTCGCCTTCAAGGCCGATGCCGGACCCGAGCGTAAACCCGAAAATATATTTGGTCTCGATCTCGCGCCAGGAGCTTGGATCCTCGGCGCGCGCAGTGCTTGCCGACAGAAAGACCGTAACCACCGTGCAAAGCGCAAGAACGCATCTCCCCCCAGACTTTGCCACTCGTCTCTCTTTCCAAAAAACCGCCAACGCTTATTCGATGCCATCAACTAGCGTCTTGTCGACAGGTGGGCAAAAAGACTCCTTCTAAACTAGAGACGTTCTAACTTTGCTGTGAATCAAGGACACGTGCATCAAGGGCAGACGTTTCGCGGGACCGTTGTCAACCAAAACCAAACTGGCGATCGGAATATTTCCGGTTTCACCAAACCTTCATCAACAAAGCCGACCTCACGTCTTCGCCGAGCGGCTAGCCCGCGCCGAGCGCAACGGCAACGCTGTAGGTGACAAGGCTCGCCGCATAGGCAAGCATGAGCATATAGCCGAAGGTGAGCGCCATCCATTTCGAGCTACCGGTCTCGCGGCGGATGACCGCGAGCGTCGAGGCGCATTGCGGGGCAAAGATGTACCAGGCGAGCAGCGACAGCGCCGTTGCCAGGCTCCATTTTGTCGCCAGCACCTGTCCGATCTGATCGGCCGCTTCCTTGCCGCCCTCGATCGCATAAACGGTACCAAGCGCTGCGACCGCGACCTCGCGCGCCGCCATGCCCGGAATCAGCGCGACCACGATCTGCCAGTTGAACCCGAGCGGGGCGAACAGCGGCACCAGCGCCTCGCCGATGACAGCGGCGAGGCTGTAATTGATGGCGGGGTCTTGCACCTCCGCAGGCGGCGCCGGAAATGACGCCAGAAACCAGATCAGCACCATCATCGCAAAAATCGTGGTGCCGGCGCGCTGCAGGAACATCTTCGCCCGTGTATAGATGCCGATAGCGATGCTGCGCGCACGAGGCAGCTTGTAGTCGGGCAGCTCAAGCATAAACGGCGCCGGCGCGTAGTCGCGCAGCATGAAGAACTTGATCAGGAATGAAACGCACAACGCGCTGGTGATCCCGGCGGCATAGAGGCCGAACATCACCAGACCCCGCAGATCGACCCAGCCCCAGAGCTGTTCGGCCGGGATGAAGGCAGAGATGATCAGGGTGTAGACCGGGATACGCGCCGAACAGGTCATCAGCGGGGCGATCAGGATCGTGGTAAGTCGGTCGCGGCGGTTGTCGATCACGCGCGTCGCCATGATGCCGGGGATGGCACAGGCAAAGCTCGAGAGCAGCGGGATGAAGGCGCGGCCGTGCAGGCCCGCGCCGCCCATGATGCGATCCATCAGGAAAGCGGCGCGCGCCATGTAGCCGAAATCTTCCAGAAGAAGAATGAACAGGAAGATGATCACGATCTGGGGCAGGAACACGATCACGCTGCCGACGCCCGAAATCACGCCGTTCTGAACGAAGCTTTGCAGCAGACCGGCTGGCAAGGTGTCGTGCATCGATTGGCCGAGGGCGCCGAAGGCATGCGACAGCAGCTCCATCAGCGGCTGCGCCCAGGCAAACACCGCCTGAAACATGACAAAGAGCACCAGGCCGAGGATAATGATGCCGGCCACCGGGTGCAGCACCACGGCATCGATCCGCGCGGTCCAGGTGTCGGGTTTGGCGGGCAGGCTGACGGTTGCCGCGATGATGCGGTCGGCCTCGCGCTGGGTCGCGCGCAATTCGGCGATCGAAAGCGGCTGCCAAAGATTCTGCTGTGTGCCGACAGGCTCTTGTGCGCCGATCTCGTCGGTCCTCTGCAGCAGATCGGACGTGCCGCCCTTGCGTACCGCGATCGACGTGACCACGGGAATACCGAGCAGGTCGGAAAGCTGCGTCACATCGACGGTGACACCGCGTCTTTGCGCGATGTCGAACATGTTCAGGACCAGCATCAGCGGCCGGCCGGTCTTCTTGAGCTCGAGCAGAAGGCGGATGGTCAGCCGGAGATTGGTGGAATCGGCCACACAGAGCACGAGATCGGGTAGCGATTCGCCCTTGGCGCGCCCGAGCACGAAATCGCGGGTGATCTCTTCGTCAGGACTGCGGCCGCGCAGGGAGTAGGTGCCGGGCAGATCGACCACCGACACCTGTCGCCCGCGCGGAGTGACGAAGAATCCTTCCTTGCGCTCGACCGTAACACCGGGATAGTTCGCCACCTTTTGGCGGCTGCCGGTCAGCGCATTGAACAACGATGTCTTGCCGCTATTGGGTGTGCCCACCAGGGCCAAATGCATCAACGGGGCTTCCATGGCTCTTCACTGCTTCGTTAGACGACGATGACGGCCATCGCCTCGCGCCGACGCACCGCGACCGTGACATTCTCGATGCGGACGGCAATCGGGTCGCGCCCGACAATGCCCTCATGGAGCACTTCGACCCTGGCACCTTCGACGAAGCCGAGTTCGATCAGGCGGCTTTCAAGCTCCATTGCGGAAAGCGCGGAGCCGGTACCGTCGGCCGCGAGACGATGGATGACGCCGCAATAGCCGCGCCTGGCCAATCCCAAGGGGATCTGGCGCGGCGCATCGGTCGGTTTTGTGGTGCTCATGGCCTGTATTTTCAACCGTCGGCGCGAAGGTCAAGCGCGGCGAATTCGAAACCCGTTTACCTTAGAGACATTTTAAAGCAGCACCCGCGTTGCCCCTCATCGCCGCTTCGAGCACAGCGGCGAAGGCGGCGATGAAAAACCTTTGATTGCGCCCATTGCCTGGTTCTTCATGCGAGCCTGTTGAAGCGATGGGATTGGCGATCATTTCGCGCGTCGAGCGATAACCTTGCGTTCACCATGAGGACAAATCTCGCCCTCACTTTGCGCAAACGGTTCGGCTCTCAAACTCACTTATACCTTTACAGCTTAGTCATCCCTGGAGGAGAGGCTCTCGACCGAGTTTCAGTGTCACTTGCGTGAGCGTAGAAGCGTATGAATACTGCCCGCATCGTCGTCTTGATTATCGCGCTCAGTGCCGGTGCCGTCGCGGCTTATCTGGCAAGTGGATCCGACAACAAGCCCCCCTCCGCCGAACAGGTCGCGCAGCTGCCTACCGTCGACGTGCTGGTGGCCAAAGCCGATATCGGTCTCGGCCAGACCTTAACACCCAACGATGTACAGTGGCAGACCTGGCCAGCCTCAACGGCTGGTAGCAGCTTCATTCGGCGCAATGATCGCCCGGATGCGGCGACCCAGCTTGCCGGCTCGATTGCGCGTGCGCCCTTTATCGCAGGTGAACCGATCCGCGAAGCCAAGTTGGTCAAGGCCGATGGATCGGGTTTCATGGCGGCCATCCTGCCCACCGGCATGCGCGCCATTTCGACAGAGATTTCACCGGAGACCGGTGCGGGCGGCTTCATCCTGCCCAACGACAGGGTCGATGTCATTCTGACGCGGCGGTTGAAGAATCCGGATCCAAAAGGCGCCGGCGATATCGTGGTGCCCGACATCGTCCTGACCAATATTCGCGTGCTGGCGATCGATCAGGCGCCAAAGGAAAAAGAAGGCCAGAACTCGGTCGTCGGCAAGACGGTGACGCTCGAGCTCAAGCCGGAACAGGTTCCGGTGCTGGCGTTTGCACGCCAGGCCGGAACACTGACGCTGGCCCTTCGCAGCATTGCTGACGCCAATGAGGTTGACATCGGGTCCGATGAACAGAGCCGTCGGCGCAGCAACGTCAACGTGGTTCGCTACGGCGTCACGAATCCTACCACCCTCCAGAAGTGACAAGGCAACACGTGATCCGAAGTACCCAGAATATGAAGTCCAGTGGCGCCCGGCTGTCGATCCGAACCACTTTGATCCACGTGCTTTCGTTTTCAGCCGCCGCCCTGGCGCTCAACCCGGCCCTGGCGCCGGCTGTTGCTGCCGAGATGGACACCGCCGCACCGACTGCCGCGAGCATGTCATCGAAGATCCGCTTTTTGGCGCTCGGCATCGGCAAATCCGTGGTCGTCGACTTGCCGCGGGGCGTCAAGGACGTGCTGGTGGCCGATCCGAAAATTGCCAACGCCGTTATCCGCTCGCCGCAGCGCGCCTACATCATCGGCTCGGCTGTGGGTCAAACCAATGTCGTATTTTTCGACGCCGACGGCCAGCAGATCGCGGGCTATGACATCGCCGTCAAGCGCGACCTCAATGGTGTGCGCGCTGCTTTGAAACAAATGCTCCCCGCGGCCGGAATCCAGATCGACGGCGTCGGCGAAAGCGTCATGCTGACCGGCTCGGTATCCACGCCGATCGAGGCGCAGCAGGCAGGCGACGTTGCCGCGCGGCTGGTGGGCGGTGCCGACAAGGTGGTCAATTCCATCGTGGTCCGCGGCCGCGATCAGGTGATGCTGAAGGTCAGCGTCGCCGAGGTGCAGCGGGACATCATCAAGCAGTTGGGCATCGATCTCAGCGCCAGCATGAATTACGGCACCGCGGTGGTGAATTTCAACAACGTCAACCCGTTCACGGCAAACAATGGACCGCTCGTGCCGGGCAATGGCCTTCAGGCATCGGCCTTGTCCAAGGGCCTGCCGTCGGTCACCGCTACGCTTCGCGCGATGGAAAGCGCCGGCGTGGTGCACACGCTGGCCGAGCCCAACCTGACGGCAATCTCGGGTGAATCGGCGACCTTCATTTCGGGCGGCGAATTCCCGATCCCGACAGGTGTCACTTGCCAAACGACGACAGCGGGCGCGATCGGGCAGTGCGTCCAGACGGTCAGTTTCAAGAAATTCGGCATCTCGCTCAACTTCACGCCGGTTGTTCTGACCGAGGGTCGCATCAGCCTGCGGGTGATGACGGAAGTGTCCGAAGTCTCCCAGGAAAACGCCCTGCAAGGCGGCGCCGGCGGAACGACGATTCCCTCCATCAAGACACGCCGCGCGGAAACCACGCTGGAAATTCCCTCGGGCGGTTCGATTGCGATGGCCGGGCTCATTCAGGAGCAGACCAAGCAGGCCGTCAACGGCTTGCCTGGCGTGGACCAGATTCCGATTTTCGGGCAGCTGTTCAGGAGTCAGGACTTCATCAATAACCAGACCGAGCTGATGGTCATCGTGACGCCTTACGTCGTCCGGGCCGTTGCCCAGAAGGAATTGTCACGTCCCGATGACGGCTTTGCGCCCGCATCGGATTCGCAATCGACTCTGTTGGCGCAGATGAACCGGATCTATGGCGTTCCTGCTCGCGTCGAATCGATCGGAAATTACCAGCCCAACTTCGGCTTCATCATCGACTGAGACGGCGGGACGGGGACAGCACGATGACAAACCAACCACTCTTCGATCGCTACCGGATGCTGCGTCTGGCAGGCGCCGTGTTCGGCCTTTCGGTCGCGCTTGCGGCATGTACCGAGACGACGGGATCTGTCGCGACGACGGCGCTCCCTCCGGAAGATTATCGCCTACGGCATCCCATTACGGTTCAGGAGGCCGAGCACTCGATCGTGGTCTTTGTCGGTCACGCTCGCGGCGGCTTGTCCGCCACGCAACGCGCAGACATCGCGGGATTGGCGCGGATGTGGGCCGGCGAAGGCACCGGCGCCATCGTGGTCGATGTGCCGGTCAATACGCCCAATGCAAGGCCCGCGGAGAGCGCGCTTGCCGAGATCAGGGCGCTGCTCGCGGCGGGCGGTGTCCCCGCCAATGGCATCAAAGTGCATCATTATACGCCCGACGATCCGCGGCTGCTCGCAACAATCCGGTTGAGCTATCCGAAGATGGCGGCGGTGGCCGGCCCCTGCGGATTGTGGCCCGACGATCTCGGACCTTCCGTGCGGGACAGGAGCTATTTCGAAAACAGGTCGTACCATAATTTCGGCTGCGCCAATCAGCGCAATCTGGCGGCGATGGTGGAAAATCCGTCAGACCTCGTGCAGCCGCGTCCTGAAACGCCGGCGTACACGGCGCGACGCACCGAAGGCTTCGAAAAGTATCGCAAGGGTACGACGACTGCGACCGACTATCCGGAAGCCGAAAAGGCCAAACTCAGCGATACAGGCAAATGATGTCCGAGCGTGAAAATTCCGAAGAGCTGGATCCGCCGCCGCCGCCAGCCGACGATTACATTGCGCCGGCTCCCCGCGTGTCGGTGCAGGCATTTTGCGAAACCGAGACGACCGCCGATGCCGTGCAATCGGCGGGCATAGACCGGCGCCTGGCCAAAGCCCACCTCACGATCAAGATGGGCGGCATGGAAGCCGCCATCGAAACCTACCACAGCGTGCCCACTCCGAACGTGATCATTCTAGAGACCGCGGGCAGCAACGACATCCTCGCCGGTCTAGACGAGCTCGCTACCGTGTGCGATGCCGGCACGCGCGTCGTAGTGATCGGCAATGAAAACGACGTCGCGCCCTATCGCGAATTGGTGCGGCGTGGCGTCAGCGATTATATCGTCGGGCCGGTCCAGACCCTCGATGTGGTTCGCGCGATCTGCGGCTTGTTCTCGGCTTCCGAAGCGGTAGCCGTCGGTCGCATCATCGCCGTCGTCGGCGCGAAGGGCGGCGTCGGCGCATCCACCGTCGCGCATAACCTGGCCTGGGCGATTGCGCATGATTTGGCGCTGGATTCGGTCGTGATCGATCTCGACATGGCATTCGGCACCGCAAGCCTCGACTACAACAAGGATCCGCTGCAGGGGATTGCCAACGCGGTGTTTTCAAACGAGCGGCCCGATAGCGCGTTCATCGAGCGGCTGCTGTCGAAATGCAACGACCACCTCAGCCTGCTCGCGGCACCGGCAGCGCTCGATCGCGTCTACGACTTTGGCGCCGACGCCTTCGATGCTGTTTTCGACACGCTGCGTCTGACCACACCATGCATCGTCCTCGATATTCCCCATCAGTGGTCGGGATGGACGCGGCGCGCCCTGGTCGGCGCGGACGATATTCTCATCGTTGCCGAGCCGGACCTCGCCAACCTGCGCAACGCCAAGAATATGCTGAGCATGCTGAAAGCGGCTCGGCCCAACGACCGGCCTCCGCTGTATTGCCTAAGCCAGGTAGGCATGTCGAAGCGGCCGGAAATCAGCCCGCGTGAATTCGCCAAGGCGATGGAGAACCAGCCGATCGCGTCGATTCCATTCGACCCAAAAATGTTCGGCATGGCGGCCAATAACGGTCAGATGATCGCGGAAATCTCCGCCAATCATCGCATCAGCAGGACGTTCGTGCAGATCGCCAACCAGTTGACGGGGCGCAACGAGCCCAAGAAGCCGCGCGGTTCGATCTTCTCACCGATCCTCAAGAAGTTGCGCGCCAGAGGCTAGTGCTCCGCAGCGACCTCAGATGCGAGCCTCGGAATCGAAGGAGCACCGGCAAGTTAACGTCGCCAGTGCGGCTGAAATCGCTGCAGAAGCAACCCTTCACTGAGGCCGAGCGACGCCGATCGAGGCCGTATTGTCGGAATCCTTCGCGTTCGCCCGCTTGGCCAGCATGCGCCTCAGATTGGCGACATTGGCAGCAGCTTCCTCCGGCGGCACGCCTTCCTTGATGATGCTCTCGGCTTCCGCAAGCTGACCCCTGAGCCCAAGCACTAGCGCCAGGTTTTGCCGAACGCGGGGGTCCGCGTCGGCGCGGCCGTAGGCGCGGCGCAAGGTCTCTTCAGCCTTGGGCAGATCCTTGGAGAGCATGTAGGAAAGTCCGAGGTTGGAAAGAACCGAAGATTCGTTCGGTGCGATCCTCAGCGCGCTGGCGTAATATTGTCTTGCCTCTTCGCCGCGACCGAGCTGGTCGAGCACCGCCCCTTGCGCCGAGAGGATGCGCCAGTCTGGGTCTTTAGGGGAATGGGCACGGCTGAGCACATCGAAGGCCTGCTGAAAATTGCCGTTGTCCGCCAGCGCTCGCCCGTAAGCCGCAAGCAACGCCTTGTCGAGAGGATGCGCGATGGTCGCTTGTTCGAGCACGGCCACAGCCTGGGAACGCTGGCCCGCGGCCCGAAGCGCCTTGCCGTATTGCAACGCCGCGTCCGCATCCTCCGGATTGGCGCGATGACGCTCACGATAGAATTCCAGCCCGCGCGAGGGTTCGACGGCGCGGTTCTTCTCGGTTTTATCGCCGAGCGATCCCGTGATGTCCGCCAGGCCGTCGGTCTGGCAGCTGCAAAGCGAAAGGATCAAAAGTGCCGATGAGGTTGACGACGCAATGAATCTCGCGATGCCATCTTGCTGGAGCGATTGCGGCGGCATTCCTGAACCTGTAGTCGGCGACTGGTCAGGAATGCTTACAGGTTAACCCTAAATTACCGTTAAGCCGGCCGAAACCCGCTTTGCGGTGCCGCACTTAATCGACGAACTGAGCGCCGAATTCGTAGCCGATCCGCCACGCCAGGCGGCATTGGCGCGGGCGACCTTCCGACAAGATGATGGTGAACTCGGAAGGGATATCGAGGTGCTCGGCGATCACCTTCACACCGCCGTCCGATATGTCGGTGATGGTGCAGTCGCGCGGCAACGTCCCGGTCGCGAACTGGATCTTTGCGAAGCTCCTGCACACGCGGCGTTCGCTCTTGCGTCGATTTGCTAACGTTAGCATTTCAAACCTTCATTGGGTCAGATTGCGGGCTCATCTGGCTCTGGTTCGGTTTTAGTGAAGAAATATTGGAATCCACCTAGCGAGAACCCTCGGAATGTATCTGTTGTTTTTGAACTCCTTTTACCCAATCGCTCGCGACAGGTCCGAAACGGCTGCCGATGGTGCCGAATGCCGGCCGATAAAGCCCGCAAACGGGGTGTTTTTCGCAACTATCCCGAAGGCCGAAATGTTTTCTTACCCTCAACCTTTAACGCTGGCTTACGCGATGGGGGCGGATTTCGGATGTCGTCTTTTCGGCTGATTGGTCTTTTTTAGCTTTTCCCAAGGGGCAGCCATTTCCCGACCGGCGCACAAGAGGCCGCTATATCTTTCCGTCGAATCTGCTAGAGGATCGCATGACTTGGTGGTCCGATTTTCGGTATTCGCCGCCTGTTGCAGCGAGAATCAAGGGACCGCCAGCAGCCGGAGAGTAAGAGTATGACAACCTCGCCCGAACGCCTTGAAGGCACCGTCGATCCCAAACTGCTGGAGATTCTGGTCTGCCCGGTGACCAAGGGCCCGCTTGAATTCGACCCTGCACGGCAGGAACTGATCTCGCGGTCAGCCAAGCTCGCTTATCCGATCCGCGACGGGATTCCCATCATGCTGCCTGAAGAGGCGAGAAAGATCGATTGAGCATGCGCATTCACGCGCTCATCGGCGCGCTCGCAATCATCCATCTTTGCGGCACGGCGATCGTCGCCTCCGCCGAGGAGACAGCGATTCGTGTCGGCAATATCGATGCCGTGCTGACGATGCCTTCGAATGTCGAGCGACCTGTCATTGCGCTTTTGATCGCGGGATCGGGAACGACCGATCACGACGGCAACGGGCCACAGGCCAAGCCTGGTACTTTAAAGAAGCTCGCCGGGCAACTGGCAGCGCGCAACATCGCAACGCTGCGCTATGACAAGCGCGGCGCGGGCGGATGGAAAGCGGAATTCGGCAAGCCGGAAGATTTCCGCTTCAAGGATTTTGTCGACGATGCCACCGCACTCCTCGATTATCTTCGCAACAGCGGCAAATTCGCGCGCGTAGCCGTGGTCGGACACAGCGAAGGCGGCCTGGTCGCGATTCTCGCCGCGCGGCGCGTGCCGGTGGATCGCCTGGTCTTGCTCGCCACCGCGGCCAGGAAACAGGGCGATCTTCTGAAGGCCCAGCTTGAACGAAAGCAGATTCCCGCCGAGGTGCTTGAGCCGGTCTTGAAGGCGATCGACGACATCATGGCCGGTCGGATCGTCGATCCGCCGCCGCGGGGGCTTCCGATTGCGCCGTCGATGCAGCCCAGCCTCGCCTCGGCGTTTGCCGAAGACCCGATCGATCCGCTCAAGCTGATCGACCGGCCGATCCTGATCGTGGGCGGCGGGCGCGACCGGCAGGTGGCGCGGCTCGATTTTGTGGCGCTTTCCACCGCGGCGCCGCTGGCGAAGACGCTTTGGCTTGCCGATATGAACCACGTTCTGGTGGATGTCACCGACGGCAACGACGATCTGGCCGCCTACTCCCAGCCGGAGCGCGCCCTCGACGCCACCATGATCGATTCGGTCGCGGCTTTCATCCTCGGCAGCGACGCGCGCTGATCGCTACAGCGCCTCGCCCTTGAGCAGCCGCGGCACCTCGCCGACGAGACCGGCAGCCTGGCGGATGAACATGTTCTTCAAAGGCGGCATGCGATCGACGAGCCCGAGCCCGATGTCGCGCACGGTGCGAAGCAGCGTCGATTCGTTGGAGAACAAAAGATTGAGCGAGTTGGTGGCAAATCCCATCGCCATGGTATCGAAGCGGCGCCAGCGCTGATAACGGTCGAGCACGTCGGCCTGTCCGATATCGATGCCAAGCCGCGCCGCATCGACGATGACCTCGGCAAGCGCTGCAACATCCCTCAGGCCCATGTTGAGCCCCTGCCCTGCAATCGGATGAATCACATGCGCGGCATCGCCGACCAACGCCAGCCGCTCTGCGATGAACGAGCGCGCAACGAAATAGCCGAGCGGAAAGGCGCGCGGCTTGTCGAGCGCCTTGATCTCGCCGAGATGCAGGCCAAAGCGCTGCTCGAGTTCGGCGTGAAATTCGGTTTCGCCGAGCGCGACGATGCGTGCGGCTTCGGCGCGTCTTTCCGTCCAGACCAGCGACGAGCGCTTTCCAGTCAACGGCAGGATCGCAAACGGGCCGGAGGGAAGGAAATGTTCCTCGGCGCGGCCGTGATGGTCGCGCTCATGGCCGACCGTGACCACGATGCCGGATTGATCGTAATCCCAACCGTGGGTGACAATGCCGGCGCGCTCACGCAGTTTCGACCGCGCGCCATCGGCGGCCACCAGAAGGCTTGCCTCGATCACACTGCCGTCCGCGAGCGTGACATCGATGGCGTCGGCACGCGTGGCAAAATCCGTCACGGCATCCTTGCGAAGATCGATGCCGTCAGTTGTGGCGCGCTCGACCAGCGCGTCGATCAGATCACGGTTCTCCACCATATGGGCAAAAGGCTCGCCCGGCTCGACATTGCCTGTAAAAGTCAGGAACACCGGGCGGGTCGCATCCTGCAGTTTGGAATCGGTGACGACCATGTCCAGAATCGGCTGCGTTCGGTCCGCGACTTGATTCCAGACGCCGATTGCCTCGAACAGGCGGCGGCACGCGGCGACTATCGCGGTAGCGCGCGGGTCGCGGCTTGGCCGCGTCGCGAGCGCGGGATCCGCGATAGTGATGGGAACATCGGCGCCCAACCCCTGGCGCAGCGCCACGGCCAGCGCCAGCCCTGCAAACGCGCCGCCACCGATGACAATGCTTCTCTGGACCGACATACTGGACCTGCTCACTCGCACACTTGCCACTTCACTATAGCTGGGCGAAACAGGCAGGCGAAACAAGGGTCTTTGGCCGTTCCAGACCGCCGAGATCTGAAATGCAGCGGTTTTCGTCCCCAGATGGGCGAAATTTCGGGGCTTTGCCAAACCCTCGCATGACGGGGAAATTGAAAGTGTTTCGATGTCCAAAGGATTGATCGACCTCATTTCCATTCTCGACCTCGAACCTCTCGAGGTGAACATGTTCCGCGGCAACAGCCCGAAGACGAGCTGGCAGCGGGTGTTCGGCGGGCAGGTGATCGGACAGGCCATGGTAGCCGCGTGCCGCACCGTCGACGGCCGGTTGCCGCATTCGTTACATTGCTATTTCATTCTGCCGGGCGATCCGCAAATCCCGATCATCTACGAGGTCGAGCGGCTGCGCGATGGCAAGAGCTACACGACCAGGCGGGTGACTGCGATCCAGCACGGCAGCGCGATCTTCTCGATCATGGTGTCGTTTCACATCGACGAGCCGGGCGCGTTCGATCATCAGGAAAAAATGCCGAACGTTCCACCGCCGGAGAAGCTCACCGCGGAGGAAGTTTCCAAACAGCCGATGTTCCGCGACATGCCGGAATTCATTCGCCGTTACTATGAATCGGACCGGCCGATCGAGTTGCGCCCGGTCGAACTCGGTCGCTATTTCGGCCAAAAGATCGAGGACGGCCGAATCCATGTCTGGATTCGCACCGCATCGAAGCTTTCGGACGATCCGGCGCTCCATATGTGTGCGCTGGCCTACGCGTCAGACTTTTCGCTGCTTGATGCGGCGATGGCGCGCTATGGCCGCACGCTGTTCGACAGGCGGATGATGCCGGCGAGTCTGGATCATGCGATGTGGTTTCACCGGCCGTTTCGCGCCGACGAATGGCTGCTCTACGCCCAGGATTCACCAAGCGCACAAGGCGGGCGCGGCCTTACCCGCGGCATGATCTTCAAGCAGGACGGCACGCTCGTTGCCTCCGTCGCCCAGGAAGGTTCGCTTCGCGAGCGCAGGTGATTGCATCCGATCGCCTGTAGGCGAGGAGCCTCCTTTGCCGAGAACGCGCGTCGAAACAAAAGTTTAGGGACCGTCCGTGATGAGCGAGCTGCCCCGCGGCAGAACCGTAACGGTGGACCTCGCGCGCGATCCCCGGGGCTCGTACAGGGGAGACAAATGCCGCTGCTCGCAATTGTTTTTCGGTCAAAACCAACTTTTTGTGCCATTTATGAAGAAAGATGCCACACTTGTGTCCGCGCAAATCAGGGCTTGACCGACTTTCGGAATCCCTGGAAATGAAGGCCTGAACATGAAGCTCGTCGTCGCCATCATCAAACCCTTCAAACTGGACGAAGTCCGCCAGGCACTGACCGCCATCGGCGTCCACGGCATGACCGTGACCGAGGTCAAGGGTTACGGCCGCCAGAAGGGTCACACGGAAATCTATCGCGGCGCCGAATATGTCGTGAATTTTCTGCCGAAGTTGCGGATAGAGATCGCGGTTTCGTCGGACCTCGCCGACAAGGCTGTCGAAGTCATCACCTCCAGCGCACGCACCGGGCAGATCGGCGACGGCAAGATCTTTGTGACACCGATTGACCATGCGCTGCGGATTCGGACGGGCGAAACCGACAGCGACGCGCTTTAGGAGCTCGAGGGTCTCGATATTTCCCCGCACAGTCTTGCAACAAGCGGGTGATCCTTTACTAAAATACCGTCAATCTGCCGTTCCCTTGGGCATGGTCGGGCGCGAGAATTGTGTTTGCCTAGATGATGCACAGCACTGCCTAGCCATTGGGCGAGGCCGAAACGGGCAGTTAGGGGCCGATCCGATAAACCTCCAAAAGCTCCACGTTCATAACCTGTTAGGGGGTTTCAAGCTTCTGGCACGGCATTTGATTCTAGGCGCAGCGGCTGTGCCCGCGTAGCGAACTTCTCCGCGTGGTGACGTCAATCGGGAACGCTCGGTCGGGTCTGGACCGAGCCCAAGCGGGGAATAGGGCCCATGAAAATTGTTATGGCGATCATCAAGCCGTTCAAGCTTGAAGAAGTCCGCGACGCGTTGACCGCCATCGGCGTTCACGGCCTGACGGTCACGGAGGTCAAGGGATATGGCCGGCAGAAGGGCCACACGGAAATCTATCGCGGCGCCGAATACGCCGTGAGTTTCCTGCCCAAGATCAAAATCGAGGTCGCGGTCGCGACCGACCAAGTCCCCAAGACCATCGAGGCGATCACGGCAGCCGCCAAGACCGGCCAAATCGGTGATGGCAAGATCTTCGTTATCAACCTCGACCACGCGATTCGCATTCGAACCGGCGAAGCTGATGCCGCGGCTCTTTGATGCTGCGCCCAACCTTTCCAATCAGGAGTAAACCAATGAAGTTCAAGCGCGCCCATAGCGCGGGATTTGTAGCCCTCGCAGCCGGCCTGTTCGCCGCCAGTGCTGCTTATGCGGAGCCGACCGTCAACAAGGGCGATAACGCCTGGATGCTGAGCGCAACCGTGCTCGTGCTGTTGATGACGATCCCCGGCCTGGCGCTGTTCTACGGCGGGCTGGTTCGCACCAAGAACATGCTCTCGGTGCTGATGCAGGTGTTTTACACCGTTTGCATCGTCACGATCATTTGGGCCCTTTACGGCTATAGCCTCGCTTTCACGGGCGGATCCGATTTTATCGGCGGCTTCTCGAAGGCCTTCCTGTCGGGGGTGACGCCTGATTCGAAGGCCGCGACGTTCAGCGTCGACGCCAATATCTCGGAGCTGGTCTACGTCTGCTTCCAGATGACGTTTGCGGCCATTACACCCGCGCTCATCGTCGGCGCGTTCGCCGAGCGCATGAAATTCTCGGCCGTGGCCCTGTTCATCCCGCTCTGGGCGACGCTGGTCTATTTCCCGATCGCGCACATGGTCTGGTACTGGGCCGGGCCGGATGCGATCTCGGATGCGGTGAAGGCGATCGCGGCGGCCGGAAGCGACGCGGCGGCGAAGGCGGCGGCTGAGGCCAAACTTGCCGAAGTCAGTGCGGATGCCGGCTGGGTCTACAAGAAGGGTGCGATCGACTTCGCGGGCGGCACCGTGGTGCACATCAACGCCGGCATCGCTGGTCTTGTCGGCGCGCTGATCATCGGCAAGCGCATCGGCTACGGCAAGGACCTGATGGCGCCGCATTCGCTCACCATGTCCATGATCGGCGCCTCGCTGCTCTGGGTGGGCTGGTTTGGATTCAACGCCGGATCAAACCTCGAAGCCACCGGCGGCGCCGCGCTCGCCATGACGAATTCGTTCGTGGCAACGGCGGCAGCGGCGCTGTCCTGGATGTTCGCCGAATGGATGACCAAGGGTCACCCCTCCGTGCTGGGGGCGATCTCGGGCGCCGTGGCAGGACTTGTCGCGGTTACGCCTGCGGCCGGTTACGCCGGCCCGATGGGAGCGATCGTGCTCGGCCTCGTCGTCGGCGTGGTGTGCCTGTTCTTTGTTACCGTGGTCAAGAATGCGATGGGCTATGACGACTCGCTCGACGTGTTCGGCGTGCACTGCATCGGTGGAATCATCGGCGCCATCGGCACCGGAATTCTCGTCAATCCCGTGCTCGGCGGCACCGGCATCATGGACTACACGACCGGCAAGATCGCCGACTACGAGTTCGGCGCGCAGCTCGTTTCCCAGATCTGGGGCGTCTGCACCACACTGGTGTGGTCGGGTGTTGGATCAGCGATCATCTACAAGATCGTCGACGTCGTCGTCGGCCTGCGCGCCAATGTCGAAACCGAGCGTGAGGGCCTCGATATTACCGAGCACACCGAGCGCGCCTACAATATGTGAGTTCTCCCGAGGGCGCGGTCTCCCTCGGGGATCGCGTCCAGAACTACGGTTTGGGCACATACCCGGCAATGCCCCGACCGTTGAGGGGCTCCAGCGCAAGTTGGAGCCCCTTTCTTTTTTTAACCGATTGATTGCAATTTTAATCGAACCTGAGTGGAAGATTGATTTCGAAACTGTCATCAGAATTTCCTCGGCGAGGATCAACGATGACGCAAACGGTACTTCACGTTGTGTTCACGGAGTCGGGCGCAGGCGGCTTGCGCCAAGCGCTAAGGAGCGCTGGTCCAAATGAGAAAGTCATCGGCTTTTCCGATGATCTCCGCGTCGGGCCGATCGCCCTTCCCGATCGACTATCGCGAGCGAGATGGATGGAGGCTGAACTTGGCTGGACGGAATGGGACGAAGTTACCGCTGGCGCAGAACAGTTTTGGAAACACGCCTGCCGCCCTGGCAGCCGAAAGATCGCGTGGCTGTCCCGGCGGTCCGGAGTGGACTATACGGGCTTTCTTGAGTGGCTATGGCGTCTGGGTGACGCCCCATGCGAGGTGGTCGATCTGACCGAAGTCACGATTGGGTGGCCGCCCCACCTACCGCCTCCCGGCCTCAGCCTCGCTAAACTTTCCCCCGAGGTGATAAACGACAACAATCTTGGCGATTTAGCCAAGCCGTTGGCGATCGCGGAGCGAAAGCGCTACCTCGATCTCTGGCGTCAGCTTCGCGTGGAGAATGCACCGCTCCGCATTGTAGCGGGCGATCTGCTCAGATCAGTCCCGATTTCCTTTTTTGATCCGCTTTTGATATCTCACGCAACGGACCAATGGCGAAAAGTGGCGATGATCGTCAGCTCGGTACTGGTGGAAATGGACGACCATCTCACCGATATTTTCCTGGCGGCTCGCGTCAATGCCCTGGTCAAAAGTGGCCAACTCGAAATTCGGGGTAAATCTGCGCTTGAGATGCGCCATACCGAAGTAAAGTTGCCGACGCCGCGCGGTTCACGTTTGTAAGCAGATTTCTTGAGGCATGGCAGTAATTGGAGCTGTGAAGGCGATGGTTAATCGCGTCTTAACCTCGCCGTATCTATGGTGGTTTGATCCGCTTACCGCCGGTCTCAAACCGCGATCGGCGGCCTGAAAGAGTGCTGGCGCGACAAGTATGGTCATGACCGCTTCATCCCGCGTGCCGCAGGGCGGCGGAAACAAGGACAGCGAACGCTCGCCGTTCTTGCGCGTCACCGAATTGCTGGCCCCCTACAAGCCGTCCAAGCCGTTGATAACACTGTCATTGGGTGAGCCGCAGCACCCGGTGCCGGAGTTCGTCGGCCCGGTGCTGGCTAGCCACATCAGCGAATTCGGGCGCTATCCGCTGGCGAGGGGAATCGAGCCTTTCCGGAAAGCCGCGGCGACCTGGCTGTCGATGCGATTCCACCTGCCAAGAGAGATCGATCCCGAGACTGAGCTGCTCGTGCTCAATGGCAGCCGGGAGGGGCTGTTTTTTGCGGCGCTGACCGCCGCCCGCTTTGTCGGAGAGCGCAAGGGCAGGCCGGCCATTTTGATGCCCAATCCGTTCTATCCGGCCTACGGGGCGGGCGCCCGCGCCGCCGGCTGCGAGCAGGTCTATCTGCCGACCACGCCCGAGAACGGATTCCTTCCCGATCTCGATGCGCTGAACGAAGCTACGCTGGCGAGAACCGTGGCTTTCTACATTGCTTCACCAGCGAATCCGCAAGGCTCGGTGGCGTCGAGGGCGTATTTCCTTCGCCTGAAAAGTTTGGCCGATCGCTTCGGCTTCATGATCCTGAGCGATGAGTGCTATTCGGAAATCTACACCAGAGAAGCACCTGGCAGCATGCTGGAATGCGCCGGACCCGATTTCAACAATGTCGTCGCCTTTCAGTCGTTGTCGAAACGATCGAATCTGCCCGGCATGCGTGTCGGCTTCGCCGCCGGTGACAGGAAATTTCTCGGCGTCTTTCACGAACTGCGCAATGTCGCCGCGCCGCAGGTGCCGGTGCCGTTGCAGCATGTCGCGGTCGCCGCCTATGGCGACGAGGCGCATGTCGAAGAGAACCGCCGGCTGTACCGGATCAAGTTCGACCTCGCCGATCAGATTCTCGGCAACCGCTACGGCTATTCCCGCCCCGCCGGCGGATTTTGCGTATGGCTCGATGTGTCGGGGAGGGGTGGCGACGAAGCCACAACCGTCAGGCTTTACCGGGACGCGGGCGTTCGCGTCATCCCCGGCAGTTATCTGGCGCGGCAGCAGCCGGACGGCAGCAATCCCGGCGCCGGCTACATTCGCCTCGCGCTGGTCGCGGACAGCGAAACGACAGCCGAGGCATTGCATCGCCTCGTGGAAATTCTGGACTGAAGCATGATCGGTAGAGGCGCAACCAGGCTTTCAGAAAGGATCGCGCAAACAGGATGCGACCGCAATTCAGTCGGTCGCCGCGAAGGCCCATGAGCATGCCAGCGATCGAACGTGTCATTCCCCTCGTCAGCCACTTGCCGACCGCGATCCGCGAGGCGCTGGTTCGGCGCCTGCGCGAACTCGCCGGTCTTGGACTATTGACCCTTGCCAGTTTCGCGGCGGTCGCCCTGATGACCTGGTCGGTGCAGGACCCAAGCTTCAGCCATGCGACATCGCGCCCGATTCGCAATCTTGTCGGCTACCCCGGCGCGATTGGCGCCGATCTTCTCATGCAACTTCTCGGGCTCGGCGCGATCATGCTGATCCTGCCTGTCGGGGTGTGGGGTTGGCGCATGCTGACACACCGCGCTTTCGATCGCCAAGCGCTGCGGCTGGGCTGCTGGATCCTGTGCACGATATTGGCGGCGGGTTTTGCGAGTTGCTGGCCGCACGGCGGCGCATGGCCACTGCCGACCGGACTCGGCGGCGTCATCGGTGATGCGCTGGTGCGCGCGCCCGCCGTCATATTCGGGCCACCCGGTTTCGTCTACAAGTTTACGCTCGGACTTGTCCTGGGCGCTTGCACGGTCGCAAGCTTCCTGTTTGCAAGCGGCCTCGGTTCGCGCCCGCAGGAAGAGGAATTGACATCGATCGGGGACGACGAGGATCAGTTCGCCAAAGACGACGACGAAGGCTCCATCTCACTGGGATGGGCGGTTCACGCGCTGATGAGCGCCAAGGCGCGGTTGATATGGCTGATGGGCGTGGCCTATCGCTCGTTGGTCGCAAGTGCCCCGTCCCAGCGCGCGTCCTCGTTCCAGCGTCAGGAGCCGAGCCTCAATGGTCGCTCCGCTCCTTCGCTTGCGCCGGAGAGCGAAGAAGACTTCGACGAGGACGAGGAGGAGGATGAGGAACCGGCCCAGCGCACGCCACGCAAGAAGGCCGCTCGCGCGGTGAGTCGCAAATCATCCGAGCGTTTCGAGCTGCCGTCGGTTTCGTTCCTGACCGCACCGAAAGCGTCCGACCGCCAGCCGCTCAGCAAGTCGGAATTGGAGGCCAATTCACGCGCGCTGGAAGGTGTACTTGGCGATTTCGGTGTCCGCGGCGAAATCGTCAAGGCCCATCCGGGCCCGGTAGTGACGCTCTACGAACTCGAGCCTGCGCCCGGCATCAAGTCATCTCGCGTGATCGGACTGGCTGACGACATCGCGCGCTCGATGAGCGCGCTTTCGGCGCGTGTCGCGGTTGTTCCCGGCCGCAACGCGATCGGTATCGAACTGCCGAACGCACACCGTGAAAAGGTTTATTTGCGCGAACTGCTTTCCACCAAGGATAGCCAGGAGACGATCGCCAAGCTGCCGCTTTGCCTCGGCAAGAATATCGGCGGCGAATCGATCCTCGTCGATCTCGCGCGCATGCCGCATCTGTTGATCGCCGGCACCACCGGGTCCGGCAAATCGGTCGCCATCAATACCATGATCCTCAGCCTCGTCTATCGGCTGCGACCTGATCAATGCCGGCTGATCATGGTCGATCCGAAGATGCTCGAGCTCTCGGTATATGACGGCATTCCGCATCTGCTGACCCCTGTGGTCACCGATCCCAAGAAGGCCGTGGTCGCGCTCAAATGGGCCGTGCGCGAAATGGAAGAGCGCTACAAGAGAATGGCCAAGCTCGGCGTGCGCAACATCGACGGCTACAATCAGCGCCTGGCGGAGGCCAGGTCGAAACGCGAGGAACTGACCCGCACGGTGCATACCGGTTTCGACAAGGAAACCGGAAAGGCGATCTACGAAGAGGAAAAGCTCGACCTCGATCCGCTGCCCCACATCGTCATCATCGTCGACGAAATGGCCGACCTCATGATGGTCGCCGGCAAGGACATCGAAGGCGCGGTGCAACGGCTGGCGCAAATGGCGCGCGCTGCCGGTCTGCACGTCATCCTCGCGACTCAACGGCCGTCAGTCGACGTCATCACCGGCACCATCAAGGCAAACTTTCCGACCCGTATCTCGTTTCAGGTCACCTCGAAAATCGACAGCCGCACCATTTTGGGCGAAATGGGCGCCGAACAACTGCTCGGGCAGGGCGACATGCTCTATATGGCGGGCGGCGGCCGAATCAGCCGCGTGCACGGACCCTTCGTCTCCGACGAGGAGGTGGAGAAAGTGGTGCGCCATCTCAAGACACAAGGCTCGCCGGAATACCTCGAAGCGGTCACGGCGGAGGAGCCCTCGGACGAGGATGGCGCGGTATTCGACGCCACGGGCATGGGCGGCGACGGCGGCGGCGATCTGTTTGCGCAGGCGGTCGCGATCGTCAAACGCGACCGCAAGGCCTCCACCAGTTATATTCAGCGGCGGCTGCAAATCGGATATAACCGCGCCGCGTCGCTGATGGAGCGAATGGAACTTGAGGGCATCGTCGGACAGGCCAACCACGCCGGAAAGCGCGAAATCCTGATCGAGGAAGAAGAAGGCGGCTTTT
>Ga0307474_10000878_pt1 | contig 21679 bp, 17 predicted proteins | sample atmos_gasesECM1C_2_FD_203312 | JGI IMG/M metagenome (GOLD analysis project Ga0307474, IMG submission 203312) | Hardwood forest soil microbial communities from Morgan-Monroe State Forest, Indiana, United States - atmos_gasesECM1C_05 | ecosystem: Environmental > Terrestrial > Soil > Temperate... | reverse complement strand
ACGTGAGAATGTGTAGCCGGGAAAGCTTCCCGCATTGTGCTGATCGACGCGCAGCGCGAGGTCGTCGCCGGTAGCGCTGCCGACATAGTATGAGCCGTCGGAGCAGCGGAGCAGGTAGACGTATATGCCCAATGTCGTCATTCCTGAAGTTTGGGCTATCAGAATGGAGCACACGCTTTAGTTGTCAAGAGGATAGCCTTAGAACCGTCACCCCCCGCGCAAACGGCTTCGCCGTTTGTCGCTGGAGGTGCCGACGCGCAGCGGTGGCCTCGAAGGGCGACGGCCCGGGTGCAGCAGCGGGGGCGTACATCCTTCGAGGCGCGCCACGCTCGTGCCTCAGGATGACGGATCACGAGCGCGCGCTCTACGTCCCGCTGAACAACCCGCGCTCTCTCTCCACCGTCTCATAGATATAATCCGCCACGGCGCGAATGCGGGCGAGATCCTTGCTGTCGGCGTGCATCAGCAGCCAGAAGGTGCGGGAGATGGAGACTTCGTTCGCCAGCACCTGATGGAGTTCAGGGTGGGCGCTTGCCATGAAATGCGGCAACACGGCGATGCCGTAGCCGGCGAGGGTGGCGTTGAGCTGGGCGATCAAATTGGCGCTGCGGAAGCTTGCCGTGATCTTCGGCGAGACCTGCGGCAGGTAGTCGAGCTCCGGCGTGAACAACAACTCCTCGATATAGCCGACGAAGCGATGCGCGGGCAGGTCCTCGCGGGTGGCGATGACAGGCGCGCGGTCGAGATAGGCCGACGTGGCGTACAATCCAAGCCTGTAGTCGAGCAGCTTGCGCCCGACGATCCGGCCCTCTTTCGGCATGGTCAGGCTGATCGCGATATCGGCCTCGCGCTTGGAGAGGCTGAACAGGCGCGCGGTGGCGACGAGTTGAAGATCGAGATCGGGATACCGTTCCACGAATCTCACCAGCCGCGGCGCCAGGAAGTGGCTGCCAAAGCCGTCGGGCGCACCGATGCGCACCGTGCCGGTCAGATGCGCACGCGAGCCGCCGACCGCCTCCTGATTGGCGACGATGGTTGACTCCATCGCCTCCGCACTGTCGGCGACGCGCTGGCCGGCCTCGGTCAGGAGGTAGCCGGTCTTGCGGCGGTCGAACAGCTTGGCTGAAAGATGCTGCTCCAGCCGGTCGACCCGCCGGATCACCGTGGCATGATCGACCCCGAGCTGTCTTGCGGCAGCAGAGACCGACCCGCCGCGCACGATTGCGAGCACGAAGCGGAAGTCATCCCAATCGATCGCGTTGCCTTGATCCAGCATTTCCGCACATCTAAGGTGCAATATATCGGACTTGAATCCTATAAAATGCAGGTCAATACGCTTCTGTCAAAGCGATCCGGCTCACCTTTCGGAGGAAACCATGCGCGCAATCGGACATTTCATCGGTGGCAAGGAGGTCAAGGGTACCTCGGGACGGTCGGCGGACGTATTTGAGCCGATGACTGGCGATGTCCAGGGAAAGGTGGCGCTGGCCTCCAAGGCGGAAGTCCGCGCTGCGGTCGAGAACGCCAAGGCCGCGCAGCCGGAATGGGCCAACACCAACCCACAGCGCCGCGCGCGGGTGATGATGAAGTTCCTGGAGCTGGTGCAGCGCGACTACGACAAGCTCGCCGAGCTGCTCGCCCGAGAGCACGGCAAGACCATTCCCGACGCCAAGGGCGACATCCAGCGCGGGCTCGAGGTGGTCGAATTCGCAGTCGGCATCCCACACCTGATGAAGGGCGAATACACCGAAGGCGCCGGCCCCGGCATCGACATCTATTCCCTCCGCCAGCCGCTCGGAGTGGTCGCGGGGATAACGCCCTTCAACTTCCCCGCGATGATCCCGATGTGGAAATTTGCGCCGGCGATCGCCTGCGGCAATGCGTTCATCTTAAAACCCTCCGAGCGGGATCCCGGCGTGCCGATGCGGCTTGCCGAGCTGATGATCGAGGCTGGCCTGCCGCCCGGTATTCTCAATGTCGTCAATGGCGACAAGGAAGCGGTGGACGCGATCCTCGACGATCCCGACATCAGGGCCATCGGCTTCGTCGGCTCGTCGCCGATCGCGCAATACATCTATGAGCGGGCGGCCGCGACCGGCAAGCGCGCCCAGTGCTTTGGCGGCGCCAAGAACCACGCCATCGTGATGCCCGATGCCGACATGGACCAGGCCGTCGACGCGCTGATCGGCGCGGGCTACGGCTCCGCCGGCGAGCGCTGCATGGCGGTGTCTGTGGCCGTGCCCGTCGGCAAGACCACCGCCGACCGCCTGATGGAAAAGCTCGTCCCGCGCGTGGAAAGCTTGAAGATCGGCACCTCGATCGATCCCTCCGCCGATTACGGCCCGCTGGTGACGCGCGAAGCGGTCGAGAAGGTGAAGAACTATGTCGACATCGGCATCAAGGAAGGCGCGACGCTCGCCGTCGACGGCCGCGGCTTCAAGATGCAGGGCTACGAGAAGGGCTTCTATCTAGGCGGCTGCCTGTTCGACAACGTCACCAAGGACATGCGCATCTACAAGGAGGAGATCTTCGGTCCCGTGCTGTCAGTGGTGCGCGCACATGACTACAAGGAGGCCCTGGCGCTGCCGTCGGACCATGACTACGGCAATGGCGTTGCGATCTTCACCCGCGACGGCGACGCCGCGCGCGACTTCGCGGCGAAGGTCAATGTCGGCATGGTCGGCATCAACGTGCCGATCCCGGTGCCGATCGCCTACTACACCTTCGGCGGCTGGAAGAAGTCGGGCTTCGGCGACCTCAACCAGCACGGTCCGGATTCGATCCGTTTCTACACCAAGACCAAGACCGTGACATCGCGCTGGCCTTCGGGTGTCAAGGAAGGCGCGGAGTTCTCGATCCCGACGATGAAGTAGGACTCGTTGTTGGCGCATGATCCGGACCCGGAGGGCCGCGTTAGCGCAAAGTGGGAACCGGTTTTCCGAAAAGATCATGCGCAAGGTTTAGAGGGCGTGAGGCGGTGATGCAGTTCTCCCTGAACGAGGACCAGCTTGCGGTTCGCGACATGGCGCGCAGTTTCGCCGCGGAAAAGATCGCGCCGCATGCGCTGCGGTGGGACGAGGAGAAGCATTTCCCTGTCGACGTGATGCGCGAGGCGGCAAGCCTTGGCATCGGCGGCATCTATATAGGCGATGATGTCGGCGGCTCTGCCATGACGCGCTTCGACGCGGCGCTGATCTTCGAAGCGCTGGCGACCGGCTGCCCGACGGTGGCGGCCTTCATCTCCATCCACAACATGGCGTCGTGGATGATCGATGCCTTCGGCAACGAGGCGCAACGGAAAAAGTGGCTGCCAAAGCTCTGCACCATGGAGCTCCTGGCGAGCTATTGCCTCACCGAGCCGGGCTCCGGCTCGGATGCGGCGGCGCTGCGCACTCGCGCGGTGCGCGATGGCGACCACTACGTGCTCAACGGCCAGAAGCAGTTCATCTCGGGCGCCGGCTCAAGCGACCTCTACGTCGTGATGGTGCGCACCGGCGCCGACGGGCCGGGCGGCATCTCGACGCTGGTCGTCGAAGGCAATACGCCGGGCGTCTCGCTCGGCGCCAATGAGCGCAAGATGGGCTGGAACGCGCAGCCGACACGCGCAGTGATTTTCGAGAATGCGCGCGTGCCGGTCGCGAACCGTCTGGGCGAGGAGGGCATCGGCTTCAAGGTTGCGATGGGCGGGCTCGACGGGGGGCGCCTCAACATCGCCGCCTGCTCACTCGGCGGTGCGCAGGCCGCGCTCGACAAGGCGCTGGCCTACATGAAGGAGCGCAAGGCGTTCGGAAAGCGGCTCGACGAATTCCAGGCGCTGCAATTCCGCCTCGCCGACATGGCGACCGAGCTCGAGGCCGCGCGCACGTTTCTCTGGCGCGCCGCTGCTGCGCTCGACCGCAAGGATCCGGACGCGACCATGCTTTGCGCCATGGCCAAGCGTTTTGGCACCGACGTCGGATTCGAGGTCGCCAACCAGGCGCTGCAGCTGCATGGCGGCTACGGATACCTCAGCGAATACGGCATCGAGAAGATTGTGCGCGACTTGCGCGTGCACCAGATCCTCGAGGGCACCAATGAAATCATGCGCCTGATCGTGGCGCGCAAGATGATCGAGGGCGCGCGATGACGGCATCCTCTGCTGTCGCGGACGCCGAAGGCGACCTGATCGTGCGCAAGGAGGGGACGGCCGGGATCATCCGGCTCAACCGTCCCAAGACGATCAATGCCATGACGCTGGAGATGTCGCTCGGGATCGACGCTGCGCTCGACCTCTTCGAGGCCGACCCTGCCGTTGCAGTTGTGGTGCTGGAAGGCGCCGGCGAGCGCGGCCTGAGCGCGGGCGGCGATATCCGCGGGCTCTATGAGAGCTCGAAAGCCGGAGGCGATCTCGGCAAAGTGTTCTGGCGCCAGGAATACATTATGAACGCCAGGATCGCGAAATATCCAAAACCATATGTGGCGTTCATGGACGGGCTTGTGATGGGTGGCGGCGTCGGGCTCTCCGCGCACGGCCGCCGCCGTGTGGTGACGGAACGGACCAGGCTCGCGATGCCTGAAGTCGGCCTCGGCTTCTTCCCCGATGTCGGCGGCACCTGGCTGTTGTCGCGCGCGCCGGGCGAACTCGGCACGTATTTTGGCCTGACCGGTCAGACCATGAATGGGCCCGATGCGGTCTATGCGCGCTTTGCCGATGCGGTCGTGCCGTCGGCAAGGCTTGGCGAATTGCGCTTGGCCCTGATCAAGGTCGCGCTGGGAACGCCATCGAGCGAGATCGATGGGCTGATCAAGAGCTTCGCGACCGGCGAGACGGCAGGTCCGGTGGCTGCGCTGCAGGGGCAGATCGACGAGTGGTTCGCCTTCGACCGCATGGAAGACATCATTGCCGCGCTCAAGCGCGATGGCTCGGAACTTGCGCTGTCAACACTGAGGACGCTCGGCGAAAAATCGCCACGCGGAATGGTGGTCACGTTGAAGTTGCTGCGGCTGGCGCGCCACGCGGCCTCGCTTGAGGAGTGCCTGGTGCGGGAATATCGCGCCGCACTGGAAGTGTTCCGCAGCGATGATTTTCGTGAAGGCGTGCGCGCAGCCGTGGTCGACAAGGACCGCAATCCGAGATGGTCTCCGCCGCGCATCGAGGATGTCACGCCGGAGATGATCGCGCCTCATTTTGCGGAGATCGGCAAGGACGAGCTGGTCTTCAGCCAAACCAAGTGAAACGATTTCGACGGGAGGATTAGGACATGGCGACCATCGCATTCGTTGGTCTCGGCAATATGGGCGGGCCGATGGCGGCCAATCTGGTCAAGGCCGGCGACAAGGTCGTTGCCTTCGACCTGGTCGAAGCTTCGCGCATCCAGGCCAAAAATGACGGTGCCGCGATCGCCGACAGGGCGGCGTCGGCGGTGAAGGGCGCCGATGTCGTCGTGACCATGCTGCCCGCCGGCAGGCATGTGGTCTCGGTCTGGACCGATGTGCTGCCCGCCATGGCCAAGGGGGCGCTGATCATCGATTGCTCGACCATCGACGTCGAAAGCGCCAAGCAGGCGCATGCGCTTGCGGCTAAGCATGGCGTCGCCTCGGTGGATGCCCCTGTGTCCGGCGGCACGGGCGGGGCGAAGGCCGCGACGCTGACCTTCATGTGCGGCGGCGAAGAGAAGGCCTTTGCGGCGGCAAAGCCCGTGCTGGAGAAGATGGGCAAGAAGCTCGTGCATTGCGGCGGCGCGGGCGCAGGGCAGGCGGCCAAGATCTGCAACAACATGATCCTCGGCATTTCCATGATCGCGGTCAGCGAGGCCTTTGCGCTCGCTGAAAAGCTTGGTCTGTCGCACCAGGCGCTTTTCGACGTCGCCTCGACCTCCTCCGGCCAGTGCTGGTCGCTGACCTCCTACTGCCCGGTGCCGGGCCCGGTTCCGGCCTCGCCCGCCAACAACGACTACAAACCCGGCTTTGCCGCGGCCTTGATGGTCAAGGACCTGACGCTGGCGCAGGATGCTGCCAACGCCGCCGGTGCCGTGACCCCGCTCGGCAAGCATGCGCAGGAAATCTATAGGACCTTCGACGCAGCCGGGAATGGCGGGGTGGATTTTTCGGGTATTATCCGGCACGTTAGGAGTCTCGCCGGGAAAAGCTGATGACGACCTTTCAGGAAGCGCGTGCCTTTCTGCTGAAACACCGAAGCGACTACGACGCCGCAGTCAAGGGCTTCCGCTGGCCAGACCCCGTGCCCTTCAACTGGGCGCTCGACTGGTTCGACGCGGAGCTTGCGCATAGTCCTGAGAGCCGCGACCGCACGGCGCTCTGGATCGTCGATGCCGGCAGCGATCGTCAAACCAAGCTCTCCTTCGCGGAGCTGTCGCGGCGCTCCAACCAGGTCGCGAACTTCCTGCGTGCGCGGGGCTTGAGACGCGGCGATCATCTGTTGCTGCTGCTCGGCAATGTCGTGCCGCTGTGGGAGACGATGCTGGCGGCCATGAAGCTCGGCGTCGTCGTGATCCCCGCAACCACGCTGTTGACGGCGGACGAATTGCGCGACCGGCTCGACCGCGGCCGTGCGCGCGCTGTGGTGGCGACGCAGGACCAGGTGGCGAAATTTGCCGGCCTTGGCGATGCCGATCTCGTGCGCATCGTGGTTGGCGCATCAAGCGCACAAGACGGCTGGATGCCGTTCGAGCATGCCGCGGACTTCCCCGAAGCCTTTTCCCCTGACGGCCCGACCGAAGCCAACGATCCGATGCTGCTCTATTTCACCTCGGGCACCACGGCAAAACCGAAGCTGGTGCGGCACAGCCAGCGCTCCTATCCGGTCGGCCATCTCTCGACCATGTATTGGCTGGGGTTACAGCCCGGCGACGTCCATCTCAACATCTCCTCGCCCGGCTGGGCCAAGCACGCCTGGAGCTGCTTCTTCGCGCCCTGGAATGCCGGCGCCGCCGTGTTCGTGGTCAACCAGCCGCGCTTCGACGCCAAGGGGCTGCTTGCGATCATTGGCCGTTGCGGGGTCACCACGCTGTGCGCGCCGCCGACGGTGTGGCGGCTCTTTATCCAGGAGCGGCTTTCGGACTTTAAGGTCAGCTTGCGCGAGGTCTGCGGTGCCGGCGAGCCGCTCAACCCTGAAGTGATCGACCAGGTGAGCGCGGCCTGGGGGCTGACCATCCGCGACGGCTATGGCCAGACCGAGACCACGGCGCTCGCCGGTAACTCGCCGGGCCAGAAGGTCAAGGTCGGCTCGATGGGCCGGCCGCTGCCCGGCTATCGCGTCGAGATTACCGATGCGGACGGGCATGCGACCAAAGAAGGCGAGGTGACGCTCGTGCTCGGCGCCGACCGTCCCGCCGGCCTGATGCAGGGCTACCAAACCGAGGACGGCAAGCTCTCAGGCGCCGACGGCGCGATCTACCGCAGCGGTGACGTCGTATTCGTGGATGACGAAGGCTATCTCACCTTCGTCGGCCGCTCCGACGACGTGTTCAAATCCTCTGACTACCGGATCAGCCCGTTCGAGCTGGAAAGTGTGCTGATCGAGCACGAGGCGGTGGCGGAAGCGGCCGTGGTGCCGTCGCCCGATCCGATCCGGCTTGCCGTGCCAAAAGCCTATGTGCTGCTGACGGCGGGCGCCGAGCGCTCAGCCGAAACCGCACTCTCGATCTTCAAGCACCTGCACGCGCATCTCGCTCCGTTCAAGCGCATCAGGCGCATTGAGCTCGTGACCGAGTTGCCGAAGACCATTTCGGGCAAGATCCGCCGCGTGCAGCTGCGGCGGCTGGAACATGAAAACAATCGCGACGATGCCTTGCGCGGCGTCGAATTCCGTGAAGAGGATTTTCCAGAATTGCAAAAAATTCGTGCCGCCGGCTAGGCGGAGCGCTAGAGCATGATCGGACCCGGAGGACCGCGCCAGCGCAAAGTGGATCCCGGTTTTCCCTCGCGACAAACGCGAAGCGTTTGTGCGGAGATCATGGTCAACTAAAAAGGGACAATAGGCGAAAATGAACGAAGTCTGGAAGAAGCCGCCGATCTCGCTGGCGTCCTATCAAGCCATGGTTGGCCGCGAGGTCGGCGTGTCCTCGTGGCATCTGATCGATCAGAACCGCATCAATCTCTATGCCGATGTGATCGAGGATCACCAGTTCATCCATGTCGATCCCGAGCGCGCAAAAAGGGAGACGCCGTTCGGCACCACCGTGGCGCATGGTTTTCTGACGATGTCGCTGATGAGCATCATGTCCTATGAGGTGATGCCGGTCATCGAAGGCACCACCATGGGCGTCAACTACGGCTTCGACAAGCTGCGCTTCATCGCGCCGGTGCGCGCCGGCTCGCGCGTGCGCGGCCGCTTCACGCTGGCCGAGGCCAGGCTGCGCAAGGACAAGGAGCTGCAGTCGCGCACCAACGTCACCGTCGAAATCGAAGGCGAGGACAAGCCCGCGCTGGTCGCCGACTGGATCGGGTTGATCTATTTCGGGTAACGCCCCGCTGTCAATGCCGGGCTTGACCCGCCAATCTATCGCTGCTCAAAGCTCTGTTGATTTTGACGGACGCCGGGTCAAGCCCGGGCCCGACCAAGAACGTAGATTGAGAAAAGAAATCATGACAATCAGGTTTGACGGTCGCGTCGCCATCGTGACCGGCGCGGGCAATGGTCTGGGCCGCGCGCACGCGCTGGGGCTCGCGAGCCGCGGCGCCAAGGTGGTGGTCAACGATTTCGGCGGCGCGCGCGACGGCACCGGCGGCTCGCTGACACCGGCGCAAGCCGTGGTCGAGGAGATCAAAAAGGCTGGCGGCGAAGCGATCGCCGACGGCGCCGATGTCTCCAATTTCGAGCAGGTGAAAGCCATGGTCGAGCGCGCGACCAGGGAGTGGGGCGCCGTCGACCTGCTCTGCGCCAATGCCGGCATCCTGCGCGACAAGTCGTTCGGGAAGATGGAGCCGGCTGACTTCGAGAAGGTGCTCGCCGTGCACCTCGTCGGCACCTTCTATTGCTGCAGGGCGGTGTGGGACGGCATGCGCGAGCGCAATTACGGCCGCATCGTGCTGACCACCTCGTCCTCCGGCCTCTACGGCAATTTCGGCCAGGCCAACTACGGCGCCGCGAAATCCGGCATGGTCGGCTTGATGAACGTGCTGGCGGAGGAGGGACGCAAGTATAACGTCCGCGTCAACATCATCTCGCCGACCGCCGCGACCCGCATGACCCAGGAGCTGTTGCCGCCGCAGGCGCTGACCCTGATGAAGCCGGAATCGATCACGCCGGCGGTGGAGTTCCTGCTCAGCGAGGACGCGCCGACCCGCACCATCATGGGCGCAGGCGCCGGCTCATTCGCTGTCGTCAAGATCATCGAAAGCGAAGGCATCAATTTGCCGGAGTCGGAATGGACTCCGGACGCGGTCGCCGCGCATTTCGCCGAGATCGCGGATATGTCGAAAGCCAAGGCACTGGAAAGCGCCTTCCAGCAGACCCAGAAATATGTCAGCCAGGCCGCCGGGCGCGCGGGCATGAAGCTGTAGGAGGTTGGACGTCGCCGTCATTCGGCGCCCCAATCTCCGCCGTTATGCCCCGGCTTGACCCGGGCATCCACGTCCTTCTTGCTGTGGCCTCTCGTGGATGGCCGGGACAAGCCCGGCCATGACGACCATTTTCCGGGTCCTAGCGTGCACAATGACTTCGATACCAATTGACGCCGCCGTCATCGGCGCCGGGCCCGCCGGGCTGATGGCGGCCGAAGTGCTGGCGGAGGCCGGCGCCGGCGTCACCGTGTTCGACGCCATGCCGTCAGCGGGCCGCAAATTGCTGATGGCCGGGCGCGGCGGGCTCAATCTCACCCATAGCGAGGCGCTCCCGCAATTTCTCGCGCGATATCGCGAGGCGGCGCCGACGCTGGAAGCGGCGATCACAGCATTTCCGCCGATGGCTTTGCGCGAATGGAGCGAGGCGCTGGGACAACCGACCTTCGTCGGCACCAGCGGCCGCGTATTCCCGCAAGCCTTCAAGGCCTCGCCCTTGCTGCGCGCTTGGCTGCGCCGTCTCGACAGTATGGGCGTGCGGTTCGCGTTCCGGCAACGCTGGCACGGCTGGGACGCTGATGGCCGCTTGCTGTTCCAGACGCCGCAGGGAGAACGCGCAATAGAAGCACGCACGACAGTGCTCGCGCTGGGCGGGGCCAGCTGGCCGCGGCTTGGCTCGGATGGTTCATGGGCTAAAGCGCTCGCCGCCAAGGGGGTCGCGATCTCGCCGCTCCGGCCAGCGAATTCCGGCTTCATGGTCGCCTGGTCCGATGTCTTTCGGAATCGCTTCGAAGGGCAGCCCTTGAAAGGCGCTGCGTGGTCCTTCGGAGCGCTGACCATTCGCGGAGAGGCGATCGTGAGCCGCAGCGGCCTCGAAGGTGGCGCCATCTACGCTCTGTCGGCGGATTTGCGCGAGGCGATCGCTGGATCGGGCGATGCAATCCTTCATGTCGCCTTGCGGCCCGATCTGAAGACGAAGGACCTCGCGGTCCGGCTCTCTGTCCCACGTGGTAAGCAGTCGCTATCCAATTTCTTGCGCAAGGCCGCGCAACTATCGCCAGTTGCGACCGGCCTGTTGCAGGAGGTGGCGATTACTTCAGGCATGTCGCTATCGTCGCTCGCGCCGGAGAAGCTCGCCACACTGATCAACGCCGTTCCGATCAAGCTGACAGGCACAGCACCGATCGCGCGCGCCATCTCGAGCGCCGGCGGCATTGCGCTTGGGGAGCTCGATGCCAATTACATGATCCACCGCCTGCCGGGCGTCTTCGCCGCCGGCGAGATGCTCGACTGGGAAGCGCCGACCGGCGGCTATTTGTTGCAGGCGTGCTTTGCAACTGGCGCTGTCGCGGGCAGGGGAGCCTTGAAGTGGCTTGGACCGTAGCGTGGGTAGAGCGCGGCGAAACCCACCAACTTCGTGGTGGAGCAATGATGGGTTTCGCTTCGCTCTGCCCATCCTACGCACTGAGCTTGCGCTCCTTGCAATGACGGCGGTGTTTACCGCAGCTTCCCGCGAGCCGCGACCGGCAGGACGCCTACGATCTCGTCGCCGCGCACCATCACCACTTCGTCCATCATGTTGACGACGACGCAGACGTGGTTGGGCACGATGCGGACGACGTCGCCGACATTGGGACGGGTGTTGCTGCGGGCGAGATCGAGGAAGCCGTGCTCTTCGGCAAAGCGGGCGATCCTGGCTTCGGGATGTTCGAGGATCAGGCCAAAACCATCCAGCCCACCGCCGGGATCGGAGGTCAGCGTCTTCGAGCCGGCATCGAGAATGCCGCGCTCGGGCGCGGCGCGGCTCACCACGGTGGAATAGATGTTGAGCGCACAGTCATCCCAGCTCGCGACGCCGGCGGCAACCTGCATGCGGTCATTGTAGATATAGGTGCCGGGCCGGTGCTCGGTCGCGCCGTTGAGCTTTCCGAGATTCTTCAGGTTGGGCGAGCCGCCGGTCGAGACGATTTTGGCGTCAAGCCCGTGCTCACGCACGCCCTTGAGCGCCTCGTCGAAGAATTTTTGCGCCTCGGTCCAGCCGGTCTCGGTCGGGTAGAGCATGAAGCCCGCGAAATTGAGTCCCTTGAGTGAGGCGATCTGGAGCGCCAAGGCGATCGCTTCGGCTGGCGTCTCGACGCCGGCGCGCTTGCGGCCGGTGTCGCATTCGACCACCACCGACAACGGGCGGCCCGAGATCTCGGCGGCCTTCGGCAGGCCGGAAATGACAACCGGATTGTCGGCGGCGACCGTCATGTTGGCCTCGCCTTGCAGCGCGGCGAGGCGAGCCATCTTCTCGTCGCCAATCAGGTTGTAGCTGATCAGGATGTCGTCGATGCCGGCTTTCGCCATCACCTCGGCCTCGCCGAGCTTCTGGCAGGTGATGCCCCTGGCGCCGGCATCGATCTGCATCTTCGCCAGCATCGGGCTCTTGTGGGTCTTGATATGCGGCCGGTTGGCGACGCCTGCAGCATCACAAGCCGCCTGCACGCGGGCGATGTTGCGCTCGATTTTGTCCATGTCGATGACGGCGCAGGGTGTGCCGTAGTCACGGGCGATCTTGGCGGCGAGGGGGGTTGTCATGATCAAAACCTGTTCGATGAGTTAGGCTTGTTCAATTTCTTCGCGGAGCATTTCGAGCTCCAGCCAGCGATCCTCGGCCGCCGCCAGCTCTGTTTGCGCGACGGCGATCGCACTTGAAGCCTGCTCGAAGATCTTGCGGTCTTTGGTGTAGAGATCCGGATCGTCGAGCAGCTTCTGCTGCTTGGCGATGTTGCTCTGCAGTTTCGCAATGGTCTTGGGCAGTGTTTCCAGCGCGTGCTTCTCGTTGAAGCTGAGCCGGCGCTTTGCCGTCGCCGCGAGAGCAGCCACAGGCTTCGCTTCCTTTTTCTCATCCGCTGCGGGCGATGACTTGACCGCCTCACGCTTCAAGTCGGCGCCGCGCTGGATCAGCATGTCGGAATAGCCGCCGGCATATTCGATCCATCTGCCGTTACCTTCCGGCACGATCACCGAGGTCACGACGCGATCGAGGAAGTCGCGGTCGTGGCTGATCAAGAGCACCGTGCCCTCGTAATCGCCGAGCATCTCTTCCAGCACGTCCAGCGTCTCCAGGTCGAGATCGTTGGTCGGCTCGTCCAGCACCAACAGATTGGAAGCCTTCGCCAACGCCCGCGCCAGCATCAGCCGGCCGCGCTCGCCCCCGGACAAGACTTCCAGCGGCGTACGAATCTGCTCCTGAGAGAAAAGAAAGTCCTTCATGTAGCTGACGACATGCTTCGGCTTGCCGCCGACCATCACATGGTCGCCGCGGCCGCCGGTCAGCGCCTCCGACAGCGTCGATTTCGGATCCAGGCTTTCGCGGTGCTGATCGAGCGTTGCCATCTCGATATTGACGCCGAGCCGCACGCCGCCGCTGTCGGGCTCGATGGCGCCGGTCAGGAGGTTCACCAGCGTCGTCTTGCCGGCGCCATTGGGACCTACAATGCCGACGCGGTCGCCGCGCTGGATGCGGGTCGAGAAGCCGTCGACGATCTTGCGATCGCCGTAGGACTTGACGATGGTCTTCGCCTCGATGACGAGCTTGCCGGATTTGTCCGCTTCCGCCGCAGCGAGATTGGCATTGCCGGTGGCGCCGCGGTAGTTGCGACGCTGCGCGCGCATCTCCTGCAACAGCCCGAGCCGGCGCACATTGCGCTTGCGGCGGCCGGAGACGCCGTAGCGCAGCCAGTGCTCCTCGTTGACGATCTTGCGGTCGAGCTTGTGCTGCTCGCGTTCTTCCTCCGCCAGCACCTCGTCGCGCCAGGCTTCGAAAGCGGCAAAGCCGCGGTCGATCTGGCGGATTTGCCCGCGGTCGAGCCATGCAGTCGCACGCGAGAGGTTGGTGAGGAAACGGCGATCGTGGCTGATCAGGACCAGCGCGCTGCGCGAGTTTTCAAGCTCGGCCTCCAGCCATTCGATGGTCGGGAGATCGAGATGGTTGGTCGGCTCGTCCAAAAGCAAAATGTCAGGCGAGGGCGCGAGCACGCGCGCCAGCGCCGCCCGTCGCGCCTCGCCGCCGGAGAGATGCGCGGGGTCCTCGTCGCCTGACAGGTCGAGCTGCTCCAGCAGGTAGCGCGCCTGATAGTGGTCGTCGCCGGGGCCGAGGCCGGCCTCGACATAGGCGAGCGTCGTCTTGTGCTCACCGAAATCCGGCTCCTGCGGCAGATAACGCACGGTCGCGCCCGGTTGCACGAAGCGGGTGCCGGAATCGGGCTCGACCAGGCCCGCCATGATCTTGAGCAGGGTAGACTTGCCCGAGCCGTTGCGGCCGATCAGGCAGATCCGCTCCATCGGTGACACCGACAGCTCGACGCCGGAAAGCAGCGGCGTGCCACCGAAGGTGAGGCGGATGTCCTTGAGCTGGATGAGCGGCGGGGCCATTGAGATTCCTGAAGTTCAGGGGCGCGTGGTACCCCATCCGCGCATAAATGGCGAGCGAAAGCCTCCCCTTGCAAGCCAGGTTCCCCGGCGTACGATGTTGCGGGGATTGAGCCATCAAGCAACGGGCGACGGCATGACCAGTGCTATCAAGACCTACCGCGTCTCGGCCTACAACACCGCCAAACAGTCCGAGAACAAAATGCATGACGACACAGTGGCGCGCTGCTTCGGCTTTTCGGGCGGACTCGTGCCCGGCGCCGATGTGATGGCCTATATGATGCACCTGCCCGTTGCGAGATGGGGCCGCGCCTTCCTGGAGCGCGGATCGATGGACGCGCGCTTTGTGAAGCCGGTCTATGACGGCGAGCATCTGGACTTAAGGGCGCGCGAGAACGACGGAGGGATCGAGCTCGAGGTCGAAAGCCGCGGCGAAATCTGCGCCACGGGCAGGGCCTCGCTGCCGGCCACAGCGCCGGTGTTGTCGCTTGCCGATTACAAGGAGGTTGCCGCGGTTGCCGAGCGCAAGCCGGTGAATGCGACGTCGTTCGCATCAGGCAAATGGCTCGGCACGACCCCGTGCTCCTGGGCGGGCGAAGCGGCGAAGCACTATCTCGCCGATATCAGGGAGACCGATCCGATCTATTCGCGCGAAGGGTTTTGCCATCCCGGGATGCTGCAGAAAGTGATGAACCGCGTCCTGGTCGACAATGCCGTCCTGGGTCCCTGGATTCACGTCGGCAGCCGCATGCAGCTGTTGTCGGCGGGCGGCGCAGGCGACGAGCTCACGGCGCGTGCAAAAGTCGTCGCCAACTACGAGAAGAAGGGCCACCGCTTTGTCGAGCTGGATGCGCTGGTGGTCGCAAACGGTACCACGCCGCTCGCGCATTGCTGGCACATCGCGATCTACCAGCCGCGCGAGCAGGCGGCGGCGTAGGAAGAGTTATTGCGTGCCAATCTTTCCGCTCGTCATGCCCGGGCTTGACCCGCCTGCGGGGCCGAAGCCCCTTCGGCGAGGCGGAGGCCCGGGCATCCACGACTTCCTTTGAGCTGCGATACGTGGATGGCCGGTCAAGCCCGGCCATGACGAGTGGAGAGATCGTGCCCGCTCACGCCACCTTCACCTTCGCCTCCTGAATCGCGCGCCACACGCGCTCAGGCGTCAGCGGCATATCGATGTGCTTGATGCCGTACTCCGACAGCGCGTCGAGCACCGCGTTGACGATGGTGGCGAGCGAGCCGGCGCAGCCGGCCTCTCCACAGCCTTTGGTGCCGAGCGGGTTGGTCGTGGCGGGTACCGGGTGATCGCCGACTGTCATCATCGGGATGTCTTCGGCGCGCGGCATGGCGTAGTCCATGAACGAGCCGGTGACGGGCTGGCCGCTCTCGTCATAACGGACCTGCTCCATCAGCGCCTGTCCGATGCCCTGCGCCACGCCGCCATGGAGCTGGCCGGCCACGATCATCGGATTGACCACGGTGCCGAAATCATTGACGCCGGTATAGCGCGCGATCTTTACCACGCCCGTATCAGGATCGATTTCGACCTCCGCGACATGGCAGCCGTTGGGGAAGGCCGACGGCACCGGACCCGTGGTGTGGTCGACATCGAGCGAATTGGGCACGCCGTCCGGCATCTTGTTCTCACGCAGTTTCTTCGCGAGCTCGACGATGTCGATGGAGCGATCGGTGCCGGCGATGGTGAAGCGGCCGTCGCCGAACTCGATGTCGGCTTCGGACGCCTCCAAGAGATGCGCCGTGGCGCGCTTGCCCTTCTCGACGACAATGCGCGAGGCTTCCACGATCGCCATGCCGCTTGCGGTGATCGAGCGCGAGCCGCCGGTGCCGCTGCCGGTGTGGACGATGTCGCTGTCGCCCTGTTCAAGTCTCACGCTCTCGAAGGGCACGCCGAGCTGGGCCGAGAGCACCTGCGCGAACGGCGTGGCATGGCCCTGGCCGTAGTCGAGCGTACCGGTGATCAGCTTCACGCCGCCATCGGCCTCGAACACGATCTTGCCAAGTTCGACGCTGGGCGGCGCGGTAACCTCCAGATACGAACCGACCGCAATCCCGCGCAGCTTGCCGTTCTTGCGGCTGTCCTTCTTGCGCTTGGGAAAGTTCTCGTAGTCGGAAATTTCCAGCGCCTTGGCAAACACGCCATGGAAATCGCCGCTGTCATAAGTCACGCCGGACGAGGCCGGGAACGGCATCTGCGTCGGCTTGATGAAGTTGCGCTTGCGTAAAGTGAGCCGGTTGATGCCCATCTCGTCGGCGGCGCGGTCGATCAGGCGCTCCATGTAGTAATTGGCCTCGGGCCGGCCGGCGCCGCGATAGGCGCCCATCAGCGTCGTGTTGGTGAGCACCGTCTTGATGTCGATCTGCATCAGCGGCGTGCGGTAGACGCTCGAGAGGTTCTTGCCGGTGTTGAGCGAGAGCGGCCCCGGCGCAACGCCGGTGATATAGGCGCCGAGATTGCCGTAGCCGGAGAGTTTTACGGCCAGGAAATGGCCTTCGGCATCGAGCGCGAGCTCGCCATGAATCTTCTGCGCGCGGCCATGGCTATCCGACAAAAAGCTGGTCGAGCGCTCGTCCGTCCATTTCACGGGACGGCCGAGCTCCTTGGTCGCATGCAGGATGCAGATATATTCGGGATAGTTGATATTCTTCATCCCGAAGGAGCCGCCGACATTGGCGGTGAGGAGGTGCACCTTGTCCGGCTCGACCTTGAGCAGGTTCTTCAGCATGGTGCGGTTGCCGGCGACTCCTTGCGTCGGCACCTGGATGGTGTAGCGCCCGCTCTTCTTGTCGAAAGAGGCGAGGGCTGCGCGCGGCTCCATCGGCACCACGGCGACGCGGGTGTTGATCATATCGAGCTTGACGACATGCGCGGCCTTGGCGAAGGCGGCCTCAACCTTCTCGGTGTCGCCATAGTGATAGTCGAGCGCGACATTGTTCGCGATGTGGTCGTAGAGCTGCGGCGCGCCGGGTTTTGCCGCCTCGTCCGGATCGGTGACTGCGGGCAGGGGCTCGATGTCGACCTCGACGGCTTCCGCCGCATCGCGCGCCTGCGCCAATGTCTGCGCCACCACGAAGGCGACGGGGTCGCCGACATAGCGCACCTTGTCGGTCATCAGCGCGGTGCGGTTGGTCTGTTTGAGCGGTGAGCCGTCGCGGTTCTTCAACGGCAGCCCGCAGGTGAAGGGGCTGTAGCTGGCGGCGACCAGGTCCGCCCCCGTCCACACCCCGAGCACACCCGACATCGCCTTGGCAGTCGCCGTATCGATGCCCTTGATGATCCCATGGGCGTGGCTGGAACGGACGATCCAGGCATAGGCCTGGTGGGGCAGGTTGAAGTCGTCGGTATATTTGCCCTTCCCGCGGACCAGCGTGTCGTCCTCCTTGCGGCGGATCGGCTGGCCGACGCCGTATTTTTGCAGTGCGATAGCGTTGTCCAGGGAGGAAGCAGGAGTGTGATCTTGCATGGGGAAAGCCCGAATTTGGCGCGATTTCGCAGCTGTTTCCTCAAATAACGCGCCGGTGCGGCTCCCACAACGCCCGTTTGGGCATGGTGCCATTGGGCTGTTGCACAGCCCTTTGGCACTGCTAATGTTTCAGCCGAATGGAAATTCCAGGCCGGCCTCACGAAGGTCGGCGGAAAGACTTTTGAATGAACGATGACACGCAGCTTCGCGATGGCTGTGCGCTGAGCGGAGAGCTGCACAGCTCCGTCACAGCGTCCGTGGCGGGGCCCGAGCAGGCGCAAGTCCAAGGAACCAACAGCGGAACCAACAGCGCAACCGGGGTCTATGCCGCGCTGGACCTGGGGACCAACAATTGCCGCCTCCTGATCGCCTGTCCCTTCGGTGGCAGCTTTCGGGTGGTGGACTCCTTCTCGCGCATCATCCGCTTAGGGGAGGGGATTTCGGCAACCGGCCATATCAGTGAGGCCGCGATCGAGCGCGCCATCGCCGCGCTCTCGATTTGCCGCGACAAGATCCAGACTCGAAAGGCAAAGCGGCTTCGGCTGATCGCGACCGAGGCCTGCCGCGCCGCCGCCAATGCGGAACGATTCCGCGATCGCGTCGCCGCAGAGACCGGCATCAAGCTCGAGGTGATCGACCGTGAGACCGAGGCGGCGCTCGCCGTCATCGGCTGCTCGCCGCTGGTCGACCCCAAGGGCCGCGGCGCCATTTTGTTCGATATCGGCGGCGGCTCGACGGAACTGGTGCGGATCGAGCGCGATGGCGCCGACGCCAGCGCCGAGCCGCGCAGCAAGGCCTGGATGTCGATCCCGCTTGGCGTGGTGACGCTTGCCGAGCGGTTCGGCGGCAAGGACGTCACGCGCGACATCTATGCGCAAATGGTGGACGCGGTGACGCTGCATGTCGCGCCGTTCGCCGCAGAGCATGGCCGCGACATCGGCGGCATGCATCTGCTCGGCACCTCTGGCACGGTGACGACGCTCGCCGGCATCCATCTCAACCTCGCGCGCTATGACCGGAGGCGGGTCGACGGCATCTGGATGGATGACGCCGAGATCACCGCGACCATCGAGCGTCTCCTTCGCATGAGCTACCAGGATCGCGCCAATAACCACTGCATCAGCGTCGACCGCGCCGACCTCGTGCTCGCGGGCTGCGCCATCCTGGATGCGATCCGCCAGGCTTTCCCGCTGCAGCGGCTACGCGTCGCCGACCGGGGCTTGCGCGAGGGCATGCTGGTCGAAATGATGCGCGAAGACGGCGCGCTGTGATTGACCTTGCTCGTCATTCCGGGGCGACGCGCCGCGTCGAACCCGGAATCTCGCCCCGCAACCTCTAGATTCCGGGCTCGCGCTAAAGCGCGCCCCGGAATGACGGTGAATAAGGAACATGGCAAAAGATTCCACCGGCCGCTTGCATGTCACGGTCAAGAGCAAGGGCAAGCGAAAACTGTCCTCGAAGCTATGGCTGGAGCGGCAGCTCAACGACCCCTACGTGGCGCAGGCCAGGCGCGACGGCTTTCGCTCGCGCGCCGCCTACAAGCTCGCCGAGATCGACGACAAGTTTCACCTGCTCAAACCGGGCATGACCGTGGTCGATCTCGGTGCTGCTCCCGGCGGCTGGAGCCAGGTCGCCGCCAAACGCGTGGGCGCACCGGTCAAGGGCAAGGTGGTTGCGATCGATCTGCTCGAGATGGGGGAAATTCAGGGCGTCGATTTCGCCCAGCTCGACTTTCTTGCCGAAGACGCGCCGGAAAAATTGATCGCCATGTTGGGGGACCGCGCCGACCTGGTGATGTCTGACATGGCTGCCAACACCACCGGCCACCGCAAGACCGATCAGCTGCGCATCGTTGGCCTGGTCGAAGCCGCAGCTCTGTTCGCGAGTGAAGTGCTCAAGCCCGGCGGCGCGTTCCTGGCAAAGGTGTTTCAGAGCGGCGCGGATGCCGAGCTGCTCGCGCAGCTCAAGCGCGATTTTGCCAGCGTAAAACACGTGAAGCCCGCCGCAAGCCGGCAGGATTCCTCGGAGCGCTACGTGCTGGCGACGGGGTTCAGAGGCGAGGTGAGGCCGCTTTCAGAAGTATGACGGCTGTCTCAGCCCGGCCATGACGGTGGGGAAGCGGTGTGCCCCAGGTGCTAGCCGCGCTCGAACCCGCTGGTCGCCGGAGCGAGCCGCAATCCGTTCTTGATCGTCGACCAGACACAGAGCACGCCGATAGCGAAGCCCGCGGCCGACACGGCGCCGTGGCTGAAAAAGCCGACAAAAAGGCTGAACGGCAGGATGATCCGGGCGACATCCCGCAAAACGATCTGATTGGTCATGGATCCTCCGCGAAGGGGGCACCGATAGTCGGGCGCGGATGAACGTATTCTGAACGCTTTGATCGTTGTGCGCCGAGACCGTGTTTGTCCGGCTCGGAACGCACGAGCAGCTCGCGGTTCCGCGACGTCTGCAAGTCAAGCCGTCTTCGCCTTGGTGTACCGCGTGGCTCTCGAGTGGCTCTTCACGTGATCGACGAAGGCGCGCAGCTTCGGCATGATTTGTCGGTGGCCGGGGTAATAGAGAAACATGCCGGGCGCCATCGGCGCGAACGGCGCCAGCACATGCACGAGCTTTCCCGCCTTCAGCGCTTCGGAGGCGATCGGCTCGGGCACCTGCGCAAGACCGATACCTTCGATGGCCGCGCCCAGCATGGTCGGAAAGTCGTTGGCGATGAAGGGCCCGGAAACTGCAATCTCGATTCCGCGACTCTGGTCGTTGAGTGACCAAGGTGCAAGCGATCCATTGGAGCGCCGTAGCCGCGAGCACCGGTGCCGGCGCAAATCGTCCGGGCGGGTGGGCCGCCCGTGGCGGGCAAGATAGGCGGGGCTGCCGACGACAACCAGGCGAAACGGCGGTGTCATCCTGACCGCGATCATGTCGGCGGCGATGAACTGGCTGAACCGGATGCCAGCGTCAAAACCTCCGGCGGCGAGGTCGACCAGTTCCTCGCTCGCGGCGATTTCGACCTCGACCTCGGGATAGGCAAGGCAAAAGGATGCGATCAAGTGCTGCAACAGGATCGGCACCACCCCGCGCGGCGTCGACAGGCGCAACAATCCGGCGGGCCGCCGTCCGAGGTCGCGCGCGACCTCGCTTGCGGCGACAAGCTCCTCGAAGGCCGGCTTTGCGCGCGACAGAAACCGCTCGCCGGCTTCGGTGAGGCCGACACTGCGCGTCGTGCGGATAAATAGCGCCGCGCCAACGCGCGCTTCCAGCGCGCGCACCGCCTGGCTGATCGCCGACGGCGTGACGGCGAGCTCCGCGGCCGCCTTGCGAAAGCTGCGGTGCTGGGCAACGCTGAGGAATGCCTCCACGCCGTCGAGCGCACCCTGCCGGACTGTGAAGTTCTGCTTCATGGCCCATCGACATTATCGCGAATAGTCGCGCAGCGGAAGCGGACTATATCCTGACTTGCAAATCAGGAGTTAGACCTGCGGAGGAACCTTGTCATGAACGACGCACTTGACGGCGTGCGCGGCCATTATCGCGCGACCGGACTGACCGAACGGCTGAAGACAGCACTTGCCGTCTTTGGGCCGGAGGATCAGCTGCTCTCACCCCAGCAACTCGCTGCCCTCGACCAGTTTCATACATGCGGGCTCGCTGCGACGGCCGAGCTTGCCAAATTGGCCGGGATCACGGCCGATATGTCGGTCCTGGATGTCGGCTCCGGTGTCGGCGGCCCGGCCCGCTTTCTGGCTGCGACCTGTGGCTGCCGGGTTACCGGCATCGATCTCAGCGAACCCTTTGTGGATGCCGCGCGCTATCTGACCGAGCGCACGGGGCAGGGCGGGCAGGTGGCGTTCCAGGTGGCGAGCGCCCTTGAGCTTCCGTTCGACGACGGCAGTTTCGACGCCGTGTTCCTCCAGCACGTGGCGATGAATATTTCCGATCGGGCGCGGCTCTATCGCGAAATCCGGCGGGTGCTGAAGCAAGGCGGCCGGTTTGCGACCTTCGACGCCGTCTCGCTCTCCGCCGAGTTGCACTATCCCGTCCCCTGGGCGCGGACGCCGGCGACGAGCTTTCTCCTGACTGCGGCAGCGACGCGCGAGGCGATCGAACAGGCGGGCTTCCGCGCGCTCCTCTCGCAGGACGACTCCGAGACCGCCAAGGCCTGGTTTGCGCGACTGCGCGCGTCGGGACCGCTGCCTTCTCCGAACCTTGGCGTGGTGATGGGGCCGGACTTCGCACAGCTTGCGGCCAATCTGGGCCGAAACATCATGGAAGGCCGGATTGGT